>Ga0247815_10000208_pt1 | contig 46642 bp, 55 predicted proteins | sample UWRJL194509B1_FD_181014 | JGI IMG/M metagenome (GOLD analysis project Ga0247815, IMG submission 181014) | Plant litter microbial communities from Arlington Agricultural Research Station in Wisconsin, United States - UWRJ-L194-509B-1 | ecosystem: Environmental > Terrestrial > Plant litter >...
TCTACCGTGCAGTAGAGCAGCGTCCTCTGAGCGTCCCCCAGTACGAAGATGATTCGGACGATTCGTTCTACTCGCGCTCGCGGACCAACTCCGCCTGCTCTGTCAACTTGTCGGTAGAACCAGCGTCCCCTGTATCTGAGGACGAGCACATGCATCACAAACGTCGCGACACCCTCTCCCGCTGGAACTTCGCAAAGGCATCATCCGCACCGCGCAACGAGCGCGCTTCGTCCGAAGTCGACCGCTTCTTTGTCTGCCTTGATGATCAGGACACCAGCCCGGATGAGGATGTTACGATCGTTCGTCCGTCTGCCGGGTTCGGTGGATTCGGCGCGCCGCTCGATGAGGACGATGACATGCCGCCGTTCGTTCTCCCAACTCAGCGCGATGGTCAGGCCAAGTTCCCGGTCGTGCACGACACGTACGACGACGAAGACGATGGCATGAACTTTGTCATCCCTGTAAGCGTACCGGAGCTCAAGTCATCACTCAAGCCTGCTTCGATGACTTTTTCGGTGCGTGAATTTTCGTTTGATGCCGCTTCAGCGCGAGCTTCATGTCGAAAGCAGATCTCCTCACACGCATCAACAGTTCCCTCGTCGCGTCGTCAGCAAGCCGACGACGCAGAATGTCCCTCACCATCCACCAGTGTTGAAGGCGCGAACCGCGCTTACTCAACGCTGGTGAATTCGGAGGCTGGATCCAGCAGGCGATCGGCTTCTCGCTTCTCATTCCCGAACCGCCGCCTGCTGCCCACGCCAACTTACGCCTCCGAGACGATACCTGCATCGCCCGCATCTGTGTCTAATTTCACGACTGACGCCACGAACGCGACGACCTTGTCTTCTACCTCGTCCATCGCCTTTGGCGCCCCATCCACGCCTCGGCGCCGTCCCCGACTGAACCTCTCCTCGGCAATACCGCCGAGCCTCGATCCTGTCCAGCCGATATCACCGTTTTCGGCACGCCTGCCGTCGCTCTCCTCTCTCTGGGACGGGCTCATGTCCCCGATTGCAGCATCGGTACCCCGTGGGGCACCCAAAATGGTATCCCGCGAAGCACAGCTCGACCGATTACGAGCCAGGTTACAACATGGGTCGAAAGACCACTCGACGTGGGATGTACCGTGCGCCCACTGTGGCACGTCATCCCGCGTCGTTCAGCTTTAAGCGAAGGACATTTCGGCCACCACACTCCCTCACCCTCCGTGCTTGTTCAATAGTTTCCCGTGCCTATCTTGCTCCCATGTCTCCATCCGCTCCGTGCCTTTCTTCGGAAACTACCTTCCATCATCTTGCTTGCTCGCACCCCGCTTGCGCGGCGCGCCATTTGCTCCCCTGCCACTGTACATCTAGATGACTTTGCACACACACATCACCCTTTTGCACATTGCACACGGACTGCCTGTGGCCGCCTTGTCATGCATTTATCACCTCCTTCTTCAGCCTCTCTTTTATCTCCAACTCTCATGAGGCTTAAATGGCCTCCTTTCTTCTCAAAGCTCTCTTAACTTTATTCGCCTCGCCCGCTTCCTGCTCGTGCTGCAGCGTGGGTACTTTATCTTGTTTACGTGGCCGAACCTGGTGACCATGCTGCTATGTTGCGAATACTGTCGACGCTATGCCTGTTCATAGTCTTCCCGTCGTTCGACAAATCGTAAACCAGTGCTAGTCCCAATGTACATCGCTCCCGCGCGATATGGCCACTCACTCTTTTCAAAGGCAGCAGTTCTGGTGAGTTTGAATGGTAGTATTGCTCGCACACGGCCTCATGTTCGTCAACACGAGGTCAAAGCGGAGACTCAATTGACCTGTTCCGCTCTTGACCTTCTTTCTCAGAGTTGATTCCGGTCTCGTTTTCAACTTGGCGAGACCGGCGTTGAGAGTAGTGCAGTCTCTCGAGCAACACATTCAGGAAGCGCCACCGCATTCCTTAGACTAATACCGTCTCGTCGCTGTCGCCCACGATGGTTGGACTTCTTCCCTGGCTGGCCCAAGCTGCCAGCCATTTCCGACTCAATACCTCGGCCGCTATGCAGGCCAAACTCAATTTCCTCTTGACCGCGACTTCTTTCATGACATTCAACGTCGCGACGGTTCCAATTGGCTGTTTATCATCATCGGCAACGCTCGAGCACCTCGTCAGCTGCCTCGACGTGTACACGGTCCAAGACTCATTCTATACTGCGGCAACGTATGCCTCTGCTCAGCCCACAGCAGCCCAGGCTGCTGCTTGGTCCAGTGCGGTCTCATCGTTGATGAACGTTGGGAATGGCGGTTATACTTGTGCGGACGCGTCGACCACAATCAGTGCCGGAAATGCGCTCGACGGCATCTACCAGATTGCCAGCTTTCGAGACGACGTGACGCTGGCGTCGTACTGCATGCTCGTTGAAAGCACGGTCAACGATGCTGGGTCGTACGCGAAAGGCTGGGGCTTCGTGATCGTTCCAGTCACTCATGCAGCGTCGAGTGGTGTTCACTTGTCGGCACCACATCCCGTGCACGATTCTGGCACTGCCAAGCAAGCCAGTGCTCTTTTCAAGAGCATCAGCGCTCGCAGCCTCCTCGTTTCTGGCCGCTCTCGTGCCGCATACGCCGCCTCAACAACCTGCGTGGTCCCTTCAAAAGGTTCATACTACAAAACCGATTCAGCCCACGACAATGAACAGCCGTTCTTGGCGGCGTCGGTCGCGTTGTTCAATGCTCAAATGGTTGAAGGTGGTTGCCCCACAACGACCTGCGCGTTCGTGCAATTGCACGGCAAGGCAAACACAACTTGCTCCAAGGATAGCATGTTCATGTCAGCAGGAATAGGTGAGTGAGAATGCAACCGAGGGCTGAAGGCCTGGTGTAATTGTTTTACAGGCAATAGCCCAGCCTCAGTCGCTTGGTACACCAACGCTACCCCACGCCCTGCGAAGTCTCTTAAGATGAACCTGCTTGCGAGCAGTGCGTTTCCGAATTGGACCATTAGCCTTCCGTCAGATAGTGATTGCAGTCTCACTGCAACGGGCAACGTATTTGGTCGATTCCTCAACGGCGTTGCACTCACCGATGTCTGTTCAACAGCTGCTACAGCTAAAACAGCGACGGGTTATTTCGTTCACATCGAACAAAGCACCGCCGCTCGCTCAGCTGAGGCATACACCAAGTGGGCGAATGCCCTTGAGGCTACCTTCGGGCTGGGACGGATTGATGTGAATTAAACACTCTCGGTAGTGGCTACTGATTGTGTTCAGTCGCCGTACATTCTACACATGCCTCAAAATCTAATAACTCGTCATCCTATTTTACCTTGCTGCTGCTACTCTCGCGCCTCTCTATTTGAACTTCTCGATGTCGGTGACGGGTCTTGGCCTCCAGCCAGGCGCCAACAAGGCACTAGGGCCACGAGGCACGCCGAAGACGGTTGCACTTCTCACCCTGCGCGATATGTCGTTTCCACCTCTTGCAGCCGCCTTATTTGCAGTCTCGCTTTGCCTGTTTCTGTTTCTACGCCGCAGACAATGCCGTGACATTACAGGGCAAACAAGTAGCTACTCTCCAGTCTTGGTCGAGAAGAGCTTCACCACCCCAGCTGTACCCCCACAACCTCCAAGCACACCCTGGGATACACCGCCTCTCCCTTACCGCCCCTTCCGGTTCGATCAACCCAGTGCATAGTGTTTGCACTGACCGCTGAATTTATCCTTATAGTTGGGACACGACCTTCAAGCATGTAATGGGCATCCGTCCGATGGCGTGGGAGGACTGGATCCAGCTCGACAATGAGTGTGTATCCCAATGGACATAGGCAGCTCGTTTGATCCGATTTCGTAGATTCGTTTCCTTCTACAATCAAAAGAAGGCCCGGTTTCAGGCGCGGTGCGCAGCCTAACTCAGTCGACTAGAGATGACATTGCTAAACACATGCTTAGAGAAGCCAAAGTTGTCTGCACATTACCGGGACACGAGAACGCTGCTCTTGAAGCTTGTACCGAGATTGCTTCTTTTCTGGTATACTTATTCGGTAGATATCACAATCCCGCGGAGGTTCTGACTAAACTTCAGGCCCAACGTTATCCCCACATGTATTCATGCACCGCGGACGAGGCAACCGGAGGCCTGCAATCTGTGACGCTGACGACACCTTTTATGACTAATCAGTGGGATATGTCGAAGCATGATCCTATGGAAGTTGCTGGTCAGCTGCAACAGGACGACGTAGTTATTCTCACAGAAGGTCAGTAACATTCTCGAACTCGGCAGAGAGGCACTGATAGTAAGACAGAGTTGGATGGACAGTATCGCTTTGTCGCAGGTAGTGTCTGCCTTGCTGGTAAGAGTCGAGATGTTGCTGCACGTGCATGATTGAAACTAGGGCAGGTTCATGGCGACTTGAGGACAAGATTGGGACAACCCTGGGTGAAGTTCACCTCAATGGAGATGTACCACACTTCAAGGGCAAATTTCAGGAAACCCTGGAACGGTAGGCCGTTCGTCAGGTCTCAGCAAGACTTTGAGCTACTGACACCAAGCTGAAACGAGGTTCTTCCAAGCATTGAAGGTCAACAAACCCGTGGAGCGCAACAAGTGAGCTTTCTAGTTGTTTTATTCAGGGATCTCACAGTTCTGTATTCACAGCTATCAACTTCAACTTGACGGTGAACTTCCTTGGTCAAATGCGACGATGGGGTGCGTCAACATGACCAGCCCTAGCTGCCCGACTCGAGCCTTATCCAATGCAGGGAAGAGGAGACATATGGTACTACTGAGCGAGATCAATTGCCAGCCCAAGACATTGCACGCGTCTACTATCGTTCCGAGCGACAGACATTACGCCGACTGCCAAAGACTGGCTGCATTCTCTTCACAATTCGCACCTATCTCCTGCCAGTGACCGAGCTCGCAAAGGAGCCCGGTGTGCCAGGTAGACTTGCACAGGCAATCCGAGTGCGTGTGTAGTTGAACTTACGCGGTGAACACATGTTGACCGCCTCGCCAGACGTGGCCGGATGAGTTGAAGAAGTGCGTGAATCCGTTCATTTTCCAACGAACATGTGTTGATATATCTCTTAGATATAAGAGCGGCCACCGATACATGGATGTGAGTGCATTGGAGGCACGTCATTAGCTCCTCTCTGATGTGTTCAGGTGTTGCTACCCTTTCTCGACGCGAGTCATAAGCGGCAGGTCGAGGACGGCGTGTTCACCGATGCCAATGCTTCGAAGTATCCGTTTTGAACTTCATTCGAAGGGCAGGTCGATCGTGGCATTTGTTTTACCTGCAATTTACACACATATGTATGTCATGGAGACGCTGGTCAAGATCGGACAAAGCAAATACACGAGATACAACGTACAAGACAGTTAGCTTCACCATCCCCGCATCCTGCGGACCTGCTTGGCAATGTGTTCGACTTGCAGTCCTTCCTCACCGCGCAGGGCCTTTTCATCCATTTCTAGCACCTCCTTCCATAGTCCTAGGTCAAGCTCTCCTCCGATGAAGGACCCAGCGCCACCGTTAGACGCAATGCCGTTGTCCATGGCACTCGGTGGCGTGACTTCGACACCAAACGTCCGTACGACTGTCCCAAGGTACTCGAGGTCATATGCGAGTTGTTTCGCGCCTTGAGTTGTTAGCTTCGATATCGCTGGTAGCGATGTGTGAGTAAGATGAGCAATAAGGTGCCGGACGATGGACGCGAGCCACTCCGATGTCGGGTCGTCCTCGTCCTCCGGCTGCGCCGGTGCAATTGGAGAGGATAGATCTGTGGGCGCAGCGGCGGTTCGCAATGTTGCAGGCCCGTGTGGAAGCGTGGCAAGCGAGTATCCAAGTGCGTCGTCAGCAGCATACACTTCGAATAATTGAGGTAGACTGAGGACACCGTCTGCAAGTCGCTGCATCACTTTGGTTGGGCTGAGACCGAAGCTCGGCAAGTTGATGCCGGAAATTCCACCAGAGCTACCGGCAGTTGACGATGATGCGCCAAACTCTTGCGTCGAGTAAGACGATAGGAGAGTAATGAGCGGGGCGAGAATCGTCCGTTGCAGGAAGCTCTGTGTATCGCGGGTGAATGTCGCCAGTGCTGTCCGGGCGCCGGGCAGCAGAACGGGAGGCGGTTTTGACGGTGTCGTTGAGTGCATAGTCGGTAACGCCTTCCTCCCGAAGCTGGGGGAGGTTGGAGTCGCTGAGAATGTCGTAGTACCCGGAGGGGCGGTGGAAGGAGGAACCAACCCTGCTGTGGATGGCGCTTGCAACCCAGCAGTGGCTGGTGGCACATTCGGCGGTGGGTCAACAACGCTGTCCAAAAGAGCGTGAAGCTCGGCAGAGTTTAGCGTGCTGCTGACCAACATTTGTATCGATGCACTCGGGACAGCCTGCTGTGACTGAAGCTGCTGGCTAGGCGACAGATGATGACCATGAGGGGTCGTGCTATGAGCTTGCGGCGTCCGCACAGCTACGGCGACGCCGACTAGTGCGATGCGCAATCTCCCCTCGAGCGTGGCTAGTCGACTGTCCGCGTCCTGTGCCGTCTCCAGCAGGTGCAATGTCATCTGGAACGCGCGGAGATCAGCGTCTGTATAGTCGAGTTGCAGCGCGAACTCTTCGCTTCCGCTTCCCGACAGCGGTGTGGTATGAGAACCAGCTTTTGAATCTAGACAGACTTTTAGTTGTGACTGCAGGAAAGTCTTGAACTGCCCATCCAGCGTTTGGAGCAATCCAGGGAACGCGAGGCCATGGGTCAACGAAAGGCATCGCGCCAAAGCGTCATCGGAACTGTTGAAGAAATCGATCAGCCGCGTGCGCAGCCGGCGGGCTGCAGCGTCGCCTCGTTCGTCTGAGGCGCTTGTCGATCCAATCGTGCCGGAGAGTGAGGTTGATGCGCCGGTGGGTAAGGTAACAGCGAGGTATCTTCCTTCGAGCGCGGGATAGTCGCCCTGGAATGGCATGAAAGGCTCGAACAGAGAGGGAGCCCACTGCGTCGCAGCGGCGTTGATCTGCTGGATGCCCGACGTTGGGATACTGATGCTCTTTCCCACTCCACCTCGCATGCTCATACTCAGCCGCTTCGAGTGTCGCGATGTTCTTTTCGCTTGGACCTCCTCTGCGGCGGATAGACCGGTCCCGGAAGATGGCGATATTGTCAGCGCGCTGGCGAACTGCAGCTTCTCCATAGCGCGTTCTGTCCCTCGAGCGAACTCTTCAGCGGCGCGGTATGAGTTGATCAACTCCAAGATGGCGTTCTTTGCGCCGTGGTAGTCGACTGCACTAGATAACCGTTGGCTCAAAGACGGCGACAGCGAGTCGAACACACTCTGTATGAGGTTGCTGAGGGACAGCTGAGGGTCGGGAAAGATCTGGGCCACGCTGGCACACTCGGCGTTGACCAGTTGGGCAAAGTCGTTGAGCCACCGGAGGAGAAATTCTGAAAGTTTTTGAACGGACGAAGAGGCAAGAGTAGGGTCCTCTGGGTCACAGTCCTGGAGACGCGCTGCTGCCCAGGTTTCGACAAGCTGGGACCTCCGAGCACCGTTGTAGTAGTTCCTGAACTCGGAGGCGCGTTCGATGTTGTTGAAGATGGCGTAGAACCGTCTGCATGCGGCGACATCGCCGGCTGTGACTGCGCTTACAAGCGCAGCACTGAGGGCAGCCTCGAGCTGATTTTGCAGCGAGACGATCAGGGCTCGACGTGTCTCGTGCTCGGGAGAAGATGCTGATGACTGGAACACGCTCATGCTGCGGCGGGCCTCAGCCAAACGCTCAGCGGCGCGGTCGTATGCAGACTCCTGGAGTAACGCGACGACTTCTGACTCGAGCGTAGACCAGCTCTCTGCCTCACGCAGCACATCGCGCACAGCCTCCATCCGGCCTTTGACCTTGTGAAGCTGGGCCAGCCGATCCAATGCGCTCGCTGTGGACGCGTCGACCGAGGCTGGCGTGCTCTGGGTCTGCACAGAGTGTAGTGACGCATGTAACGACAGCGCAGAGTCGCGCATAAACTGTAGATCATAAGTCAGTCGCGGTACTGCCCGCGAGACCTGCTCGATGGTCTGTTCGAGCTGTGCAGACGTGTCGTGAGACGCGACCTGGACAGTGGACACCAATTGGGCCACCCGTCCATCCAATGTACCCAATGCATCATCCTCGAGCCCATCGTCAAGAATGCCATTGATCCACCCGGAAACATCGTCCGCATCGTCAAGAGACGCAATTGACACGACCATAGGGGACGCCATCGAGGTGTGCGGAGGCAAAGATACGAGATGAACCGTTTCAATCTCAGCAACATGGGTGTAAACGGAAGTCACACAGAACATTCTATTATTGCTCAGCGGCAGCGTTACAGTACGCAAGAAAGCAAGTCGCACGTGGCGTCTAGATGTCCATCAAAACCAGTCCTCGTCATGATCACCGTCGAATACATCTTCAGCATCGTATTCGCCCAGATCACTATCGTCGCTGCCAAACATAGACGCATTTTCGAATGCATCGTCTTCCATGAAGGAGTCATCATCTCCGTCTTCCTCTAGCTCAAAGTACTCGATTTTCTCAACCCACAGTTTGAGCGATGTGTGGTCTGGCGCGGCGAGCTTTGCATCGATGAAAAGCGTGTGTACGGGACACAATGCTGCTGCTCGAGTCTGAAGAACAGCTACGAGCCCCGGCGCAGGTTGTCCGCGATCCAGCGCTGTGACGCGTAACGTGTGCATTTTGGGTAGGAGGATCTGCTCCAGGACCGTCGAATCCGCCGTCTCCATTGTGGACGTCAATGGATGATGGTAGGCTAGGATCGAAAGCTGATCCTTGAACTCCGGCAGCTGCATCGTAAAGTCGACCACTTGCGGGTGTGCACCGAGGAACCGTTGAAGAACAGCGCTCTCGATTGGCGCTCCTCCGCTCAGTTCCAATCGTTCGACTGTTGGGAACAGTACAACCGGAGATATGCAATTCTGAAGGAATTCATCATAGTTGTGAACATCGACGGCGTTGAGCCAGAGCCGGAGGTCAGTAAGGGACGGAGTCGATACCAGGTCGAACAGCCGCCGCATGTGCTCTGGACGCATACCCGCTAAGTGCGCGGAGCGCAACTTCGGGAGAATAATTTTGTTCTGTTCAAGAGCCAAGGGCCAGTCTCCGATGGGTTCTGTCGGGCCAGAGTGGTAGAGATCCAGGACCTCGAGATTGGGGCATTCGCGGAGAGCCTCAAGCAGGACCGTGATAGAAGGCGCGCTACCACTGTTGAAGTACTTGAGTAAATGTATCTCACGAAGAGATGGCTGAAAGAAGCTGCCAAAGACGACAGGGCTCCAGGGAAATGGTGATCGAGCGAGGCTGAGAATCTCAAGGTTACGCAAAGGCGCGCCACCGAAGAGTTTTTGCGGTTCGACATGCCGAACCGTTAATTCTTCGTCGTCATCTTCTTCGTAGACGTGTACCTCAAGCTCTCGAAGTATCGGAGCAGCTGGTGCTTGATACAGTAAGTAGAAGAACGCCTCAAGATGATCGAGTGCGACACCTAAACACTGGAGTCTGAAAACAGACCAATGCCAGGCGTGAGAGATGAGACATTCAAACAGCTCAAGCGCGAGTTTGATAGCAATTGATTCGGCCGCTTCGCTTGGGTCAATATTAGGGTCGTCCGTAACACGAAGCTCGTCCAGCGTGAGTTCGATCATTAGGGGCGCCGCCTTGCTGCGACCAAGCAGATCGCAAATAACGTCTCGATGAATGACACCTTCGCGCATGTCGAATCTGAATGTTGTCCATAGTGTTGGTAGGGCAAGGATGGTGGCGCGCCAGCTCTTGCACGTCGACGCAACAACATACTGGAACGGTAGCTTGGATACGCCTGTCCGCTCTGTCTTTTCGTCCTCGTCCTTCCAGCCTTCTTCCTCATCGATCACAGCTCCGAGCTCAAAAATGTAACTGAGGAGCTCGGCTGGCAATGAGCCAAGAAGCTCAGCCACCGTACGTCTCGACGAAGGCACTGTGTTGTCCGTGGGCGGCGACACTTTACGAGGTGTTCTTGGCATGGTGTTGGCCCGCAAATAGATGGGCAGTTCGGTAGACGAAGGCTCAGAGCACAAGATCGGCGTAGTATAGGGGGTGGAGTAGGATAGCGGAGTGGAAAGTACCTCGGCGCCTTTTTCGCATTTCCAACTCAGCTTGCTCAAGTGTGAACAGTAGGAAGCACGGCGATAAAACACAGATATACAAAGAATAAGCCTAAAAGTACACGAGGAAGGTCACATAGAACGAGGACCAAAGTTAGTTGACAGGGTGTAGATGTAATAGCACAGTGTGAGCGACAGATCAGGCGGGTGGGCACTGCAAGGTAGAAAGTGCGTGTGTTGAGACACCAAGACATTGGCAATGTAGATGGAGAAGGAGGAGTCGGACAGGGGACGGAAGGAGCGGTGGCAAACATGCTTTTTTTGTCTGCTGGTTCGCAGCCTTCCGACCATGCCGGCTAAGTCGTAAAAAAGAGCAGGCCTTCATGCCCAATGAAGGCGGCTGGAAGAGCTAGGCTCGCCAAATGCAGGGTACACAGTCCGACGCTCCTGAAGCGTAAGTTGCTCTTGAAGATGTGCAGCGAGGGCCGCATCGTACTGCTCCTGTTCAGCTGCTCGACGCTGTTGCTGCCTCCACGCCTCTTCTGCCTCACGCTGTTGCTGTTGAACCTGGTGTTGAAGCTGAGCCTCCGTCCAGTAAGATTGGAAGAGCTCCGGCTGCAGTTGTGCAAGGGCGGCGAGACCTGGCTGACCCGCATCCGCTTGTTGCAGTGTGGGCATCGTCATATTGGGCATGTCGAACGAGGCGAATGGATCACGCGGGGGCTGATAGTTGTCGTACCGGCTTGGTGCGTGTGGAACAATCGGTTGGTTGCCGCCCGGTGCAGGTACGTTTCGCACGTGAGGGCGTACAACAGGAACAGGTTGCACGGGGTCGTTGGTGGGAGCAGGAGCAGGAGGATAAATCGGTGCCGCGCCGGGCTCGATGCCAGACGGCGCCATAATCTGAGCTGTTGTCACTTGAGGGCGATTTGGAGCTTCTGACCGCTCTGCAATAGTTTTCTCGTCGGGCAGCGTGGGTAGCAGCGTCTTGCGGGCCCAAGCGTAATGCCAGACCGAGTAGATGCGTATTTCGAGCTCGTGCAACTCGACCAACGCCTCCTCGATGAAAGTGTCCACAGTATCACCAAAGTCTGACGAAATGTTCAGAAAATGGGACACGATATCAAATGGCAGCAGCTTACAGCCCTCAGACATCAGCATGGGCTTCATTCCTCGAATGACCAATTCACAATCTCGTTTGATCAAGTCCGAGATGACTTCCACCCGAGAGTCACCTGTGCAATCATCGTCAGCTGTGCACATATCGCCACGTTATATTCAAGGTACCTTTGAGCCACGAGCCAACAGGGATAAAGATATCCTGAGTGCCAACCTCTTCGAAGTCAGGAATCTCTCGAATCCAGCGGGGCCTAGGAGGCAAAACCAAGTCAGTTACGTCTTGAACACCTTCGACCTATCAAACGACGTACGTGAGCGTCATGCCATCAATTTGAGAGCCTCTATTCTTCATGCTGTTGTACGAGGCGAAAAAAATGCGCTGCAACCAGCTGTAGCCCGGTTCGCCCTCCTCACAAACGGTCAAGCCCTCGAAGTTCTCGTCGTAGAGCTGAAGGTCGCCGTCGACAAAGAGGAAGACACCGCCAGGGCGTAGCATGCGGGAGCACTCGCGTAGGAAGTATGGGTAGTTCACAATCTAGCGTCAGGTACGGTCAGCGTCATTAGAGAGCATGGAGTGGCTCAGACTCACCCCTGCGGAGATACAGCGTGTGTGAACAACGTCGAAACTTGACGCAAAGTGCGGGAATCCGAGATTGGCCTGCGGCATGAGGTCAGAAGGCAACTGGGTGCGCCCGCAAGGAAGCTTACATCGTCGATCTCGAAACTAGTCGCCGCAGATAGAACGTGTGAACACAGATATCACTTGCTCTGGCCTATGACTTACCGACAATTCGGAGGAATAGGTCTGTCAGGAGTTTTTAGTCAGCAGGGCCATTCAAGGCACTGACGGTCTGGGTTGAGGCACTCACTCTCCAGGCTGCGGCGGTGCGAGGTCGATGCCTACAACTTCGCAGTGCGGGAACTGCTTCGCCATAGCAATGCACCTAAACGAGGACGTCAGTGATGTCCCTCAGACAGTGAGCGCCAGTGCCGGGACACTCACCACGTGCCGGTACCACAGCCGATGTCGACGATGGAAGGGGTGTATCCAGGCCGAGCCTGGAGCACTTCGCGCACCGCGGGTTTGAATTGGTATAGCGAGCCGATGGACATGGTCAACGAATCGTGCTGGAGACCGAGGCGACCATGTTCCTCCATATCCTGACAGCCGGAGCAAGGGCCGAAATTCAGTTGGCAAGCGCACGAAGGAACGCGAAAGCGCCGGTGTTGATACGCACTGCAGGCAACATGTAGGTCTACAAAGGACACGGTCAGTATTGACTATTTCAACAAATCGAACGGCGTGTACTGACCTCATTCTGTGAGTTGAAGTAGCGGCCGTGGACCTCTCTGAGCTATGCAACAGTCAGCACCACTGTTACGCGCGGGGCCAGTCGATGTGAGAGAGAACGCACGGCATTGCCGTCAATAGATGGATGGTATGAGTAGATCGAGGGAGCAGGGCTACAGCCCCGCGCCGAGTCCATGTCCATCTGCGATCCACCGCGTCCAGAGACGCTCATGGCATCCGAGTCGGAGCCATATGAATACGAGTCCGAATCCGAGTTGCTCTGACCCACTCCGGACGCGCTGTACGGATTCTGGTTCGCCATCTCAATGTGCTTGTCGAAGGGAAGAGGGAGAAGGCCGACAAGTGACAGGTTCTTGACAAGTGCATTTGAAGCCGAGGCGCCAGGGGCAACCAACAGGCCTCGTGCGGCGGCCGTCCTCGGCCACCTTCATCAAAACGCAAGCGCGGATCCCCTGAACTCATACATCGTTATTCAGCCACAGGAACATGAAGCGTCTGCACCCTAACACTCTATTCCTCAGGCGTCTGCAGGGGACGCCCAGCACCAGCCGGCCCAGCCAGCCGAAGCGAACAGCGTCCGCACCTGTTCCTCGAGCGCTTTGCTCGCTTTGCCAAGTTCGCTTCCCTCGTTGACGCCTCGCCATACCCGCATTGTCTCATGAACCTCCCGCAAATTACTGAGACCCACTACGCGAGGCACTTCTTCAAGACCCACGATCTGACGCAATGCAAAGCCCAGCGCCACAGCCGGTAACCCTCCCGCAAAGCCAGCGTCGTCGGTCAACGCAGCTGCTTGTTTGACAACATCTCGCAGTGCTGGCGGGGCAGGATGCCATTCCGGAGGCCGTGGGGTGAGAAGGCCCATTGAAAATGGTGACGCTGTGGCAACCTGGACTAGGCCCGCGGCTTTGAACTGCGGCACGAACGACGCGAACGACGGGTTCTGCAGATCGTAATTGGAGTACGAGAGAATCGTGTCGAGCGGCGCGATATGTGCCTTGATCAAGCGGGCGAGCCGGAGGAGCGTCGGAAGCGGATAGCCTGCATGGTATGAGCATCTATGCACGCAAAGGTTGCTGGCCGAGCCCCGACGGACCGCTAATGCCGACGGCCCGGACAACTCCAGCATCTTTCAGCCTGAACATCTCGCGGACTGCCTCAAGCACCCTGTCGTCGCCGGGCCCGCGCGAAATCGCCTCACCGCCTGGTGCAAGCCCCCAGTCCGCCGCAGCGTCACCTAGAGCGCGCAAGTGATTGCGAGCATCATCACCAGCTGGCCTGACCTCTTCTGCAACGAACTCGACGTCGTGGAGGAGAATCACGTCGAGATAGGTCGTGCCAAGGCGCTTGAGACTACGCTCAACGCTTGCGCGGATGGTAGCAGGCGTATAATCAAAGTCAGCTTTGTCCACGCCGTAGCGTCCACACTTGGTCGTCTGTTCCAAATCGCAATGAGCAGGATGTTGTGATAGGAGCCAGCAGACGTACGATTTTGTAGCTCTCGCGCGGGAACTCACTACGGATGCGCTCATCCTGCAGCAGTGTACCAAGGATGATTTCGCTTGGTCCGTAATAAGCTGAGGTGTCAAAGCTGCTAATCCCGTAGCTAGAAATTGTTTTAGACAAGGCAACGGTATACATCTCTGGGCCAGCAAAGCGAACCGGAGAGCGAGTCTGACGGTGCGCAAGGGTAGCGCGCTCCTCAGATGAGACTCGTCGTTGTACGAGCCAGAAAGAGCCGCTGCGCCAAAGGACAAAGCAGGCAAGCCGAGTGCCCCGAGTGGAGCCTGCGCGCGTGTTGGGAGCAATGTTGGCACGATTGAACAGGGAAGCGATGAGGATCGGGATAATGGCTGACCGGTTTAGCGCCAGGCAGTGGCTGGTCTTCAACATCATCGGGTACATCAGTAGGAGGCGAAAATGTTGGCTGGGGTGAGCCCAGTGGTGCCATAGATTTGTCGGCCATCGGGCGCGGAAAGCGAATCGCTCACACAGAGTGGACAGGCAGAAAGGAGAGAGCGAGTCGGGATTAATCGACGAGCTTGGGAGTTGTTTACACGTGCACCATAAGTAGGTCTAATGTCTACGTGCTGCGCATCTAAATGGAACCCATGACGCAAACGCAGGCAAGGGAATGCAATGTAATGAGTGGTGATGTGATGAGGGATGAGTAGATCCTCCGCCTCTAGATCGTGAACGCTCCGTGTGCGGCTGTGATTTACAAACCTCCGCGAGACCAGCTACAATAAACGCAACAGAATGAGCATTCCATTAAAATTGAATATGCTTGAGTTCAGGCTCACCTCTTCTCGAACTTGTGCTGTTGTACAACAAATGCACCGGCATCCGGTCAGTCCGCATAACAATAAACGAGCCAGAGAATCATACGTACAGAACCGTGCCACATCTTGGTAGTCTGGTCCTTCTCAACGGACTGCCAGGGAGCCGGGTTGCTCTTGGTCCAGACGACTGTCGGAGCGGGAGCGATGACGATTGCACACAATCACGAGCGAACAGCAAGAACAAAAATTCAGCTGCATGACAACTCGATTAGAAGGTGAAAACATACCTTCGGGCCGGCGGGCAAGACGGCTGAGGTACCAGCCAGCACCTGCGAGGCACCATGAGTTTGCCGTCCGCGTGTCGTACAAATTTCTTGCGCGACTCACCGCCCATGGCTACGCCAACGATGGCCCAAATAGGCATCGCCTCGACTGCCCACCAGTGCCTCATGAACAGGCGGCGCGAAGAAACTTGAGACATGTCGTTGAGCGGGGGGTTGGGATGTGTTGGGGAGAGAAAGGGAGAGTTATGATTTGAAACCCGTTCGGCTTCGGCCTTCCTAATTGCTCCGAGACCCGCTCCCCATCGCAGGCCGACGACCGCAACACCAAGTACTCGCTGAGAGGGTCATGGCAGCCACGGAGAATCGTGCGGACGCTTAGTTCCTGCTTTTTATAGGCAGTCAGATAGCCCCAGGGTCTGGACGCAAGGCGGGTTGTGGGCCAGCCTCGCAGTCGAGTCCATGCATCACAGGTCCAGACCAGCCGCACCAACTATAAAGCCACCACCACCTTTCTCTTTGCTCTTAGCGCAAGTTTATAGCCCATTCACTAAATCGTCGGACTGCAAATCTGCCAATCGTATTTCTTCCGAGGTCACGAGCCCAAAGCCTGCTTGGAGTTCTTCGACGGGCGCCTTATCCCATACCTCTCACCCGATTCACCGAAGGACCTCGTAACCCAACAGTTTGCTCCAAAAGTCTCTGATCAGCAACGCACGCTCCCGCCCGCGACACCTCAACACGCGGCCACCCCCTACCCCGACTCTTGACCCTACGCCGCAACCGAGTAAAGTAGTGGTTGACCCCTTGACGGGACTTCCATTCGAATGTACGGATCACTCTCAATATGTACATGCCACGCTGATGACTCGCACAAGCGGTAAGACTACAGTAGAACTCTCGCCCAGAAATCAAAATATACTGTCCTCGAAACGCGCGCGCGCTCTACCTAGGGAATGTCCGCGCATCTGCTCCGTACCAAGACGAGACGCTCAGGCAACGATGGGCACAATGTCGTCGTTGGCTGCCTCGCCGGCGACGCCAGCGATCGGGAGGATATCGCCGCCTGATTGAGCAGCGCCACCTGCTGCCGGTGCGGGCGTGGGGAGGGGCACACCGGCAGAGCCGAGGTCGATGGAGGAGGATGCATCACCAACCGGGACGGAGCCAATGGGCTCGAGGCCGCCAGCACCACCGCCTGCAGCAGCAGTCGGCGCTGGGGCTTCCGCGCCGGGAGTGGGCATCTTCACGAAGATGTCACCCAAGAAAGTCGTCGATGTAGCAGCGGGAGCCGAAGCGGCACCAGTGGGAGCCGGAGTGGGAGCTGCACCTCCACCGGCAGCGTCGATGCTCGAGCTGGCTTCGTCAGGCTTGATGGTGTTGACGACGGTGGAGTCCTTTGGTGCGGCGCCGGTGAGATCCTTGGTGAGCTTGCTGTCGGGCTTGAGGACGAGCTGCGTAAGCTGTTGTGCTGGGCTGCCAAAGTCAACGAAGATGATGTCGGGTCCGGCGACGGTCGTGGTCTGGTCCTGGTCAATGATGTTGGACAGAAGCGGGTTATTGTCCTTGGTGATGATGATGGAGACGGCACCCTGTATGCCTTCCGGGATAATGCACTCATTGATTGGGAGTACCAAGGCACAAGGTGCACCGCCAACGAACATCTGGCAGAACAGCTCCTGGCCGGCCGCGGCGTCGATAGCAGCCGACTTGAACTCGAGTTTCAGGCCAGGGCCGATAGGGCCGTTGGCAACAATCTCAAGGGTCGGGTTCGCAACAACGCCCAGGTCGCAGCCGCTGATGAAGGGACCAGCCATGGCGAGAACCTGAGCCGGAGTGAAGACAAGGTCGAACGCCTGAGGTGCGGGTGTGCCACCATTGAGCACGTTGAGGATTGCCTGGTGACGAGACTCGATCGGCAAGATGGACGCGGCGGTCGTGAGGATGCGCGGGTCCACAATGAGACTTGCTGCACCAGCATAAGCGCCAACACCGATGGTCTCGACCTTCCGTGCGACGGTCATGGTCGTGGCGACATCAGACAAGACGGCATCAAGGTTGAAAGTGCACTGCAGAGGCTGCTGGCCGAACGCTTTGAGCGCGATCTCGAGGCCAGACGCGTGAGCGCTTTCGTCGCGTTGGATGCCGCTGTTTCATGGGTTAGTAACTTGTGGGAAACACTGCAATTTGGACTCACAGCAATTGCTCAGCCGCGACGGCAGCGCTGACATAGCCCGCGTCGAGGAAATCTTGCTCCTTGAACTTGGCAATTGCCCGGTCGTAGAACTCCTTCTCGAGGCGCTCAAGGGTGAAGGCGAACTCTGATGGAAGATGAGTCGGTGAAACCGCTGTGTCGGGCCAACAATATATCACGCACGAAGAACAAGAGCATCTGCAGCAGCGACCTGACGGCGACCATAAGGCATGGCAGACACAAGCGGCGCAAAGAGGGGAGCAGCGAGAGCGAAGAGTTGGGTTGCGGAACGCATTGTGAGGATGATTTGAAGTTAGGGTGAGAGAGACCTGCTACTGTGTCGAAAGGATCGTGATAGATGTTGAAATAACAAAGACCTGCTTGAAAGAGAGCGAACGAAGAGCGTGAATGGAGAGAGTGACCGGCCCAGGCGCTGCCTTAGGGAAACGAAAGGAAAAGGAAGGGGGTAAGGACGGCAGCTGCTCCGATCCGGGTGTCCTTTTGACTGCCCGCGCGCCTGATGGCCAATCTCCAAGGCAACTCGATCCACGATCGCTTGCAGCCGCCCTTGCAGATCATGTGCAAACTCAGCTTCACACAAGCAGTGCCTCTGCCGCACTCAACCATTTCAACCACACAAACCCTTCACGCCACCACAATACGACCCCCCAAATCCATGCAGACCTCACTCGCAGTCTCTCAGAACAACCTGGTCATCTCGGCAACGTCGGACATCACGCCCAATCCTTGACGACGACACGCACCCAGCGCAGTGGACCACCGTTCCGCAGACCAGCCTCCTACTAAATAACTCCGAACATGCCTTCCCCACGCCGCACTCATCATGATGCTCCCGTCGGTTGTTACCCGCAACCCGGTCAGGGTGCGGGCAGTTCGGCGAGGAGTCGCGGTATGCAAGATAACATTCGTTGCTTGCGAAACATACATGGTACATGAGATGAGATACATGGCGGACATTGTGTTCAGATCGATTCGTTGTGTTGCGTTACAGGCGGGCGTATTGTTTTCGTTTCATCCAAGAAGTGGTATCGAGATTGCGAGCAATGAGAAGCGCCAGATGTGCCTCACTCATCGTACTGTGTGAGCAAACGGCGGTTAGCCATTACCTCGGGATAAGTAAACGGGCATCAGACAAACCTCGAGGACCATGGAGTTTGCCCATGGCACGAGCTGCTGGTGCTTGTCGAGGTATTCCCAGTGCGTCTGGCCGTGAATGTACATTGGGAACCTGGCGCCAGGGTTAGTTCTGTAACAGAGAAAATGAACCTGTGTACCTCTTGAGGATGCCCTGCTGACCGGGTGCACGGCGAAGATTCTTCAACTTCATCACTTCCCTGAGCACTTGGGCCATTGTCTGCAGATGCAGTCAGCAAATTGTTCGCACACGTCTGATGCATCAGAACTCACTGCATGAACAAAGTCGTTCCCGAGAACCCTAAACAAGAGCTTTAGTCATCGACTCTGGGAAGGCTACTCTGCTACGCACTGGTGAACTCCATCGCCGAGGAAGGCATACGCGTGCTTCGGACGTGTTGGCAGCACAGTCTCTGGGTCGGCGAACACGGTCGGCTGAATCGCATGTCAAGCAATGGTGTGAGCACAGGAATCACGCTCCTAAATTAGGGAAGCTGCACTCACGTTGAGATTGGCCGCTGCGAGGTTGACGTAGACGCGGCTGCCAGCTGGAGCCTTGACTGGTCCAGCTTCAAACAAAGTCTTGACGTTGCCTGCGGTGAAGTTTTAGATGGCAGCGAACACGAGATCGAGTAGAATCTGACGTACGTTGTGGGCCAGGCATGTGCGGATCGAGCCCTGTAGCGATTGTCAGTAGTCAACACGCGATCAAACGACAGTGTAACATACGGAGGGCCTCGCGAACATAGCCCTCGAACAGAGCGTCGACATCCTTGCGGTTGACGTGCGCAAGCTCGCACATCTGCTTCTTGTGCTCCGCATTCTTCTTGTCCATGTAGAAGTTGATGACGTGCACCAGGCCTGCCAAGCAGCATGAAGTCAGTTCCCTTGTATCACAGCGACTTGATGAAGAGATCGCAACACACCCTGCGCGTACTCGACGCTGGCGCCGAGGACCACTGAGAAGACGTTGAGGACGACCTCATCCTCGCTCTTTCCTCTATCGTAGAGCTCCTTGAGGAACTTGACAACGGACTCGTTCGTCTTTTCGCCCCACATCGCAGAGAAGACACCGCTGATACTCCACTGCGAAGGCGTTCAGTAATGTCTCATGGTAGCAAGCGGCAAGGCTCACCGAAGAGCTCGAGATGCCGCGCATTTCCTCACGAATATCTGCTAGGATATCGATGATGTGGTTGTTGGCGTCGTAGTCGAGCGCCATCTTCTTGGACTGAGGAGTCTCCATGAAGATCGAGCTGTGAAAAGAGTTCAGCTTTATTCAGTGCCAGCACGCTTAGAACGCACGCGTAGATGTCACGCAGCATCTGCTGCAGCTGACTCTCGAGGAACTGTCCACGCGGTTGTTGCGGTGTCTTGAGCGAGAGCCCGCCAACCTCCAACGATACCCAGTGGATGGGCAAGATGTTGAGCACGTCGCGCACAATGTCGACATAGCGCTTGTTGGTCGATTTGTCGAGCTTGTACGAGCGTTCGCTAATGAACTCGGCCGTCTTCTCGCTATACCACCCTGCTGCCCGCTCAATGCCACCGTCTGCGAGTAGCGCCTCGGAAACCTGATTGTGATACCTCGTCAGCAAATTGAATTCACGGAGCAACTTCATACTCACAACGCGCTGGTCACGAGGATGATGAACGTCGTCGTCGAATGGCAGGAAGAACGCCTTGTCCTTGATGTACTCGCGAGCCTTGGCACCGTAAGCACTGGTGAATTCGCCGTCGTCGTTTTGCAGGACACGCTGGACCGCATCGTACGTCTCGATGGCCACGACAGTTTGCCTTGGCTGTGGCCGCTCGAAATCGTACTTGTCGATGGTGCCGAGGTCTGTGAGGACCTTCCGCATAGCCTTCGGGGTCATCAAAGGGAACCATGTGTACGTGCTGTTGTGCGTGAAGTTCTCCGGCATCGTGCGGAGGAGAACTGGAGGTATTGGCTATGTCAGATACATGAAATGTACAGAGGAAGTTGGGGTACTTACGTGGACCGAGCATCGAGCCAAAGCCGGCGTTCTCGGTATCGCGCATGCAGTCGGCATAGCCCCAAGGAGTGAGGTTCGCAGCTGAAAGTGAATGAGTATACACCACATCAGAGATCGTAACGCAGACGCACGGGTGAAGTCGGTTGTAAAGAACCGATCACCACGAGTGAGAGCGATGGCGTCTGCAAGAGTGTCAGAGAGTGCCGGAGGCTAGAACGAAAGCTTCGACGCACCACCAAGAATTGCACGGGAGATGGTGTAGCCAGGGCAAAGACCGGCACCGTCGACCTGCAAGATCGTCACAGTCCATTCACTGCAGTCCGTTAGTCATCGACTCACCAGCGGCTTGACCTCTTCCGCTTGCAGTCCGGTCTGTGCGTGGCGTCAGCATTTAGCACAACCGATAGACTGTTACTCACGTAGAGCTCGAGGTTGTCGATGTGCCCGTACAAGCGATACGCCGCCTCGTGGATTTCCTGTGCCCAACATGTGAGCGGCGTTCGCTAAAAAAGCCCTGAAGCAGAGAATAACCTACCGGATCGGGATTCCACTCCTTGAAACTCGCATAACCTGCGCTGGAATAAGCACATCGTTCTTGGTCCAAACTTTGACGTACGCTTCAGGCCGAAATACTATACAGAGGCAATCAGCGCTATCGAATGGGTAAATGTGATTGACTTGGACGAACCTCGCGGAACTCGTTCAGCGTGCAGCTACCCCAGCGACGACTTTGGATGATGCCCATCACGTCCATGACCTTGAGGACCTCCGGTGTCCCGCGCGCGCCAAAGGCAGCAGCAGGGTTATCGGTGCTACGGGCCAGCGTGGTCAGCAATCAGCCACGAATGAGGTAACAAGTGGTATTCACGCGTCCTGGAGAATCTTGGCGAGCTCGTTGTCGTCGAAGCGACCATCCTTGCCACGCTTGAGCCTGATGAGAAGGCGGATCAGTTACACCCATGCATATGGAAAGCCTCGTCAAACGCACCTTCCGAATGACCAGGCGCTCATATCCGCACTGGAGTTTTCCTTGGCCTTGCGGACACCCTGGACGAAGTCTTGCGGCGTGATCTCTGTGAAAGGCTTGTCCGGGCCGAAGATGGCGCGGAACACGCCCGAAGTCCACGCCTCGTCCTGCTGCGAGACGATCGCGTGCCAGTGGTAGAGCTGGTTGAACTCTATACCATGGGGTTAGCTTACTGCACGCCTGACGAACGGAGGCACGCACCAATGCTGCAGGAGTTGCCCTCACCACGCGGGACAAATGAGTGGTCGGGGTTGCGCATCTCGGCAAAGGGCAACAGCGTCCAGCTGCTACCGCTGCGGACGAGGCCGAGGATGTTGGAGAAGTAGTCCCTGCAGCAACCAAAGTTTCAACAAATGCCAAATGCACAGAAGAGCGAGGGCACGCACGAGAAGACTGCCATGCCGAACCATGCGACGTTGATGTTCTTCGCGAGGTTGAAGATCTCGTCATCCTGGCGCAGCAGTGCGGCGCAAATGGCCTCCTCGCTCATGCCTGCGGATTCAGTTCAGTACTGGGCTCAGGTGATGAACGTGGTGAAGCAACTCGCCGTCAAACTTGTTCTCGCCGCTGATGTGGTTGGAGACACCAGCAGCACGGCTGACCTTCTCACAAGGATCGCTCACGTCCGCGCCGGGAGGTGGTGGGTACGCAAGGGGATCGACCCAAGTGCCGCGCTCATTGACCTCCAACAACTTCTCGGCGATGTACTAATAGAGCAGTCAGTAGGTTTCGCTAACATTCTTCCACAATCTCGACTCACGTTGTGGTTGCGGCAGAACAAAACGAGGATGACTGCACTCGCTGGAGGCAGGAGCAAGAAGCGGTCCTCGGCAAAAGTGTCCTCATGGAGGAGACCACGGCCAAGCGGGCGATCTGCGTACGCCGCAGACTGGTAGCCTGTGTCATTGTGCTCGTATTGATCCTCGCCGTGATACTTGCGACGGATCGTGTCCTGCGCTTCGTCGGAGAAGCCATATAGCGGGCTCAGGTCGACATAGCTGTTGGTAAGGTTGATGGTTGGGTCGGTGTGCGACGTGTAGAAGACGCTGGAATTGCGAGTCAGCGTATATAACGCAGACATAAATACCATACTCACGTGTGAATGACGAGCGCCGCGAAGGCGAAGAACAAACTCGACAGGCCACCAGGGTGCTCCTTGAACTGCAGCAAAGGTGAGCAAAAAAATATCGCTCATTCAGCAATGCATACCTCGCCGGGCTTGCGCTTCAACAACACGTCGAAGACCAGGGCCGGGTCAGGACGGTTGAGCTCGCTGACGGGATGGCTTCCTTGAACTGTCTTTGTGTAATGAGTTCCCGCGCGACCCATCTCAGGACTTGTCAATGAGTTGTACGAGCCGTCTGGCAGGCGCCATGTGTAGTTTGGTGGCGGCAGTGGGGCGCCGCGCGCTGAAGCGCCTTGGCCTTGACCACGTGTGCCGACCTCCTTTGCAGCTGGAGGATGGCCAGCGATGGTTGGGCCTTTCTGATTTGCATCCTTCAGGATGCGAAGCTCTGCATCGGCAGGCGCGTGATCATGAACGTCCTTGCCGTTGGGAGGGCCGTGGGCATGACCTATGAGCGCATGAGATCAGCGGGTGAGTAAATGCAGGTGGATCAGAATCGGCGCACCGTGACCCCCAGCAGCGAAGACCTGCCCGGGAGGCCGCTGATATGCAGAACGCAGGACAGGACGCTCAACAAAGGTGCTCGGTGGATGAGGGAGATCATTGTACACTATGATCGCTGAGGTTAGCAGTTGGGAGACAGTTGGGGTTCTGGCGACGTACACATTCCGATGATAGCAGCACAAAGCTTCTTGCTTGTCGCTCCTTCCACAGGAAGGCGACTGAGAATCGTGAGAGCCTGCTCGAGCAACAGCTTGCGGTCATCGACGGCCTCCTTGTTACGTAGCGCGTCGATAATCGCGGACTGAGAGTTGCATGCAGGGTGGACGTCGGGCGATCCCGAGGAAGGAAGCGTGCAGGTAAAAGCGACGGAATGTGTTAGCATTGGCACCGGGAGGCAACACGATCACGAGGACATACCAAGGTGCTGAGGTCGATGTCGACGGGGTTTCCGCGTCGGATCTGGTCACGCATTCCAATGAGAGCCTTGGCTACGCTCCCGCGCGCGTCGACATCAGCGTCGTCGATGTCGGCTGCGGCGCCATGTTGAGGAATTGGACGCAGTCGGTCCGCGATGGCGTCGCTGGCGTTTGCGAGTGAGGTGAGGATGGCGGTCAAAACCATGGTGGTGGTGGTACAAGTCGAACAGGCCTTCGGGTCCGTTTGGGAGCTACCTGCCCTTAAGAACGTGTTGGCTGGGTGCTTGGCTGGGTGCATACAAGGTGCATACCCCGTTTGTCAACTGAATCACGTCCCTGCCCCGCGCCGAAACTGCAAAGGGTCTAGAAGCTCTGCGTCGGCGGCTGGGCGGCGCGGACGTCGGCCCCAGTGACGCCGGGCCACCTCTTCTCCACATAAATTCAACCAAGTGCTCGTAGTGAGAGTTGCAGGCAATATAACCAGCTCTATGGTTGAGATCGTCAGTACGAAGAGGCCAGAGAAATCTATATCACTGTGAAGGTTGTCGTCTGCACCCGGAGACGGCGACCTTGTCCAGCACGCTGACAAGCCAAATGAAGAACTAGAAGCACGCAGCACGACAAACCGTGCACGTCATAACAATACGGTCCTCGGGCCCTCGGTGCATTCAGGTCAGTGTTTGAGGTTGGTGAACGTGGAGCATCTCGATGTGACGATGGTGAGGCGAACTGAACTGAGGCTGCCCACATCATCTGCAACGCGATATACCGTCTCAAGCTGCGATAACAGGCACCGCAAAGGGATCAATGAGCCAAGGTGACGTCTGCGGGTGGGTTAGCTCAGGGAGAGCACCGTGCGCCAAGCAACCATGCAGCCTTGCGACTCCGCACCAGCTGGTGCCTTCACAATCACGGCTTAGCGTTGGAACTCACGCCGCGGAGATATTGTCATAGGCCGAGGGGCCTGTTGCAAGTGGCGAATCTATTAAGGGAGATTCTTGTATTCAGTGCAGGGTTGCAGATTTCTTTCCGAGGCTTCTGCTTGGTCGCACGAGCGCGCGGTCGACAAACAGGGCGTTCGGGCATCATTCGGCGGCGCTTTGAACAAAATGTGGACACAGTATTGAGTGTCTTGATCATTTAGTGAGAACATGGGGCAGTTCGAAACGACGAGGGCAGGTAACGAGTTGAGCTCCGACTCCGACGATCCCGCGTGTTCCCGGCCCCTCTCCTCACGATGAGCACTCGCGCTAGTAGCTTGGCAGCTGGCGCCAGCAACGAGCGGACTTGGTGCCTGTCCCCGTCGCATGTGTCTGCTATAGCAGCGCCGTCAAGTGTGCGCGTCACGGTAGTGCCTACCTCAAACCGAGACCTGCCTCTTGTGTCTGCTGCAGACACTACACACGCGCCTGAACACGCGTCATTTGCGACCTATGTCACTACCCAGGATGCAGGAGACGTGCTCGTTCGCGTTGTTCATCATGGCCTCGCGATCGAGCTCTCTTCGCTCTCAAACCCAGCACTTTCTCCTCATCGCTTTGTTTTTCCATCCCCGATCCTCCCGAACCCGACTGTGTTCGTGCATCAGATCTCTGAGCTGCACGTCATCCTCGCAACAGAGCATGGCTCGTTGTTCACGCTCGTCTTCTCCACCATCGACCCAGACTTCTTTCACCATACGTCTTCACGCTCCTGGTTTCATGAACAGCGATGCAGCGAGCATCTAATTGGTCCTGTTCATGCCCACGACCCACATAGCGTGTGGATTGGTATCGAAAACGGCGGCCTACTCAACTTGACACTCCGAGACCCCGCGTATGGTGGGTTAGATGACTACCGTGAGCGTCTCAACCGTTTTATGAGCTTGGCTGACATGCTGCAGGCTGGGAGGAAAACACATATCACAAACCAAGGCCATCTGGATTCTTCACCTGGCGAACTCCGGAAACCGCGCCCTCCCAAATCTTGTGTTTTGCGTCTCATCCGCCACCTACTGCGTCCACCTGTGTCTTCGCGGTTTCTCAGGACCGCATGCTAGCAGCGTACATAGGCCCGCAGCAAGAAGCTAGCATTGCGCTGCCCCGTGTACCTGGCGCAGATCTGCAACTACGCTCTCCATCCCCCGACAAGCAGAACCCGCTCCTCGACGACGGCGCGCGCACCCTTGTTCGAGTTGTTCAAATGGGCGATGCCAGCGATGAAGTCAGCTCCTCCGAAGATCCCGATGATCACCTCCAAGTCCTCGTATTCATCGCGACGCCAGCCGGCGAGTCTGGTGGCTTTTTCCAATTGTATCGCTTTCACAAGCGCCGCTGCCTCTTCACGCCAGTTCGTCAAATCTACTGCCCAGGGCGCACGTCCTTGTACGAGCTCCGCGATTTCATTGTGCGCGAAGGCACTCTTTACACTCTCTGGGACGACCAGCGAGCTTCGATCCTCGAATGGGTCGCTCTCGATATTGGGAACGCACAGGGCGAGGAGACTTGGTACCGCGCCGACCTGTCAACCGACCACGAGACCCCGCTTGAGGTCCTTGAAGATCGATTGGATGCAATTGGCGAGTCTCTTTCCGACGTCTTCCTCGATATCCTGCTCCGGCCGGGGTCGTTCTCGCCTTACTCGCTCCAGGCGGCGATCAAGCAGTACACGGACGCGTTATTGTCACTCCCGGGCCCGGCAGCTCCACAGCTTACGAATCTCTACCCGACACTGGCCGAAAATATAGCTGCCGTCGTTGGTTGTACGGTCAAACTCGAGATCGACCCATTAACCGGCCGACCGCAACAGGAAAATTTCAATCATGCTCTGCGCAGAGACTGGGAAGGTTTTCTTGCCCGGTGTCGCGAGTTCGAGCGCCGTGCGAGACGACCACTGAACCTGGCTGTGGCCGGTAATGGCGGCGTCTTCATCTTCGAACGGGAGCGCGTCGTTATCCGCACGTGGGAGGACGATGCCCTGCAACAGTACCGCGCGCTCGTAGGTGGCGAGTTCGATCCAACCCTGCTTGTCGACATCGCGTGGAAAATGCGCGGATTGATCAAAGTGTCGCTGCTTTACGACATCGAGGCGCAAGCGGAGAGCATGCTAGCGCAGGACATGAGCGAGGCCTATGTTGACGCCCTCAAGGTTGCGTACGAGACCCTGCGACTCGAGGACGAAATCATGAATGGGCCATACTGCGAGGAGATCAACGAACTATTGTCCAGCGTTCCAGATCTCCGAGGTCTGTTGCGAGACGCGCTAGAAACGGTCGCAGCCCTCGAGTTTGGCGTCAAGGCCGAAGTCGAGGAGACCGAGTCGATGTTGCTTATGGCCGGTCCGCCGAGACTGTCAAACTGGCAGGTTGCAGCTATCACGTCTTATACGCGAGCTTCCATCCTCGCGCGGTACGAAATTTGTCTGGCGTTGATTGCATTCGTCATTATCCGCATTGGTAAACCTTCGGCCGATTCAGAGTCTCATCTAGTCGAGCTTTTTGCAGCTTTCCGTGCCATCTCGATGTATCGCCTGGCCGCACGGGAACCAGCGAGCGAAACAGACGCACCGCCAAGCGGACGCGCTGATGGTGTCGACGACGACGTGCTTGAACGACTCAACAACCTGCGAATGATGTCGCCCCCGGCGCCGGTCGTCTCCGCCCGACCATTCGCCCACGCTCACCGCCCGCAAACGCACTCGTTACTGCACCGTTTGATCTTGCAGTCGCAGCAGCCAATCCGGTTCGAGCTACCGCATGCTGGGCATCAATTCATGATGCAACATGGGCTTCTCTTCGAGGTCGACCGCGGCCAGAGGTCTTGTTCAAACGTCACGCCGAAGGAGGCTGCATTTGTGGACATTCTTCGACGATCTTCCTTCCTGCGGGCTGCCTCTGACCTGGCGCGGTGGCTTCCACGAACCCCGGGGGTCGTCTATTTGCGCGGACGCTTGGAGCTGGATTACGGACGTGGAGACACGGCCGCAGATCTGCTTGACAGCATAGGTGGCGTGTTCGGTAAGACTTTTCTCGAGCCTTTCGTAACAACTAACTAATGTTGCGGCAGCGTCGCATGGACTCTGGGCCATGGAAGACATGCAGTCCCTGCGCATCGTGCTTCCCGGGACGGTCGACCACGGCGCCGAGCACACTTACTTTACACATCTCGCGTCATTGTTCGAGGAGGCCGGCTGGCAGGATCACGTTATCAAGTTCACCAAGTTAGCCATCCGTGCAATGCCTGCAGATCTGGACAGCAGCGAACTATGGTACAAGATCTTCCGTGGCTACGTTTCCATGGGCGAGTTTGAGGACGCCTACATGTCGCTCGTCGCTACGCCAAACTTGGCTCTGTAAGGCCCTTTGTACTGCAGGTCAGATATAGTCCTGACTTGGTTGTTTTACAGGAAACGGGAGTCCGTGTCGCATCTCGTGCAAGCCATGTGCGAGGCCGACGCCGTAGATCGCTTGCTAGCACTCAACTTCGTGTCATTCTCGGAGGACGTGGAGTCCGCACTATCATTCAAAGCTCGCAATGCCGACCCGCTTGCACGGCCCATCTATTCGAACGTGCTGTACTCGTGGTTCTCGCAACGAGGAGACTTCCGTAGTGGTGAGACATCAACCCTGTTCGCCTGTTTGATATTAGCCAACCGCTTCGTTGCAGCTGCTCGCACGATGTACCTTCAAGCGAGGAAGCTCGGGGACAAGATCAGCGACGCCGACGACTACGAGCTGCTCTCCACAATGCAGATTCAGGCGCTATTGGTGGCCATCAACTCGCTATCTCTGGTCGAGCCCCGGAACGCGTGGTTCACGATCCCGCTTGCCGCAGATACCGGTCGTGAAGTGAGGAAACCCCATGCCGATTCTTCGGCGCACTGCTTATGTCTCCGACAGAATCGGCAGCGCAGAAGACTAGCGCATCATATTCCAGAAGATCAGTTCGCGCCGGGTTCCAAAGCCATGGAGCTCGTCCAGCTCGAAGACCTCCGCTGGGAATACAACCTCGTCCTTGGCCGGTTGGATCTGTGGAGACGTGATCCAACTGTACTAGGAACATCTTGTAAGCGGCAGATTGACCGTCCGGTGTGATATTGGCTGACGCCCATGCGTCCACCAGTGCAGTTCTCTGCTGCCGACGTTGTCGCGGCGTACGGTCGTGAAAACTTATTTGACTCAGCACTGAGGACCGGAACCGCACTTGGCCAAGATCTCAGCCATGTCTTTGTGCGTATGGCACAGCAGTGCGTGCGACTAGCCAACCGCGACGTCCCACTATAGTACGTCTCCGCTGTGGACTGCTCAATTGTGACATCGATTGACCGAACCGCAGCGCGGACGGTTCCTTCGACTGGTTACTGTCGGAGGAGGTTGAGCTTGGGTCAGGAACGCCTGCCCAGCGTGGCTGGCGCTATGTGCAACTCGCTATGGAACGGCACGATGTTCAAGAAGCTAACTACCCATATCGGAAAGCGGTGATCGAGGGTTTACTTGACATGGACCGGTGCGACTGTGTGCCCGCATGGCTGTCCAAGTTCTTCGAGGTTGGTACCGAGATTCTTGAGTGGCTACCGCAAATCGCTCACGCCCCATATCTCATTACAGGACAACCAACCTGATTATCTCATCCGTACGTGGCTCAAGTACGGCTATCTGTACCAGGCTCTCGAGTCAGCTCTCAAGATGGTTCGCAAGGTCAGCAGATGGCCCACAGTTCCCGTGCTCTTGTGTACTTACAGCAGCGCCTAAGGTCAACTCAACGCTCCTTGTGGATGTGCCGCAACATGCCGCTGTTTCTTGGTTACCATACCCGCTGCTCGACGAGGTTCTCGCCTCCTGCGAAACTGTGCCCGATGTCGAAGTCTCAACAAAGCGATGGCGGGATGAGCTCCGCGCTGAGCTGAACACGCGCATTCGCCGCATGCAAAAATGGACCAAAGAAGTCAGCCAGTGATGCTCGAGAGTCATTCGGTTTCCTCGTGGTTGTATTATGCTCTATGTTTTGCTTTTTTTCATATCAAAAACATACTGTAATTCGTTGAGTCAGTGTGCCGCAGAATTTGTGCCGACTGCGGTATCAGATGCGACTATGGTCGCAATTCCGGGTCGCGAACGTATCTGATTCAACGTGCTGTTGACAATATAGCGGACCTGCAGTTGATGCCAATCGACGGTGAACAAGTGCTACTTCACCTATTCGTTGCGAGCAGGTGAAGGCTTCTCAAAATTGCCTTCATACGATAGGCTATTTGACCTGCCTTGAGAACCAGCACGACTCCCCAAACTTATGTGCTAACAGTGACGCTCTCGACGACAGTATCCTGCGGTGCAGGCTCGCGTTGAAAGAACGGGATGGTCTGCATTTCTGAGGGAACCTCTGCAATATCCATTTTCCGGCTGTCCTTCTGCAGTTTTGATAAGTAAGATCCATCATTTCGTCGATATCGCAACTGACCACAGCTAGCGAGCCAACTCCGCGTTCCAATCCCTCTAAAAGAGTGCAGGCCTTGCAAAGATCGTTGCTCGAGATGTAGCCACAGCGCTTACACGTCTCTGAATGCAACAACGTCAGGCCACCATTGCAACAGATGTCTTGAACTCACGTTGTGCCTTCATCGTCTGGGCCACTTCTTCAGCAACTTCAAAAGCTTCACCGGAGTGAATTATGTCAATGATGGCACTTGGCCTGGCTGCCTCTAGGTTCTTGAGAAAAGCTCGGGCGTGGCCACGATACGCGTCCGGAGCGTAGATGCATTCGGTGCTGAAGTAGTCGAGCTTCTTGAAGTACGCATACCTAACCATGGAATCAATTGCAGCATGACACCGTACGTAAGACTCACATGACTATCTCCTTCTCGTATGCGTACTTGAACGGTTTGGAGCGTTTGATCGTGTCCTCGCTCTGCGTGCAGATCAAAGTGCAGCGACCCAGGCGCGCAATGTCACCGCGCATGACTGATTACGGGGATGAATATCGCACATATGACGACATGATTAACTTACTGTTCATGAATACCGTTTCGGCAATGTCGTCTGCGTTGTGGCCAGTAACGATGTGATCGACCCCGAGTGCCGCTGCCCCACGATCCAACGCCTGTCGGCGAAACACGCCACAGAAGGTGCAATTGTTTTTCTTTCCAACCTGAGACACTACGCGATCCATGGTCCAGCCGTAAAGTTCCTCGTACCCCAGGATCTTCAGAGGCAGCTGATACTGTATCTGGTTGCGCTTGACCGTCTTACAGCTAAAATGAGTGTCACGAATATATGGATGCAAGAGGTTATCGCTAACCTCAAGAGAATCATCTCGATAGCCAGTAATGCCTTCGTCGATAGAGAGTAGGAAGAGACTGAGCCCGTAGTTGTAGCGCTCGTTGAGTGTCTTCATCACATACGCCAGTACGGTCGAATCTACGCGCGCTCAGCTACCCTATTTGCTTTGTGCTAGACCACCGCTTATACTCGCCTTTGCCTCCAGAAGCGCCAATTGCAACACGGTCGCCTGATCTGAAGAGCTGGGCTTCCGTGATCGTATTGTGCACCTCTGTTTCAAAGACATGGAAGAAGCAGCTCTTGCAGATTTGCTGGCCAGTCTTGGGTCGTTTGATAATAGCTCGCGCGACGTGGCACAGTGCACAGGGCTTGGGCGGCATGTCGGTTGCGCCGCGGCGCCGCTCGTGTGGATGGAGGAGAGTAAACTGCGATGCCGGTGGCGCACCATGCCGGGCGGCTCATCGTACAAATTAAAGATATTTCGGTCTCAAGAATCAACACGTCCATCCAGGATTCTTCGAAGGAGGAGGTTTACCGTGCCAACAACTGAACATCATTGATACACCTGCTGGATGGCTCGTGCATGGCTCATCGCGAAACACATTTGAACCATTGACATGATGACTCGCAGTACCAATATTCTCATGCGTAGCTATCACATGGCTGCCCTTCACAAGCCACTAGCGAGCCATTCAGTCGCTGGGTCTCTCATGGAGTACAGGTATTGGCAGGAGCCATTTTTCGAAGAATCCTAGGTGGAGGCATTGAAGTTCGAAAAACCTGGATCGGTTTGCCTTTACTTGAATGCTGTGCTAGCGTCGATAGAACGTCCGCCGCCAAAACTTGCGCGCCGGCCGTCGAAAACAAGGCACCCGCCTCGTGTGTGCTAATGATGCAATGTGGCGTCAACGATCCTGATGGGATTTGCGCGTGGAGGGATAAAACCCAGTGGCACCCGGTGCGGAGGGCGGCGGAGGGGCCCACACCTTGGCACCAGTACTCCAGTGTTCAGGATGGACTTGGTAGGATCCGGTTTGCCGCATCTCGCTGGAGGTCTTGGCCTCGCTCTCGCTGCATATACGCTCCTCGCTCTTAAGCGTCGGGTTTTCGGCATATCTGGCATGATTCACCGCACGTTTCGAGGAAGTTCAAGAGACGCGTGCGGCTTGGTCGGGATGATTACCGGTGGCGTCGCGGTCGGCTTCATAGTAGGCTCGCCAATGTTTATCCCGGCCAGCGTCGCTCGTATCGCGGCTTCTGGTCTTCTAGTTGGCTTAGGAACCCGGGTGAGTGCTATCTCACGGATGCGTACGGGGTGTGGTCTGATCATGACAATAGCTCGCTAATGGCTGCACGTCTGGGTCCGTGGAATATCGTGCTACAGGCAATCACTGAATGAGGTTTAGTCATTTCCTTTGTGGAGTCAGTCGCCTGTCACTGCGGTAGGCTTGCCTCTACCTATGACTTTGCCAGCGGATGCCTATTGAACTAATGAAACAGGTCGTTGGCGGCGACTGCAACATTCTTCGCCACTGGCGTCGTCACCACCTTGGTCGTGCACGGCTCAACATTGATAGGAAACGCACCAAGAGCAGCACTCGCCGGACTGAGCCGGCGTGACGCTCTCCTCTTGGGAACCAGCGCCTTCATTGATGCCACAGCGTGGTTCATCTCCACGTTCTACCCGAAGATCTCCTCCGAACCCTCTCCACCCACGCTTGAAAAAGCGGTCAGTTTTCTCACAGGGCTGGCATTGTCTCTTTCTCTATTTGTTTCAGGCATAGTTGATCCACGCCGCGTCCTCGGTATTCTCGTCCTGCCGTTCCATGACGCATTTGACCCTGCGCTGCTGTGGGTCGCCCTCGGCGGGATACCCTTGCTTGCAACGCTCTACCACAGCGGGACTTCCAGGGTCAAACCGTCAGGAAACGTTGACGAACGGTTGATCGTTGGTTCCGCCCTTTTGGCATTGGCTGGGGATTGCAGGGCATTTGCTGTGAGTTGAGCGCAGCTTGCTTGTGCTCGCATCACCCATGGAGACTTAGGTGGCCCTGGAGTTGTCAGCCTAGGCATGTCCTTGTCTAGTGGGGTCGGGCTTGTTTCTGCGACGGTTTGGATTGTGGCAATGGTCGCCGGCGGCTTGGCCTATGATTAGCGAGAGAGTTGCCACCACCATGGCGCGAAAAGCAAAGCGGAGCAAAGCAGATCAAATCCACTCATATCATAATAGTTCAAAGCAGATAAATTGGGCATTGACACGAAGTATGGCTACATAAGATGGTGCTGGGCAAGTACAACAAATCCAGGTTATGGGTCAAGGCGCCCAACTTTATGCGCGGACCGGCGCGTCCGTCAGTGTGGTCACCGCATTAAGTTATTTCAGCGTTTCACTGAGTGGGGTCGGCGCGTGTGAAGTAATTCTGAACGATGGGGAAGTCGGCTGGCTCGCAATGGATCATGAGTGCAGGGTTTGTTGAGCTGTACTTGGCGACGACAACTTCACCCCGCCAGGCAGTGCGTAGCTGGAAAAGGCTATCTTGAGCTCGTGCAATAGAGTTATTTAGGGGCTTGTCGAGGGCGGGAGGGCGTGGTATATAGAAGGCAACGAAGCTGAAGTATGTGGGATGAGGCTCGGAGGTCATCAACTGGAAGCAGAAACGACAACTCACGGATTAGGCAGGGGTTGGGTCATTCCAAATAGGGCATTGAAGCGTTGCGAGACCCAAGGTGTAGAACCAGACATGAAGATCTCTGGGTGTGGGCGGATTCCAGGTGTACCATTGACACCAGGCACTATTGAGACCAACAGGTCGACGAAAGTTGGAGTGCCCTGAACCGGGAAGAGAATGGCCCGGTAGGTAGTTTGTTGCTGCGCCATGAACGTGGAACCGGGTCGAGAAAGACAGAAACACAAATATTGAGATTCTGGCGCGAGGTTAGTTGAAGGGAAAAACCCCTACAGTGAGAAGCTCACAGAAGACGAACGATCACAGGGGAGCAAAAGGCGTAGCGTGTGTGGTAAGCGAAGAGGAACAGGTCAGATGTGCAGATCAAATGCGCGGCATTGCGGTCTTATATCGCGCACAAGCCCGCTTGAAGTAGGAGAGAGTCTCGTCGTATGCTTGAATTGGATTCGCACAGGGAGTCCAACACCCTGGCGCGGGGCTGCTGCCTCATGGAAGCGATGCCACGGGCGAACCGTGCGGTTGGCGGGAAGCAGAGAGTCATCGTCTCACCGCCACCAACCAAAACTTTCAGTCTCGCACCCTGCCCGACAACGAAAACGACGGCAATTTAGAAATATAAATGCCTATCTGGCTCGATCAATGCTCTCAAAAGGCAGTTCGTTCTTTCAGAGCATAGAGACGCAGTGGAGACCCCCAGAGCTGAGGCAGCAGAGCGAGCCATGCAGCCGGACTACAAACACGATTCTGGCGACAACGGCACAGAGGTTCGCCCTGACAGGGCTTGACCCACGAGAGATCACTCACAGGGCCTCCCGCAGACACTAACGCTCGGCCGAGAGCATCCTAGATGCGCGGGAAAGGTGCACACCCTGGGGACGTGTTTACGCAACCTCCCTGCTGCCACGCCCAAAGGGTGGAACTGGTTTGGGATTGACCTCATGCGGGCTTCGCCTCTGGCGCTGAACCGATAATCCACGGTATTACCCATGCGTGCCGCAGAGACCCAAGTCCTTGGAGCAGGGGCACCAGGGGGCAAAGATGTTGCTGGTGTGCGCACGCGGCGTTCCGCGCACGCAAGGAATTCTGCGACTTGTGCATCCACCACCCCTTCGGAGGGCTGAAAAGGGAGTGCCGGGAACTGAGAAACGTTGTTGTATCAGGGTCGCGGTGATCGGCTTGCCCGCCAAAAGGCTGGTCATTAGGAGCACGTCTGGACCGACCACGAACCAGCCGCGCTGCAGGCAGCATTGGCGCCTTGAATCTCTAAAATGCAATTTCGGCGTTTGGAACCCTCCAATTCAACCGCGCGACTTTGGGGTCTCGGATGCTGCACGGACGGCACGATGCGGATCAAGGGAGGGCGGCGCTGAGTCGGAACCTGGCCCGGATTCGGACCTGAACAAATGGCGGCGTGCCACAGTGCCTACTCGTGCTCAGAACCATCCTCTGTATCTCTTCACAGCTGTGATCTTTGACCCTGCGAGCTCCTACATGATGCGCCACTGTGACAATGTCGCCAGCGAACCGAGTCGGAGCAGCGAGTCAGGGCTCCACGGGCAACGCGCCACAAGAGTCAAGATCTCCGCAATCCAGCGCCTGGCACGGAAAGAGCAAGCGATGGCCACACTTAGTAGCAATCTGCGGCCAGGATGGAATCCAGAGCGCGTCCGCGTGTTTCCGGGCCGGCAGCTCGCGCTCTGAGTACGTTGAGACTCGAACACCACGCGGATGGCCTCTATTTTGAAGGGCCAGACAAAGAAAATAGAGCTCCATCGCGTGGCTGCTCGTGATGTGGACTCGACTTCTCGCCTGAGCGTCAGCTATGCTGGGAACACTTGGTGCGGGATTGCAGGGCGTCGGCCTGGGTTTCCGCACAACGTGATTCTGGCGGTCAACTGCCTAAACGGAATATTGCGTCAATAGTTACCGCTCAGTTCACTGCGGTGTCGCTGCGGTTACTGCTGCAGCCAGCACACTAGCGCACCGAAGCCGCACTTCTCAAAGCTGCTCCTTTCACCCCTGTCGATGCAGCGACCCTCTAGATGGCAGACAGCAAAAATACTCGACCCTGATAGGCAACTGATTGGTGAGAGGGCGAACTCAGCCCAAGCGGCGATACTGCTCATGACGTTGGCGGCTGGGTGCCGCACTGTGACGAACGCCCGTAGCAGGGTTAGTCGAAGAAGCCAGAAACTCATAACCCTCGCCGTTCACCTGGTAATTGGCTCCGTAAGAGGTTGTTCGGCGTGATGTTCAAGCAGGGACATCGATCGCGGAGCAGTTGAGGAGAAGGCATGGAGGTCGGTGCGCGCACGGGTAGTGCCACGTGCCACTGGGCACAGTGGGCCTAGCTTTTCGACGCGCTGAAATATAAGCAGGGTAGCAAAAGCGACAATCCAGCCAATTTGGGAGCCAGGGCTTCGGTTCGCGCTGCTCGCGGGTCGTTGGTGCAGGCCTGAGTGCAGGAGGTGAACACGCCTTTCTTTACACGCAAGTGCATGAATCTGAGGGTAGCCAGCGCCGCGGCGCCAGCAGCTTTGAGGTGATGGTCTCAGAGTGGTGCTGAAAGATAAGAAGGTGGCGGGAGGGGAATTCGACAGGTGGAGGAACCGCGGAGTTGAGCTGCGCGCGGGATCTTAAGCTTCTTGTCTCTCCTTTTGACGCCTCGGCTCGGAAGTACTTGACCCATCATTCCGACGCCATGAGCCACAGTCAGGTTACCCCAACTGTCATCGATCCAACAATCAAGATATATAGTGCGCCGTGATGCCATCAGCCTGGCCGCTGCTGGCCTGATCTTGCTTGTATCTCGCGAAGCCGTCCCAAACTTCAACACCGTTTCTGCGAGCTACACAGACCTAAGCGACCACGGCACTTGGACTGTATCGTCGTACAAGTTTGGGTTTGGGACTGAATGTCTGCGTGATAACGACGCATCCACGTTCTGGCAGTGCGTTGCGGCAATTGCTTCGCACGGTCACCTAGCTTTCCTAAGCCCTACTGTAGCTCGGATGGACCTCAGCCTCACTCGATTACGGTTCACTTCTCACGCAGGATGGCGATTCAGGTTTGGTCACACAAGTGTCGAGAAACGCTTGGTGCTGACTATGGGATTTGTGCCACTTCAGAAACTTGCGCTCTACCTAGCTTTCATGTCTGACGACTCGTACACCCCCCAGTCACTGCAAGTTCGAGCGGGTACTGGCTTGAACGACCTTCAGGATGTCCGCACCGTCGTTCTTGACAAGCCGACTGGCTGGGTTGTCTTCGACCTCAGTCTGGAAACCGACGACGATGGTGAAGGATAGTGCGTCGCGTCGACTCCCGTAATGTCATCTCGCACTAATGTTCGAACCTCAGCAAACCACTGTATGCCTACGTCATTCAAGTCGTTGTAATAGAGAACCATATGAAGGGGAAGGACACGCACGTACGCGGCATGCGCGTTCTTGGACCTGCCGAGTAAGCCAAAGCATTCTTTACCTAGCGAGCGCCACGCTGATGGTCTTTGTCTGCTTATTTCACAGACACCAGAAGTCCGAGGACGATCCTTTCCCGTTCACTACACTCAAATTCAAGATGTACGAAGGCATTCGATGATCTTATCTGCGAAACCCTTGATAGTGTCCTTAGTTCGTATACAAAATGTATATCTAATATAACCTGGCGTCATTTGAATTCCATGTGATACAGAGATCTGAGACGAGATCAGGCTGAACTCTCGCCGGAAGCACACCGTCCTCAGAAACGCGGAGCGCCAACTTACCAAAATTTACTCCTCTTCCTTGCCGGGGTGTCGGGCTTTTCTTCGCCTCTATCTCCCTTCTTCGCCCCCTCAAAATGCTCGTACTATACGAGACGTCGCTAGGCTTTTGTCTGTTCAAGGTTACAGATGCGGGCAAGCTTGATAGTGCGGATTTATGGAAGGAATTCGAGACACCAGAACGCGCGAGCAGCCTGTAAGTTGCTTTCTACATGCACGCACAATCCCCTATGAGAATTGCCTGGTGCCACTAGTGCGCTATCTCGCTCTGGATCCGCGCTGTAGGACGATGGATGCTGACCACGATCTCTTCCTAGCCTGAAGCTGCGCGCGCTGCATCGCTTCACGTCCACCGCAACTGCTGTCGAGGACATTTCCTCGCTACAAGAGGGCAAGGTCTCCAAGTCGCTCAAGAAATTTCTTACGGCGGAGGTTGTGGAGAAGGGCAAGGGCAAGGAGACCTTGGCTGTATTTGACACTAAGCTTGGTGCGCCTCCTATAGTTCTCTGGCCTGCTTAACTGGAGCTCATATGATCTTTCTTCGCGTAACTTAGCGGGCTCCATCAACAAAAAGCTCGGCATTAAGGTCGTTGCCGACAGCCAGACCTTGGACCTGTATCGCGGCATCCGTAGCCAGCTCGGTGCACTCCTCGATGGCCTCGACCCCCAGGACCTCGCCACGATGAGCCTTGGTCTCAGTCATTCTCTGTCGCGGTGTGTAGAAAGGATTTCAGCCGCCACCATTTGATTCTCAACGTTTTTCGCAGGTTCAAACTGAAATTCTCGCCGGACAAGGTCGACACCATGGTTATACAAGCAATTGCTCTGTTGGACGATCTCGACAAAGAGATCAACATCTATGCGATGCGTGTCAAGGTTCGTATGCAGACACAGCTCGGTGGGTTCAGCTATTCACGCCTGCACGCAGGAATGGTATGGCTGGCACTTCCCCGAAATGGGCAAAATCCTCGTCGACAACGTCGCCTACGCCAAGGTGGTGCGTACCATGGGTTTCCGGACAAATGCGGCGACGACAGACCTCGCATCGATCTTGCCTGAGGACCTCGAGGCCACCATCAAGGCGGCGGCGGAGATTAGCATGGGCACAGAGATCTCTGACGCAGATATTGCGCACATCCACCAACTCTGTGACCAGGTCATCTCGATCTCGGCGTACCGCACGCAGCTCTCCGACTACCTTCGCAACCGCATGACCGCCATTGCACCAAATCTGACTGCACTCGTCGGTGAATTGGTTGGCGCACGTCTCATTAGCCATGCTGGTAGCCTCTTGCAATTGGCCAAGCATCCTGCCAGCACGGTTCAGATTCTCGGAGCAGAGAAGGCGTTGTTCCGCGCACTCAAGACCAAGCACGACACGCCCAAGTATGGTCTCATCTATCATGCATCGCTCGTCGGCCAGGCTCCTCCCAAGCTGAAGGGCAAGATGGCTCGTATGGTTGCCACGAAGGCGGCACTGTCCGTTCGCGTCGACGCTCTGGCGGATGCGGATGCAAAGTCCGAGACGGACGCCGCGGCGATCGGCATCCAGAACAAGGCCAAACTCGAGAGCAGACTCCGTGCGCTCGAACTTGAAGGCGACGTGGGCGCGGCCCGTCGCTTTGCAGAGCCGGGAGGCTCATCTGCACGCAAGACGCAGAAGGTGTCGATGTCGGGCGATGCCGCCCGGTCTTATAACCCTGCATCAGACATCGTCGGCGGGTCGGCAGACCTGGTGCCAACGCAGCGTGGGCCGCTTGAGACAGCGATGAAGGCGGTGCTGGATGTGAAGGAGGAGAAGAAGCGTGCGAAAGAGGAAAAGCGCAGGAAACGCGCGGAGAAGGCTGATGACGACAGCGCGATGGAGGTGGACGAGGCGCCGGCAAAGGAGAGCAAGAAGAAGCGGAGAGAAAGCGAGGCGGCCTCTGCAGCGGCAGATATTCGTGCATTGACCAGCGACGTTGCGGACATCAGGGTCGAAACAGAAGAGGAGCGGGCTGAACGCAGGCGGTTGAAGAAGGAGCAGAAAGCTGCGAAAAAGGCGATAGAGGCAGAGTCGGATGACAAGAAATCCTCCAAGAAGCGCCGGGCCAGCGACGTGGACGGTGGCGAGGGCGTGTCCAAGAAGAAAAAGAAGAAGCACGACGACGACTCGGATTGAATGAGCCCTTAAGTCTTTCATCTGTCTCTTCATCTTGTATAATCTCGGTTCATTGTAAACTCACTCGTATGGATGAACACCCTTCGTGTGCAGTGACTGAATGAGCGCGGTGGGCGACGCGCTGTCACAGAGCGGAAGTTTCCGGATATGGCCGGCACGCGTCTTGAGCACGCTCATTGCTGGACCGCCACTGCTTTCGCTTGTTCCTGGCACATGAAGGCGCATGTGGCCATGGCTTTCAAATGCGCCTACACTTTTGTACCGCGCAGTCATAGGCATCAGGTATGACGCGGCTCTGGACTTGCATGCGAGCTTTTACTGACAATTTTGTACAGGCCACTCTCGTCAATTGCCAGCGCAGGCGCACGGCCCGTTATCCGCAATGCAGATAGCTCAATACCAGTACATTCCCGACGCGTCGTGCACACATCTGCGACCTTCCACGCGCAGCAGATGGTCAAGACGTTGGCTGCAACTGCTCGCGCCCACAAACTCCGCTGGGTGCCGCCCAACATCTCCTCGATGACCCCCAGAGACATCAAGCATCTGCGCAAGCGCCAGTGGCGTAGCTTCAAGAAAGCATGTAAGCGTCAGCTCAAAGAGCAGGCTCGACAACAAGCAGAACAACTGTCTCGCCGCCGCCAGCCATCGTTTGCATATATGACCGCCGTCGAACGCGGCTTCACCTCCGATCAGCACCGCGCGCACAAGCTTGCGATGCGTGCTAAATATTATCGACCACCGCCTCTTCGCGCTTCGGGACCTCGTCGGCCTCCTCTCAACCCGCGTCTAACGAGGGGCGAACTCTTGCATATCAAGCGAAGCCGTGTGAGTAAACGCATCGCGCGTAAGAAGCTCCTTGCATTCTTGGGTGGTACTTGGACGAAGCGCCGGTCCGACCCACATCAGGAACGCGATTGGCGGCGTGTCGTTGGTTCCAATCGCGCAGGGCTGCGTATCAAATCACCAGCAACAGCTCAGCCCTCGCTTGTCAGCCAGTCGCCTGAGCTCATTGGACTCTACAAACCGGAGCAATTTATCTCCCTTCTTCCGCGGGAGGCCTTGATTATACCGATTCCAGTCCATGCGCTACTTTGCGCCTTCATCGACGCGTACCAATCGACAATGGCCTCCTCCATCAAGCACTCCCAGCAGAGTAAACAGCGGTACAGCTCTCACGCCATCATTGCTTTGTACCACGCGGCAAGACGCATTCACCCCGGTCTCTTCGTTCGGGATTCCTCCAACATATCGACTTCAACGCGCCACCTCTCCGCTCGGAACTTTTCCTTCGTCATCTCCTTGTTTGGCACCATCTCCATTATCTCATCCCCTTCAAAATCGTCGGCTATTCCACGCGCATTTAGACCTGGCGCAACGCTGCTCTCGCAGATGGTTCCAAATGCCTACAGCACAGAACACTGGAAGTTTGTCACTGTTGTCGCGCGAGACAAGCAATCAGCCGGCTACCCACTCGACCTTGTGGACCGATATTGGCTGATGCGCATGGAGCTGGCCATGGCGGAGCAAATCATGCAACTGCAAGGTCCGCCTCATCTTAGACACGACGTGAGTCGTTGAAGGCTGATTCGGTGCTACAGCTTCACCTCGCTCAGCATCGACATTGTTCCAGACAATTGAGCGCGCGAGCGGCTACTATCATTCGATATGCTCCAAGTCGATCGATTCCCTTGTTCATAGAGATTTTCTCCGCATCGTTGCGGCCTCCTTGGTTCCCAAGTCCACAGCTCGTGTACTCAAAGCTGTTGGACGCCTCGTGCAGCGCGCGCACGGTCTGGAGCCAGACCTTCAAGATGCTTTTTGGGAGGTTTTGGCGCTCACACAACAAAGCGACACGTCAGAGGGACGTCGTGAGTTGGTCGACATTCTCATTCAGAATGCTCGGGACCCCCAGCAACGACGGGTGTTTATTGGCGAGTCCGAATCGGCACATCGTCCAGCTAGCGTGGTCGACAAGACTGGCGAGGTCTTCACGGATCTGTCCCTGCCTTCTCTAGAGGAGACATGCGACGCCCTTGGTCACGTCTTTCTCGCACCCAGACTACCCGCACTGGCCCACGACCCGGCTCGTCTGCAACTTCAGCAGTGGGCGAAATACGAAGCGGTCGCAGCTCTTGAAAATGAATCGGTCGCTTGGAACTTCCTCGTTCACCTCGCGATGGCGTCTACAGCCATGCATCGCCAATTGTCACAACTTCCCCAGCCGGCTCAATCGTTCAATGGTATGCGCTGGCCCATCATCGCGCATCTCGTGTCGCTGGATCGAGCATTTGAACGTGACGCGAACATGACCAACATTACGACAGTGCGGCAGCATCTTGATTTCACCGCATCATGCTGGTTACAGCTGGCCGCGTCACAGTCGGCTGCGTGGGCCGACCGCGCCATCTTTCTCGCTCTCCTTCGTATGGCTGGTCAATTTCGGCACCCAACTCTGCTTCCAGCTCTCGTCGCGGTCATCACATCACCTCGTGGTCAAGCCTTTCTTCACCCACACCATGACTTCGTCCGCCGCGGACCACTCGGCGATTCCGGTCATTCAGGGGCTGCGCTCGAGTATGCTGCAGCCCTTCTAGTGCTTCACCGCGATAGTGGAGCCATCATCCCTGTCGGCACTATCTGGCAGCAACTGCAGGGACGTCTTCGCGAAACTGGTCTTGTCAAGCACGACAGTACCAAGGTCTTCGCCAACTTCGCCAATCAACTCATACGACATCTCTTACGGCTGAAGTGTCGAGAAGAGGCTTCGCTTCTGTACCGAGATCTCTCGCACAGTTTACCGGGACCCACAGGAGTGACGATGTCGACACTCAAACTGGCGGATCAGACACGAGTGGAAATGGTTCAAAATTTCGTCGACGACCTTTCTAGCTTGCCGCTTGCGATAGACCTCCTCGGCGACCGCATGGGCTGCCTCCCAAAGACCAAGATTCATGCGATACTCGTCGCGCTCACCCGAGGGCTGTACCTTCCGAGGGTAATGCGGCTGGAGCAGCAACATGCAGCGGTCGTGTGTGCGGCTATGCAACAGACGAGGTATGCTCTGCGGGTTGAATACGCCACCCGCGCACACGCTCATTGGCGCTGGACAATGCGGACTTGCGCGAGGAGCGATCAGCAAGATGCTGTCGTTGACATGGTGCTCGATCACATACGGATTCCGAAAGTCGCCACAATCCAGACCAACGCACAATGCCGGTTCTTGATGGCACTTGCAGGCGATTTACTGCGTCTGCGCCTGTTTCGCGCAGCGGCAAGATTATTGCAAGGTGTTCCACACGACCTGCCCGACACCAGACGACGCCTTGCCAACCTCGTCATTTCTCAGCTCAGTCGTGCTTCCGCGTTTAACTTGGCGCACCAGTCTGACGCTCACATCAACGCTGGGGCTATTGTACCGGCAGGCTCAGCAGTCGGCACTCGCCCTTCCGGCCAGACTGACGCAGAAGTTCGAAGGCTCATAGGCCGTGGCGCGAATTTCAACGCCCTGCATCCAAACCGGAAGGCGGCCCTTCCTTCTCGCCGTCTTCTTGGTCGCCCGAATCTCAGAAGGCCAGAACTCGTCTTCCGGTCTGCTCTTCAATTGCTAGTCAGGTGCGATCGACCAACAGCCGCCCGCCGGTTCTTTGTAGCTGCGCGCACGGACGACCGCCTTGCGGAAGGCGACAGAACTGACCTCGGGAACATTCTCCTGACGACACGTCTTCAGCCACGAAGGAAGAACCGTATTTTCCGTCAGGTTCGCGGAGTGTTCGTACTGCTCAACGAAATTCGGGCTGGAGGCGACTGGCAACCCGATCGCGTCACGCTCAATATCCTGCTGAAAGCCATCGTGCAGTGGAACCTCGTCGTCGACGCTCCACGCCTCAGGACTCTCTTCAACGCGATTCTTCGGCTCGGCTATCCTGGCGAACCTCTTCCGGTCGTTGAGCAACATCCTCACACCACGTTTGACGCTGCCAGTACCTTTCGTCTTGGTCGACTAGAACGTGTCATCTCACCCCACGCACCTCTAAACTTTGGTCGCCACGTCCGCCCGCTATACAAGACGTTCATTATGGCATTCCGTGCTCGTGGCGATGGTCAAGCGGAGCAGTTTCTCATCACTCAGTTCGCACTCGCGCGCGACGCGCACGAGTTAGCCAAGCGCGGCCAGTTTATTCGGGCAACTCAACTGCGGGCTAATAGACGTAGAATGTTGGATCGACCCAAGTGATAGGCCTCCTGCTAGTCTTTCCTCGTGTACTATGCACTCGCGTCAGATTTAACCATACACTTGTCTCTGTGTATTCGACACGCCTGTGTATGAAATGTCAACGCCGCAGGCCGTGACTTCAGAGTGTTGTGGTATCGCCAATCGAGAGATCAAGACGCATCGAGAGAGCGTCTTCTTTGTCAGCATCTGCAACAATAGTGAGGTCTCTAGTCAGTCTCTGAAGCTGGCTGAATCGCTTGAGACTTGGTGATCAGAGCTACGAGACACTAACAGTATGCTACCTCCACTCGGTGAATCTTGAATCCAAGGGTATCACGATATAAACCCAGCGCAGCTCTGTTCGATCGGCGGACGTGCAAGGAACAGAACTTGGCGTTGTACACTTCGGTCATTGCTTCCTCTATTGATGCGAGCGGGTCAGCACGCTGGTTTGGCAGCCCACAACGTGGCGAAGGGTCGAAAATGAGGCAACAAGCTAACAACGTACGAGACTGCAACATTAACTTCTTTGCGATCCCGAGTCTTCTATATGGTCGCAGTACAGATATGGAGGTGACATGCCCGTGCGCAGGGGTGTCGACCTCCGGCTCCTCTTCATCTTGTTCTTCCCTGTAAACAATTGATGGAAACATGTCAGTGCTAACTCATTAGTATTGACAGAGCGGTCATGTCTGCCAATATTGCTTTTGACTTGGCGTACATTTTAGCGAGAATGTAGCCAACTATGCGGCCCTTCGGGTCTTCGGCGACGTAGGATAGTTGAGGCCAAGTAAGGATATGATATGAATCTGTGGAAATCGTTTGCACAATTAGAAAGACCTCTGACTGCAGCTAATGCATTTACACATCCGGATTTGATAGTTCTCGGGTAGGTTCTTTGAAAGATACGTTGGTGCTCAGGTTTCGGACGGATCCGGAGACAAACCTGAAGGTTGCATGCTTGCATTCCCAGCATGTCTGCTGGCTAAAAGAGGAGTCAGAGTGGTTATCGACTTTGTGTGTCGTTGAGCTGACCGTGGCCAGCCTAATCGTGATCATGGCGAGATGACAAGAAGTGCCGCGACCGCGTCAACTCCGATCCTCGGACCGCGAACTGCCGTGAAACTATGTCTGCGACCACTCAGACACTCGTGCCACATAGAGTGTGTGTATCTGCGGCAATGCAGGTATTGCATCTAATATTCGCTCTTCGGTACCTGGTCAGCCTTGCACTGCATGGACCCTCAGCCTTCCACGTGTTTGGTCATCGCAACCATAACTCAACGAAATGACAACGGAGTCGAAGAAGTAGATGTGCAAGTACCGTATCGTGAAAGAGTTACAGAGGCTACCTGAGCCTGTCATCACGGTCGTAAAGAGCTAACATGTTACTCGCGCAGCGCTCGCTGAATGCGCTCGCGCACCTCGCGCAGTCCACCAGACTCACTCTTAACCTTCCTCGGGCTACTTGGGCTGCGACTGAGAAGCACCGCCGCGCTCGACACGCCAGGCGACGGAGGTGCGGCAGAGCTGGATGTCGTGCTTGCGGGCATTTCGATCCAATCCTCACCGTTGACGGACTCGCGTTTGAGGAAGAATGGACAGAGCTCGCAGAGCATGTTCAGCGAGTCCTGGGCCTCGGCTGTGAATAGAATTTGACCAGTCAGCTAAGGTCACAATCATTGTGACATCGTCTTTGCACGCACATTCGGATAACGGAACGCTGGAGGACTTGACGACTGCTCGCACAACATCATCTGCAGGCATGCTTCGTCGCCTGCGCCCCATCGCCAACCCAGAAGCGGAGGCTGTGACGCTCGTCGAACCGTTGCTGGAAAACAGCATCCAAACGCTCTCCGCAATGTCTCCTAGACGAGCTAGCAGGCAGTTGCGCCGCAATCTATCCATTTCCTCAGTGTGTGCCGGTGTTCCAGGAGCACTGACGACGCGGTTTGTCGTCGGTGTTGAATTATTGGAGAGCGAGCGCTGCCGAACGCGCTCGTACAGCGCCTGTCGCCGGCTATTTGAGGTTGGAGTTACACGCCCTCCGGTCTGAGGCGTCGATGGCACGCTTGATGTCTCGCTCTCTTTCATCGGGCTGCTGTCGGGTGGTGGCATTGTACGGTTCGTTGAAGGTGTCTGCGGTGGGGTGTTACGTGACGGGGTAGTAAATGCCCTCATCGTAGGGAAGGGAATGGCAGGCATGCCACGGTCGTCGTCGTCGCCTGGGAACACTGCATTGATACGGGACGGTGTGCTGGCAACTCGCTGACCAGCAGTAACAAAGATACGCCTCGCAGGCGATCGGCCGCTGCTCGGTGAACCGGGATGTTCGAGTCCGGGCCGAAGCTTTGGTTTGATGGTCCCTCCAGGAGACGGTGACAGGAGGACATCCGAAATCGCAGCGCGTTTGGAATTTTCTTCCTTGGGAGCCGATGTCTGACCCAGTGCAGGCAGGTCTGCGAGTGGCGGCAACGCAGCGTCGGCCTCAGGATGGAGCTAAATGACAGATTAGAGGCTGTTCTCAGCATCAAGGCAATATCGCAATGAAAAAGAGCGTACCTCGAGCCACCGGTCCAGCTTACGCTGAAGCTGTTTCATGCGGCGCGACCCATCGGTCGTCCACCGGGTCACAGAGGCCATGGCCCCCACAGTACCAGAGCCGTAGCCCATGCCATCGTCAATGGCAGTCTGGATGTCCACCTCAACGCCAATGCCGTACGCAGGCACTCGGCGGTTCTCGTTGCGCACAAAGTGGGTGGTAGCAGTGATGAGGAAGCCCATTCCACCACGCCGCCATTCGGAGTCGTCAACTGATGCCGCAGCGAGTAGTCCACGGGTGGGTGTGCCGGGTGCGCTCAAAAAGGGGTTATCATCGTTGCCAGCAGATGGGCCACCCTTTGGCGGAGGTGTGCATGGTCGCGCCACAGCTGCCGGGTCGCTTGGCTGGGCCTCAGCGTCCCACTCCCAGAACCAGCAAAGCCTGCATATGTCTGCTGCAGACGGTGCAAATTTGAGCTTCATCGACCCAGCCGACGCGGCGAGCAAAA
>Ga0247815_10000209_pt1 | contig 46454 bp, 23 predicted proteins | sample UWRJL194509B1_FD_181014 | JGI IMG/M metagenome (GOLD analysis project Ga0247815, IMG submission 181014) | Plant litter microbial communities from Arlington Agricultural Research Station in Wisconsin, United States - UWRJ-L194-509B-1 | ecosystem: Environmental > Terrestrial > Plant litter >...
ACGAAGGATAATATTGTTCCCTCTTACCTTAACATTATAATCTTTTATGGTAATACCACCGCCTGGCGCAGTTTGTCCGGCAATTGTAATATTATCAGTAATATTTAATTCGCTTTTCAGTTCAATATTCCCAGAAACTTTAAAAACCACAATTCTAGGCCCAGACTGATTTATTGCAGCACGTAGGGAACCTGTTCCTGAATCATTTAAGTTGGTTACATAAATCACTTTTCCGCCACGGCCTCCTGTAACGTATTTACCGTAACCCTCAGCTCCGGGAAAAGCAGGAACTGTTTCGGTACCGCCGCCTGTACTTTCTTTTTTAACTTCAATCTTTCCTTCTCCTGTAAAAAATGCGGGATTAGTAGTTTTGTCATAAATTCCATCTTTAAACTCAACTCCATTAATGTTGAGTTTCTGCACATTTAAAATGGTATTTAATACCGCTTTACCATTTTCTTTTATAGTTAAATTGAGATGGGAACCAGCTGCACGTTCATGGCTGAAAATCACAGAATTATCCTGACCCACATTGATTGTTCCGGAACCAAAGGCATTCGCCGCAGCGCCGTCAATTGCCGTGGGATAATTTAGAGATGGGAATTTGGTGCTTTTTTGCGTGATATCCCAAGTTCCGATAAACTCGCTGTTATCGCCTTTTAAAACTAAAACTCCCGTATTGGCATTTGTTCCCTGACCCGTATTCACAGGAACAATAGTCCCATTACCTGAAACCGGACCAAGTAAAGTCATCGTAGTTTGACTGGCAATGCCTGAGATCATTTCGAATTTTACATTTCCGGAAACAATTACCGGCGCTTCTAAAGTCATACCTGCTCCGCTTGTATTGTAATATACGCGCGTTCCTTCTTTAAAAATCAAATTTCCTGTCGCTTTATGAGCCCCTCTCAAACGAAGTGCTCCAACGCCGGAAAATGTAATATCTGCTGGAAAAACCGTCGCTGTTGTTTCTATTTCCTTCGTAGAAGAAACCGTTTTACCCGCCATTGGCATCACTGCGGGACTGAAGTTTCCGGCATTGTCCCAGCTTTTGTTTACTGCCGCTGTAAAATCATAATCAAAATTGCCTGGCGGCATTACTTCGTCAGGTTTATTATTTCCTGCTGTTCCCCAAAAGGCGTATAGTATTTGATTTCCCTTTGCTGCTGCTGCAATTTCTTTAATTGAATTTGGCGCTGTGGCAGAAGCCGACCATCCAAAAAAGGTATAACCTTGTAAAGTGGGTACTGGCAGTGTCAGTGCTGTTCCTTCTGTATATACTATCGGAGTTAAACCTGATATAGCTGCTCCGTCGATTGAATTCAAATAGCTGATAGAAGATTTTACTGCTCCTCCATTAATGGTCATATTGATAGTACTAATATCACTTAAGCCTCCATACTCATTTGCTGCTTGTATCGTATATGCAAAAGTTCCGGCGATTGCGTCACTATCTGTATAAACTGCCTCTGTTGTAATGGCTGCGATTTTACCGTCTTTGCTGATTACATAACACATCGCATATTTATTTTCATCCCATTTCAGGGAATTGCTTTCAGATACCACAAGATTTGCGGGTTTTGCAGCCTGTTCTACTACCATACGCGGATCCCATTTGTCTGAACCGCTTAAAACATTTTCTATGGTATATTCATCTGCCTGCGCCTTAGTCAGAACGGGATTATAATTTCCGGTCTGCGCAATGCCGTTTACGGTAAACGTATTGGTTCTGTTATCTGTGTTAACTGCTATTCCGTTTCCATTTACACTATTGTATTCTGCAAAAAGTGCCGGATAGGTTCCCATATTTGCCCAGCCGAGTGTATTGGGCTCGTTTATCATTTTGGTATTCAGATAAACTGCTCTTGGTGCGTTTTGCCACGGACGGCCTAGATAATAACTAGTCGATGCCGTAATGGTATTGTTATTGAAAATATAGCCATATGGAGTGGCTGCGTCGTGGTTGGGAGCCACAATATAACCAGAAGCTACAGAGACCAGTTTACATTCTTCAAACCAATGCGTGCCGCCTCCGCAGATAAAATCGACATCGCCTTCTATAGTCGATTTATAGTAAAAACTTCGTTTTCCTCCCGTTACTTGTGTGTCCTGCTTGCTTCTTAACCGGACTCCGTTATAAACATTTCGATCTCCGGCAGGATTCAGTGCAGGTTTTTGTCCTGAAGTGGTGATTCCGTCTTTGTGTTCTATCGTAACATTTTCCATATATAAATCATTGGCTTCGATAGAAAGAACGGCATTTTTGATTCCCTGAGCCGGATTTCCCTGCAGCATAACTTTGTCTTTAGATTGCGCAATCAGCGAAACATTGTTTTTTCCTGACGGAAGCTGCAATACAATTCCCTGCGGATTTGTACCGTCACCGCCCAAATTATACGTTCCGTTGGTTATCAAAACCAAAAATCTGGAAGCTGAATTGGCTGGAGCGGCAGTAAATGCTTCGGCTATGGTTTTGACATATTTTCCAGAAGCCAGTTGTTCTGCACTAGCATTGGCATCCACAATTAAATCAAATTTACGTTTGGCGGGAACTGGTTTTTCCATAGTTTTGAATGACAAACTAATTGCTTCACCACTATTTTCTGAAAGATCTTTTATAAATCCTGCCGGAAGTGTAAAAGTGTATTGTTTATTATATTCTAATCCGAAATAACTAAATTTTACCGTTTTGTTTACAAACTCGGCATTTAGATTTTTCCCGTTTAAAACTGCTTGTCCGGCACCTAATTGCACCTGCTCATTAAAATTAAGGATGATATTTCCATTGGCTCCAACCGTTGCTGCAGCTTGTGCAGGAAATGAAGATTCCAGGATTGGTGCAGTATTATCAGCAACCAAAACTTCATCTGCCTTGATCATCAAATTAGATAAAATAGTAGCGGTTACATCAACGGCAGCACCATGTTTGGGTCCGTTAACGTTTGGAAACCATCTTAGATACACTTTTTCTTTTCCTTCTGCTTCTGCAGGAAGAATGCCTCCAATATTGGTAATCGTATTGGTGTTTATTGTTGTTAATGCCGAAACATTCACAAAGTTTACGCCGTCTAAAGAATACTGAAAAGTCCATTCATCACATCCGTAATAATACCCAAGCAGTCCGGAAGCCACATTAATATTTTTATAACCAACCGTTGAAAGTGTAGTCATAAAATAAAAAATTTGTCCTCTATCTGTATTCCATACACAAAAACCATTTTTTCCGCCTCTGTTTTGAAGTCTTACATTAGGTGCCAGCACATTGTCGGTAGTATTATAAGCAAATAACTGCGGTTTGTTTTCGATTTTAGAATACAATTCTGCTACTCTTGGATTTGCATATTGATCACTTTTAAATGTCCATCCCGCAATAAAATTTTGATTGGCATACGTTCCCGTAATATTTTGGTTTTGATTCATTACTACAGCAATATTTAACGAAGTCGAGCCATCAGACCAATTGCTGAATTTAATAATGTCATTTTCAATGGCTGTAACCGTAACATTTGTTCCTTTTTCGTAGACAGAAAATGCACCGTCTTTTCCTGCCGGAGCAATAGCATAATCTCCTAAACCAAACGCGCCGTTTACGTTTACATTAAGCGTATAAGTCGCTACAGCTTCATATTCTGCAATAAGGACCGCATCTGAATTAATAGTATATGTTAGTGGATTTGCAGTGGAAACCACAGCGCCTTTATCGTCTACCCATTGTTTAAAATTGTATCCAAAGTTTTTATTCGCCGTTAATTTTAATTCGGTTCCTGCAGCAAATGAATTTCCCGCGGGATTGAGCGTAATGGTTCCTGATGAAACCGGACTTACACTCGTTGTTAGTTTATGTGTAACGGCGTTAGGATTTTCGGTAATTTTTTCAAAATAATCGACATTAAATAAATATCCTGTATTTGATGGATGCTTAAAAACCAATACTAAATCATAAGTTCCTGTAGTGGATTGTATTGGCGCAGAAAACTTCTTATAATCAGTAAAGCTTGTGCTGCCGGAAACTGTCGCAGTTCCAATTAGATTTCCTGTTTCTGATCCTAGTCTTAATTCGATAGTGCCGCCTGTTGCTCCCGCTGCTGCGATATCAAGACGAGTTAAAAACTCAGTAAATACAACTGAATTGAATTTAATCCAGGTATTGTTTTTAATGTAACCTACATTTCCTGTTCCCGAAAGAGCGGCATTGGTCTCTGCCTTTGCTCCTGAAGCCTGATTAAAAGTTTCGGCTTCAATTTTCTCAATGGTCTGTGAGAACCCCATTACTGTAAACAGTATGAGGAAAAGATGAATAAATCGTTTTTTCATTTTGGTTTATTTTGGTTGGTTAGTAATAGTTATTCAAAAGGGCTTTTCTTATTAATCCCTTTTGCTGCATATAAAAATTTAATGTAATTCGTTGATTTTAAAAGTGTAATTAAATATGTGGAAACGTAGCATTTATGCTCTGAAAAAGAAGACAAAAAGAAATACATTTCTTTTTGTTTATACTTAATTCAGATCTTTCATGCCTTCAAACACAAGTCTTGCCACTTCCACAGCGCCTTTTGTTTGAAAATGCGTATTATCTTTCTGCCCATTCGGATAAGCCTCGTATAAGCCTGCGGGGAAATTCATAAAATAGTTTTCACTTACATAAGGCTGTCCTTTCTTGGTAAAAAAGTCCATTGATTTTTGGTTTAAATCGATAATCATTACGTTCATTTCCTTAGCAATTTCTTTTACAGCGTCAGGGTACAAACCATGAATATTCTGCAGTTTTCCTTCCTTCCACGGAAAGTTTCTGGCGACTGGAGTTAAGAGAATCGGCTTCGCTCCTTTTGCTCTGGTCTGCTCAATAAAAAGCCTTAAAAATTCTTTGTAGCCTTCAAGGTTTACATATCGTTCCGGTTTGTCTTCAGCGGCATCATTATGTCCAAACTGCATCAAAACCAAATCGCCTTTTTTTAGATTTTCATATACCGAGCGCCATCTTCCTTCCTGAAAAAAAGTTCTTGTACTGCGTCCGCCTCTGGCTCTGTCATCTACAAAAACGCTGTCGGTTTTGATTAATTTTTCGATCTTTTTTAAGCTGTCTTTGACTAAAAACTGCTGGAATACCTGCCCCCAGCCTGTAACTGGAAAACGGGTTTTCATATAATCTTTTCCTTCTTCATAATTATTGGCATAATCAGCCACAGTCGAGTCGCCAATTAAATAGATTGTAGTTCTGGATTTTGGCTTGTCAAAAGCCATTACTAAGATTCCCAGTAGGATACAGAGTATCAGAATTAGATTTTTTGATTTCATATTATTTCTTAAAAATGTGAGTTAAAAAATTATCGATATATTGAATAGTGGGTTCAAACCAGGGATTAAAAAGACAAAAAGAATGAGGCGAATTCTCAAATTCGTGCACCTCAGAATAGATTCCGTTTTCAGTTAAAATCTTTCGGTAATCGTCTCTTCCGGCATGCATTCGGGCGATTGAGCTATTGATGAACAAGGTTGGCGGTGTTTTATCATTTGCGTAACTTAATGGAGAAGCTGTTTCCCAAAGTTTTAGATTCTCTTTTCTGGAATATCCAAACCAATACGTTCCTGCCGAAATATTTTTACTGTCATCGCCTTCACTGCTTTCCGGATGCACGAACGACAACGTTCCGTCAATATCAATTACGGCATTGACTTGCGAATTTGAATCTGAACGGGTTACCACACCTTCAAAAAGCGGCATATTTCCTGTTGTTCCCATAAAGGCAGCTAATTCTCCGCCTGCAGAAAATCCGAGTGCCACAATTTGATTTGGATTGACATTATACTTTGCTGCATTTTCCCTTACCCAGCGAATTGCAGCTTTGATATCATAAATCGCTGCCGGAAAAAGTGCTTCTGTAGAAAGTCTGTATTCCGGCGTAAAACAGACATAGCCCAAACCTGCCAGTTTCTGTGCCATTTGATGATGCTGTTCTCTGTTTCCCGAACGCCAGCCTCCGCCATGAATTATGATAACTGCCGTCTGTTTTTTTTCTGATCTTTTATCATAAAAAACATCGAGCTTCATTTTACGTTTTCCATAACGTTGATAAACCACATCTTTCTTTTGTTGTACAAAATCAAAGTGCATTTCAGGAACCTTTGTCGTTTGCGAAAAATATTTAAGTGTTTTCTTAAAGGCACTCGCATTCGTAAAAGAAGTATCTTTTACATGGGTAATTCCTTTTAAATACTGAGCAGTACTGTTTTGAACGAAAATCATCGCTATCAAAAGAAATACTATGCGGTTATTTTTATCTTGAAACTTCATTCCGTATCTAACTTGGGTTAATTATTTACAAACAGGTGTCCAATCCTTAAAGATTACTTTCATTTTATAATCCTTTTTACATTGTTCTGCTGTTAATTGATGAGACCATTTTACCCTCGAATCTGTATTTGCTCCTGAACCTGAAGATAAATATTCAGCATAAAAAGTGGTATTTTCAGCTGTTGCTTTTCCCCAATTGTGCCAGCCTGCAGGTTTTATGTGCGAATCCATTTCGCATTCTATAAAAACCGTTCGGGCATAATTTCTCCATGGTCTTCCTAAATAATACGTATTGTGATCAGAATTTGTAGTCAATCTGCATTTTAGAAATACAAAACCATACGGATTGGATTCTGGAGTATTCGCTGCCGTAATATACGAACCGCCTTTCTTTGCAAAGATTTCGCATTGATCGAAAACAACAGTTGAAGCTCCAAAAATAAAATCAGTAGTTCCTTCGATGTAACAATTTTTATAGTATTGCCTGCTGTTGTCTGAACGCGGATAAAGCGTATCCTGAAAACCTAAAAAATTGCAATTATCAAAAATTATCCTGTCGCCGTCTATCCTGACCGCAACTGCCTGCCCGACTGGGCCTGATGAATTTTCGAAAGTGATATTTCTTGCCTTAAAATCATTTCCCGTAATAATACAACTCGCGGATCCGGACGTTCCTATTGTTCCGCCCGCTCCATTTGATTTTGACGCATAATCATCATAAGTGAGAATTACTTTTTCTTTACTTTCTCCAATTAGGGTAATGTTGTTTTTATCTAAAGCGACTTCCAGCTTTTCTTTGTAAACGCCATTTTTTATAAAAATTCTGGTTTCAGTTGTTTTAGCTAATGGTGCAGCATTTAATGCCGCCTGAACGGTTGTATAATTGCCTGTGCCGTTTTCATCAACTACAATATCATATTTGGCAGACTTTTTCTGCTGCATTTCTTTTGAAACAGGGCTGAAAGAATAGTTTATAAAAAAAACAGAAGCCATTAGTAAGTTTATCATTGCGGTATCTTTTATTCGATTAATTTAACCTCGTCTTTTATCGATTCCAACACTTTTACATCTTTATCAAAAAGCATTTTTCTGCCGTCGCTGTTTAAGGATATTTCTTTTGTGGATGCACCTCCCACCCAAAACATTTGGCTTTCTCCAGTCGATTTAAAACGCTCTATATTTATATTTTGGCTGTTCGAAAAACTTACCGCTATTCCTGGTTTATCCAATCTTAAATCGAGATTTTTAAAGTCGATTTTACTGGCATAATTCATTTGAATGCCAATAGCTGACCGGATAATCATATTATGGAATTGAATGTTTGCTACAGGCATTTCCGGAATACCCATAATTTTCAAAGCCTGCGTCGCACCATTGACATAAATGTTTTTGAAATACATATTTTTAAACGCCGGAGTTTCTTCAGAAACAGGCTTTTTATCGACAGTTACCTCACCTGTAAGTTTATCTTCAGAAAGGGCTTTTTCGAAATAATACAAGTTGAAATTGATGGCATCGGTTGGGATATTATTCATTCGGATGTCTTCCATCCAAATATTCTCTACTACGCCGCCGCGTCCCCGTACCGATTTAAAACGAAGGCCGCAATCAGTACCATTAAAAGTCAGATTTTTAACAAATATATTACGGACACCGCCAGACATTTCGCTGCCAATTACAAAACCGCCGTGCGCATGATACACCACACAATCGGTTATCACAAATAATTCGGTTGGTCTGCCCCGGTCTCTTCCTTCTTTATCTTTTCCGGATTTAATGCAGATGGCATCGTCACCAACATCAAAACGGCAGTTGGTTACCTGTCCGATTCGGCAGGATTCAATATCCAGACCGTCACCATTTTGAGAATACCACGGATTACGAATCGTTAAATTGCGCAGGGTTATATGTTCACACATTAACGGATTGACATTCCATGCCGGAGAATTTTGAAAAGTAACGCCGTCTAAAAGCAGTTTTTTACAATTAACAAAACTGACCATTACCGGACGCAGCGCTTGTTTATACGGTTCCATATTTGCGGCAGTAGGATTCTTTGGGAGTTTCCCTCTTTCTTCATTTCCTATCAAAGCGCCTTCTGATGGATACCAGATTTTACCGTCTTTAGACAAAACACCGCCAGATTTCACTAATTCATTCCACTGATTACTCGTCATTTTTCCAATTTTAACGGGTCTCCAATGAGAACCATTTCCGTCAAAAATACCTTCCCCTGTAATGGCAATATTTTCTAAATCCACTCCCATAATTGGAGATTCGCATCGCAGCACTTTATGGCCTTCAAAATAGGATTCTATCAATTTGTATTGAGATAAATCACTTGTAAAAGAAATATAAGCCCCATTTTTGGTATGAAGGTTAACGTTGCTTTTCATTTTTATCGGACCAGTGGTCCATAAACCAGCTGGAATAACAACAACGCCCCCGCCTGACTCTGAAGATTTTGAGATCGCTTCGTTAATTTCTTTTGTACATAGTTCTTCTGTATTTGGAACTGCTCCAAAATCAACAATATTCAAAGTATCTGCTTTAAAAGCTGGAATCTGAATTTGCGGCATTTCGAAAGGAAGTTTTACCGTAACCAAATTCTTTTTTATTTCAGAAGCAGTAGTGACCACAGCTGCCTTTTTGTTACCACAAGAAAGTGCGGCGAAAATTGCTGCTGTAAGAAGAATTGATGTTTTAATTTTTATCATAATCCAATGTAAATTTTGAAGCATTATTTTTTGTCCAGAACCTTTTGCAATTCGATACCTGCCAAAATAAATGGCCCAACGGCTTTGGCATCATCTGCCCTGACAGGCTCTGAAATGTAATATTCGAATGAACCGTCCCGATCTGTGGGATTTTTGCCTCCCAATCCGGCAACGGCACAACATTTTGTGATAGAAATAGTTCCATCTTCGTTATGTTTGATAAACTCTTTCAGGATTCCTTTAAAACCAATCTGTGCCGACTTGAGAAACTTTTTACCCACGTAACCTTTGTGATACGCTTTGGCAAAGGAATACACGAACATTGTCGAGCAGGTTGATTCAGTATAATTCCCTTTTCGTTCCGGCTGATCCATCACCTGCATCCATACGCCTGACTCCGGTTGCTGCGCTTTACGAACAGCGTCGAAAACTTTTTGAAGAATCTTGATCAAGTCTTTTCGTTTAGGATGATTCTCCGGCACAAAATCTAAAATATCGACTAACGCCATACAGTACCAGCCTTGGGCACGACCCCAAACATGCGAAGAAGTTCCCGTTGTTTTATTGGCCCAAAACTGAGCACGTTTTTCATCATAACCATGAAAATTCAAGCCCGTTTTAGCATCAAAAGTATGTTTCTGAATTAGTTCTGCCTGTAAAATGGCATCGTCAATTGCTTTCGGATCGTTGAAAACCAATCCGTATTGTGCGGCAAAAGGATCGGCCATGTACACGCCGTCAAGCCACATCTGCCACGGATAACTTTTTTTGTGCCAATAGCCGCCGTCAGAATTTCTCGGATGTGTTTCCAGCTGTTTGTGAAGAACATTCATGGCTGTTTTGTATCTGTGATCACCCGTTTTGCTATAAATTTCAAAAAGTAGTTTTCCTGAATTTATTAAATCGAGACTGTATTTCTCCACTTCATAACCGCCGCCAATTTTTCCCTCTTTATCAATAAGCTGCTCTGCGTATGAAAGTCCGTAATCCCAGTACTTTTGCTCTTGGGTATATTCATATAATTTCTGATTGGCAAGTGTCACCAATCCGTTTGTATAATTCCATTTAGGAAATTTTACACCATCAAGAAATACAGGATTCGGAACCCTTTTTTGATCAGAATCGGCCATTTTCTCTGCCCATTCAATCGGTGTACTTTCAGATACAGCAATAGATTTTGACTGCCCGAATGAAACTGAATTCCAAACCAGAAAGGATAAAAAACAATATTTAATTTTATGTATCATATGTTTCTAATTTTCTTCGACTCTAAACCAATCATAATCGGCATAACTGCTGTCATTAACGCCTTTTGTTCCTGTTGCAAAAAGTCCAATTTTAGCCCCAACCCAGCGTCCTGCACTTGGTTTGAAGGCATCACCCAGTTTTTTAAACGTTTTACCGTCAATACTGTAGTAAAAAGTCACTTTAGCATCAAAAGGTTCTTTGTTTTGAACCATTTCAACCGTGGCACGCAAATACACTTCTTTTGTATGAATTGGTATTGATGTTATTTCTTTTTCATCTTCCTTAGAAGTACGGGCATTATTCAGTAAACGCTGTACCAGATTTAAAGTGCCTGTTTTATCCTGCTCAATTGCGATATACGAATAGTCTTCACCAAATACAATCAGGCCTGAATTACTGATTCCTGCATCGGGATTGTTTTCGAATGTAAGTTTAGCGGTTGCCGTAAAATTAGCTCCGGGAAATTTTTGCAGTAAAAGGTTGGGCATCATCCACATGGTCTTCATATTTTCATCACGTGGAATACAATTCAAACGCATAAATCCCAAATTAGCAGAGGACCATCCCCAATGTTTCGCCGGGTCCTGATTGGCCTGCCACTGCCATTGCAGTCCAAATTGATGTCCGTTAAACTCATCTGACGAGATTAGCGGTGTTGCGGGATAGGTTTTACCAACATTAGGTTTTGTCCATTCCATCACCGGTTCGCCAATACCATCTTTATTATTGTCTACGCCCATAATTGGCCAATTGTCTTTCCACGTTACAGGCTGCAGGTTAACCACACGTCCGTAAGCCCAGCGGTCCTGAAAATGTATAAACCAGCCGTCACCATTCGGAGTTTCAACATAACCTCCCTGATGGGGTCCGTTCATTGCTGTGTTTCCCTGGTTCAATACAACTTTAGACTCGTACGGCCCCCAAACATTCTTAGATCGCATTGCCAGCTGCCATCCGGGTTTTACACCTCCTGCCGGAGCCATAATCCAGTAGTAACTGTTGCGTTTGTACATTTTAGAGCCCTCAACTGTAGTATGTCCATTATGGCCATCAAAAACCAGTGCAGGATTTCCAATTAATTTTGTTCCATCCGGTGCAAGTTCTGACAGCATCAAAACCGTTTTTACATTGGCACGACTGCCTGCAAAAGCATACGATAAATAGGCCTTGCCGTCTTCATCCCAGAACGGGCAGGTATCAATAATTCCTTTTGCTTCTTTTACCAATACAGGATTTTCCCAGGTTCCCGACGGATCTTTAGTTTTTACCATATAAATTCCGAAATCGGGATCGCCCCAGTAAATAAAATATTCACCATTATGGAAACGAATCGAAGGTGCCCAGACACCATCGCCATGACGAACAGTGCGATAATGTTCTATTGGAAATTGATTTTGTAAAGCATATCCAGTCAACTGCCAATTCACCAGGTCTTTTGAATGCATAACAGGAAGCCCGGGAATACTATTAAAACTGGAAGCAGTCATATAATACCCATCTTTACCCGCACATACATCGGGATCCGAATAATCTACGTGTAAAATAGGGTTCTTATATTTTCCGTTTCCTAAATCGGCATTCCAGCCTTGAGCTTCTGCTCCCAAACAGCATAATAATCCTAAAGAAAGCAGTAATTGTTTGAATTTCATTCTTAAATGTTTTTTGAAAGTAATTATTGATTCAAAATACGGGTATGTGAATCATACGGTATTTTAAATTTTATCATTTTAATTCAGAAGTTATTCAGTACACAGAAGTATCCCCAACCACAGGGATACTTCCTCAGTACTGAAACCACTTAATTAAACAAATTTTTTAAGGAAGCCATCTTGTATCTCCTACTCTATTGGTAACAATTGGTGAATTAGAATTTTTAATCATCAAATTACCATTTGCAGGGTCTACAAATAAATTTTGTGCGCTGATGCCCAATTCAGTTCCCTGTATGGCAGCAGCTCCAAGCAGATAGTCTGTTGTGGTATAATTATTCCCGTATGTGGCAGGCGTGTTGGCTGCAATTGCCTGAATAACTTTACCAGTAGCAGCGGCCAGCAATACATTTTTAAAGATTAAAGTTGATCCTACAGCAGACGGAATATTGATTAAAGACCTGTTATAGGCATAATCATAAATGGTGACATTTTGATACTCTAAATGAATTGGATATGCTGATGTGCCATAATCGAATAAGTTTTTAAAGTTTCGGTTTTTATCTGTCGTTTGATAGTAATCTCTCATAAAAGTACAATTAGAGAAAGTGGCTTTTTTTACATTATCTGCTCCTGCAGATCCAAATGCGAATGTTCCGTAAGGTCCGGAGTGTCCTCCTACCTGATCAAACGTACAATAGCTCATATCAAATTCTCCTATTTCTTTATATTTTCCGTTACCCTGATGTCTCCAGAAACCACGTTTGAAGTAATTGAAAACACAGTTATAGAAAATAATTTTTTCTACTCGCCATGAAGTACCGCTGTTAAAGAAATAACCCGCATCGATAGTTTGGTAAAAACGGATGTTTTCGAATGCCAGATCAGATAGGTAAGATCCCTCAGCAATATTCCAGTTTCCGTTCATTTCAATTTGAGGGCGTTCTCCCTCTGTTCCTCCGGTAAGTTTAAATCCTTTTGAAATGGTAAACGGAGTAATTTTAAACAACGAACCTGCTTCCAGGAAATATTCTGTTCCTTCAGGCACGGTCGGATCGTCATTATTTGTTCGCAGCAGCGCATCTAAATCCATTCCTTTTGTTACGATAATTGTTGAAACCGAAGGTCCCGCAGAACGGAAAGAAACCTGATTGTAAGGCTTATCATAACGTCTTGGCTTGTTATTATCGAAAATATTCAGATTATAGAGAGTATTCTTTTCTAAGCCAGCGATTTTAGCTTCTCCTTTACTCATTTCTTCAGCAGTTAATTTGCGTCCTATTGGCGCAAGGACGGCAGACTGAGCCGGCTCTACAGAAATACTGTCGACCGGATTTTTTGAAGACACCAGCCAGCTTACCGTTACATCTGTTTCGGTAATATTTACTTTTTCTACAGGCTGTAAAATAGCGTCGAATGCCGTACGATCTTCTGTCAAAGCATTGGTATACGCCCATTGCGAGTTATGGCCGTCTGCACTGCTATTAGATCTTAATCTAATGTAAAACTGTGTTTTATACGGAATATCATCTAATAAAATCTGTGTATCTGTAGTGGTATAGCTCTTGTATAAACTTTTGTAATAGTTGTCTAAATGGAGTTCTACAGTATAAGATGCTGCATCATTTACTTTGTACCATACTATCGCGATCGAATTGCTTTTTACTAAGGGAGCCGTCAGTACAAATTTGGGCTGAAATAAATCTTGTTCAGCTTTGTATTTAAATTCATCAGACTCGCAGGATTGTAATATTTCACCAAAGACAATTAAGCCTATAAAGGATAAAATATAAACTAATATTTTAAAATTTTTCATACTTTACTTGATTAAAAATTAAAAACCATAAAAATTTTGAATGGCTCCCCTATGATCTGTAATTACCTTGGACGGATAAGGGCACAGGTAACGCAGTGGCGTATTTGGAGATACTGATGAAGCATTATTATAATTGATAAAACCTCTAAAACTCCATTTGATATCGTTTCTTGGCTCATAACTTAACGTTTCATTGTTTAATGAGTACCAGCTTACCGCAAAAGGAAGTTCTGTATAACCTGCCGGACGCGCCTGAAGAATTTCATCGATCCCTTTTATGTCTAAAATAGTCCTGCCTGAGTTCACCGGATCCGGAATGTTTTTGTAATAAATACTGCCCGGAACCTGGTCTATGCCCGGAACATAAGCACCATTTGCAACGCGGCCCCAATTGAATAATTTATAATATTGATTGTAAATTACTTCGCTGAATTTATTCCATCGTGCCAAATCGAATTTACGTTTGCTTTCACCACCAAATTCCCATTTACGCTCATCCATAATGGCTTTAAAAAAGGATTCAGGTGTTGCTTTCGACATTACATAATTATCAACTTTAGCCGGCCATTCTGCCTGTGCAAACGCTCTGCGGCGAACGCGTCTTAAACATTCACGTGCATCTTCGCGCGGACCAAAACGCTCGTTTACTGCCTCAGCATACATGAGCAGCACATCTGCAAAACGCATATAAGAATAGTTGATACCGGTTCCTTTAGCGCTAGTGCTTCCTAACGGATCTTTCATTGACAATTTAGACCATTTTCCTACGGCTAAACGTGCCAGATCCAGACGGATTACCTGATTGAGGTTTTGATCGTATGATAGTGGTGCACACGTAACATCTCTTCTCAAATCTTTATTGTCAAATGTATAGAGGTATTCGCCGCATAAACTGAGGGTTCCTGATGCGCTTCCGTAAGGATGATTTCCTTCTATAATTGGAATTCCAACAAAATAACCATATTCACCTGAGGAATTTTTTAATAATGGCAATGAAAAAACAACATCGTCATTTACAGGGGTTTCCCAATTGTTCTGTTTTACCCAAAATTCACTGAAGCTTAGTTTTAAATCATGTTGTCTGCCCTGAATTACTTTATCCAGGTATTGAATCGCAATATCGTAATACAGTTCGTGATTGGTACCTCTTTCCATATGTCCGATACTTGCCGGATTGTTTTCATCAGGGCGAAGTGTCCATCCTCCTCGTGTCAGGGCCAGTAAACCAATTAAACTTTGGTTATAACTTCTGGAAGCACGTTCTACACCGTAATCTAATTGGCCTGCGTTTTGCATTAAAGGTTCAACCGACCTTAAATCGTCAATTAAAAATTCAAGAATTTTATTTCTGTCGGTAACGCCAACGGTAAAATCTTCATCTCCGGTCGATGATTTGGTACGAAAAACAACATCTCCCCAAATGCGTATCATGTCTAAATAAATCATCGCACGAATGGTTTTGACTTCGCCATACAGCTGCGTGATATTAGTCGGCTGTGACTTATTATCTGCATTGTATAAACCTGACTTTTCAATTCCTTCAATGACATCATTTGCCGTATTGATGATTTTATACATGGCGCTCCAGGTAGAATTTAATGTTGTCCAGTATGGTTTTGGGTCGTAACAGGCTATATCTGATCCGTTTCCGTTTACCGTATTGGTAGCAACACCAGACATTTCTACGTCTGTATTCATATTGAAAACAAAGGCAAGGCGATTAGAATAAGCATCTTCGGCAAGCATAAGCGTATACACACCTGCGACTGCAGATTGTATGTCTTTTTCTGTTTTAAAAACTTCTGCTTCGGTAAAGCCTGATCCCGGCTGTACATCCAGATATTCTTCGCAGGCTGTAAAAGACAGCGAAAAAATTAGCAGAAAACTAAATAATATCTTTTTATTCATCTTTATGTGATTTAATTCGTTTAATTAAAATGAAAGCTGTACACCAAAAGCGTAATTACGGGTTCTTGGATAAGAATTGTAATCAATATTGGGTGTAAGTCCAGTTTCCAGATTTACATCTGGATCGTATCCTGAATAGTTTGTCCAAATAAATAAATTGCTTCCTGTAGCGTATAATCTCACTCTGTCTAATCCTATCGCTTTACTTTGCGGTTTTGGAATCGTGTACCCAATACTCATTGTATTCAATCTTAAGAAAGAACCATCTTCGACAGCATATGACATTGCTATAGGACGGCCAATACTTACCGGATTCCACATGGTCGCATTTTCGTTTTGTTTGGCCAGCATTTCCGGCGAATAACGAAGATCGTTCCCCATATCATCATAATTTCTCCAGCGGTTATCCATTCCTACTTCCATACTAAAATTGTTTTGATTGTTTTGGTAGAAAGAAGTCATCATAATCTTATTGGCATTGTACACATCAAAACCATACATAAAGTTGAAAAATGCTGTTAAATCAAAGTTTTTCCAAACCGCATTTACACCAAAACCTCCGGAAAAATCAGGATTTGTGTCTCCAATCACTTTTCTGTCCTTATCACCTACTACATAGCTGTTTGGGTCAGAAGGATCAACAGGAGTCAATTTCTTGAACTTAGCATTTCCAGGAACTGGTTCGCCTGAAAGATTTTTTGAGTTGGCTACCCCTTCTTTTAGTTTCCATGTTCTGGTCACGGCATCAAAAGATTCGAAATCATTCATGGTATAAAAACCATCGTTTACAAAACCATAAATCAAACCTTTTGTACCGCCTACATAAGCACGGTAATCATCGTCATTTAACAATTGTGTTCCTGCCCAGCCTGAACTCAAAATCCATTCCTGCTCGCCGCTGGAAAGCTTGTCAATTTTGTTTTTGTTGTAACCGATATTAAAAGTCAAATCAACCTGAAAATCTTTTTTCTTAATCACACTTCCGTTAAGTGCCAGTTCGACACCTTTGTTAGAAGTCTGTCCCACATTGGTCATCATTTTTGTAAAACCGGATACCGAAGCAATATCAGAAGGCACTAATAAATCTTTTACTTTATTATAATAGAAATCAAGGGTTCCGGTTAATCTTTCTTTAAAGAAACCGAAGTCAATACCAGCGTTTGCAGTATACGTTGTTTCCCATTTTACATTTGGATTATTAAGATACTGGCTGTTGTAAAAATTATAGTAGTACTGATTTTCTTCTCCCCATCCTAAAGAACGATCTCTGGAAACGCCATAGTATTTAGCATATAAATCTGCTTTAATTCTATCATTACCAGAGGCTCCATAACTCAAACGAACTTTTAGATTGGAAACCGTTTCGTTATCTTTTAAGAAACTTTCATTAGAAACTCTCCATGCAAAAGCCCCGGCAGGAAATACACCCCATCTATTGTCCGGACCAAATTTTGTAGAACCATCTGTACGAACCGTAAACGTAAACAGATAACGATCATCATAACCATAATTGGCTCTTCCAAAAAATGATGCTATTCTATTTGGAGATTCAGCAAGTGAACCATTATCAAAAGGAGTTCCCAATGCCAGGTTATCTAAAGCTTTTTCTCCCGAAATATCTGAAGGAAAATAACGGGTACGGTAAAATTTAGCCTCACTTTGCTGATCTTTTATTTCCTGTCCGATCATTAACTGAAAATCGTGGTACTCTTTTACTTTAAATCCGTAGTTTAATACGTTATTCAACTGCCAGCGAGGCGATTGTGTCATGGACCAGTATACTACCGGCAGATTATTATTGTCAGTGGCAATACGAGTATCTCTTCCATAAAAACGGCCGTCTTCATCATATTTATATTCATAACCAAAAGAGGAACGCAATGTTAACCCTTTTTGGATTGTCCAGGTTAAGGCACCAGTAGTATTAAAAGTTCTTGTGGTGCGTTTACGGTAATTTTTTGCTGCTTCTTCAATTGGATTAAAACGAGGTTTTACTTCATAATCTTCCGGATCAAAGTATGTGTTATCTTCTGGTAAAGTCATATAATCTTCAAGACCTGCAGTTGGTGCTTCACGCAAAGCTCTAAGAAGACTTACACCATCTGTACCAGAACCGTCAATAGTACGATTGGTTAAACGGGTTTGATACTCAAACGTAAGATTATCTGTTAACTTCGAATTCAGGATTAAGTACACATAATTCTGGCGTAATCCTGTTCCAACCAATGCTCCCGGCTGATCCTGGTTTACAAAAGTAAATTTGAATTTAGTTTTTTCACTTCCACCATTTACGTTAATATCTGTATATTTTGCAATGGGGTTACTTCCAAAAATTTCATCCTGCCAATCTGTACCTTTGTTTCCTTTATAAATGTATAATTCGCTGGCTTTACCGTACATATTGTAAAATGCCGTTGGATTAGAACTGCTCTTACGTGCATTTTCGTACTGCAGCATTACATATTCATACGGATCCATTACGTCTAAATGATTGGCAAGCGTTTTAATTTGGGTGTAATTGTGAATGTTTACTGAAACTTTTCCTGCTTTTGGCACTTTGGTAGTCACTATAATTACTCCGTTTGCACCTCTTGCACCGTAAACAGCTGTTGAAGCCGCGTCTTTTAAAACTTCTACAGATTCGATATCTGTCGGCGGAATATCATTTAGATTTGCGACCTCAAAACCATCCACCAAAATCAGGGGTGAATTGTCCTCGGTAATAGACCCTCCGCCGCGAATTCTAATCTTTACTTCTGATCCCGGAGAACCGTCTACAGTGGTAACCTGAACTCCCGGAAGTCTTCCTGTCAAAGCTTCGGCCACATTTGCTGTTGGTACTTTTGCAAGTTCTGTTCCTTTTATACTCGCAATTGCTCCGGTTAAGTTTTTACGTTTTTGCGTTCCGTACCCAATGATTACGACTTCATTAAGTTCGCTGTTTGATTCTTTCATTTGAACCGTAACTCCAGAAGTGCGTCCTTTTAAGGCCACCGTTTCATCAATCATACCAATGAATTTGATGTTCAGGACTGCCGTTTCAGGATTTGTAACGGGAATACTGAATTTGCCATCAAAATCGGTAATGGTGCTTGAATTTTCATTTTTTACAGTAATTGTCGCTCCCGGAATAAACCCCATGTTATCTTTAACTGAACCGGTCACGATTACACGCTTTTGGGCATTAGCGCTATAGGTCAAAAACAAGACGGCTAAAATGCTCCAGATATATTTTTTTATCTTCATCACTAGAATGTTTTTTTAATTTAAACAGCTGTTTTTTTTAGATTCTCTATTGCTATCTAAAAGTGGTACCGATACCATTTGTTATCGTTTACTTTTTGAATCAAAAATCAATCACGAACTGCTAATTTTATTTTATTATTTGTCTGAGTATTTTTTTACAGCTGCATCAAGGCTGATTTAAATAGAAGTCAACGCTGGTCACCTTATTGCCTTCAATTGCAAAACTTCCTGCTAATTCTTTTGTTTTTACGACCTGCATGTTCTGGTCTAAACACTCTATTTTAACACGAACGTTATTCGCCTCTTCACCTGTCTGAAATAAAATAAAATCTTCTGTGTAATTAATGCCTCCGTTGGCTGTTGCCTTGCTTCTGGTAACAAACATATCTTCTTTTACATATGTTCCGTCAGCAACTTTATAGGCACTTCGTTTTACAAAAACTGTTGTTTTTATAGTCGAATAACTTTTATCAGCAGCGATATCTAACGATTTTAAACGCAGCGTTCCGGTTCTGGTAATAATGTTCAGTGTTAGCGGTTCTTCAAAAGGCGATTCATACAGCGTGGCATCTGATAAGTTTACATGCTGGTTTGCCAATGCGGGCTGCGGAACAACCAGATCGTTTAAATTGGCTGGCGAAGGAATCATCTGTTCCGGATAATCACTTGCGGTCAATTTGTATTTTCCGGCATTTAACGAAAAAGGATAAAGTGAACTGTAGTTTGCAAAATAGTTTCCATCTTCTTTATACACAAAAACAGGTCTTGTCGATATTCCGACATTCAAATTCCACGGTTCGCCATTTAATTGAAAATCTAATAATTTGACTGTGAAGCTGTCATATTTAAGTTCGTCATTAGAGCAGGAAGTCAGTACAAAAAGCGCCATACTCAAGCCGAGTATTATTTTTTTTATCTTCTTCATAATTTATTCATTTAAAAATGAAGAGTTCAGTTTTTCATCTGCTCTGCACCATTGGAATAGTTTAGCCGTGGGTGCTGTTACCTGGGTCCTGTTTTTGGTTTGGTTCATAATATTTGGTTTTAGATTGGTTAGTTAAAAATTCGTTAAGATTATGAAGCAAAACTAGAGATAGCGAATCGCTTAAGGGGGTAAAAATTGCTTTTCGAAATGGGTTAAATCGCTATTTAGGCTCTCAATCTTAAGTATTTACCAATTTTTCTTATATATTTTTATATTATGCTAAAAAATAATCCTAAATAAAAACACAAATCATAACGAGCTTGACTCGAATAAACTTAACCTATTCTTTAAATAAGAAACAGGAAGCATATTTTACTATTCAGTATAAAAAAAGAGCCCCATTACTTATTTGTAATGAGGCTCTTTTTTTTGCTAAGATGCTAGAGTTTAACGAAACTGGCGGCGGTATTCTGCAGGTGTATGATTGTATTTTGCCCTGAAACATTTTCCGAAATATTTCAGATCATTAAACCCCACTTCAAAACCGACTTCCTTTATCAAAAGGTCTTCATTTTTGAGAAGTTCGGCGGCTTTACTAAGCCTGATATCCCGAATAAAAACAACGGGTGAAACTCCCGTAATATTTTTAAGTTTATTAAAAAAGCTTGCGCGCGACATACACATTAATTTTCCGAGTTCATCTACTGAAAAATCTGATTTAGAGATGTTATCATTTACAAATTCAATAACCTGGAGCATGAATTTATTGTCTTTATTAGAGATTTGTATCGGATGCTCTTCTGAAATTTCAGCAACACTGCCTGTCGAATACAGCAGCTGTAAACGACGGCGCTGTTCTAAAACATTTTTTACTCTTGCTTTTAAAAAGCTTACATTAAAAGGTTTCGTGATATAATCATCAGCACCATATTCCATTCCGGCCAATTTACTTTCAATTGCTGTTTTTGCGCTGAGTAAAATAACGGGAACATGACTAATGGCAAAATTATTTCGGATAATTTTAAGCATTTCAATACCGTCAAGTTCCGGCATCATAATATCGCTGATTATAAAATCAGGCAGCAGCGATGCTGCTTTTAAGTGACCTTCTACTCCATTTTCTGCTGTATAAACGCTGTACTCTTCTTTTAAAACAGAAACAATAAAACCTCTTAACTCAGGATCATCTTCTACGATTAAACCAACAGGTTTTTCTCTTATTTCTTCTTCTATAGTTGCAGCGGCAATTAATTCTTCCGTGACATTACCGGAAATCAAATGTTTATTGTTTTCATCAAATATTATAGAGGCATCTTCCGGGAAATGACCGTATCCTTTTTGAAAGCTGATGGTAAAACTGCTGCCTTTACCCAGCGCAGTTTCTACTAAAATTACGGCTCCGTGTTTATCAGCTGCATCTTTTACAATCGAAAGCCCGATTCCGGTACTCGGATTAAAAGGATTTTCATTGTAATTTGAAAAACGCACAAAGAGTTTTTTCTGAACTACAGCACTGATTCCCGGTCCATTATCGCTCACTTTTAATACAACATTTTTATCCGATTCTTCAACCTGCACTTCAATCAAATTCCCTTTTTTGCAGTATTTAAAGGCATTTGAAAGCAGGTTGACCAAAATTTTATCAAGGCTGTCAGCATCTGCCCATATGTGCGGATTTGCTGCAGCAATGGTAACTTTCAGCTGTATATGGCGCTGCACGCTCATTTCAGTAAAACTTTCCGCTGTTTCAGATACAAATTTTCCTAAATCAATTTCACGGACTTCCAGTTTTCTGTCCTGAATTCTTCTTAAATCTAATATTTGATTGACGAGATTTAATAATTTATTGCTGTACTTTTCAATAGTTCGCAATTGTGATTTTACTGACTCGTCTATCTGTTTGTCTTCAAGCATTACCTCGAGCGGTGCTGTAATCATCGTCAGCGGCGTACGTATTTCATGTGAAATATCAGTAAAAAAATTCAATTTTAACTCGCTCATCTGCTTTTGGATTCTTACATCATTACGGAGTTTTAAGATTGTTAAAATTGCGCGTCGAATCAATAAAAATAAACCTGCGGCCAGCAGTACATAACAGAAATAGGCAAAATAAGTTCCCCAGATAGAAGGCCTGATAATAATGGTAATCTGCCGTTCATTATTCAGCCATAAATTATGTCCATTTGTAGAAGATATTAAAAGAGTATAACTTCCTCTGCCCAGATTGGTATAGTTAATAGACTGTCCTGCTTTTAGATAGTTCCATTCCTTATCAATACCTTTCAGCTTGTAGCGATAAACTATATTTTCGTTTTTAATGAAATCCAGTGCAGAAAACTGAACCCTGAAAAAATTCTGATCATGCTGCAGCGTAACTTCCTGCAGTATATCCGGATTTTTTGGTGTTTGAGGATTTATCTCAAATAATTCTTTATTATTGACCAAAAACCCTGATATCGCCAGATAAGGTTTAGAAACTGAAGGTTTGATGGCTTCTGGTGTGAAATAAATAACACCATCAGAATAGCCCAAAACAATTTCTCCATTGGAAAGTCTGCATCTTGTAGCTTCTGAAAATATTTCGGTCCCAATAATAGACTTCAATTCCGGAAAAGTTTCGCTGCTGTTGTTTTTAGGATCAAACCGGACTAACTGATTATCGCCCATAAGCCATATTTTCCCAAACTTATCTTCCTGCATACCTACAACTCCTTCCAGCGGGAATCCGAAATTCTCATTCCAAAAAGTTTTAACTTGTACATGATCTTGTTGGTCTATGTGCAGCAAAATCATTCCTTTTCCATTCGTAGCCAATGCCAGACGGTTATCAGCTGTAACGATGATGTCTAAAATATCATTTCCTGAAGCGTGAAAATGTTCTTTAAACTGCAGCATAGCAGCAGGTTTACTTTCTTCAGGAAACGAAAATAATTTATACGACGAAATAAAAAAGAGTCTGCGGTCTTTTGTTTCCACAATAGACCGCACTTTATCAGCTCTTCCTATGGGGTAGTTTTTTAGCTCATTTCTGTAACTGATAAAGCTGATTTGGTTATTTGCCTCACGAACTAAATTGATCCCGCCACCCCACGTTGCTAAATAAATCTGGCCGTTTGAGGCCTGGAAAATTTTATAAACATCATCTGAGCTAATGCTGTACTTATCATTTTTATCATATTTATAATGCTCTACCTTATAGTTGTAAAGTTGTTTGGGAGTCAGGCAGAAAATACCATTGCCCCTTGTGCCAATCCAAATTCTGCCTTGCAAATCCTGCATCATATTGTAAATATCTGCACCCCATCTCGGACCGTTTTCAGACAATATTCCGTCAGAACCTAAAAAACCAATCTTTCTCTTTTGAGAATCAAAAAGTTCAATTTTTTCGTCACGGCTTGCCACCCACAGATTTCCCTTATTATCGGTCATCAGACTTCGTACATTGTGCTTTTTTTTATCGGCTGCCACGTGTAAGTTTAAGGTTAGGAAATTACTGTTGTTAAACGTAATCAGGTCCAATCCTTGTTTAAAAGAACAAAACCAAAGATTTCCTAATTTATCAAACATCGCGGTGTGCATGACGTCAGAAACCGTTTCTTTTGACTCTTTAATACAGCGCATTACAGAACACAATTTATTCTGTTTCTTGTCCCAATAACCAAATGCGCCTCTATTGGACTGAATCCACACTGTTCCATCCGGCGAGGTCAGCAAAAAGCTCTTTTGTTTACCTCCTGTTGCTGCAGGTTCGCTCGAATCAATTTGCAGCTGCGTTAATTTTCGGGTATACATGTCAAACTGAAATGCGCCTGAAAGCGGCGTATCGAACCAAAAATACCTCGATTCGGTGAGGCCTAAAAAATTAATATTTTCGTTAGGCAGACCCGGCAGCGTCTTGCTGTTATAATGGTCAATTTTACCTGTTTTTATATCGTAAAGAGAAAAGCTGTAATTTTTTGCCACTATCAGTATTTTGCTTTCGGCAATTGAATTTACAAGCAGAATATCATTTTTTATACCTAAGTCAAAATCAAAAAAAGTGCTCGATTTTTTATTATAACGTGTAAACCTTCCATGATCGCCTCCAAACCAAAGGTCATCTTTTGTTTCTGCGGCAAAATTAAACGAATACGATTTTCCGTACTGTCCGGTCATATTCGAAAAGAAATATTGCGGGGTATTGCTCGACTTATTTAATCTGCAGATTCCGGCAGCTGTTAAAAACCAGGTTGTTCCGGAATTGTCTTCAAAAACGTCTTTAATTTCACCAATATGCTTTGAGGCTTCAAAGTTCACCTGTTGCAGCTGCTTGTTATTTTCGAAAACAATCATGCAGTTTTTATTTTTCGGAAACAGCCATGTTCTGCCAGACGGCATAATTTTAAATTGTTCAAAAGCAAGATTTGCAGTACTGCCTTCTGTCGGGCTGTGAAAATTTAATCCTTTGGTATCAAAATAATAAATATCATTTTTTTCAGACTGAATCCAAATGCGGCCGTTATTATCAAACTTAAATTTAGACACCCGATTAGATTGTATGTCCAGCGCAGCATCCTGGTTTACTTTAAATTTATTGAAAGTGTCTCCGTCGTAACGAATCAACCCGTTGAAAGTAGCCAGCCATATAAATCCTTTTTTATCTTGTTGAATGCCCAAAACACGAGACTGGGTCAGCTTACCATCATTTGAGAAATGAGTAAGAATACCTTTTGGCTGCGATTTACACAATGTACAAATCAAAGTAAACAAGACCGCAATTACATGATGCTTCAACATATAGTATTATTTATTTTTTAACGGAAATCACAAAAATATCAAAATTCTTTTCCTAAACTAATACAGCCCCTATAATTAGCAGAATACCCTCTATTAAATAGCGATTTGTCTTCCTTTTTTTATTTGAAGCATGGCAGACAAAAATATCATTAAGCTTTACAGCACCCTTTAAATAGCAATTAATCCACAGTTAAAAAAGTGAAACATTTAATTTTGTATTTTGTATTGTTATTTACACATTTTAAAATTTCAATAAAAAAAACTGCTGACTATTAAACCAAAAATGACCAGATAATTAATGAAAAAAGTATACAAATTCGTGTTTGTGCTAAATTTACTGGCGCTAAACACTTTTGCGCAGGAAAACTTCGCATTTAAAAATCCAAACTTAACTACTGAGCAGCGCGTTGACGATCTGGTATCCAGAATGACTATTGATGAAAAAATAAGCCAGCTGATGGATTCCTCACCTGCCATAGAACGTCTTGGTGTTCCGGAATACAACTGGTGGAACGAATCATTACATGGAGTTGCTCGTGCGGGATATGCAACCGTTTTTCCGCAGTCTATTTCGATAGCATCGTCGTGGGACCGTCAGTTAATTTTTGATGTGGCCAATGTCATTTCTGACGAAGCGCGTGCCAAACATCACGAATATTTACGACGCGGACAGCACGGAATGTATCAGGGTTTGACCTTCTGGTCGCCGAATATCAATATTTTTCGTGATCCACGCTGGGGACGCGGACATGAAACGTATGGAGAAGATCCTTACCTTACCGGGCAGTTAGGACTTAAATATGTAAATGGTCTTCAGGGTACCGATCAGAAATACTTAAAGGTAATTGCCACCGCAAAACATTTTGCTGTGCATTCAGGACCGGAGCCGTCTCGTCATCATTTTAATGCTGAAGCCAGCGATCTTGATCTTTATGAAACTTATCTTCCCGCTTTTCGTACTTTAGTAAAAGAGGGGCATGTTTACTCAGTTATGGGTGCTTATAACCGCTTTCGCGGAGAGTCATGCAGTGCGAGCCCTTTCCTGTTCAATATTCTTAGAAATGTATGGGGCTTTAATGGATATATTGTATCCGACTGCGGTGCGGTTACTGATATTTGGAAGTATCATAAAATAACTAATGATGCTGCATCAGCTTCGGCCCTGGCAGTAAAAGATGGTTTAGATTTGGAATGCGGGAGCAGTTATAAATCATTAAAAGAAGCCCTGGACCGTAAACTGCTTACTGAAAATGATATTGATATTACGATCAAACGTTTGTTTACTGCCCGTTTTAAATTGGGCATGTTTGATCCGGAAGAAATGGTACCATACGCCCAGATTCCGTTTTCTGTCAACAATACTGCAGCGCACAGCGCACTGGCACGAACAGCTTCGCAAAAAAGTATTGTTCTTTTAAAAAATCAGCATCTTACTCTTCCACTTTCTAAAGATATCAAAACAATTGCCGTTATAGGACCAAATGCAGATGATGCACAGTCTTTATGGGGCAATTACAGCGGGATTCCGAGTGATCCGGTAACCGTGTTAAAGGGAATTCAAAATAAATTGGGGGCTGCTGCCAGCGTGCTGTATGCTAAAGGTACAGATCTTGCGAAAGGTGTTCCGGCAATGAATGCTATTCCATCCATCAGTCTTCAAACGGAAAATGGAATACAAGGCCTGACAGGAGAATATTTTGATAATACTGAATGGGAAGGAAAACCATTATTCACCCGAATCGATGCTAACGTAGATTTTCATTGGGATATTGATGCACCTGACCCGCGCCTGAAAATGGGAAATTATAGTGTAAGGTGGACGGGTTACATCGTAGCTCCCAAAACCGGGATGTATAGTATTTCTGAATGGTCGAAGCCCTTTATGACTATTGAAATAGAAACAGGAAAAACATCTGGTGGAAAAAACAACCATCATCCGCGAATCCGTCCGCAGAAAATTGCATTGGAAGCAGGAAAAAAATATAAAATTACAGCAAAATACCAAAATTTTTATGGTGATGCCATTGCACAGCTGCTTTGGTCTACGCCAGAAGAAAATCTACTGCAAGACGCGGTTGCAAAAGCCAGTCAGGCAGATGCCGTCGTGCTTGTTCTAGGATTAAATGAGCGCTTGGAGGGTGAAGAAATGAAAGTAGAAGCTGATGGTTTTGAGGGTGGTGACCGCACCAGTCTGAATTTACCGGCTAATCAGGAAGAATTGATGCAGGCAGTGTACAAAACCGGCAAACCTGTAATTTTAGTTTTATTAAACGGAAGTGCACTCTCCATTAATTGGGCGAATGATAATGTACCCGCAATTTTAACTGCAGGATATCCGGGCCAGCAAGGCGGTAATGCGATTGCTGATGTACTTTTTGGTGATTATAATCCTGCCGGAAGACTGCCTGTTACTTACTATAAATCTGTAGAGCAGCTTCCTGAATTCGACAATTATGACATGAAAGGCCGCACGTATCGTTATTTTAATAAAAAACCGCTTTATCCCTTTGGATTTGGTCTGAGCTATACAAAATTTAAATACGGCAATTTACAGGTTCCTGCCAATAGCGGTGCTGCCAATGCTATTAATGTATCTGTTGATATTACCAATGTTGGGGATCGTGATGGTGATGAAGTAGCTGAATTATATTTAAAAGATGAAAAAGCATCAACTCCAAGACCAATATGGCAGTTAGAGGGTTTTGAACGCCTCAGCCTTAAAAAAGGAGAAACAAAAACTGTTAGTTTTACCATTACACCACGACAGTTATCGATGATAAATAAAGAAAAACAACGGGTTATAGAGCCGGGATGGTTTACCATCTCAATTGGAGGAAAACAGCCTGATGGTTCTGATGAGCTGCAACGGGGACGATTCAAAATTACAGGAGAGACAGTGGTACTTGAAAAATAGTTTTTTAATTGAATATAAGTTAATATCATAAAAAAGCCCATTTGCTAAACAAATGGGCTTTTTGCTGTCTTTTTCAATACCTTGGTACCGACAGTTAAATACAATAAAGTTCGCTTATCTATTTAAAATTGCATTGCAATCTATTGTGCAGACAATTCAGTTTCGGTGTGCAGTGCACAAACCCAGTTGTTGTTTTCTTTAATCCAGGTAGAAGTGCAGGCACATTTCATGGGGGCTTTTTGCTCATCATCCACAATTCCCAATTCTATCGAATAGGCTATTACTGCGGCATTTTCAGTAAGCAGCTGCGTTTGGACATCAGAGATATTCAATACTTTTATTTTATCTCCGTCTCCTGACTCAAACATTTTTTTAAAATTGGCTTCATCGACACTTTGCACACCATTTTTACCGGCAATTATACAAGGAAAACGAGTCAGTTTTTGTACCGTTTCATAATTGTGAATTTCCATGCCATGCCAATATTTTTTTTCCAGTTCAATAATTTGCGTTTCCATAATCCTCTTTTATTAGTTAAACAGTATTACAAATTTCAAATTAATATTAAAAAACCTATACAATTTTAACATACATTTAATTCATTCTATAAAAAACTACTCCATTATTTAGCACTTTTTCTTTTCTTGCTCTTATAAAAAAAACAACCCGAAGGTTGTTTTTATTTTGAGTGAACTTGAAAACAGACTGCTAAATTTATTTAAAAAAATAACCAACCGTTATCTGAAAAACGCGGTTCTTCATATCATTACTAATAAAATGATTGGCATCTCCCTCCTTAAAAACACTGGAGTAAGAAAGATTATATCTACAATCTGCATAAAATTTATTTTGAAATTGATAACCCAACCCAAAATTTACAGAAGTGTCAATGCCAGATGCATATTCTTTTAGATTTAAAGTTTCATGATTTTCATAGCCTAGAAAATTATCGTGATAGTTATTGTCCGCTTTTAAAAGTATTCCTATTTGAGGGCCGGCCTGCACACTTAATCCCTCTGCTATAAAATATTTCAGCATAACCGGAATATTCAGATAATTCAGGTCTAACGTACCTTTATAGTTTGAATTTGTTACGTCTGCATCTGAAAAAGAAGTTCTGGTTCCCTGCTGGCTGTACAACAATTCCGGTTGCAGCGAAAAGTGTTTGGCCATAGGAATTTCGACCATAACTCCTGCCGTAAATCCGGTTTTGCCAGATGATTTCAATTCGCTTTCGTCGTAAGTTAAATTCGAAATATTTAAGCCTGCCTTAACTCCTAACTTAACTTTTTGAGTTTGAGCTATAACAGTGACACTCAAAAAGAGTGTGTATAGAATGAGCATAGATTTTTTCATAGCATTTATGTGTTTAAGAATGGCAGCCCTCTAATGAGAACTGCCTTATTTCTATCTTGATTGTGTTACTTTTTAATAACTTTAGCTGTATATTTCTTGTCCTGTACCACGCATTCTAAAATATAAACTCCAGGAACCAATCCACTTAGATTTATATTTGAAGGAATACCTGCATACGTTTTGTTCCATACTGCTTTACCATCCATCGTGTACATTTTAATTTTTGCTTCTCCTTGTATTTTATCTGCCAAAAAGATATTTACATCATCAACAGCCGGATTAGGGAACACTCTAAAAGGATTTGTTATTTTCCCCAGAAGCATACCTTTTGAATCAAATGGTGCTGATATACTACTACATCCGTTACTATTGGTGATTTGAAGGCTGTAATTTCCTTCCCAAAATGTAATGATTGATTTTTCAGTTGCATTTGGTATCGGTCTTTCGTTCAAAAACCATTGGTATGAAGCCGCTTCAACTGAAGCAGTTAATTTTTTCTCTCCGGTTACCTCAATTGCTGGCACAACATTGTTTTCAAGAATTGAAATCGTAGTATTAAAAATCTTACCCAGGCCATTTTCATTGTAAACCGTTACATAATAATCGCCGCTTTTAGTTGTGGTGAAAGTGGATTCTGTTGAGCCGTCCAGCCATTCATAAGATGTATAGTTTCCAGGATTTAAAATAACTTCAGGACCACAAACGGCGCCGCTTACTAATTCAGATTTAAAAGTGTCAAAAGCGGCATTTATGGTTTCTGTTATTGTACATCCGTTTTCCATTACTGCTGTTACGGTATAATCACCTGCCTTATTTATTTCGATACCCTTAGCGTTACTGCCTGTACTCCATTTGTACGAAACAACATTCAGTTTGCGCGCATTAAAATTAATTGCAGCATTAACATACAGGCTTTTGCCTTCATATCCGTGAATAACCGGGCTGTCGAATATTTTAAAATCTGATTTTACCCCTTGATAGAAATAGTTTTTTATCTCATTATTTTGCGGCACAGCATCATTTTCTAATTTTGCAATGAGATTAAATACATGTGAATCACCGCTTATATCCAATTTAGGCTGTTTTTTGAAAGTATATTCAATTGTTTGCCCAACCGGAATTGCTGTATCAATTATTTCTGAAATAACTTCACCAGTATTGCTGTAAGTTACATCTAATTGAACTTCTTTTTCATTAATGGCAAGTTGTCCCTCATTGGTTAGCTTCACTTTAAAGTCAGCACCGCCGCAGATATCTTTTGGCGACAGGATCTGCACACTTACATCTTTAAGAGGGGTGTTTATGACTTTTAAATCATCTAAAACCATATAAGAATATCCTCCTTCTTTAGCATGTCTCAATCTAAACAACACTGATTTTCCGGCGTATTTGCTTAAATTTACTGTTCCTTTCTTCCAGTCGGTATCTACATAATTTCCTTGTTTAGAATCTCTCCATATTTCTTTCCACTCACCTCCCACAGTTTTAACATCCATGATAAAATTGCTGATGCTGTTACTTTGAATTCCATAGTAAAATTCTAAAGCCGTTGCATTTTCAGACAGCTGATACAGCGGAGAGATTATTTCTCCATACATGGCATAATTTTCCAGTTGATTGTAAAGCATTGCTGCTGCCGCATCTCCGGTATGATCTTTCTTAGGCAGCGACAGGTATTCATTGTCAGGTTTAACAACAGCTTTCCATGGGAAATTATCATCACTTTGGTTCGAAACATATCCTTTTGATCCAAATACTGCCCCTTGAGCTATATTTGAAAAAGTTTCGGTTTCTAACGTTGGTGCATTTGCAATAACTTCAAAAGCTTTGGTAAGAGTTGCTGCCTCAGCTGCTGGCTGTCCGTTTGAAAGTACTTTGACCGTAATTTCATAATTTCCTGCCGGTAACTGCGGAATGCCATCTACATTATAAACAATAGTCTGATATTGGAGGATCTCATCATTTCTTTGTAACACCACCGGTTCACCCACAGGTTTGCCATTTTGTGTAATTTGATATTCAATTACAGCTTTATTGACCTTATTGTAAAATACATTTTTTGCACCAACAAAAAATTCGTGCGAAGGTGCATCTTTATAAACCTTTTCTGCGACACTTAAATTAGATAACTCTATATATTGTGGTTTATCGTTAACTTTGATATTATCGACTGCAAAACCACTGGCAAATTTTCCGTTATCATTATGTTGAAATGCTACCAAAACACAAGATTTTCCTGCATAAGGAGTTAAATCTACCTGATATTCAAACCAATTATTGATATACGGCATTTTAAAAACAGTTTTCCATGTTTCACCTCCATCTGTACTTACTTTGACGAAACCATCTGAAAGTCTTAATCCGTCTCCAAAACCGTCAAATGTTAAATGAGCTTCTTTATAATTGCTCAGATCAAATATTGGAGATATCAGCATATCATTTGATGCGTCACAATTACATTTATCATCATTGCTCGCCATGAAATTGGTATGTTCTTTAAGATTCCATCCTGGCGATTCCAAATCAGTATTCTTTCCGTACTGCCAGCCGGCACTGCCTTTATTTTCGACAGTTCTCCATCCTTTGTATTTAGACTCATCCTCAAAATCCATTGTATAAGGAAGCACCGATACTTTCATAGCTGCATTATCCCAATTGTCAGCATTGAAGGTTATTGAATTGTTTTGTGATTTAACATCTTTAGTCATATCCTCAGGAAAAACCGAAACCGTGATGGTATGATCGCCAATGCTTTTTAAATTGATGTTTTTAACCGAATACGTTATGGTATCTCTAAATTTGGTAAATACTAATGATGCTTTTTCTGTTCTTGAAAAAACTTCATTTTTGGCGCTGTCCAAAATTTTAACAGTAACATTAACCTCTTCAGCAGCTGCTGCAAAATTATTTATGATTTTGGTATTTACAGCACTATTAGTATTGTCGATAGTACAGGTGCCGGCGTCCAGAGTTGCCGTTATAACTTCTAAATCATAAGGTGCTTTAGTTACACGGATATTATCTATAAAGGCACCTAAAAAACCATCATTATAATCATCTGTAACTACTCTGAAACGAATAGCACCTTTTTTACCGCTAAGTCCATCGAGGTATATGGCGATTGGCTCTTTTTTAAAATCATTATTAATACCGGTAAACCAGGGTGCTAATTTAAAATCATTGTAATCTAAAGTAGAAGGATACTGGATACCTGTAACTTTTTTCCAGTTTTGGTTATCTTCAGAATATTCTACAATTAACCCGTCATACCCGTTATGAAACAGCGAAATAAGATCAAACTCTACATAAGGAGAGGGAATATTTGTAAAATCAAATACCGGAGATTGTAGTGTAAAATCGGCATTTATTGCCATCCTTTCCTTATCATTGGCAAGATTGGTCGTGGCCCATAAATATTTAGAGTTGGTGTCTCTAAATGAATAAATGCTTGCCTGCCATATAAATTTTTGATTTGAAGCCAATGATTTTGAATACCAGCCGCCAGGCGTTCCCTCAAAATCCTGATAATATGGAAATTGAGCTATCGTACCGCTGTACACAGCATTAGTAGCACTATTATTAGCAGCATTCGGATCTTGGTTATAAGATACAAAAGACTCATAAGTGTAAAGCCCGGCTGCAGATAAATCGACAGTGCCATCAAAAGAAATTGTCATTTCTGAGTTCTTTTTTAAGGCAGTACTTAGTGTAACGTCTTTCCATACTGTTTGATTTCCGGGAAGTTTATTTAAATATCCAATTTTTAACTGAGATCCGGCTGGTATATCCTGACAGCCTAAATTATAGATCGTAACCGCTAACGGATGACTTGCCGGCAATGCTGCTCCTGAATATGCCGGAAGATTTAGTCCCACAACTTTAAGGTCAAAATCTTTTTGCGCAGGAGGAACCAATAGTGTTGACACAAAAGAAATCCCGTCCTTTGTACCAAACGCCTCAATAGGTTTAAAATCAAATTTAAATTCGACATAGTTCAAAACTGTTGCACTTATATTATACGGAAAATTGTCCTGAATTTTTAGTATTGTTTCTTCACCTGCTGCCAGATCTTTAGGTACGGTAAGAGCGCCATTGTTCTCATAAATAGAATTAAATCTGCCTCCAAAAGACGGCACCATTAATCTTACCTTGTAATTTAAAACTTCATTTGCCTTAATTACAATAGATCCCGTATTTTTAATTTTGATAAAATATGGTTCGTCTCCTTTTAGTGAACCACAAGAAACAGATGGATTTTCAACTGAAACGATTGCTATTTGTTTGTCTGTATACGCTGCACCAACACCAATAGCATACCATGCATTTGCTACTTGTTTGTACTCCTCAGAACTTAACCCAAACAAATCTTCGGCTGCCATTAAAGTTGCATTACGCATATCGTTAAAGTTAGACGAAGGCGATAAATACTCTGTAAGTGTTAAATAGGCAATTTTCTCTGCTTTGGCAAGACCAATAGCCTTAACAATATAACTGTTATTAAGGTCATTTACACCTTGGCCGCCATCACTTAAAAGGTAAAACCAGTAATTTGTAATACCACTGTTAACATGAACACCTCCGTTATCGTAACTGACATTTGCCGGATTTGTCCAATTTTTTCCTCCGTATGTGTCCGGCTGACCCTGCGCTTTCGGATTTGACATATTTCGCATGCTTCCGTGTTTGTAAAGCTCATTCCCCAGCATCCAAATATTTTCTCTGCTGTCTTTTCCAACATAAAACTCTACCGATACCCCAAAAATATCACTAAAAGATTCATTCATTGCACCTGATTCTCCCTGATAAATTAAGCCTGCCGAAAATTGCGTTACAGCATGTGTTAATTCATGTGCTGTAATGCCTAAACCCACATATGGTGCACTGTTGGTGCCATCTCCAAATTGTGCCCATCCTCCTGTCCAGGAAGCATTTTCGACATTATTGCCTAAATGTGCAAGCCCAACGATTTCCATTCCTTTGTTATCGACACTATTTCGGTTAAATTTTTCCGCATAATAGTCTATCGTCTTCTGCATTCCCCAATGAATATCGATCGCTGCCTCATCATGGTTTTGATTGTACAAATCATTCCAGTTATTATCTTCATCAATAAAGTCTGTGATCAGTTCATCCTCAGGATAATCGGCATGATTCATATTTAAAGTATACATAGGAACATTGTATTTTCCCTGCAATGCTTCGAGTCTGTAACCATCGGCATATTGTTTTGTATTAAAAACTACATCTCCGGAATATCGTGATTTACCTTTGCCAATACTTTGACCTGCAAGATGAGCATCCCGGTTCAAGTCGATTTTGAGAATTATCTGCCCGGAGTCTGCCGCTACATAAATGGTCTGGCTTGATTGCGGATTGGTTGCATAAATATCAAATTTCCAAGCCAGATGATATTCTTTTAATGCGGCCGAAAAGTTAGGCCCCACATACACCAATTCGCCTTGTGGTTTTGTGCTGATGTCTTTATTAATTAAAGAAGCTAATTTTTTACTTTCCCAAATGTACTGCTTCGCATTTACGCTTTGAAGTGCATTTTCTAAAGCTGTGGCGGCATTTATTTTAGGATTGCTGGCGGCAGACAATTTTTTAGTGCTAAAACCAAATGCATCAATCTTAGCTTTATTTTCTCTCACCTTATAAATGGCTCCTTCGACAGGAACACCATTATGGAGCTGCTGATATGTAACCAGCGTTCTGCCGTGATTGTCAGAAACTGATCTTAATTGCATTTTATCTGATTTGGATAAATCAAACTCCTCTTTTTTAACTTCGAAAATATTTTTTGCCGTTAAATTGGCAGATTTAGCAAAAGATCTCACCTTGGTGCTGTCTGTTTTCTCGCCGGTATTCTCTGTCTTTTGGCCCGCTAGTTTTTGGCTTTCCTGTATTTGTTTTTGCACAGATGCACTCTCTTCGTTAGAGAGTGGTTTGCCTTTTACAGACTCATCTTGTTTTTGAGCTAAGAGACTGCTGGCAGCAGTACTTGTAATGGAATTTGGATCACTCGTTTTTTTTGAAACTTGGTCTTTTCCTACATCCGGAGCTTCTACTGCGGTTTGCAGTCCACCCTTTTTCGCATTTTGAGAAGGAGACTGTGCCTTTCCGACGGAACAGGCAAAGCAACTTAGCAAAATAAGCAAATACTTGGTTTTGAAGTAAATTTGGTTCATTTTTCCTTAAATTTAAAATTAATAATAAAGTTCGATTGGTTAATTAATGCCGCTTTTATATTTAGGTGCAAATCATAAAAGCACTATCCGGAAATCAATTTGAGGACTGATTTTCAGAATTTTCTTTTGTTATTTTTTTCAGAATCTTTAATAAGATTTTCTTTTTGGCAGCTGCCTCTTCCAAAAGTTGTTCTAAACTTTTAGCGGGTTCTTTTTTCTTTTCCTTGTTCATTCTAATTTATTTACGTCGTTTGGTAAATGTAGAATGGAGGTGTGAATTTTTGAAAAAAAGGGCTATTGCAAAAACACTCTCCGGCTGGAAAGCACCATTAAAAAAACACTCAAAATAGTATAACACAAACTATATCAAATCATTAGATCTAAATTTATAGTGCAGTCAGGAAGGTTAAAATGTATTTAGATGAGTAGAGAGATTTACTTTTTCATTGGTTAAATCAAACTTTTTACGAAGTCTTGTTCGGGCATTTTCAATCGCTTTAAAAGACTGCCCTGTGATTTGAGAAATTTCTTTTGTTGTTAAATCCAGATAAAGGAGCGCACATAATCTGCGGTCTCTTGGAGTAAGAGAAGGATATTCATTTTTTAATTTGTCAAAAAAGGATTTATGAACCTGTTCAAAACTTATTTCAAATTCTTTCCAGATATCGGTATTCAAATTCTTTTCCAGACGCTTTAAGACTATATCAATAGCTTGCTGCGTTTCTTTATTAATTGTTTTGAGTTTTATTTTTTTAAGATCAGTAAGAATTTCATTGATATTATCTGTCCGATGTATTTCTGCCATCGCTTTTCCAACCAAAACCATATTTTTAGCTTTGAGGCTTTCGTTTAACCCTTGCATTTTGGTTTTTAATTTCTTTTTTTCCAGTTCACTTTTAATGATATTACTGCGGTATTTTATCAATAAAATAATTAAAATCAATATGCCCACGATTAATATTAAACCTACTGCAAAATACTTAAACAGTTTTTTTTGTTCCGTAAGCTCTTTTATTTGGCTGCGGGCTTTATAATCTTCCTCGAGTTTTATTTTTTCTATGTTTACGGTCTTTTCTTCGACGTGAATACTGTCATTTATTGCGTTGTATTTCTGAAAATAATGGACAGCACTTTTATAATCCTGCTTGTCTATATAGACCTGATAGAGTATTTTATTGAGGTTTAAGTTTGAAAAACTATATTCATTTTCTTTTCCTAATTCTAATGCTTTCTTTGCATTTACGATTACGCTTTCGTATTGCTTTTCTTTAAGCTTATATGCAGCAAAAGACTCATAAACAAAAACCTGCAATGCATTGGAAGCTCCCGTGTTTAACAACGAAAAAGCTTCATTAAAATAGTGTCCGGCTTTTATCGTATCTTTTTTCAGGTCATATGTTCGTGCTAAATTAGTACACACATAAATTTTTAAAACATTGTCTGTTATGGTCTTATTTACTAAATAAGCTTTGTGATAGTAATACAAAGAAGAATCCAGATTTTTATCTAAATAGATGGTGCCTATATTGTTTAGAATTTTTACAAGTTTAACAGGATCATTTTTAGTTTTTTGATAGCGGTATACATTCCGAAAATATTGCAATGCCATTTCTTTATTTTTTCGTACTGAATAAATAATGGCGAGATTGTTTTCTAATTTTGAGGCTTCTTCAGCGTTCTCCTGCTTTTTATAAATCTCATGTGCTTTTAAGTAATACTGCAGTGCAATATCAAAAACATCTTTTGAGGCGTACATTTCACCTGTTGTAACGTAGACATACGCCAAAGTAAGTGCTGGTTTGTCTGTGTTTTTTGCTTCAGTTTCTGCTAATTCTATGTATTTTATGGCCCGGTCCCATTCGGTTTTTTGAAGTCTTAACGCAATTTTACGGCAGAGTTCTACTTTTTTCTGATGATTGTTGATCGTATTTAAACTATCAATGAGCTGCTTTGTGGACTGCGAATGAGTACTAAAGGAAAGTATAAGAAAAAAGAATGAAAATAATCGTACCATCATATTTAACAAGCTGTAAAGAATTTCAAATTTACAAATAAACAAGATTTAGAAGCTGAATTATAAGTAAAAACTTTCAAAATTATCATTGGTCTGAAAGCTGTGTTACTTATGAGCATTTATAACTATCATGAATTACAACTAAAGAGGATAAAAACTAATATTTTTTAATTTTAGTACATCATGGAGGCAAAATCTCATTGTATCTTTGAGTCAGTGCTGCTAGCTGCATTTATAAATCATGCTGTCCTACTGATAGGGAAATTATTGGTTCCTATATAATATTCTTTTGTTTGTGCTTGATAAAAATGAATCTGTTTTAAAAAATAAAAAATGTATAAAGTCTTTTCTGATAATGGAGCGTTACTACTTGGAATTAACAAAATAGACCGTACCATACTTTCTACTCCCGGTCAATTTAGCGAATACACGATATTATTTATAAGTGAGGGCCAGGGAATTTATCAGGCTGATTTTGCTTCTTTTGAGTTTGCTGCTCCTGCCCTGTTATTTTCGACCCCGCAGCAAACAATTCATATTAAAGAAATTAAACCCTTAACATATACGACGTTACAATTTCATGGTGATTTTTATTGTATTGAGTACCATCGAAATGAAGTGGCGTGTAATGGCTTATTATTTAACAACATCTATCTTGAGCCTTCCATAAAGTTGAATGCAGTGCAGCAACAGCTGTATTATCAGCTAATCGATCAGATTATAGATGAAATGCAGCAGCAGCTTCCGTCAGAAATTGTGTTGAGGGCTTATCTGCAGCTTTTGCTTGCCAAATCCAGCACTTTGAAAATAAGTATTGAAAAGCAAAATTTTCAAAAAGATGAAAAAATGGACCAGTTTAGGTTATTGCTGGAAGAAAATTTTTTAGTGCTGCACAAACCAAGTGACTATGCTGCTTTATTGGCAATGACTCCTAATAATTTTACCAAACAATGCAGCAGGCGTTTTAATAAGACACCTACTCAAATGATACAGGAAAGATTAATTTTGGAAGCAAAAAAACAGCTTCATCTTACCCGCCTAAGCATTAAGGAAATTGCTTTTGCGTTAAAATTTCAGGATGAATTTTACTTTAGCAGAGTTTTTAAAAAAATGACAAATGTTTCTCCTCAAACCTTCAGGAAAACAACCGGGATTTCTATCGTGGCAGATTTGTCTAAGTAATAGCATTTTTTATCCATTTCTTTATTATAACCCTAAACATAGCTTTGTAGTGTTAATTATGACAAAAAATTTAAACATACAAAGCAATGAAAAATTCCCTTTTAAACACAATAGCAAATCTCGATAATATTGGTAAAAAAGCCATTCGAGCCGGAATCGTAATCGTTTTCCTTTGGATTGGCGGACTCAAATTTTTTACTTACGAAGCCGACGGTATCGTTCCTTTTGTGGCAAACAGCCCGCTGATGTCTTTTTTCTACGATAATCCATCCGAATATAAAAAATATGTAAATAAAGAAGGAGAGCTCATTGCAGAAAACCATCAATGGCACATTCAAAACAATACTTATGGGTTTGCCAATGGTCTCGGCATTTTACTAATTGGCATTGCATTTCTGGTAGCCATTCACCATAAGGCACCTTTGGCAAGTATGGCAGGCAGCATCCTTGTTTTTATACTCACAATAGGTACACTCTCTTTTTTGATTACAACGCCGGAAAGCTGGGTACCGCATTTGACGGATGAACAATATGGATTTCCTTATTTATCCGGACGAGGCCGCTTAGTACTTAAAGATATTGTAATATTGGGGGCTTCCCTGATTACAATGAGTGAATCAGCGGCGCTTTATCTTAAAAGAAAAAAGGAATAATTCCTGTTTTACAGCAGCTGCCTATAAAAAAAGCTAAATCTCACGATTTAGCTTTTTTACTTTTATTACTGTATATTCTTAGGAATTCTGTTTATTTTACATCAAACCATAATTTTGTGGTAAGCAAATCTTTTCCCTGAACCGCTATTGCCGCCTGGTAATTATTTCCGTTCAATGACTGTTCAGTGCCCGGATAAAACAAACGCGAAGGTATTTGTCCGTCTAAAACACTAGCAGGGCCGGCTTTCAATACCGGATAATCAAGTCTTCTCCACTCTGCAAAAGCGTCAAGTCCTTGTCCGTAGAATGCAATCCATTTTTGAGTACCTATCGATTTGGCGTAATTTGCAGCATCGTACTTCACCGATGCCTGATTAAGGTAATTAGCAATAACTGTCGCATCTGTAATTCCAAATTGATTCAATGACGCCGTAATTGCATTTTTATAAAGCTGTTCAGCATCTCCTGCAATAAAACCACGGGCTACTGCTTCAGAAAGATTGAACAATGTTTCAGCATAAGAAGCAATAACAGCCGGTGATGTCGAAGTCAGAAAGTAAGTACCCGGTTTTGATGTCTTAGCAAAACCCTGATTATTGGCATCACTCGTAGATAATCCGTTGGCACCTCCTACATATTTACCTACAGTTGCATCAGATGGCAGCTGCGCATAAACGGGTAAACGCGGGTCAGCTAACTCATATAACTTATCAACAAGTGTTTTCGAAATACGATAATCGTCACGAGTTTCGAACCAGGCCGAGGCCGGATTTTGCTGTGGAGAACTGATGTAAGTAAACTTAAAAGTATCGTTGTTGCTTGTAAATACGCCTGCAGCATCACTTGTTGCTTCAATTGCAGCTTGTTTTGCCAACGCAGGTTCTTTGTCTGAAATTCGCAGCGCTATACGGAGACGAAGTGAATTTACCAGTTTTTTCCATTTTGTAATATCGCCTTTATAAGACAAGTCACCCGTCACAGTACCATTTGTGGTACCTAACAAAGACTGAGCTTGTTTCAGATCTTCAAGTAATCCGGTATAAACTTCTTTTTGAGTATTATAGGCCGGAGTGACTTTTTGACCTGCTTCTTTGTAAGGAATACTTCCGTAAGCATCTGTCAACAATAAAAATGTCCATGAACGCAGCGTTAAAGCAATTCCTTTGTAATTGGAATTGGCCTGTGCCTGCGGGAAATTAATAATGGTGTTCAAATCGGTAATCAGGGTCGCATAACCTGTATTCCACAACGTAGTGAAAGACGTGTTAGATACATTGTATCCGTCCGGTTCAGTATACTGGATTTTAGCCCAATGCTGTACAAATAACAAAGACGAGTCAAAGTTACTTGTCGATCCCCAGTATAAGTCAGCCCCCTGTTTTAATGATCCTGTTAACAGGTACGGTGCCAATGGCGTTTCAGTTGCATTTGGATTTTTATTAACATCATCCAGGGTATCGCTGCAAGAATTCAGTGTCAATGCAAACAGCGTTATATATGATAGTCTTTTTAACATGATTTAGTATTTTTAAAATTTAAGATTAACATTAAGGCTGAAATTTCTGGTAGTTGGCAGCGATAAACTTTCCAACCCCTGTGCATTTCCGGTATTAAAAGCTGTTTCGGGATCGATATTTGGCGCGTCTTTGTAAATAAAGAACAGGTTACGACTGGCCGCTGTAATACTTGCCCCTTGAAATCCAAGCTTCTTAGCTAATTTCTTGTCTAAATTATAAGTAAGTTTTATTTCTCTTAGTTTTACAAAAGTTGAGCTGTAAATGTAAGCCTCGCTGATATTGTATGGCGCTTTGTGGTATTCCTGCGCACTAAGAACAGAAGTGTTTGGAGATCCGTCAGCATATACTCCGTCAAAGATCATTCCGTCATCGTATATCGTTGCTCCAGCCGGAGCATTACCGCCTGAAACCAATGTTTTCGTAGTTCCCGTGCTGGTAGTCGTTATGAAATAATTTAAGCCGCCACTTGCTGCATCACGTCCTCTGGCAGTTTCAGCCAGTACACCAGTATACGTACCAGTTCTGTTGGTTCCTGAAAAAAGCTCGCCGCCTACACTGGCATCGATAAGAAATGAAAATTCAAGATTTTTGTACGTTAATGTGTTGGTAACACCTCCTATAAAATCAGGCGTATAATGTCCCAATACTTTCTTTTGCGGATCAGCTTTTGGCAGTCCATTATTACCCACTACAATATTTCCGTTAGCATCACGAAGGTAAGCGGTTCCGTATAGTGCACCGTACGCTTGTCCTACAGAGGCCAAAACGTCTACGCCTCCGCTGCTGCCAATCGTGTAGTTCTGAATCTGTTTCTCGTAGTCCAAAACCTCTACTTTGCTGGTGTTTTTTGCATAATTTACACCAACATTCCATTTGAAATTTTCAGTTTGAACAGGAGTTCCGTCCAATTGAATTTCTATACCATTGTTGTTTATTTTACCTGCATTGATTAATTGCGAATTATAACCGCTTGAAGCTGTTGTTTTGATCTCCAGAATCTGGTCAAAACTATCCGTGTTGTAGTAAGCAGCATCAAAATGCAGTCTGTTTTTCCAGAAAGAAGCTTCTATACCAATTTCGCTTGAGCGGGTTGTTTCTGGTTTCAGGTCTGGATTAAGTTTCTTTTGTGAAGAGGTTTGAATCGGATTTCCGTCGAATGCAGTTTGAAAATTATAAATTGTAGACAATTGATACGGATCTGCATCGTTACCCACTTCAGACCAGCCGCCACGCAGCTTTAAGAAGTCAAGTGTGCTGCTTTTGATATTCAGGGCATCTGAAACTACTAAACTACCACTAACCGAAGGATAGAAATAGGAGCGGTTACTGCTTGGCAGTGTTGATGACCAGTCATTACGGGCAGTTACGTTTAAAAACGCATAATTTTTATACCCCAGTTGTGCCGAAGCATATGCACTGTACACACTCAGTCTTGAGTATGAGTTCGATGAAGTTAACGGATCTCTTGAATTCGTCAAGGTATATAAATCAGGTACGGCAAGACGTGGTGCTTTTTGATAATTGTTTGCATCGCTGTGGTTACGCACGTTGAATCCTGCAAGAGCATCCAGACTAAAGTCATCGTTCAGTTTTTTGACATAAGTAAAAATACCTTCCGTGTTTCTTTCGCTTACCGTATATGCATCTTCGGCATATGATCCAAAAGGAGTTCCGTTTGTACCATATTTAATAGTATATTTTCTGCGATCGTTATAATAGTCTACTCCTGTACGGAATTTAAAATTAAGTCCTTCAGCAAGTTTTGCATCCAGGTGAATATCACCTATTAAACGATTACGCTGCTGACTGGTAGTATTGTAATACGCATTCCAATACGGATTGCTGTAATAGCTGTTGTTCCAGTTAACATCTCTGTTATTTTGAAGCTGATTGATATCGACCTGACGTCCGAACCAAAGAAACTGAAGCATTACACCTGCAGCACGGTTTCCAGATGGACCACCTGGCAAGGTCGGAGCATCGGTAACAATATAGTTGGCGTTTACACCTAGTCTAATGTTTTTAGAGATTTGGTAATTCGTGTTAACTGTAAAATTTGTTTTATTTACTTCACTGTTAGGCACTGTTCCTAATTGTTTTTGATTATTTATTCCCAAGCGAAAATCTGATTTTTCATCTGATTTGGCCACAGAAATACTATTATCATATGTAATACCAGTATTAAAGAAATCCTTCACGTTATCAGGATGCGCCACGAAAGGTACTGCTGCACCATTTGAATAGAATTGCGGAATAAGACGTCCGTCTAATTTAGGCCCCCAGCTTTCATCAACCCCATCATTAATCCCTCCTCCTTTACCATCAACAAAGCTGAATTTTCCGTTTGATCCTTGTCCGAATGAATTTTGAAATTTAGGCAGAGTAGTCACCTGAGCAATGGTTATACCTGAACTGAAGCTTATGCCCAGCCCTTTTTGGCCTTTTCCTGACTTGGTAGTAATAAGCACAACACCATGCGCAGCACGCGATCCGTACAAAGCAGCCGCATTAGGCCCTTTCAGCACCGTTAATGTTTCAATATCTTGTGGGTTTAAATCGGCTATCGCATTTTTAAAATCACGGGTAGCCCCGCCCACACTGCCTAACTGCGAGTTATCTACCGGAACTCCGTCTACCACGAATAAAGGCTGATTATTTCCTGCAATTGAGGTTTCTCCACGAATAACAATACGTGAAGATCCCATATCACCCTGCGAATTGGTGATGCGCACTCCTGCCAGTTTACCGGTAAGATTATTTAAAAAGTTGCTTTCTTTGGTATTCTCCAAATCCTTATTCTTAAGGGATTGAGTGGTATAACCCAATGATTTTTTTTCTTTTGAAATACCCAATGCCGTAACCACCACTTCTGAAAGCACGTTCTGCTCTTCAGTAAGATCAATTACAACTGAATTTTGATTCACTACAGTTTCTGTTTTTTTATACCCCAGATAACTTACTAGTAGTGTATAAGGAAATTTTTGTCCTGTCTGGAAATAAAATTTTCCATCGAAATCGGTTAAAACACCATGCGTAGTACCTTTAATAGTTACTGAAGCCCCAATAACAGGCTCTTTTGTAACAGCATCTATTACTGTTCCTTCAAGTTTCGACTGAATTAAAGGCTTGGTCTCCTGAGCTTTAATCCCAATGGAAATCAACAAAATGCAAAACCATGCATATTTATTTAATTTTTTTTTCATTACTTTGTTTTAGTTTAATAGATAAGGCAAGACGAAGGGATTATTCCACTTTCGCTTTCCTTACAGAGATGTACAATTTCTTTAAGCTTCACCATTTCTGCTGGAACAGAAGTGGTTTTTTTATTTACAATACATTCGTCTTTTCATTTTTTATTTATTTAGATTACTATTATTTGATTTGGTTCTTAAGAAAATTTCAACCTTTAAAATTTTATGTTTTAGAGTTTGAATAATTTAAACATCAATAAACATCATAAGTTCTACTAATTCGATAGAACAAAGGTAAATTAAAATCAATAACTCCAAAATTTTAATTACTATTTTTGTAAAAAAAATGTTAATTAAAATAATTCTAAATTTTAAATTGCTAAAAACAAGATATTTACTACCTAAAATGTTTTTTAACAGATATGAGAATTTTCTTAAAGTGAAAAGTTAAGAGAAAAAGTAACGAAGATTTTTTTTAAGCAAGAACAGCTGCATAAACAGCGTAATCAGTGCATAAAAATTTGCATTTGATCTAATCAATAAAAAAAGGAATGTGATTTCTGACAAGCAGCGGAGCAGTTTTATGTCATTAAAACTGTCGAAGTGAGAATATTTCATCACTTGTAATGGGAAAGAAGATTACCAATGCTTTTAAAAATGTAAAGACGTAGTAAGAGGAAAATAAAAAAGGAACATTCAAAAACAAAAAAAACCTCCAAAATCAAATGACTTTGGAGGTTTTATTTTTTGATGTTATACGATTACATTTCGTTCAGGTCGTTGAACTCGTGTAAAGATTTTAATGTGCTTTCGTAAAATAAAATTGCAGCGATAAGGTTTCCTTTATCAGAATACGGCATCATTTTTCTTTGAAACTCTACTGTAGTATCTAAGAATGCTGATGTACCTACTGCTTGATTGTCTAACACTTTTTTGTGCTCAGAGTCGTCCGGAATACCTAAATCTGCCATAGTAACACCTGGTTTAGTTACCAAAGCAATATAAGGAAGTGTTTTCACTAAAACTTTAATACGCTCAATGTATAATTCCAAAAGTTCTCCTTTTTGCATACCGCTCAATTCTTTTTGATCATGGTATTTACGGATTAGGGCTGTCGTACTGATAATACTTCTAGGAGCATTTTTAGCCTGTGCTGAAATAGCGCCAGTTGCCATAAGGAAAAGGACACTTAGTAAAATAATTTTGCTCTTCATTTTTTTATGTAATTGGTTCTTGGTGAAAACAAAAATATATAAATTAACTTAAATTACAAGTTTATTGATTTCTTTTTTTCTAAAAAAATTAACATTTAGTATTATCTATCCCAATTGGCGATATTTTTTATGAAATTCGAAAATTTTACCGCTGTTTTTTCACTGTTATTATTTGATTATTCGAAAACGGCCTGGATATTTGATCCATATGCTCTTTTTGTTGCCATAATAATCCATAAATTCTTCACAAACAAAAACAGCATGCGCGGTTGACCATGCCACTACGCCGCAAAACTCGCTTCCGGATTCGCGCTTTAGCTTTTGTATTTGTTTGCCTTCTTTAAAGCCTAAATATTTATAAATGGTAGGCGTATAAACTTCTCCTTCTTCTAAATCATCCAGTGCTTTATCAAAAGTGGCTTTTTTATCAATTATCTGTTTGTATTTTGCCATCACTGCGTAGGTCAATACAGCATAGTCTGTTATCTTTTCGCTGTCGCAGTTATCTTTTATATATATAAAATCAGCCGATAGTTTGGCTTTATTTAGTTCATCATTACTAAGATTAAATGATGCATTATTTTTGAGCGTTATTTTATATAAACCGTCGTTTGTTTTCTCAGTAACAAAAAGATTATCTAATCCGTAAACATTTAAAGACGCTTTAATAAAAGCAATCGATGAACAATTGGTGCGTTCTCCTTGTTTAAAGCTTTCGAATATTTTATCTGAACTTAATTGTGCATGAGAATTTGAATAAACAAACATTAAAAATAAAAATATTGAAGTAACAGATTTCATTGTCTTTAGATTTTATAATTGTTTCCCGGTCGATTTTGGGAATATACATATTTTACAAATCTATAAAAAATCAACTCATAGTTTTTTTTACTTCTTAACTTTTTTCAAAAATTGTTAAAAGTGTTAGGATTGAGACTTTTAAAGCGCTGCTATTACATACTATTACAGCAAATTTAAGGCTTCTGCTGTCTTTACTGCTTCGATAGAATTATTTACATTCAGTTTTTCCAGTATATTCTGCCTGTGCCTGTTGACCGTATTAATACTAATATTAAGCTGATCTGCAATTGCTTTGCTAATTTCTCCTTTACTTATTAATAGTAAAATTTCTTTTTCACGAGAGGTCAGCAGGTTTATGCAGTTTTCATACGTATCAATATAAAAAGTTTCACCTGTTTTAGTATTAACGATTTTTCCATCGACTCCTCTTATTGTGCCTGCTTTTTCAAATGAATAATTGTAAAGGCATACCGCCAGCCACAACCCTCCCTCTGAACTGTTTTTGAGATAAAAACTGCGGTGCATAATGTACTGGTATTCCTTTTTGGCATTTAAGGTTCTGATTTTGCACTTGGTAGCATAATTTAACCTTTCTTCGGGTTCGATTATTTTTAAGAAATTGAAAAATTCCAATTCTAAAAGATGTCTCTGAAAAAGATCATCCGGATGAATGCGCTTATAAATATCTTCTTCCCAAATAGAATCAATAGTCGTGTATCCGGAAGTATTCATTTCGAAAAAGCTTCCAAATTCACCTGTAAAAATATAGCTTTTGTTATCGGCCAGATCAGATAATACGGCGACCGAATGATCTATTTTTACATATTCTTTCATCATATTAACCGCT
>Ga0247815_10000210_pt1 | contig 46389 bp, 34 predicted proteins | sample UWRJL194509B1_FD_181014 | JGI IMG/M metagenome (GOLD analysis project Ga0247815, IMG submission 181014) | Plant litter microbial communities from Arlington Agricultural Research Station in Wisconsin, United States - UWRJ-L194-509B-1 | ecosystem: Environmental > Terrestrial > Plant litter >...
GGCGACGGTTCTGGAGGATCATCTGCGCGGCCCGCAAGGCGCGCTGCCCGAGCCGCTGCGCGAATTCACGCTGGCGTTCGACATCGTCATGGCCGGCGCGCGCGCCGAGCTCAGCGTGGTTTAACCCCCGGGGTTTTACAGCTTGAAGGTGCTGACCAGCCGCTCCAGCTGCTCGGCCTGCTCCTGCAGCGAGCCGGCGGCGGCCGCCGCCTCCTCGACCAGCGCGGCGTTTTGCTGCGTGACCTCGTCCATCTGTACGATCGCCTGATTGATCTGGTTAATGCCCTCGCTTTGCTCCTCGCCCGCGATCATGATGTCGGTCATGATGCTGGTGACGCGCCGCACGCTGCCGACGATGTCGTCCATCGTCGCGCCGGCCTTGTCGACCAGTTGCGTGCCGGCGTCGACCTGCTCCACCGAGGCTGTGATCAACTCCTTGATTTCCTTGGCCGCCGCCGCCGAGCGCTGCGCCAGATTGCGCACCTCGGTCGCGACCACGGCGAAGCCGCGGCCCTGCTCGCCGGCGCGCGCCGCTTCAACCGCCGCGTTCAGTGCCAGGATGTTGGTCTGGAAGGCGATGCCGTCGATGACGCCGATGATGTCGGCGATCTTGCGCGAGGAGCTGTTGATGGCGCCCATCGTGACCACCACGTCCGAGACGATGCGGCCGCCCTGCGCCGCCACGTCCGACGCGGTCAGCGCCAGTTGGTTGGCCTGGCGCGCGTTATCGGCGTTCTGCCGCACGGTCGAGGTCAGCTCCTCCAGCGACGAGGCGGTCTCCTCCAGCGCGGCGGCCTGGTTTTCGGTGCGGCGCGACAGGTCCAGGTTGCCGTCGGAGATTTCGGCGCTGGCGGTGGCGATCGCGCCGCTGCCGGCGCGGATGCCGCGCACCGTGCCCGACATCTGTTGCTGCATCTTGATCAGGCCGCGCATCAGGTGGCCCATTTCATCGTCGCGCTCGACGACGATGCGGTTCGACAGGTTGCCGGCGGCCATCTGGTCGAAATGGCCGACCGCGTGTTGCAGCGGCCGCAGGATGGCGCGCAGCAGGCGCAGCGCCGAGAACACGATCAGCGCGGCGGCGGCCAACAGCACGATCACGAAACCCTTTTGAAAGCCGGAGAAGAAGGATTGGCTTTCGAGGTAATGCTGTTCGGCCAAATCGGCCAAGTACTGTTCCAGCTTGAGCGACGCGGCGTCGAAGATCGAGAACTGCGCCGACAGCTTCTTCATCGACAATTCTTCGATCTTGTCGGCGTCCTGCGCGCGCAGCGCCGCCATCAGGGCGCGCAGCTCGCCGATGTAAAGCTTGCGCTCGCCGTCGAGCTTGGCGGCCAATTCCTTTTCGCCGTCGCCCAGCGGTAGCGCCAGGTAGGCGGCCCAGGCCTTGTCCGAGTCCAGTATGAAGCCGTCGGCGCGGCCCAACGTCTTGTCGAGGTCGGCCGCCTCCGGATGGAACACACCGCGGTCGATGACGAAGCGCGAGCGGTTGAGGAAATTCTTGGCGTTGGCGAGGATGATGGCGGACGCCATCTGGTTCGAATACACGTCCTTCAGCGCGACGTTCACGGTGTTGATGCCGAACAGGCTGACGCCGCCGATGGCGACGATCATCAGGCCGAGCAAGGACATGCTGGCGATCAGTAAATACCTGGAGGCAATAATGTAAGCCGAATGTTGCTTCCGGTCAAATATTTTATTTCTGAATTAAAGAGGTTTTCGATTGGTTTCCAGCACCTTCAAAGCGGCAGGCGATGCTCCTTGTACTGCTCGCGCAGCTTGTTTTTCTGGATCTTGCCGGTGCCGCCGACCGGCAAGGCGTCGGCGAACACCACATCGTCCGGCAACCACCATTTGGCCACCTTGCCGTCGAAATGCGCCAACAGCGCTTCGCGGCTGACGTCCTGCCCCGGCCGCCGCACCACCACCAGCAGCGGCCGCTCGTCCCATTTCGGGTGGAACACGCCGATGCACGCCGCCTGCATCACCGCCGGGTGCGACATGGCGATATTTTCCAGGTCGATGGTGCCGATCCACTCGCCGCCGGACTTGATGACGTCCTTGCTGCGGTCGGTGATCTGCATGAAGCCGTCCTGGTCGATGGTGGCGACGTCGCCGGTCGGAAACCAGCCGTCCTGCAACACGTCCCCGCCCTCGTCCTTAAAGTAGCGCGCCACGATCCACGGCCCCTTGACCAGCAAATTCCCGTAACTGGCGCCATCCCACGGCAATTCGACGCCATCGTCATCGACGATCTTCATGTCGACGCCGAAGATCGCGTGTCCCTGCTTCTGCAGAATCTTGCGTTGCTCGGCCTTCGGCAGGTCCAGATGCTTGCTCAGCAGGCCGCCGGTCGTGCCCAGCGGCGACATCTCGGTCATGCCCCAGCCGTGGATCACCTCGACGCCGAAGTCGTCGATCAGCGTGTTCATCATCGCCGGCGGGCAGGCCGAGCCGCCGATCACGGTGCGACGGAAGGTCGAGAATTTCAGATCGTTCTGCAGCGCGTAGTTGATCAGCCCCAGCCAGACGGTCGGCACCCCGGCCGAGAAGGTGACTTTTTCCTGTTCCATCAGCTCGTAGACCGACTTGCCGTCCAGCGCCGGGCCCGGGAACACCATCTTGGCGCCCGACAGCGGCACCGAGTACGGCAAGCCCCAGGCATTGACGTGGAACATCGGCACCACCGGCATCACCACGTCGCGCGACGAGACGTTGAGCACGTTCGGCAGCGCCGACGCATAGGCGTGCAGCACCGTCGAGCGGTGCGAGTACAGCGCTCCTTTCGGGTTGCCGGTGGTGCCCGAGGTGTAGCACAGCGTGGCGGCGGCGTTTTCGTCGAAGCGCGGCCACGTGTAATCGTCCGACTGCGCGGCCAGCAGTTCCTCGTAGCACATCAGGTTGGGGATCTTGCTGTCGGTTGGCATGCGGTCGGCGCCGCCGAGCAGGATGTAGCCTTTGATGGTTTCGCAGTGCGGCGCGATCGCCTCCACCAGCGGCAAGAAACAAAAGTCGAACAGCAGGTATTGGTCTTCGGCGTGGTTGCAGATGTAGGCTAGTTGCTCGGCGTGCAGTCGCGGATTAACGGTGTGCAGCACGGCGCCGGAGCCCGAGACGCCGTAATACGCCTCCAGATGGCGATAACCGTTCCACGCCAGCGTGGCGACGCGCTCGCCCATACGCACGCCCAGCGCTTGCAGCGCCTTGGCCAGACGCTTGGCGCGCAGTTCGCATTCGCGGAAATTGTAGCGGTGAACGTCCCCCTCCACCCGCTGCGAGACGATTTCGCTGTTGGCGTAGTGCCGCGCGGCGAACTCGATAATGCCGGAGATCAGCAACGGCTGGTTCATCATCTGGCCCATCAGCGGACTTTGGGGATACATATCGAGGTCTCCGGAAAGATTGGTTTTATTGAACGAGTTTGGGACGGCCGCACCGTTGACGTCAACGCTTTTCGATGCTGCAACGCCGCATCGGCCGGCTGCGGTAAAATTCACCACTTACGCCTACTCATCACGGGAAACCATCATCACTGCCGCCAAACTGCCGCTGGACAATTCCTTCGCGTCCCTGCCGCCCGCCTTCTACACCCGGCTGATGCCGACGCCGCTGCCTGCGCCCTACCTGGTCGCGGTCAGCGCGCCGGCGGCCGAACTGGTCGGGCTGACGCCGGAACAACTGGCCGAGGGCCTCGACATCCTGACCGGCAACGCCGCGCCGGAGCGCGCACTGCCGCTGGCGGCCGTGTATTCGGGCCACCAGTTCGGCGTCTGGGCCGGCCAGCTGGGCGACGGCCGCGCCATGCTGTTCGGCGACGTCGCCACCGCGCAGGGGCCGATGGAGCTGCAATGGAAAGGCGCCGGCCTGACGCCCTACTCGCGCATGGGCGACGGCCGCGCGGTGTTGCGCTCGTCGATCCGCGAATTCCTGTGCTCGGAGGCGATGCACGCGCTGGGCGTTCCGACCTCGCGCGCGCTGTCGGTGGCCGGTTCCGACCAGGGCGTGATGCGCGAGACGGTGGAAACCTCGGCCGTGGTGGTGCGGATGGCGGCCAGCTTCGTGCGCTTCGGCTCGTTCGAGCACTGGTTCTACCGCAACAAGAACGATGAACTGAAGATCCTCGCCGACTACGTCATCGAGCGTTTTTATCCGGAGCTGCTCGACGCCACGAATCCTTATCAGGCGCTGCTGGCCGAGGTCACCCGCCGCACCGCGCACATGATCGCGCACTGGCAGGCGGTAGGTTTCATGCACGGCGTGATGAACACCGACAATATGTCCATCCTCGGCCTGACCCTGGATTACGGCCCATTCGGCTTCATGGAGGCGTTCGACGCCCAGCATATCTGCAACCACACCGACCAGCAGGGCCGCTACTCTTACGCCAACCAGCCGCAGGTCGGCCATTGGAACTGCTACGCGCTGGGCCAGGCGCTGCTGCCGCTGATCGGCGAGGTCGAGGCGACCGAAGCGGCGCTGGCCGTCTACCAGCCGGAGTTCGCCGCCAAGATGGACGAGCTGCTGCACGCCAAGCTGGGCCTGTCCATGCTGGATGAGCACTTCGACGCCGACCGCGGGCTATTTGACGCCATGTTCGCGCTGATGCAGGCCAACGGCGTCGATTTCACGCTGTTCTTCCGCCGCTTGAGCGGACTTCGCGCGGCCGACGCCGGCGGCGACGAGCCGCTGCGCGACATATTCCTCGACCGTCCGGCCTTCGACGCCTGGGCGGAACAGTACCGCGCACGGCTGCGGGCCGAAAACAGCAACGATGCGACGCGCCGACTTGCGATGAATCAAACGAACCCCAAATACGTGCTGCGCAATTATCTGGCCCAAGTGGCGATCGAAAAGGCGCAAAATAAGGACTTTACCGAGGTGGAGCGCCTGCTGGCGGTGTTGCAGCGCCCATACGACGAACAGCCCGAGCACGAACAATACGCCGCCCTGCCCCCGGACTGGGCCAGCCATCTTGAAGTAAGTTGTTCCTCTTAAGGAAGTAATAAGACATGACCAATAAAGTCACCAAATCCGACGCCGAATGGCGCGCCATGCTCGATCCGATGGAATATCAAGTCACCCGCCACGCCGCCACCGAACGCGCCTTCACCGGCAAGTTCTGGGATCATCACGAACATGGCGTCTACACCTGCGTGTGCTGCGAGACGCCTCTGTTCCGTTCCGACACCAAGTTCGATTCCGGCTGCGGCTGGCCGAGCTATTTCGAGGCCATCGATCCGGCCAATGTCACCGAAATTACCGACCGTTCCCATGGTATGCTGCGCACCGAAATCATTTGCGCGGTCTGCGACGCGCACTTGGGTCATGTATTCCCGGACGGCCCGCCGCCGACCGGGCTGCGTTATTGCATTAATTCCGCGTCCTTGCGCTTCGATCCACAAGACTAATAAGACACCATGAAATTTCTGTTCGACATGATCCCGCTGTTGCTGTTCTTTGCCGCCTACAAGTTCTCGGGCTGGAACGCCGAGGCGGCGCAGCACTTCATCAACACCTACTTGAGCGGCATCATCTCGGGCGGCTCGGTGACGCCGGAGCAATCGCCGATCGTCATCGCGACGCTGGTCGGCATCCTGGCGACGATGGCCCAGATCGCCTTCCTCAAGCTGCGCAAACGCAAGGTCGACGGCATGCTGTGGTTCTCGCTGGCGATGTTCGTGGTGTTCGGCGGCCTGACGATTTACCTGCACGACGAGGATTTCATCAAATGGAAACTCAGCATCGTGTATTGGCTGTTCGCCGCCGGCTTGTTGATCAGCGACTTGGTGTTTAAAAAGAATTTGATGCAGAAATCCATGGGCGAAATAGTCCAGCTGCCGGCGCAGATCTGGGCGCGCTTGAATACGGCGTGGATCTGTTTCTTCATCGCCATGGGTTTCCTCAATTGGTATATCGCCTTCGTCTGGTTTAAAGGCGACACCGACGCCTGGGTCAGCTTTAAAGCGTTCGGCTCGACCGCGCTGATGTTTGTGTTTATCGTCGGGCAAACGATTTATTTGTCGCGCCATATGAAGGACCAGGCATGAGCCAGATTCAAGACACCCGCATGGAGCGCATGCGCGCCAGCTTCGAGGCGGCGCTGAAGCCGGTCGAGCTGGTGCTGGAAGACGATTCCGCGATGCACGCCGGCCATGCCGGCGCGGCCTCCGGCGGCGGCCATTACAACGTTCGAATTGTTTCGTTACAATTCGAGGGGCTCAAACTCGTCACAAGACATCGACTCGTGTATGATTCCGTGCACGATATGATGCATAAAGAAATTCATGCATTGGCCATTACCGCATTGGCTCCGTCCGAAGTATGATGTAGCGCTTGGCAAGGGAGCGGTCCCTATCCGTTGCAAAATAATTGAACACGAAAACAGATAGCAGATCGAACCCCGCGCCAGGCCATTTCGCTAAAACTTTCCCCCTACAGGAATTAATAATGACTTTCAAGCCAGCTAAGTTGCTGATTGCACTTCTCGCCGTTGCCGCTGTACCAGCTTTCGCTCAAAACGTTGCCGTAGTTAATGGCAAGGCTATCCCGACCTCGCGCGTTGAAGCCGTCGTCAAGCAAGTCGTTGCCCAGGGACAGCAGCCGGATTCCCCGCAGCTGCGCGACCTGATCAAGAAAGACCTGATCGGCCGCGAAGTGATGATGCAGGAAGCCGAAAAGCAAGGTTTCGGTAAGGACGCCACCGTCAAGACCGCGATCGAAAACGCCCGTCAAGCCATCATCATCAACGCTTTGGTCGGCGACTATGTCAAGAAGAACCCGGTATCGGACGCCGACATCAAGGCGGAATACGATCGCTTCACCGCGCAGGCCGGCGACAAGGAATACCATGTGCGCCACATCTTGCTGGGCACCGAAGCCGAAGCCAACGACGTGATCGCCAAGATCAAGGGCGGCGCCAAGTTCGAAGACCTGGCAAAAGCATCGAAAGACACCGGTTCGGCTGCCAACGGCGGCGATCTGGATTGGGCCTCGCCGTCGTCGTTCCCGCCTGTGTTCTCGGCCGCCTTCGTGGCGCTGGGCAAAGGCCAGGTCACCGAGAAACCGGTACAGACCCCGAACGGCTTCCACGTGATCAAAGTGGACGACATCCGCGCCGCCAAACTGCCGACGCTGGAAGAAGTGAAGCCGCAAGTGTCGGAAGCGCTGGTCCAGAAGAAACTGCAAGCTTACCAAGAAGAACTGGTCAAGAAAGCAAAAGTGCAGTAATGTAATGCAAGGCGGCGCCCTACGGGGCGCCGTTTTTACGTAAGCGTTGGTAATATGCACCGCCGAGTGCGATTTCTTGTTTTTTTATAGGATTTAATAATGATGTTGAAACCAGCCCGTCTGTTGTTAGCACTGATCGCTGTCGTAGCAGCTCCGGTTTTCGCGCAAAACGTCGCGACCGTCAATGGCAAGGCTATCCCCGCCGCCCGCGTCGACCAGATGGTCAAGCAAGTCGTGGCCCAAGGCCAGCAACCCGACAGCCCGCAGCTGCGGGAAATGGTCAAGAAAGAGCTGATCGGCCGCGAAGTGCTGCTGCAGGAAGCGGACAAACAAGGTTTCGGCAACAAAGCCGACGTCAAGGCCGCGATCGACAACGCCCGTCAAAGCATCATCATCAACGCGATGCTGGCCGACTACGTGAAGAAAAACCCGATCAAGGACGCCGAGATCCAGGCCGAGTACGACAAGTACAAAGCCGCCGCCGGCGACAAGGAATACCATTCCCGTCACATCCTGGTCGCCACCGAGCAGGAAGCCAAGGACATCATCGCCAAGCTGAAAGCCGGCGGCAAGTTCGAAGAACTGGCCAAGGTGTCGAAAGACGGTTCCGCCAACAACGGCGGCGACCTGGGCTGGATGGCTCCAGGCAAGCTGGTCAAGCCTTTCGCCGACGCGATGGTCGCCCTGAAAAACGGTGAAATCACCCAGACCCCGGTCAAGACCGAGTTCGGCTTCCACGTGATCAAGCTGGAAGAGTCGCGCGCGACCAAGCTGCCGTCGCTGGAAGAAGTCAAGCCGCAGGTCGCCGAGGCGCTGCAACAGCGCAAGATCGCCGCTTACCGCGAAGAACTGGTGAAGAAAGCCAAGGTTCAGTAATCCGGCCCTGCCGCTTAAAAAGCACCTTCGGGTGCTTTTTTTACGCCTGCAGCCAATCCGCCAATTGGTCGAAAGTGCCGCCATAGCCTTGCTCCAGCGATGGTTTTAAATCGATAAAGTATTGGCGCTCGGCGTCCACTTCGCCGAATGGCACGGCTGTCAGTTTGACGGTGGTGACGCCGCCCTCCTCGCTGAATATGACGGTATTTAAAATCTCCAGCGGACAGGCCTCGCTGAATGGCGCGCGCGCGATGCCGCAGCGTTCATTAGCGAATGAATTAAGCCAGGCGATGCTTTCCTGCGGTTTAATTTCGCGATAATTAAAACGGCCCCACATCGCCGGCATGCCTTCGAAATTCATGGCGTAGTGAAAGAATCCACCCGCCTGGAATTCAAAACGATGCACAGCCACCTTGCAACCTTTTGGCCCCCACCAGCGGCCGATTTGCTCGGCTAAACTCCAGGCTTGCCATACCTTTTCCAGCGGTTGTTTAAATTGGCGGGTGATATTAAATTCGGCTTCCATTTTTACTCCTTTAAAAAAGCATCCAAACGGTCGAAACTGTCTTCCCACAGATTGCTATATGCCGAGATCCATTGCCCGACTTCTTTTAATTGCGTTGGTTCCAGACGACAAGGACGTGTTTGCGCGGCTCTTCCGCGTGAGATTAATCCCGCGCCTTCCAGCACCTTCAGATGCTTGGAGATCGCCGGCTGCGTCATGGCGAAAGGTTCGGCCAATTCCATGACGTTGGCCTCGCCCAACGCCAGCCGCGCGATGATGGCGCGCCGGGTCGGATCGGCCAGCGCGGCAAAGGCCCGGTTGAGTTCATCTGCCCGCATCGATTTCATTCCTTATATAACCAAATGGTAATTTAATTCTGTTTCGGTTCGGCGTCAAGCGCGTACACGGCATCAGACTGGGATCTGGTTTATACGTGCCAATAACTGGCATAATTTGGCTATGAATACCGATTTCTTGCCGGCGCTTGACGCCGCCCTCGCCCCTTTCATCGATCCCGGCCGCGCGCCGGCCATGCGCGCCTACATGCGCGACCAGTTTGATTATTTCGGTATCGGTTCGCCGCAGCGGCGCACTGCCGCCAAGCCGTTGCTGAAAACCCTGGCCGGCAGCGGCGCCGACAATCTGATCGCCGGCGCCTGGCGACTGTGGGCGTTGCCACCGCGTGAATATCAATACGTGGCGCTGGATCTGCTGGCTATGCACTGGAAGGAATTCAGCGTCGCCGATATTCCCCGGCTGCTGGAGTTCTGCCGAAGTAAATCCTGGTGGGATACGGTGGACTCACTGGCGTCGACGATCGGCGACGTATTAAGATATGGCCACGATCACATGGACGAAGCGTTGCAACACGATAATATGTGGACGCGCCGCGTCGCGATATTGCATCAATTGGGCTGGCGCGACAAGGTCGATACTGAACGATTATTTCAATATGCCTTGGCGCTGTCACATGAAAAAGAGTTCTTTATACAAAAAGCGATTGGCTGGTCATTACGGGATTATGCGCGCCACGATGCTCAGACGGTACGAGAATTCACTTTGAATAATAAGCATCGTTTAGCGGCTTTAAGCTTTCGCGAAGCGAATAAACACTTCAAGGTGCCTGAATAAAGTCCACCAATGCGCGCAGCGGCGCGGGTAAATGGCGGCGCCCTGAATAATATAAATAAGGTCCCGGAAAAGTCATCCACCAATCTTGCAAGATCGGCTGCAATTGGCCCGCGGTCATATATGGTTCAAGCCATTCCTCAAACAGATAAATAATACCGTGCCCGGCCACGGCCGCGCTGAGCGTTAAATCAGCGGCTGTGTAGGTGACGATTAACGGTCCATTGGGCTCGACACTCAGCGTCTGCCCGTCGCGCTCGAATTCCCAGGGCGGCATCGCGCCGCTGAGGAACTTGCCGCGCAGGCAAGCGTGGTCGAGCAGGTCGCGTGGATGCTCCGGCACGCCGCGCCGCGCCAGATAGGACGGCGCGGCGGCCACGGCGAAACGCTGCGTGCGCGGGCCGATGGGGATGGCGATCATGTCCTGCTCCAGGCGCTCCCCGTAACGAATCCCGGCGTCGCAGCCGCTGGCGACGACATCGACAAAGTTATTGTCGACCACGATGTCAAGCAGGATGTCCGGATAGGCGGTCATGAAACGGTCTATCAGCGGTTGCAGGAAAAACCGCGCCGCGCTGACCGGGACATTGAGCCGCAGCGTGCCGCGCGGGCTGGCGCGCAACTCGTTCAGGATGTCGAGCGCGCTCGCGACCTGGCTCAAGGCGGGCCGCAGGCGGCTCAATAGCAAGGCCCCGGCCTCGGTCGGCGTCACGCTGCGGGTGGTCCGCAGCAGCAAGCGAATGCCGAGCTGGTTCTCCAGCCTCCGCAGCGACTCGCTCAACGCCGAGGCGGATTGCCCGCTGGCGCGCGCGGCCTGACGAAAGCCGCCATGCTGGACCACCAAGGCGAAGGTCGACAGGTCGGACAGAGAATGCGGATCAGTCATTGTGCGGAATCCAGTACAGCCTGTGTGGCATTACCCGGATTATCACACACTATCTTCCTCGCTATGATGTTCCTGTCATCCACCCAATACAGGAGTTTTCATGAGCACCCAATTCACCCCCGCCCATTGCGATATCGCGTTCAACCGAATCGGCTACGGCGCGATGCAACTGGCCGGCCCGCATGTCTGGGGTCCGCCGAAGGATCGCGCTGCTGCGATAGCCGTGCTGCGCGAGGCCGTCGAGCTTGGCGTCAATCATATCGACACGTCGGACTTCTATGGCCCTTACGTCACCAACCAGATCATCCGCGAAGCGCTGCATCCCTATCGCGACGGCCTGACCATCGTCACCAAGATCGGCTTCCTGCGCGGCGACGACGCATCGTGGCAGCCGGCGGCATCCGCACAGCAGCTGCGCGAGGCGGTGCACAGCAATCTGCGCAACCTGGGGCTGGAGGCGCTCGACGTGGTCAACCTGCGCGCGCCCGGCCTGGAGGGTCCGGACGGCTCGTCGCTCGCCGAGTCGCTGAGCACGATGGTCCGCTTGAAAGAGGAAGGTTTGATCCGCCATATCGGCCTGAGCAACGTCGATGCGCGGCAGGTGGAAGAGGCGCAGCGGATCACCGACATCGTCTGCGTGCAGAATCACTACAACCTCGCGCACCGAGGCGACGATGCGCTGATCGACACGCTGGCGGCGCAAGGCATCGCCTACGTGCCATTCTTCCCGCTGGGCGGGTTCTCGCCCGTGCAATCCGATGCGCTGACGCAAGCGGCGGCGGCGTTGCAGGCCACGCCGATGCAGGTGGCGCTGGCGTGGCTGCTGCATCGGTCGCCCAACATGCTGGTGATCCCCGGCACCTCGTCGGTGGCGCACCTGCGTGAGAACATTGCGGCCGGCGCGCTGCGGCTCGATGCCGTCACCCTGTCGCAATTGAAGGCGATATAAAAACTTAAGCCGGTGTCAGTGCCGACATTCGGACATCGCGGAACTTTTACGTTTGCAAAAAGTTCCGCGATGTCCGAATGTCGGCACTGACACCGGCTTTATTTTACTTACCCAACGAACTTGCGGGCGTTGCGGAACATGCGCATCCACGGCGAATCCTCGCCCCACGCTTCCGGATGCCACGATTGCTGCACCGTGCGGAACACCCGCTCGGCGTGCGGCATCATCACCGTGAAGCGGCCGTCGGCCGTGGTCACCGAGGTCAGCCCTTGCGGCGAGCCGTTCGGATTGTACGGATAGGCTTCGGTGGCGTCGCCGCGATTGTCGACGAAGCGCATCGCCGCCACCGCCGCGCCGATGTCGCCGGTCTGCGTGAAGTCGGCGTAGCCTTCGCCGTGGGCGATGGCGATCGGCGTCTGCGTGCCGGCCATGCCGTTGAAGAAGATCGACGGCGAGTCCAGCACTTCCACCATCGCGAAACGAGCTTCGAATTTCTCCGACTTGTTGGTGGTGAACTTCGGCCACGCTTGCGCGCCGGGGATCATCGATTTCAGATTGCTCATCATCTGGCAACCGTTGCAGACGCCCAGGCCGAAGCTGTCGCCGCGCGCGAAGAAGCGGGCGAACTGATCCGACAACGCGGCGTTGAACAGGATCGTCTTGGCCCAGCCTTCGCCGGCGCCCAGCACGTCGCCGTACGAGAAACCGCCGACGGCGATGACGCCCTGGAAGTCGTCCAGCTTGGCGCGGCCCGCGATCAGGTCGCTCATGTGCACGTCGACCGCGGTGAAGCCGGCCTGGTGCATGACGTAGGCGGTCTCGATGTGCGAGTTGACACCCTGCTCGCGCAGGATGGCGACGCGCGGACGCACGCCGGTGGCCAGGAACGGCGCGGCCACGTTTTCCGTCAGGTCGAAGCTGATCTTCGGCGTCATGCCTGGATCGGTTTCGTCCAGGATGCGATCGTATTCGGCGTCGGCGCAGGCCGGGTTGTCGCGCAGGCGGGCGATACGCCAGCTGGTTTCGCTCCACAGGCGGTGCAGCTCTGCGCGCGGTTTGGCGTAGATGACCTTGGCGTCGCGGGTGAACTCGATCACGCCACGGTCGTTCGGCTTGCCGATGATGTGGCTGCAGGCGCCGAGGTTGAAGGTGCGCAGCACGTCCATGACCAGCGATTTCTCGTCGGCGCGGACCTGGATCACGGCGCCCAGCTCTTCCGAGAACAGTGCGGCCAAGGTTTGCTCGTTGCGGCGTTCGGCGATCTGGCCGGCCCAGTTCTTGGCGTCGCCCTGGTCGGCGCCGTGGCCTTGTTCCAGGGTCAGGATGTCGAGGTTGATCGACAGCCCGGCGCGGCCGGCGAAGGCCATCTCGGTCAGCGTGCCGTACAGGCCGCCGTCGGAACGGTCGTGGTAGGCCAGCAGCTTGCCGTCGTTGTTGAGTTGCTGGATCGCGGCGAAGAAGCCTTTCAGGTCTTCCGCGCTGTCGACGTCCGGCGTTTCGTTGCCCAGCTGGCCCATGACCAGCGACAACGCCGAGGCGCCCAGGCGGTTCTTGCCGCGTCCCAGGTCGATCAGGATGATCGAGGTCTCGCCGGCGTCGGTCTTGATTTGCGGCGTCAGCGATTTGCGCACGTCGTACACCGGCGCGAACGCCGAGACGATCAATGAAACAGGCGACGTGACGGCCTTGGCCTCGCCCTCATCCTTCCAGGTGGTGCGCATCGACAGCGAATCCTTGCCGACCGGGATGGAGATCCCCAGCGCCGGGCACAATTCCATGCCGACCGCCTTGACGGTGTCGAACAGCGCCGCGTCCTGGCCCGGCTGGCCGCAGGCGGCCATCCAGTTGGCGGACAATTTGATGTCGGAGATATCCTTGATCGGCGCGGCGGCGATGTTGGTGATCGCCTCGCCGACGGCCATGCGGCCCGAGGCGGCGGCGTTGATCACGGCCAGCGGCGTGCGCTCGCCCATCGACATCGCTTCGCCCAGATAACCCTCGAAGCTCATCGCGGTGACGGCGCAATCGCCGACCGGCACTTGCCACGGGCCGACCATCTGGTCGCGCACCGACATGCCGCCGACGGTGCGGTCGCCGATGGTGATCAGGAAGGATTTGTCGCCGACGGTCGGCAGCAGCAGCACGCGCTTGGCGGCCTCCTCCAGCTCCACGCCGGTCAGGTCGATGGCCGGGAAATCGTTTTGCACGTGATGCACGTCGCGCTGCATCTTCGGCGGCTTGCCCAGCAACACGTCCATCGGCATGTCGACCGGCTCGTTGCCGAGTTCCGGATCGATCAGCTTCAGCTGACGCTCTTCGGTGGCGGTGCCGACCACGGCGAACAGGCAGCGCTCGCGCTCGCACAGCGCCTTGAACAGCGGCAGGCTTTCCGGCGCGATGGCCAGCACGTAGCGTTCCTGCGATTCATTGGACCAGATTTCCTTCGGCGCCATGCCGCTCTCTTCAAGCGGGATCTTGCGCAGGTCGAAGATCGCGCCGCGCTTGGCGTCGTTGGTGATTTCCGGGAAGGCGTTCGACAAACCGCCGGCGCCGACGTCGTGGATCGAGATGATCGGATTGTTGGCGCCCAGCTGCCAGCAACCATTGATCACTTCCTGGGCGCGGCGTTCCATTTCCGGGTTGCCGCGCTGGACCGAGTCGAAGTCCAGGTCGGCGGTGTTGGTGCCGGTCGCCATCGACGACGCGGCCGAGCCGCCCATGCCGATGCGCATGCCGGGGCCGCCCAGCTGAACCAGCAGGCTGCCGACCGGGATGTCGTTCTTGTGCGTGTGCTGACCGGAGATGTTGCCGATGCCGCCGGCGATCATGATCGGCTTGTGGTAGCCGATCACGGTGTCCTGCGCGCCGGCGAAGCGCTTGCCGATGTTTTGTTCGTAGGTGCGGAAATATCCACCCAGCACCGGACGGCCGAACTCATTGCTGAACGCGGCGCCGCCGAGCGGGCCTTCGATCATGATCTGCAAGGCCGAGGCGATGCGGTCCGGCTTGCCGTAGGCTTTGCCGGAATCGCGGTAATCGGCCACCGGCGCGGTCACGTCGGCGTCGTTTTCCCACGCCTGCACGGCGCCCGGCAGCATCAGGTTCGAGACGGTGAAACCGGCCAGGCCGGCCTTCGGCTTGGCGCCGCGTCCGGTCGCGCCCTCGTCGCGGATTTCGCCGCCGGCGCCGGTCGAGGCGCCCGGGAACGGCGAGATCGCGGTCGGGTGGTTGTGCGTCTCGACCTTCATCAGCGTGTGTGTCAGCTCGGTCATAGGCGCGTACTGCTGGCCTTCGCCCTGCGGGAAGAAACGCATCACTTCGGCGCCTTCCATGATCGACGAGTTGTCGCTGTAGGCGACGATGGTGCCTTTCGGCTGCAGCTCGTGGGTGTTCTTGATCATGCCGAACAGCGACTTGGTCTGCGCCTCGCCGTCGATGGTCCAGTCGGCGTTGAAGATCTTGTGGCGGCAGTGCTCCGAGTTGGCCTGCGCGAACATCATCAGCTCGACGTCGGTCGGGTTGCGGCCGGCCTTGGTGAAGGCGGCGTCCAGGTAGTCGATCTCGTCGTCGGACATCGCCAGGCCCAGGTCGGTATTGGCTTTCTCCAGCGCGGTCTTGCCCATGCCGATCACGTCGACCGATTCCAGCGGCTTGGCGTCCAGTTCGCGGAACAGGCCCGCCGCGTCGTCGGCCGAGCGCAGCACCGATTCGGTCATGCGGTCGTGCAGCAGCGCGGCCACGGCGGCCAGCTCCTGGTCCGACAGCTTCTTGGCGGCGCCGATGCTGCTGCCGAGGATGCCGGTCTTCAGGTTGATGCGGTAGGCGACGCCGCGCTCGACGCGCTTGATGTCGGCCATGCCGCAGTTGTGGACGATATCGGTGGCCTTGGAGGCCCACGGCGAGATCGTGCCGAAACGCGGGATGACGAAGAATTCCTCGGCCACGCCATCGCTGTTGTCGGCCTGGGCCGGGTCGCCGTAGGTCAGCATGGCGCCGAGGCGCGCGGTGTCGTCGGACGACAGCGGCGCGGCGGCATCGATGAAGTGGACATAGCGCGCCTGGACGGCGGCGACGGCTGGCAGCACCGCTTGCAATTGCGTTAACAGGCGTTGGCTACGGAATGCGGACAGGGCGTTGGAGCCCGGCAGAATCAACATATTTGGAGGATGGTTGATGCAGCGTGGCTGCGGATTAAAGGGTGATGAAGCACGAGATACTTGTGTTGCAGAATTCCTTTGCGCGCATTATACCCCTTCCCTCGCCGCCTATACAGCGGCAATTAGGGCCGAAAACTGCCATGGAAGCAACGATTTACCCCGCTTTCGCCCGTGCGGCGCATCAAATCGGCGCATTTCTACTTGCCTTGGAGTATGCTGGCTGGACTATGAGCAGGGATGTGCAACATGGCAGAATATAACGACTTGTCGGTGTTGATCGTCGACCCGAACCCGGGCATGCGCGGCAGCCTGCACAATATGTTGAGTCAAGCGGAGATCACCAAGGTCGAATACGCGGTCAGCTCCGGCACGGCCATCCGCCAGTTGGCCAAGAAGCCGTTCGACATCATCCTGTGCGAATACGACCTCGGCAACGGCAGCGGCGAGAACAACGGCCAGGACGGCCAGCAACTGCTGGAGGACCTGCGCCACCACAAGCTGATCGTGCCGTGGACCATCTTCATCATGCTGACCTCCGAGGGCGTCTACAGCAAGGTCATCGGCGCGGCCGAGCTGACCCCGACCGACTACGTGCTCAAGCCCTTCACCGTCGATTCGCTGCTGCAGCGCATCCGCCGCGCCATCGAGCGGCGCGACGTGTTCCTGCCGATCTACGACCTGATCGAAAGCGGCAGCCTGCGTCGCGCCATCGCCGAATGCAAGGCCGGCGAGGACCGCAACCCGCGCTACGCCATCGATTTCGCCCGCCAGCGCGCCGAACTGCTGGTGCAACTGGACGAGCTGGCCGAGGCCGAGCTGGTCTACCAGGTGATCTTGATGACCCGCCCCATCGCCTGGGCGCACCTGGGCATGGCGCGCTGCCAGTTCGGCCAGCGCAAGTACCTGGAGGCGCAGGAGACGCTGCAGGAACTGCTGGTCCACAACCGCAAGTACATGGCCGCCTACGACTTGCTGGCGCATACCCACGAGGCGCTGGGCCAGCAGGAATCGGCCAAGAAAATCCTTGAGGATGCGGTGGCGATCTCGCCGCACATGGTGCGCCGGCTGCGCCATCTGGGCGAGGTGGCCTATGAAACCGGCGACGTCGGCGTGGCCGAGAAGGCGTTCAAGCAGGTAGTCGCCAAGGCCAAGTATTCGGAGTTCCGCGACCCCGAGGACCACGTCAAGCTGGTCAAGACGCTGGTCAAGAAAGGCGACGCCAACCAGGCCGGCGGCGTGATCCGCGACATGGAGCGCTCGCTGCGCGCCAGCGCCAACGTCGACGCCTGCCGCGCCATCGCCGCCGGGCTGCTGCAGGAAATGACCGGCAACATCGTCGCCGCCGCCGCCGAGCTGACCACCGCCGTCAACGCGGTCGGCGCCAGCCGGGGTTTATCGACGGGGCTCAAGCTGGGACTGGTGCAAAGCTGCATCAACGTCAAGCTGGACCAGCAGGCGTCCGAGCTGATGCTGAACCTGATGAACGACACCGACAGCGGCGTCTCGATGGACGACGCGGTGCAGGTGTTTGAAAAGGCCGGCCGCCATGACTTGGCCGAAGGCATGGGCGAGCAGATCAAGCTGCAGGTCGAGGAATTGCTCGCCCACGCCTCGCAACAGCGTGGCCAGGGCGACCTGCGGGCGGCGGTCGATACGCTGAACGCGGCGCTGCGCAAGGCGCCCGGCAATATGTCGCTGCTGCCTGCGGCGACCTCGGCCATCCTCAAGCAGCTCGACGACCTGGGCTGGGAGGCGCCGCTGGCCGAGCAATGCAGCTTCCTGCTGGAGCGCATCCGCAAGATCGATCCGCAGCACCCGTCGCTGCAGGCGCTGGAGGCGCAGTACAACCACACCCAGCGCAAATACGGTATCGCGACGGTCGCTTAATCTGGACTCTCGACCTGGTAGCCTTTGGCTTTCAGCGCGGTCAGATAGCTATCCGGGCCGACGATATCGGCCAGCTGCAGCGTGGCGAAGGTGGTGCCGTTCGCGGCGATCGCCTTCTCGGCGGACTCCAGCCACGCGGCCAGCACCCGCTGCTTGATGTTCTGGAAGCCTGAGCGGCTCTTGACGAAATCGGCGTTGAGCATGGCGTCGCCGCATTCGCTTTCCTGGTCGGCGTAGCCGAGTTTCTGGATCGCCTCCAGGTCGCCCTTGGCCCAGGCGTTGGCGCGTACGCGCATGGCGTCGATGTCGCCCTCCAGCCGCGCCAGCGTCTTGGAGAAGCAGGCCGCGTCGGCCAGCGGCGATTTCTTGAACTCCTTCATCATCTTGGCCGGATCGTCCATCTCCAGCTTGATGCCGGTCTCGGTGACCTTGATCTTGCGTTGCTTGACGATGCCGTCGATCTTACGGATGACCTCGAATCCCTTGGACAAGCCGGCCTGCTTCAGCCCGGCGGCGAACAGCGTCTGCGCCGCGAAGATCGGGCGTTCGCGCTCGATGTCGTCGTCGTCGCCGAGGTACTTCGCCTTCAGCGGCTGCCAGCGCGCGTAGACGTCGGCCGGCAACACGTCATGCAGGGTGGCGCCGTCGGGATTCTTCTTCAGGCCGATCAGGCTGGGCAGCAAGGTCAGGCCGCGGAAGAAGCCGACCTTGGCGCGGGCCACCGGCGGCGCCAGGTATTCCTGCGACTGGGCCAGGATGGCCTCGACCTGCTGCGAGCGCCAGTCCATCTTCTCCGGCAGCGGCGAATAGGTGCCGAACACCCACATCACGTGATCGTCCTTGCTCACCTTCCACAAGCCCGGCCCGGGGCGCTGGCCCACCAGCAGGATTTTCTCGGTGGCGGGCTCGGCTTCGGCGGGCGCTTCGTCGGCCTGTTGCGACCAGGCGGGTGAGGCGAGCAGGACAAGGCACAGCGCGGGCAGCAGGCGTTCAAACATCGGGCACATCCTTTAAAAAGTGATCGAACCGGGAATCAGGCAGTGGCTGATGATGTACCACGAGGCGAAGTACAGCCCGCACAGCGCGAAGGCGGAGAGAATCGCGATGCGCGGCGAACCGCCCCGCTGCAAGATTCTGAGTAATGTGCGCACGCCGTGCTCCCCTGACCTGTCAAAAATCAAACTTTACGTCGACGGCCAGTGGGTGGACAAGAAAGGAATCGATGGTATCGAATTTTGCTGCGGAAGGTATCGCATCGTGGACGGCGCGGGCGCGCCGTCCACCGGAGCATGCGGCTTACTTGCCGGCGGCGGCCTCCTCGATCAGCTTGGCCACCTCGGTCGGATGCGACGTCATCACCACATGCGAAGCGCCGTCGATGACCACGGTCTTCTTGGAACCGGCGCGCTTGGCCATGAAGTCGATCGCGGCGGCGGGAATATTCTTGTCCGCCTTGCCGTAGATGAACCACGAAGGTATCGTCTTCCATGCCGGCGCCGGGGACGCCTCGTTCAGCGCGGCATCGGTGACCGGACGCTGGCCGGCCGCCATCAGGCGCGCCTTCGGCTCGGCGACATCGGCCGCGAACTGGTCGCGGAACTTGCTGGCCTGGATATACAGATCCTTGCCGCCGTCGGGCAGCGCGACCGGCGGCGCCAAGGTCGGCCCCAGCGTGCTGCCCGGGAACTTGCCCGACAATCCAACCGCCGACTCGCCGCTGTCCGGCGCGAACGCCGCCACATACACCAGCGCCTTGACGTTGGCGGCGCCCTGCACCGCGCTGATCACCGAACCACCGTACGAGTGCCCGACCAGCACCACCGGACCCGGCACGCTTTTGACGATCGACGCGACATAGCCGGCGTCACTCTTCACGCTGCGCAACGGATTGGCCGCGCCGATCACGGTATAACCATCTTTTTGCAACTTGGCGATCACGCCGTCCCAGCTGGAGGAATCGGCAAACGCGCCGTGCACCAGGATGATGGTCGGCTTGGCGGCGGCTTCGGCCGCCAAGGCGCCGTGCGCGGCGAGCGAGGTGACGCCGAAAAACGCGGTGGCGATCGCGGCGTTGATGCCGAAGCGGGAGTAAGTTTTTTTCATGATGATTCCGTTCTCGAAGGTCGAGTGAAGGTGGGGGAAGTTGTGATACTAGCAGCGTAAATCACGCGTTCCACCCACCTCCGCCTTCTTGCAGAGCCACCGCATACCAGATAGAAGTAGCGTCAGCGAATCTTGTCGCCATAACCGCCGCCGCCCGGCGTTTCGATGACGAACACATCGCCCGCGCGCATATCGGTCTTGCCGATATGGCCCAGCTGTTCGACCGAGCCGTCCGCGCGCAGCACCGTGTTGCGGCCCAGCGCGCCCGGCTCGCCGCCGGCCATGCCGAACGGCGGGTGGATGCGGTTGTTGGACAGGATCGCCGCCGTCATCGGCTCCAAGAAGCGCACCTTGCGCACGCCGCCGTTGCCGCCATGCCACTGCCCCGCCCCGCCGCTGCCTTCACGTATTTCATAGCTTTCCAGGCGCACCGGGAAGCGGAACTCCAGGATCTCCGGGTCGGTCAAACGAGAGTTGGTCATATTGGTTTGCACCACGCTGGTCCCGTCGAAGCCCGGTCCGGCGCCGGAGCCGCCGCTGATGGTCTCGTAATACTGGTACTTGGCGTTGCCGAAGGTGAAGTTGTTCATCGTCCCCTGCGCCGCCGCCATCACGCCCAGCGCGCCGTACAGCGCGTTGGTGATGCAGGTCGAGGTCTCGACGTTGCCCGACACCACCGACGCCGGATAATGCGGATTCAGCATCGAGCCCGGCGGAATCAGCACCTTCAGCGGCTTGAGGCAACCGGCGTTGAGCGGAATCTCGTCGTTGACCAAGGTGCGGAACACGTACAGCACCGCCGCCATGCACACCGCCGACGGCGCATTGAAATTGTTCTCTAGCTGCGGCGACGTGCCGGTGAAGTCGATCTCGGCGCTGCGAGCGGCCTGGTCGACGCGCACCGACACCGCGATCTGCGCGCCATTATCCAGCTGCAGCGTGTAGCTGCCGTCCTTCAAGGCGCTGATCACGCGCCGCACCGCCTCCTCCGCGTTGTCCTGCACGTGGCCCATATAGGCCTGCACCACGTCCAGACCGAAGTGCGCCACCATCTTGCGCAGCTCGTCGACGCCCTTCTGGTTGGCGGCGACCTGCGCGCGCAGGTCGGCCATGTTCTGGTCCGGATTGCGCGCCGGATAGCGCGCGCCGGCCAGCAAGGCGCGCGTCTCGGCCTCGCGTAGTTGGCCGCCCTCGATCAATTTGAAATTGTTGATCAACACGCCCTCGTCCTCGATCACGCGCGAATCCGGTGGCATTGAACCCGGCGTGGTGCCGCCGATGTCCGCGTGGTGGCCGCGCGAGCCGACGTAGAAGAGTATCCGCGCGCCCGCCTCGTCGAACACCGGCGAGATCACCGTCACGTCCGGCAAGTGGGTGCCGCCGTTGTACGGGTCGTTGAGCATGAAGACGTCGCCGTCGCGCATCCGCCCGGCGTTCTCGCGCATCACGGTCTTGATGCTCTCGCCCATCGAGCCCAGGTGCACCGGCATGTGCGGCGCGTTGGCGATCAGGTTGCCGTCGGCGTCGAAGATGGCGCAGCTGAAGTCCAGCCGCTCCTTGATGTTGACGGAGTACGCGGTGTTCTGCAGCCGCAGCCCCATCTGTTCGGCGATCGACATGAACAGGTTGTTGAAGATCTCCAGCATCACCGGATCGGCCGTGGTGCCGATGGCGCGCCGCTCCGGCAGCGCGACCACGCGCCGCAGCACCAGATGGTCGTGCGGCGACACCTCCGCCTGCCAGCCGGTCTCGACGATGGTGGTCGCGTTGGCCTCGGCGATGATGGCCGGGCCTTTGACGATATCGCCAATGCGCGTGGCGGAGCGTTGATACAAGTTGGTTTGCCGCCAGGCGCCGCCGCTGTACATCGGCACCACCGCGTGCGGCATCAGGCCGGAGACGCGGCGCGGCGCCGGCTCGACCGTCTCGGCCGGGGCGTCGGACTTGCCGACCGCCTCCACAGACACCGCCTCGACGATCAGCGCCTTGGACGGCATCAGGAAGGAATAGCGCTTGCGGTAGGCCGTCTCGAACTGCGCCTGCATGCTGTCATTCGTATCGAACAGCACGATCAGCGCCGAATCCGTGCCCTCGTAGCGCAGGTGCACGCGGCTGATCAGCGCGATGCGCTCGTCGGCCACGCCCTGGTGATGCAGGTCGGAACGCGCCTGGCGTCCCAGCGCGTGCAGCCGCGCCTCCAGCTCCGGCTGCGAATCGGCGACCAGGCGCGACTCCACCGCCGCCTCGCGCATCGCGGTCTGGTCGGCCAGGCCCATGCCGTAGGCCGACATCACCCCCGCCAGCGTATGCACGAACACCGTCTTCATGCCGAGCGCGTCGGCCACCAGGCAGGCGTGCTGCCCGCCGGCGCCGCCAAAGCTGGTCAGCGCGTACTCGGTCACGTCGTGGCCACGCTGCACCGAAATCTGCTTGATCGCGTTCGCCATATTGCCAACCGCGATCTCGATGAAGCCCTCGGCCACTTGCTCGGCCGTGGTCGGCTTGCCGGTGGCGCCGGCTATGCGCTCGGCCATTTCGGCGAACTGGGCCTGCACCGCCGCCGCGTCGAGCGCCTGTTGCCCGGTCTCGCCGAACAGCTGCGGGAAATGGCTCGGCTGGATCTTGCCCAGCATGACGTTGCAATCGGTGACGGCCAGCGGCCCGCCGCGCCGGTAGCTGGCCGGGCCGGGATTGGCGCCCGCGCTGTCCGGGCCGACGCGGTAGCGGCTGCCGTCGAAATGCAGGATCGAACCGCCGCCGGCGGCCACGGTGTGGATGCTCATCATCGGCGCGCGCATGCGCACACCGGCCACCTGGGTCTCGAACACGCGCTCGAACTCGCCGGAATAATGCGACACGTCGGTCGAGGTGCCGCCCATGTCGAAGCCGATGACCTTGTCGAAGCCGGCCAGCTTGCTGGCGCGCACCATGCCGACGATGCCGCCGGCCGGGCCGCTGAGGATGCTGTCCTTGCCCTGGAAGGCGCGCGCGTCGGTCAGGCCGCCGCTCGACTGCATGAACTGCAGGTTCACGCCCGGCATCTCGGCGGCCACCTGGTCGACGTAGCGGCGCAGGATGGGCGACAGGTAGGCGTCGACGACGGTGGTGTCGCCGCGCGCCACCAGTTTCATCATCGGGCTGACCTCGTGCGACACCGACACCTGCGTGTAGCCCATCTCGCGCGCCATCTCGGCCACCTTGGCCTCGTGCGCGTGGTAGCGGTAGCCGTGCATGAACACGATCGCCAGCGAGCGCAGCCCCATGTCGTAGGCGTGCGCCAGACCGGCGCGGGCGGTGGCCAGGTCGATCGCCGTCACCGTCTCGCCGCGCGCGTCCATGCGCTCGTCGATCTCGATCACGTGGCTGTACAGCAGCTCCGGCAGCAGGATGTGGCGGTCGAACATGCGCGGCCGGTTTTGATAGGCGATCCGCAGCGCGTCGCGGAAGCCGCGGGTGATGGCCAGCGCGGTCGGCTCGCCCTTGCGCTCGAGCAGCGCGTTGGTCGCCACCGTGGTACCCATCTTGACGGCACCGATCTGTTCCACCGGAATCGGCTTGCCCTTGGCCAGGCCCATCAGTTGGCGGATGCCGGCGATGGCCGCGTCGGGATACTGCTCGGGATTCTCGGACAGCAGCTTCAAGGTGCGCAGCCGGCCGTCGGGCGGACGCGCCACGATGTCGGTGAACGTACCGCCCCGGTCGATCCAGAATTGCCAATCCATGCCAGCCTCACTAATGGTTGAAGCCATCATTGTACAGAATATAAATGTTAGACTTCAGCCATGAACCCACTCTATTCCGTCGCCGAAATCCGCGCCATCGAACAAGCGGCCGCCGCCGCGCTGCCGGCCGGCGTCCTGATGCAGCGCGCCGGCCAGGCCGCCGCCAACGCCGCGCTGGACCTGCTGCCCTACGCCCCCGCCAACGCCAAGGTGCTGGTGCTGGCCGGTCCGGGCGACAACGGCGGCGACGCGCTGGAGGCGGCGGCGCATCTGTCCTACACCGGCGCGCAAGTGACGGTGATCCATTATGCGCCGCAAGGGGCGTGCTCAGCAGAGCGCGCCGCCGCGCTGGAGCGGGCCGAGGTCAGCGACGCCCGCTTCCGCAGCGCGGCCGACGCCGAACTCACCGGCACCGAATGGAACCTGGTCATCGATGGGCTGTTCGGCATCGGCCTCAGGCGGCCGTTGACGGGCGGCTTGCGCGAGGTGGCGCTGGCGGTCAACGCGTTGCGCTGCCAGGTGCTGGCCTTGGACGTGCCCAGCGGACTGGACGCGGACGCCGGCGCCGTGGTCGGCGCCGATGATGCGGACAGTGCGACGGGCGGCGGCGTGGCGATCCGCGCCACCCACACCGTCACCTTCATCGGCGACAAGCCCGGCCTGCACACCTGCGACGGCCGCGACTACGCCGGCCTGGTCGAGCTGGCGCGGCTGGAGATCGACACCGCGCGTTTCGCGCCGGCGCGGCTGCACCTGAACGACGTCAAATTCTTCGCGCGTCATATGAGCGCGCGGCGCCACAACACGCACAAGGGCAGCTACGGCAGCGTCGCCGTGATCGGCGGCGCGCGCGGCATGAGCGGCGCGCCGATCCTGGCGGCGCGGGCCGCGCTCAACAGCGGCGCCGGCCGCGTCTATGCGCTGTTCGCGGACGATCCGCTGCCCTGCGACCCGGGCCAGCCGGAACTGATGTGCCGCGCCGCCGACGGTTTCGACCTAAGCCTGGCGACCTTGGTGATCGGCCCCGGCCTGGGCGCCTCGGCGCACGCGGTGGAGCTGGTGGCGCGCGCCATCGACAGCGACGGCGCCTTGCTGGCCGACGCCGACGCGCTCAATCTGCTGGCCGCCGACGCGGCGCTGCAAAGCGCGCTGGCCGGGCGGTCCGTCGTCGCGGTGCTGACGCCGCATCCGCTGGAGGCGGCGCGGCTGTTGGGCGTCGGCATCGGCGTCGTGCAGGCCGACCGCGTCGGGGCCGCGCGCACCTTGGCCGAGCGGCTGCGATCGGTGGTCGTATTGAAGGGATCTGGCACCGTGATCGCGGCGCCGAACGGCGACGCCGTCATCAACACCACCGGCAACCCGGCGTTGGCCACGGCCGGCACCGGCGATGTGTTGGCCGGGTTGTGCGGCAGCCTGCTGGCGCAGGGCTGGCCGCAATGGGAAGCGGCGCTGGCTGCGGTCTGGCTGCACGGCATGGCCGCCGACGTGCTGGTGACCGAGGGCACAGGCCCGATCGGCCTCACCGCCGGCGAGCTGATACCCGCGATCCGCATCGCGCTGAACCGCGCAAACAAACCCTGGGGTCAAGTCTGACATTCGTACACGAGCCCAGCTGTAGCGTACGCTACAGCTGGGCTCGTGTACGAATGTCAGACTTGACCCCAGGGGGTTAGACCAGCCGCCCCGCCGCGATGGTGATGGTGCGGCCGCAGCGGGCCGCCATCGACTGGTCGTGGGTCACCAGCACCAGGGTCGAGCCGTGCTGGCGGTTCAGCTCGAACATCAGCTTGATGACCGCCTCGCCGGTGGCGGCGTCCAGGCTGCCGGTCGGCTCGTCGGCGAACAGCAGCGGCGGCTCGGTGACGAAGGCGCGCGCCAACGCCACGCGCTGCTGCTCGCCGCCCGACAAATATTTCGGATAATGCTTCAGCCGGCTCGCCAGCCCGACCCGCTCCAACATCGACTCGGCCTTCTCACGGGCGTGGCTGGCGCCGCTCAACTCCAGCGGCAACATCACATTCTCAACCGCCGTCAAATGCGCCAGCAACTGGAACGACTGGAACACAAAGCCCAGCTTTTCCTTGCGCAGCGCGGCGCGGCCGTCCTCGTCCAGCGCGTAAATATCGACGCCGTCGAGCGTGACCGTGCCGGCGCTGGGCGTGTCCAGCCCGGCCAGCAAGCCCAGCAAAGTCGACTTGCCGGAACCGGATGCGCCTACAATGGCGAGCGTCTCCGCCTTTTGCACGGTAAAATCCACCTCGTGCAAAATCGTCAGCTCACCGCTGGCGTCGGCCACGCGCTTGGCGAGACCGCTGACCACGATGGCCGGCTGCGCCAGCGCCTTCGACGGCGTTGCGACAGAGGCAACGGAACCCGGACCATCCGGCATGAAATTGGAAGACGCTTTAGGGAAGTCGGGCATGCTGAATAGATTAAATGATTTATCAAAAAAACTGAGTGTACACGCACTGGCCGCCCTGCTCATGTTCTCGGCAGCGGCGAGCGCCCATTCTGCACCAAAAACCGTGCTTGTGCTCGGTGATAGTTTGTCGGCAGAGTACGGCCTGGCGCGCGGCGCCGGCTGGGTTGCGCTGGCCGAGCAAAAAATCAAGCAGCAAAACATCGACGCCACCGTGGTCAACGCCAGCGTCAGCGGCGAGACCACCAGCGGCGGCCGCTCGCGCCTGCCGGCGCTGCTGGAGAAATACAAGCCGGCGCTGGTGGTCATCGAACTGGGCGCCAACGACGGCCTGCGCGGCCTGCCTGTCGCCGCCGCGCAAGCCAATCTGAAGGCGATGTTCGACGCCGCCGCCAAGGCCGACGCCAAGGTGATGCTGATCGGCATGCGCATGCCGCCCAACTACGGCCGCGACTACGCCGACAAATTCTTCGCCATGTACGGCGTCCTCAGCAAGGAGATCAAGGCGCCGCTGGTGCCGTTCATGCTGGAGGGCGTGGCCGAGAAGCCGCAGCTGTTCCAGCCCGACCGGCTGCACCCGCTGGCAGCCGCCCATCCTATCATCCTCGCCAACATCTGGCCGACGCTGCAAAAAACCATCAAGGAAAAATGAAGTATCCTGAAATTATCGGCTTCGCCGACGCGCTCCCGCAACTGGAGGCTTTCGACGCCATCATCGACGCCCGCAGCCCCTGCGAATACGCGCTCGACCGCCTGCCCGGCGCCATCAACGCGCCGGTGCTGGACGACGAGCAGCGCATCCGCATCGGCACCATGTACAAGCAGGTCAGCGCCTTCGACGCAAAAAAGCTGGGTGCGGCGCTGGTCGCCAAGAACATCGCCGCGCACATTGAAACCTTATGGATGGACAAGCCGCGCGAGTGGCGGCCGCTGATCTATTGCTGGCGCGGCGGCAACCGCAGCGGCGCCATGGCGCACATCCTGGCCAAGGTCGGCTGGCCGGTGGCGCAGCTCGACGGCGGCTACAAGGCCTTCCGCCAGCATGTCAACGCCGAGCTGGAGCAAGCGCCGGCGCTCAACTTCAAAGTGGTCTGCGGCACCACCGGCAGCGGCAAGAGCCGACTGCTCGAAGTGCTGCATGCACAAGGCGCGCAGGTGCTGGACCTGGAGCAACTGGCGGCGCATCGCGGCTCGGTGCTGGGCAGCCTGCCCAGCCAGCCGCAGCCCAGCCAGAAAGCCTTCGAAAGCCATATCTGGAATGTGTTGCGCCGCTTCGATCCGGCGCGGCCGGTGTTCGTCGAATCGGAAAGCAAGAAGGTCGGCCGGTTGCGCGTGCCGGCCGCGCTGATGGACGCCATGCGCGCCTCGGACTGCATCGCGCTGACCTTGTCGCGCGCCAACCGGGTACGGCTGCTGATGGAGGACTACGAACATTTCCTGCTCAGCCCGGCCACGCTCAACGAGCAGCTGGACCATTTGACGCCGCTGCACGGCCGCGAAAAAATCGCCCGCTGGCACGCATTGTCGGACACCGGCGACATGGCGCCGCTGGTCGGCGAACTGCTGGCCGACCACTACGACCCCGCCTACCTGCGCTCGATCGACCGCAACTTCACCCGCTACGCCCAGGCCGCGCCGCTGGCGCTGGACGATATCGGCGACGACGCCTTCACCGCCGCCGCCCTGCAATTGATCGCCACTACGTATTAACCACAACTCCCACGGTAGTGCATCCCCAAAGTAGTGCAAACCACCGTCGCCGCGCGAATACACTTTGTTACATGGCGGCGCCGGTGCGACTACTTACGGGGTTTACGTATTTCCGCCAAGTGAATCCGTTTCATCCAAAGATGCAGCACCTTTAAAGTATTTACATGGCTTTCATTCCGCAATGGATGGCATGCATTTTGCGAATAGGTAAGAAGTGTTATCACAGTTTCACTTCCCAACCTTGAAGGAGCGGCACCCCATGATGCAACCGATGCGAATGAAGAAACGTTTGTTGACACAAGCAGTCCTGCTGGCGCTGCAAGCGGGCGCCGTCGGCGCCGCGCTGGCGGCCGAGAACGCCGACGCCGCCGCCACGCCGGCCACGCCTGCCGCCGTCGGCGAAAACGTCGAAGCGGTGATCGTCACCGGTACCCGCCGCAGCGGCCTCAAGGCCGTCGACAGCGCATCGCCGATCCAGGTGCTCGACTCCGGTTCACTGGAACGCACCGGCCAGCCCGACCTGATCCAGGCGCTGGCGCAGAACATGCCCTCCTTCACCGCCCAAGCCTTTGGCGGCGACACCGCCAACCTGACGCTGTCGGCCCGCCTGCGCGGCCTGAGCCCGAACGACACGCTGGTGCTGGTCAACGGCAAGCGCCGCCACACCACCGCCAACCTGGCGGTGCTGGCCGGCCCGTTCCAGGGCGGCGCCGCGACCGACTTGAACTTCATCCCGGTGGCCGCGATCGACCACATCGAAGTGCTGCAGGACGGCGCCGCCGCCCAGTACGGCACCGACGCCATCGCCGGCGTCATCAACATCATCCTCAAGAAGGACAGCTCGGGCGGCTCGTTCACCACCACCGGCGGCGCCTATATGGACCAGGGCGGCAACACCGGCGACGCCTCGTTCAACATCGGCTTCGAACCGAACGAGAAAAGCTATATCAACCTCACCGGCGAGCACAAATACCACGCCCACAGCGACCGCTCCGACATCGATCCGCGCGTGGTCAACGCCGCCAACCTGATCTCGATGCCGACGCTGACCAAGGCCGACGGTTACCCGTACGCCAACAAGATCTCCGGCGACGCGGCTTACCACATCTCGCTGCTGGCGCTCAACGCCGGCTACGACCTCGGCGGCGGCAGCGAGCTGTACGCCATCGGCACCTACGGCAAGAAGACCGCCGACGCGTTCGAGAACTACCGCGTGCCGAGCCGCCTGCCGAAGCTCTATCCGAACGGCTTCAACCCGCGCGAGGCGCTGGACGAGACCGACTTCGGCTTCACCGCCGGCGTCAAGGGCCTGCTGGCCGGCTGGAACTGGGACCTGAGCAGCACCTACGGCAAGGACAAGGCCGACATCGGCGTGGTCAACTCCGCCAACATCTCGCTGTACAACGACACCGGCGCGACGCCGACCGAATTCCACGCCGGCCAGTTCATCGCCAGCCAATGGACCACCTCGCTGGAAGTGGCGAACGAATTCGCGGTCGGCTGGGCCAGCCCGCTGAGCGTGGCCGGCGGCCTGGAATTCCGCCGCGACACCTACGAGATCGGCGCCGGCGACGCCGCCTCGCGCTACAAGGAAGGGTCGCAATCGTATCCGGGCTTCTCGCTGACCGACGCCGGCAGCCACAACCGCAACAACAAATCGGTGTACATCGACGTCGCCGGCTCGCCGGTCGCCAACCTGAAACTGGACGTCGCCGCCCGCTACGAAAAATACAGCGACTTCGGCAGCGCGCGGGTCGGCAAGTTCACCGGCCGCTACGACTTCACGCCGGACTTCGCGCTGCGCGGCACGATCAGCAACGGCTTCCGCGCGCCGACGATGGCCGAGCAATACTACTCGGCCACCAACGTCTCGCCGACGCAGGCGTCGGTGCAGCTGGCGCCGAACTCGCCGGCCGCCGCGCTGGTCGGCATCAATGGCCTGAAATCGGAGAAATCGACCAACTACAGCGTCGGCTTCGTGCTGCATCCGATCGCCAAATCGACGCTGACGATCGACGCCTACAGCATCGAGATCCGCGACCGCATCGTCGGCAGCGGCACCTTGTTCGGCTCGGGCAACACGGTCAACTCGCCGGCGGTGGTGGCGGCGATCAAGGCCAACGGCAACATCCTCGACCCGACCGTGACCCGCACCGGCATCAGCGTGTTCTCGAACGGCGTCGACACCAAGAACAAGGGCGTGGAAGCGGTGTTCTCGTACGGCAGCAACTTCGGCGACATGGGACGGGTGGACTGGTCGGCGGCCTTCAACTACAACAAGGTCGAGGTCATCAAGATCAACCAGGCGCCGTCGCAGCTGCTGCCGCAGAAACTGCTGGACCAGGCGGCGGTCGCCTCGCTGGAAAGCTCGTCGCCGAAGACCCGCCTGAACCTGGGCGCGCTGTGGAAGCTGGGCGACTGGACGGTCAACCTGCGTGAATCGCTGTACGGCTCGTCCTCCTCGTACAGCTCCTTGAACAACGTCGACTACTACCAGACCAAGATCGACACGCTGTTCACCACCGACCTGGAAGTATCGTACCGGGTGACCAAGGCGATCACCGCCTCGGTGGGCGCCAACAACCTGTTCAACAAGTATCCGGACAAGGTCAACCAGGCGTACATCGCAGCGGCCCGCGCGGCGCAGAACACGGCGGCGGTGACGCAATACCCATCGTTCTCACCGATCGGCATCAACGGCGGCTACTACTACGCGCGTGTGAACTACACGTTCTAAGCCAACTTCACATGTAAAAAGGGCCGCAATCGCGGCCCTTTTTTTATTACTTCACTTCAGTCACGACGGTCGCCGAGGCGATCGGCTTGAGGATTTTCACCTTGTGCTTTTGCTTCAGCAATTCGACGTATTCATGCATCTCTTGCTGCGCGATCAGCGTGCCGATCTGCTCGGCCTCCGCCTTGCGCTGCTCGACGTTCTGCTCGGCCGGCTGCTGCACCTTGCCGATGCGGTACACGCCGTAGCCCATGCCCGGCACATCCACGCCGACGTAGGCCGGCAGCTTGGCCGTGTCGGCCTTCATGATCGCTTGCAGCGCCACGCCGTTGATGTTCTCAGGCTTGGAGCGCGAGACCAGCTTGGCGCCGCCGAAGCCGGTCGCTTCGCCCGACTTCTTGAACGCGGCCAGTTTCTCTTCGCCGGATTTGACCGCCAGCTTGGCGGCTTCCTCCATCGTCACGCGTTGACGGATCTGCGCGTCGACCTCGGCCAGCGGACGCTTGCTCGCCGGCTTGAAGTCGACAATGCGGCCGGCCACCAAGGTGCTCGGCGCGGTCTCGACCGCTTCCGTGTTGCGCTTGCCGCTGATCGAGTCGTTCGAGAACAGCGCGGTCAGGAACTTGGCGTTGTTGTACGGCGCCGTGGCGGCCATCGGTGATACCGTGCGCGACACGCCTTCGGCGGTGACGATCTTCAGGCCCAGCTTCTCGGCCACAGGCTTCAGGCTGTCGGACTGCTCGTATACGGTGTTGGTGAACGCCTCGGCCATCTCCGAATATTTCTTGCCGGCTTTTTGCTTTTTCAGCGCGTCGGCCACTTCGACCTTGACCACGTCCAGCGGCTTGACCACGGCCGGCTTGTACTCGGTCACGGTCAGCACGTGGAAGCCGAACTCGGATTCCACAGGATCGCTGATCTCACCTTGCTTGAGCTTGGCGATGGCGGCTTCCACCGGCGCCACCAGCGTGCCTTTTTCGACCACGCCCAGGTCGCCGCCCTGCTCGGCCGAACCCGGATCTTCCGACTTGGCCTTGGCGATCGCGGCGAACTGCGCCGGCGCCTTGCGCACTTCGGCGGCGATGGCGTCGGCCTTGGCCTTGGCGGCGGCCTTGTCGGCGGCGTTGGCGCCTTTCTTCAAGGTCACCAGGATGTGGCTGGCGCGGCGCGATTCCGGCGTCGTGAAGCCGGCCTGGTTGGCGGCGTAATACGCGGCCACTTCGGCGTCGGTCACGCTGACCTGGCCGGCGGCGACGTCGGCGTTGAAGACCACGTATTCGATCTTGGCCTGCTCCGGCACTTCGAAGAACTTGGCGTTCTTGTCGTAGAAGGCCTTAACCATCGCGTCGCTGACCTTGACCTGCGGGATGAAGTCGACCACCGGCAGCAGCAGTTCCTGCACTTCACGTTCCTGCGCGCCGATGTCCGACAGCGTCTTGGCGATCGAGCGCGGCGCGAAGCCGGTGCCCTGCACCGCGTCGCCCAGCTGTTGCAGCGCCATGTCGCGGCGCATGCGCGCGTCGTTGTCCTGCGGACGCAGGCCTTGCGCGGCCAGGATCGCCTTGTAGCGCTCCATGTCGAAGGCGCCCGGGCCGCCGAACATGTCCATGATGGCTTTTTGCAGCTGCGCGTCCGACACGCTCAGCTTGGAGCGGATGACTTCGGCGGCGATCGCGCGTTCGGCGATCAGCTGGTCGAGGATGTTTTGCTTGAATTCCGGCGTGTCGAACATTTTCTGGTCGAACTGCGCGCCGAGACGCTGGCGATAACTGTCGAGCTGGTTGCGCAGCGCGTTGTCGAACTCCAGCTGGCTCAAAGGCTTGCCGTCGATCTTGGCGATCGTGGTGGCGTCGTCGCCGAAACTCTGATAACTGCCGATACCGACGAATGCGAACGACGGGACGATGATGATCGCCAGCAGTATCTGCATCAAGCGTTGATGGGTACGAATAAATTCAAACATGGTCTGCCAATTCGGATTGAGTGGGACTTGCACATACAAAAAAGGCGAACTCGCGTTCGCCAATTCCGGTTCGCGGATTTTACAGCGCACACCCCTCCATAGCAAGGGTAAATCCTTGGCAAAACAGTCACGTAGCCCGAGCGGACAATAAAAAACCCGCCGTGGCGGGTTTTCCTATCGTCCAGGGGTGAATCAGCTCTGGCGACGACGGCGTGCCACCACGCCCAGCAGCGCCAAGCCGCCCAGCATCATGCCGTAGGTTTCCGGCTCAGGCACCGCGCTGACGCTGACGTTGTCCAGCAACGCGCCTTGATTGTCGCTGCCGTTGTCGATGAAGCTAAAGCCGGCGGAACCGCCGGTGGCGGCGGTGAAGCTCAGCGTATGCGTGCTGAAGGCATCGGACGAGCTCAGGTTGTACACCTGGCTCAGGCTACCGAAATTGACTTCCACCGTATCGTTGCCGGCGCCGCGATGGTTGCCCGCCAAACTGAAACTCAGCGTATAGGTCTGGCCCGCGACCACCGACACCGAATTGGCGAAAATGCCGGCGTTGTAGCTCGAACCGTCCAGGTCGATGTAGCGGCCGTTGCCAGGCGCCAGATCGAACTGGCCGCCGGCGCCGATGATGTCCACGGTGCCGCCGCTGACCGCCCAACCGCCCTTGAAGCTGGTCGCGTTCAACGCCAGCGTGTCGGTATCGAAATTATCGGAAAACACTGGAGTGGCCGCTTGCGCCGCCGAGGCGCCCAGAATGGCCGCGCCGATTAAAATTTTCTTAAAGAACATAAATTTCCCCTTTGCCAAGAATTGACGGATAAAGTAACGAAGTTATTGCAATGTCACGAAAACACACCGAGACGCCGCATTCTACTGGGGCTCAGATTGCTAGTCGCACACGTTACGGCTCATCAATAAAAGTTTCGGGGGATGATATTCAGCGAATAAATCCGCATATATATATGCGCAAAAAGAAAAACCCCGCAGCTCATTATAAGCTGCGGGGTATCTTTGTTCTTGGCGGAGCGGACGGGACTCGAACCCGCGACCCCCGGCGTGACAGGCCGGTATTCTAACCAACTGAACTACCGCTCCTTGGTCAAACGATGTTGCATTTTGTTGGCGGAGCGGACGGGACTCGAACCCGCGACCCCCGGCGTGACAGGCCGGTATTCTAACCAACTGAACTACCGCTCCAACAAAACACTGGGTGCTGCTATCACTCTTTACAGCGGCGAGACTGGTGGGCGGTGAGAGGCTCGAACTCCCGACCTAAGCCTTGTAAGGGCTCCGCTCTACCAACTGAGCTAACCGCCCAATCTTGCCTTTGGTGAGCAGCTTGTTGCTTTGCCGCTCACTGAAGTCCGTTAGTTTACAGCATCTTTCAAAGCTTTACCAGCTTTAAATTTAGGAACTTTAGCTGCTTCGATGGTGATCTCTTCCTTGGTGCGCGGATTGCGGCCGGTACGGGCGGCGCGTTCGCTCACGGAGAAGGTGCCAAAGCCGACCAGGGTGACGCTGTCGTTCTTTTGCAGGGTGGTGGTGACACCGTCGATCACTGCGTCCAGCGCGCGTGCGGCAGCCGCTTTCGAGATATCAGCGGTGGTGGCAATATGGTCGATCAATTCAGTCTTATTCAAAGCAATTCCCCGTCACAAAGGTTATATCGGTCGCCCCACAACAAACTACGGCATTTAAAACCGACTGTGGAGCCGAGAAAAAATCTCAGGCCGTATTAAACAAGCCAGCCCGCCCTCGTGTCAAGCGCCGCACTATAGAAAAATAGGCTTAAATAACAAACAGGCGCTATAAAAGCGCCTGTTTTTTACCCACTGCTTATTAATGCGGCGGAAAAGTTAGTGTTTTACCACTTCCGTCTGGCCGTCGACTTTGGCGACCGCGGCGGCGACCGCTTCCACCGGCGCGGTTTCGGTCAGCGCCTGCGGCATGCGTTCCAGCGCGATTTCCAGCACTTTGTCGATCCAACGCACCGGCACGATCTCCAGTTTGTTTTTGACGTTGTCCGGAATGTCGGCCAGGTCCTTGACGTTCTGCTCGGGGATCAGCACGGTCTTGATACCGCCGCGTTGCGCCGCCAACAGCTTCTCCTTCAAGCCGCCGATCGGCAGCACTTCGCCGCGCAGCGTGATCTCGCCGGTCATCGCCACGTCCGCGCGCACCGGAATCCCGGTGAACACCGACACCATCGCCACCGTCATCGCCGCGCCGGCCGAAGGACCGTCCTTCGGCGTCGCGCCTTCCGGCACGTGGATGTGGATGTCGCTCTTCTCAAACACCTCGTTCTTGATGCCGAGGCGGTTGGCGCGGCTGCGCACCACGGTGCGGGCGGCCTCGATCGATTCCTTCATCACGTCGCCCAGCGTGCCGGTGCGGATCACATTGCCTTTGCCCGGCATCTGCACGGCTTCGATGGTCAGCAGATCGCCGCCCACCTCGGTCCATGCCAGACCGACGACCTGGCCGATCTGGTTTTCCTTTTCCGCCACGCCGAAGTCGTAACGGCGCACGCCCAGGAACTTGTCCAGGTTCTTGCTGTTGACGATGACCTTTTTCTCGGTCTTCTTCAGCAGCAGCATCTTGACCACCTTGCGGCAGATCTTCGACACTTCGCGTTCCAGCGAGCGCACACCGGCTTCGCGGGTGTAGTAGCGGATGATGTCGCGCAACGCCGACTCGGCCACCGAGATTTCCTCTTCCTTCAGACCGTTGTTCTTGATCTGTTTCGGCAGCAGATAACGCTGGGCGATGCTGGTTTTCTCATCTTCCGTGTAACCGGACAGGCGGATCACCTCCATGCGGTCCAGCAGCGCCGGCGGGATGTTGTACGAGTTCGACGTCGCCACGAACATCACATCGGACAGGTCGAAATCGACTTCGATGTAATGGTCCGAGAACGTGTGGTTTTGCTCGGGATCCAGCACCTCCAGCAGGGCCGACGACGGATCGCCGCGGAAGTCCGCGCCCATCTTGTCGATCTCGTCCAGCAGGAACAGCGGATTGCGCACGCCGACCTTCGCCAGCGACTGCAGCACCTTGCCCGGCATCGAGCCGATGTAGGTACGGCGGTGGCCGCGGATCTCGGCCTCGTCGCGCACGCCGCCCAGCGCCATGCGCACGAACTTGCGGTTGGTGGCGCGGGCGATCGACTGGCCCAGCGAGGTTTTACCCACGCCCGGAGGACCGACGAAGCACAGGATCGGCGCTTTCAGCTTGTCGACGCGTTGTTGCACCGCGAGGTATTCCAGGATGCGTTCTTTAACCTTGTCCAGCCCGTAGTGATCGCCTTCGAGCACTTTCTCGGCGTTCGACAGGTCGTTGTTGACCTTGGATTTTTTCTTCCATGGCAGGCTGACCAGCGTGTCGATGTAGTTGCGCACGACGGTGGCTTCGGCCGACATCGGCGACATCAGTTTCAGTTTTTTCAGCTCGGCGGTGGCTTTGTCCAGCGCCTCTTTCGGCATCTTGGCCAGCGCGACTTTTTTCTCCAGCTCGTCCAGGTCGGCGCCGTCCTCGCCCTCGCCCAGTTCCTTCTGGATGGCTTTGACTTGCTCGTTCAGGTAGTACTCGCGCTGCGATTTCTCCATCTGGCGCTTGACGCGGCCGCGGATGCGCTTCTCGACCTGCAGGATGTCGAGTTCGCCTTCCAGCTGGCCCAGCAGGTGCTCCAGGCGCTTGGCGACGCTGAAGATCTCCAGGATCACTTGTTTCTGTTCAAGCTTCAGCGGCAGGTGCGCGGCGACGGTGTCGGCCAGGCGGCCGGCGTCGTCGATGCCCGACAGCGAAGCGAGGATTTCCGGCGGGATTTTCTTGTTCAGTTTGACGTACTGGTCGAACTGCTGAACGATGGCGCGGCGCATCGCTTCGATTTCCGAATCGTCGCCCAGCTCGGAATCGAGCGGCGTCAGATCGGCGATGAAGTGCGTCGGCGCATCGGTGATGCGGTTGATGCGCGCGCGCTGAGCGCCTTCGACCAACACCTTGACGGTGCCGTCGGGCAGTTTCAGCATTTGCAGAATATTGGCCACGCAACCAATTTCATAGATATCGGAGGCGGAAGGTTCGTCTTTGGCAGCGGCTTTTTGCGCGGCAAGCATGATGCTCTTGCCCTGCTCCATAGCGGCTTCCAGCGCCTTGATCGATTTTGGGCGCCCTACGAACAGCGGTATCACCATATGCGGGAAAACTACAACGTCCCGCAGGGGCAATAACGGCAGTTGAGTTTGCTCAGTTAATTTGGAAGTTGTCATGGCGTACCTTATGTGAAAGCGTGATTATGATGTGGGCGCTCTTTTGCCGAATCACAAGACCGAACTGCAACAAATAATTCTCCTATTGAAGATTATTCCATCATGCCAGTCTAGCCTCTAAAAGAATACATCAAATAAAAAAGCCACGCGCGACAGCGGGCCGTCACGAGTGGCTTTCCGAATGAAGCCCGTATTCTTTTATTGATTTAAATTGTACCGCCTTGCCCTTGGGATGCGAAAGGAATTTTGCATCGGCAAGGGGCAAGTGTGCACTAGTTATTTAATTCTCACCAGATGCTTTGGCCTGGTCTTGATAGATCAATAAAGGTTTCGCGCCGCTGGTGATGGTGTTTTCATCAATAACAACTTTGGTGACGTTGGTTTCATTCGGCAGCTCGTACATCGTGTCGAGCAGCGCGTGCTCCAGGATCGAACGCAGGCCGCGCGCGCCGGTCTTGCGGGCCAGCGCTTTCTTGGCGATGGCGTGCAAGGCGGCAGGACGAATCTCCAGCTCCGCGCCCTCCATCTCCAGCAGCTTGGCGTATTGCTTGATCAGCGCGTTTTTCGGCTCGACCAGGATCTGGATCAGCGCTTCCTCGGTCAGCTCCGACAGCGTGGCGACCACCGGCAGGCGGCCCACCAGCTCTGGAATCAGGCCGAACTTGATCAAGTCTTCCGGTTCGGCTTCCAGCAACACGTCGCTGGCGCTGCGTTCCTTCTTGCTCTTCACGCTGGCCGAGAAGCCGATGCCGGATTTCTCCGAACGGTTGGCGATGACCTTGGCCAGGCCGTCGAACGCGCCGCCGCAGATGAACATGATGTTGGTGGTGTCGATCTGCACGAAGTCCTGGTTCGGATGCTTGCGGCCGCCTTGTGGCGGCACCGACGCCATCGTGCCCTCGATCAGCTTCAGCAGCGCTTGCTGCACGCCCTCGCCCGACACGTCGCGGGTGATCGATGGGTTGTCCGACTTGCGCGAGATCTTGTCGATCTCATCGATGTAGACGATGCCGCGCTGGGCCTTGTCGACATCGTAGTTGCAGCTTTGCAACAGTTTCTGGATGATATTCTCGACATCCTCGCCCACATAGCCCGCTTCGGTCAGCGTGGTGGCGTCGGCGATGACGAACGGCACGTTCAACATGCGCGCCAGCGTCTGCGCCAGCAGCGTCTTGCCGGAGCCGGTGGGGCCGACCAGCAGGATGTTGGACTTGGCCAGTTCGATGTCGTCTTTCTTGCCCAGGTGCTTCAGGCGCTTGTAGTGGTTGTACACCGCCACCGACAGGATGCGCTTGGCCGTTTGCTGGCCGATCACGTACTGGTCCAGCAAGTCCTTGATTTCGTGCGGCGTCGGCAGGTCCGACTTGGCGCCGGAGACCGATTCGATGGCCGAGGTTTCGTCGCGGATGATGTCGTTGCACAGGTCGATGCATTCATCGCAGATGAAGACCGATGGCCCGGCGATGAGTTTCTTCACCTCGTGCTGGCTTTTGCCGCAAAACGAGCAGTACAGTAATTTTTCACCGCTGGAGGATTTTTTGTCTGACATGGGGCAGTTTTCTTTGGGTTACAGAATGGCTAGCTAAGCCAGGCAGCAGTACTGTGTTGGAGTCCGGAAAAGTCCGCCTACAACCACATGCTACCCGAAATAAAAACGAAACGCCCGAACGATTGATCGCCCGGGCGTTTTTTCAGCAATGCCGCGATGGATGCATCAAGCCCGGGTTGCCAACACTTTGTCGATCAGACCATACTCCACAGCCTCTTCCGCCGACATGAAACGGTCGCGGTCGGTGTCTTTGGCGATCTGCTCGACGGACTGGCCGGTGCGATCGGCCATGATCGAGTTCAGACGATGACGCAGGTACAGGATTTCCTTGGCCTGGATTTCGATGTCCGAAGCCATGCCCTGCGAGCCGCCCGACGGCTGGTGAATCATGATGCGCGAGTTCGGCAGCGAGAAACGCTTGCCCTTGGCGCCGGCGGCCAACAGGAAGGCGCCCATCGAGGCGGCGATCCCGGTGCACAGCGTCGAAACGTCGGGCTTGATGAACTGCATCGTATCGAAGATCGCCAAGCCGGCCGACACCGAACCGCCCGGGGAGTTGATGTACAGCGAGATATCCTTGTCCGGATTTTCGCTTTCCAGGAACAGCAACTGGGCCACCACCAAATTGGCCATCTGGTCGTGGACCGGACCGACCATGAAGATAATGCGTTCCTTGAGCAGACGCGAGTAGATGTCGTAAGAGCGCTCGCCGCGGCCGCTTTGTTCCACCACCATCGGCACCAGGCCGAGCATTTCAGTGTCCAGCGCCGGATTTCGGTTCATACCAGTCATTCCATTTCCTTGTGAAGCAGCTTTAAGAGGCCGGAGAGGTGAATCATATATCAAATTCGCATCGTCCGGCCCGAGCTGTATTACGCTTGAGCGTTGCTTCCCATCAGTTCGTCGAAGGCCACGACCTTGGACGACGTTTTCGACAGGCCCAGGACGTAGTTGACGACGTTTTCTTCCAATACAAGGGCTTCGACTTCGGCCAGGCGGCGACGGTCGCTGTAGTAGTACTTCAGCACTTCGCGCGGGTCTTCGTAGCTCTGGGCGAAGTCTTCGACTTGCGCTTTGACTTGTTCAGGCTGGGCTTGCAGCTTGTTCTCGCCGACCAGTTGCGACAGGATCAGGCCCAGGCGTACGCGACGCTCGGCTTTTTCCGCGAACAGTTCCGGTGGGAATGGCACGTCCTTGACGTTCATGCCGCGCTGCGCCATGTCCTGGCGGGTCATTTCAGCCAGGCGCTCGGTGTCTTGGGCGACCAAGGCTTTAGGCACGTCCAGGGTCGCGGTTTTCACCAGCGCGTCCATGACGGCTTCCTTGTTGCGCGCTTTCACGCGGCCCGCGACTTCGCGTTCCAGGTTGACTTTGATGTCTTCGCGCATTTTGGCGATGTCGCCGTCGGCCACGCCCAGCGATTTGGCGAATTCAGCGTCGACTTCCGGCAGGTGCGCCCATTCCAGTTGCTTCAGGGTGATGGTGAACGAGGCGGTTTTGCCGGCCACGTCCTTGCCATGGTAGTCCTCTGGGAAAGCCAATGGGAAGGTCTTCGCTTCGCCGACTTTCAGGCCGACGGTCGCGGCTTCGAACTCAGGCAGCATGCGGCCTTCGCCCAGCACGAACGGATAGTCGTCTGCTTTGCCGCCTGGGAACTCAACGCCGTCGATCGAACCGACGAAATCAACGGTCACTTTGTCGCCGTTGGCCGCGACTGGTTCGCCGCCGTCGCCGTGTTCGCCGGCTTCACCCTTGGTGTGGAAATGCACGCGCTGCTTGCGCAGGATGTCGATGGTCTTATCGATTTCCGCTTCCGACACGTCGGCCTTGACGGTTTCGATTTCCACGGTGGTCAGGTCGCCAACGACGACTTCCGGGTAGATTTCGAAGGTGGCGTCGAAGGTCAGGACGCCGTCCGGCGAGTCCTGCTTCGGCTCGATGTTCGGGTAGCCGGCCACGCGCAGTTGGTTTTCGTTTGCTGCGTCGTTGAAAGCGCGGCCAACTTTATCGTTCAGCACTTCGGTTTCGATCTGATAACCGTATTGTGCCGCGACCATTTTCATAGGAACTTTGCCCGGACGGAAGCCCGGTGCCTTAGCCGATTTGGCTTGCACTTTCAGGCGCTTCTCAACTTCCGTGCGGACTTCGGTCAGCGGGAAGGAGATCGTGATACGACGTTCGAGTTTGCCTAAGGTTTCGACTGCAGTTGCCATGTAAAAATCGTCCAAAAAATAAGAATACAGTTGGTGCGAGGAGGGGGACTCGAACCCCCACACCATTGCTGGCGTCAGGACCTAAACCTGGTGCGTCTACCAATTTCGCCATCCTCGCGGCATGTTTGCACAAAAGCAAAGGGCGACCCGTAAGTGAAAACGGTCGCCCTGTCCCCACTATTTTCCGTGGGAGCTTTCAACTTCAACGCGATATTCTAACGGGTTTTTTAGCGAAATGTGGTGATTTTTAATCTCTCGCCAACATTCACCGGTTTTTTGCCCGTTTTAGCTGTTATCGGCAGGCTTTCGCCTCGCGTAATTGCTTGCGCAGCTCGGCTTGCAGCCTATCCTTGTCCCGATTTTGAATGCTGCTGATGTCGATTTCGAGCTTGCGGATATCGTGTTCCGTCGGGCAGGATTTCCTCGCCGCCGCGCCCTGCTCTTCGCGAACCGTGTCCCGCACCAGTTGGCGCAGCTCCGGCTCCGCGTATGGCGGGCGGTTGTCGGGCAGGATCGGAAGCGGTAGCGGCGGCGCGGGCGGCGGGTCGTGCCGGGCGGTCGCCGGACCCTCGATCTTGCGCTGCTCCCCGCTGGCGCACGGCGTGTCCTGATAGGACAACTGGCCGTTGGCCTGCTTGCAGCGGTAGATCTCCGCCTGCGCGGCGCCGGCGACCAGCGCCAGCACACAGGCGGACAAGAGTTTCAGCAGCGTCATGATGCCTTCGGCTTCTTGACGCGGAACCAGGCCGCGTACAAGGCCGGCAGGAACAGCAGGGTCAGCGCCGTGGCCAGGATCAGCCCGCCCATGATCGCCACCGCCATCGGTCCCCAGAACACCGAGCGCGACAACGGGATCATCGCCAGCGCGGCGGCGGCCGCCGTCAGGATGATCGGCCGGCAGCGGCGCACCGCCGATTCGACGATCGCGGTCCAGGGATCATGGCCGGCGGCGATGTCCTGCTCGATCTGATCGACCAGGATCACCGAGTTGCGGATGATCATGCCGAACAGCGCGATGATGCCCAGGTTGGCGACGAAGCCCAGCGGCCGCCCCATCACCAGCAAGGCCATCGCCGCCCCCGCCACGCCCAGCGGCCCGGTCAGGAACACCAGCAGCGCGCGCGAGAAACTATGCAGCTGCAACATCAGCAGCGTGAAGATCAGGAAGATCGCCAGCGGCAAGTTGGCGGCGATCGACGCCTCCGCCGCGCCGCTGTCGGACGCCGCGCCCTTGACGGTGATGGCGTAGCCGGCCGGAAGCGCGTCGCGCAGCGCCTTCAACTGCGGTTCGATCTGGCCGGACACGGTCGGCCCCTGGATGTTGTCGCCCACGTCCGATTGCACGGTGATCGCCCAATCGCGCCCCTCGCGCCACACCACGCCCGGTTCCCACACGAAATGCGCGCGCGCCAGCTGGCTGATGGTCACCGACTTGCCGTTACCGGTCGGGATGTTGGTGTCGTTCAGGATCGAGATGGTCTGGCGCTCCTCGATCGGCTGGCGGATCTGGATGTCGATCAGCTTGATGCCCTCGCGGAACTGGCCGACGGTCGTGCCCGACAAAATCGTGTTGGCCGCGCGCATCACGGTTTGCGAGGTCACGCCCAGCGCGCGCATCTTGTCCTGGTCCAGGTCCAGCCGCAGCACCTTGATCGACTCGTTCCAGTTGTCGTTGACGCCCAGCGTGTTCGGATTGGCGCGCATGATGTCCTTGACCTGGTCGGCGATGGCGCGCACCTTGGCCACCTCGCCGCCGGTCACGCGGAACTGCACCGGATACGGCACCGGCGGCCCGTTCGGCAGCAGCTTGACGCGGCCGCGCACTTCCGGGAAATCATGCTTGAAGACGTCGACGATCTTGTCGCGCAGCGCCGAGCGCGCCTTCAGGTCCTTCGGCAGCACCACGATCTGCGACACGTTGGTCTGCGGGAAAATCTGATCCAGCGGCAGGTAGAAGCGCGGGGAGCCGGTGCCGACATAACTGGTCACGCTGACCACGCCGTCCTGCTTGCGGATGAAGGCTTCGAACTTCTTCACCTGCGCCTCGTTGGCATTGAAGGTCGTGCCTTCCGGCGTCCACAGCTCGACCATCAGCTCGGGACGGCTGGAATCCGGGAAGAACTGCTTCTCGATGAACTTGAAGCCGTACACGCCCAGCGCGAACACCACCAGCGTGGCGACGATGGTGATCCACCGGTACTCGACGCACCAGTTGACCACCGCGCGGAACTTGCGGAAGCCGGGCGTGTCGAACAAATCGTGCTCGCCGCCGCCGTCGGCGTGCGGCTTGACCTTGAGCAGCACGTAGCCGAGGTAAGGCGTGAACGTCACCGCCACCACCCACGAGATCACCAGCGCCAGCGCGTTGACCGAGAACAGCGAGAAGGTGTACTCGCCCGCCGTCGACTTGGCCAGGCCGATCGGCAGGAAGCCCGCGACCGTGATCAAGGTGCCGGTCAGCATCGGGATCGCCGTCGATTTATAGGCGAAGGTGGCGGCGTCGAAGCGCGACATGCCCTCCTCCATCTTGCGCACCATCATTTCCACCGCGATGATGGCGTCGTCCACCAGCAGGCCCAGCGCGATGATCAGCGCGCCCAGCGATATCTTGTGCAGATCGATATTTAATATCCGCATGCACAGGAAGGTGACCGCCAGCACCAGCGGTATCGTCAGCGCCACCACCAGGCCCGGCCGCACGTCGAGCCGCAGCTTCGGCTTGCTATGCAGCCCGAGCGCGACGAAACTGACGGCCAGCACGATCAGCACCGCCTCGATCAGCGTATGCACGAACTCGCTCACCGACGCCTTGACGGCCTCCGGCTGGTCCGACACGCGCTCCAGTTCGATGCCGACCGGCAGCTTGGCCTTCATCGCGGCCACGGTCTTTTCCATGTGCTGGCCGAGCTGGATGATGTTGCCGCCCTTTTCCATCGACACGCCCAGGCCGATCACTTCCTTGCCGTTGAAGCGCATCTTGTTGCCCGGCGGGTCCTGGTATTCGCGCTTGATGACGGCGAAGTCACCCAGCCTGAACGTGGTGCCGTTGGCGCGCAGCTCCAGCTCTTCCAGGTCCTTGACGGTTTTCAGCGCGCCGGTCACGCGCACTTGCAGGTTGTCTGTCGGCGTCACCAGCACGCCGGTCGATTCGACGCTGTTCTGCGTCGCGATCTGGTTGACGATGGCCTCGAACGGCACACCCAGCTGCGCGAACTTCTTGTGCGAGAACTCGATGTTGATCTTCTCGTCCTGCACGCCGAACAGTTCTACCTTGGACACCAGCGGCACGCCCAGCAGTTGCTGCCGCACGAAGTCGGCGTAGTCCTTCATCTCGGCGTAGGTGAAGCCGTCGCCGGACAGCGCGAAGATCGAACCGTAGGTATCGCCGAACTCGTCGTTGAAGAACGGTCCCTGCACGCCCGGCGGCAAGGTGCCGCGGATGTCGCCGATCTTCTTGCGCACCTGGTACCAGGATTGCGCCACTTCCTTGGGCGGCGCCGATTCGCGCAGCTTGAGGATGATGGTGGTCTCGCCCGGCTTGGAATAGCTGGAGATCTCGTCGATGTCCGGCGTCTCCTGCAGTTTCTTCTCCAGCTTGTCGGTGACTTGCTCGGCCATCTGCAAGGAGGTCGCGCCCGGCCAGTTGGCCCGCACCACCATTGCGCGGAAGGTGAACGGCGGATCCTCGTCCTGCCCCAGGTTGGAATAGCTGAGCGCGCCGCCGATCAGCAGCACCGCGATCAGGTAACGCGTCAGTGGAATATGTTCAAGCGCCCAGCGTGAGAGGTTGAAGCCGTCCTTCATTTGGCGGCTCCGGCCACCGCAGGCAAGTCATCGCCGAGGATCTTGACCTTCTGCCCCGGCTTGAGCAGGTTGACGCCGGCCGTGACCACGGTCTGGCCGGCCTTGACGCCGCTGGCCAGGATGATCTCGTTGCCGGCCACGCCGCCGATGCTGACCGGCACCAGCTTGACCGCGCCGCCCTCCACCACCCACACCGAGGTCGCGGCTTTTTCATAGAACAGCGCCGTCAGCGGCACCTTGATCTGCGGCGTCGCCGTCTTGGAGGCGAACTGCACCACCGCCGTCATGCCGAGCTTGGCCTCGGCCAGGCTGTCCGGTATCGACACCTTGACTGTATAAGTGCGGGTCGCCGGATCGGCCACCGGCGAAATCTCGCGGATCTTGCCGGCCACCAGCTTCTTCGGATCGGCCCACAGGCGCACCTGCACGTCCTGCACGCGGCGCAGCGTCTCGACCTTATCTTCCGGCAAGCCGATCACGATCTCCTTCTCGCCCGCCTTGGCCACCCGCACCACCGGCGTGCCCGGCGACACCACCTGGCCGACCTCGGCATCGACTTCGGTCACCACGCCGTCGACGTCGGACACCAGCGCCGCATAGCCGGCCTGGTTGGACTGGCCGCGATAGGCCGCCTGCGACGCGTCGACATTCGCCTGCGCCGCCTTATAAGTGGAGTCCTTGGCGTCCAGCACCGCCTGGCTGACGAAGCTCTTGCTGCGCAGCTCCTGATAGCGCTGCAGCTCGGCCTTGGCCAGGTCGCGGTTGGTTTCGGCCGCGCGCAGGCCGGCCAGCGCCTGCGCCTGCGACAATTTCAAATCCTGCGGATCGAGCTGCATCAGCACCTGGCCTTGCTTGACCAGCGTGCCCACATCGACCTTGCGGCCGACGATCTTGCCGCCGACGCGGAAGCCGAGGCGCGATTCCACGCGGGCCCGCACCTCGCCGGAAAACTCGGCGTTGACGTCGATATCGCTGCTGGCCAGCTTGATGGCGCGCACCGGGCGGATGTCCTCGGTCTTCTCGACCGGCTTGGAACAGGCCGCCAAGCCGGCGGCCAACACCACGCTGATGAATAAAGGGGAAATCTGACGCTGGATTTTCAACACAACCACGATATTGTCCTTTAGCTTGCTCTGTAGTCTGGATGGCACTACCATTACGGGTTGGAAATTAATGACTTTCCGTTAATTAATTATATGCCGAGCAAATTCGTTTGCAAATGACTTTCGCGTCATTAATTTTAAATTTTTGCTTTAGGCCCCGTTTTATGCCGGTTGATCACTACGAAAACTTCCCCGTCGCATCGATTTTGTTGCCTAGCCGCCTACGTCCGGCGGTCGAAGCCATCTACGCCTTCGCCCGCAGCGCCGACGACCTGGCCGACGAAGGCGACGCCACGCCCGAGCAGCGCCTCGCCGCGCTGAACGCTTACGAGGCGGCGCTGCTGAACATCGAGCAAGGCGGCACCCGGCACGCCCCGATCTTCGAGCGGCTGGCGCAGGTGGTGCGCGAGTACGACATGCCGCTGCGGCCGATGTACGACTTGCTGTCGGCCTTCAAGCAGGACGTGGTGGTCAGCCGCTACCAGACCTACGAGGCGCTGCTGGACTACTGCGCTCGCTCGGCCAATCCGGTCGGCCTGATGATGCTGCACTTGTACGGCGTGGCGGACGAGGACAATATCCGCGATTCGGACGCGATCTGCTCGGCGCTGCAATTAATCAACTTCCTGCAGGACGTGGCGGTGGATTTGCACAAGGAGCGCATCTATATACCGCTGGAGGATTTGAACCGCCACGCGATCTCGCCGGCGGCGCTGGACAGCCTCAGCGCCCGGCCACGCTGGCGCTCGCTGATGAAGTTTGAAGTGGACCGCGCCCGCGCGCTGATGCTGAGCGGCGCGCCGCTGGCTTTGCGCCTGAAGGGCCGGATCGGTTTCGAATTGCGGATGGTGATCCAGGGCGGGCTGCGCATCCTCGATGCGATCGAGGCGGCCGAGTACGACGTCTTCCTGCACCGCCCCAAGCTGACCAAGCGCGATTACCTGGGGATTTTCTGGGCCTCGCTGCGCATGAAAAAGCAGCTGAAAGCGGTCCTCAGCGCGGCTTGATCCAGCTCAATTGAAACGCCGGATGGCCGCACTATACTGGAAAGATACCCGTACAAGACCGCAGCTATGAACGACATCACCCGAGCAGAAATCGACGCCAGGTTTGAGGCGAACGAAGCACGCAGAGATGCGATGTACAACATGATCATGGGCAAACTTGATATGCTGATTGAACGTCTGGA
>Ga0247815_10000211_pt1 | contig 46380 bp, 30 predicted proteins | sample UWRJL194509B1_FD_181014 | JGI IMG/M metagenome (GOLD analysis project Ga0247815, IMG submission 181014) | Plant litter microbial communities from Arlington Agricultural Research Station in Wisconsin, United States - UWRJ-L194-509B-1 | ecosystem: Environmental > Terrestrial > Plant litter >...
TTAAATAGTTACAGCTTTTTAAAGTGGAATCGCCGGGAATCGAACCCGGGTCCAAACAGGGAAGCAAAGAGCTTTCTACACGCTTATTTTCCGATTAGGTTTTCGATAGTGTGATAGGCCGGAAACCGCCACACACTACTTAGCTTCTGTTTTCTCAGGGCTGCCGCGAAGCGAAACAACCCCCAGGTTTACTTTTACGGTTCTCCTAAACGAAACGCCATAAACCGAGGCTTTTCAGGAGAATCCTGCTTCCCTGCCTTGCAGGGACGAGGCTAATCTTACTTTAATTTAGATTATGCAGCTAGAGCGTAGTTATTTTCGCCGTTTAAATGTTTGAAGCGATGATATACGGAAACAGCTTCATTTCCCGACGTGCTTACTGTTCAGTTCGGCCTGCTGTCAAAACCAGTCGACCCCAATAATATATTTAGTATTGCAAATGCAATGCCAAATACTGTTGCAAATATAACAATATTTTTTTTTGTTTTGAGTTATATGAGAAATGTATTTATGTTATATTTGGATGCAAATAATAGATGTAAAGTGATAATTTGTTAGTACATCGATTTCGTTGTTATTAAACTAACAAAAATAAGTCATAATTTCTAAAATCGACATTGCTATGAAATTTGGGATAATTAAAGAAAGAAAATCTCCGCCGGATAAAAGGGTAGTATTTTCTCCTACAATGCTTTTGGCTTTTAAAGAACAGTTTCCTCAGGCTGAAATAAAAGTTGAATCATCTGACATACGTGTTTTTAAGGATGACGAATATAAGGCTGCAGGTTTTGACGTAACTGATGATGTAACTGATTGCGATATACTTATAGGTGTAAAAGAAGTACCTGTTAATGCATTATTGCCGGCAAAAGATTATTTCTTTTTTTCGCATACTATTAAAAGACAGCCACATAATCAAAAAATGCTACAGGCAATAATAGATAATGACATTACATTATATGATCATGAAACAATAACCGATGCTGCAAACCGCCGCCTTATAGGTTTTGGCCGTTATGCAGGTATTGTGGGTACATACAATGGTTTTAGAGCATTTGGTCAAAAGTTTGAATTGTTTAATTTACCAAAAGCCGAAACACTTGAAGATAAAGAAGTAATGATAGCGAGGTTAAAACGCGCTGTAATGCCACCGGTTAAAATTGTGCTTACCGGTAAAGGTAAAGTGGGAATGGGGGCAAAAGAGGTACTTGATGGTATGAAAGTAAAAGAGGTAACTGTAGAAAACTTTCTTACTAAAAATTATACAACCCCTGTTTATGTACAGGCAGATGTTCTGGACTATAATAAAAGAAAAGATGGGCGAGTGGCTGCATCAAATCAAGATTTTTTTGATAATCCTGGAGATTACGAATCAGATTTTGCTCGTTTTGCTCATGTTGCCGACATTTTTATAGCTGGGCATTTTTATAGCAACGAGGCACCACATATATTAACCCGCGAAATGCTGCGTGATAAAAATACTAAAATAAAGGTTGTAGCAGATATTTCGTGCGATGTAGAAGGACCTGTGGCATCTACAGTAAGGGCATCTACAATTGCTGAGCCTTTCTATGGTTATAATCCGTCAACAAATTCTGAGGTAGATATGCATCATCCGTCTGCTATTGTTGTTATGGCAGTAGATAACCTGCCTTGCGAACTGCCTAAAGATGCCAGTGAAGGTTTTGGAGAAATGTTTTTAAAGCATGTTATCCCTGCATTTTATAATAATGATAAAGACGGGATTCTCGCCCGGGCCAAGATTGTTGAAAAAGGCAAACTGGCAGGAAAATTTAAATACCTTAACGATTATGTTCAGGAAAATGTGCCCCACTTGTAGGGGCATTTTTTTTACAATATAAGTAAGAAATTTTTTAACTTTGATTATAAATTTTCCAAATCCATCCAAAATGAAATTCACAACAACCTTTGTTTGCCTTTTGGCGTGCACGTTATCTTTACAGGCACAAAAACAGGGAACAACCAAAAAAATTAAACCCCGCAACGAATTTATTACCAATCTTATGGGACAAATGACGGTTGACGAAAAAATTGCCCAACTGGTGCAATTTACTGCCGATGGTACTGTAACAGGACCTAAAGGCGGTAATAATTTTATAGACGAAATTAAGAAAGGCAATGTAGGTTCTATACTTAATGCCACAGGGGTAGAGTACACCCGCCAGTTACAAAAGATTAATCTTGACAATTCGAGGTTAAAAATTCCGTTGCTTTTTGGTTATGATGTTATTCATGGTTACAAAACTATTTTTCCTATCAATTTAGGAGAAACAGCATCGTGGGATTTGGAGGCTGCAAAACTTTCGGCGCAAATTGCTGCGGCAGAAGCGGCTGCATCGGGTGTACACTGGACGTTTGCGCCAATGGTAGACATTACCCGTGATCCGCGTTGGGGTCGTGTATCTGAAGGTGCCGGAGAAGATACTTATCTGGGTTCTAAAATGGCTTATGCCCGCGTTAAAGGTTTTCAGGGTACTAATTTGGCCGACCTGTATACCGTACTTGCCTGTACCAAGCACTTCGCCGCTTACGGTGCTGCCGAGGCTGGGCGTGATTATAATACTACAGATATGAGCGAACGTGTGCTTCGTGAAACTTATCTGCCACCATTTAAAGCTACTGTAGATGCCGGTGTAGCAACATTTATGACATCGTTTAATGAAATTAGCGGTGTGCCGTCTACCGGAAATAACTATTTGGTAAATGGCATCCTTAAAAAAGAATGGGGGTTTAAAGGTTTTGTAGTTACCGATTATACGGGTATTAACGAAATGGTTGCACATGGTTTTGCCAAAGATGAAAAAAATGCTGGAGAACTTGCCCTTACAGCAGGTGTAGATATGGATATGGTTGGCGGCGTATTTCTTAAATATCTAAAACAATCATTGGCCGAAGGCAGAGTTACCAATGCACAAATAGACGATGCCTGCCGCAGGGTACTGGAAGCTAAATACGACCTTGGCCTGTTTGAAGCCCCTTACCGTTACAATGATATTAAAAGAGAAAAAAGTACAATTTATAAAAAAGAATATCTTGATGCAGCTCTAAACATTGCTAACAAATCAATGGTATTGCTTAAAAACAATAATAACATTTTACCTTTACGTAAGGAACAAAAAGTTGCATTTGTAGGGCCGCTTGTAAACGATGAGTTTAATATTATAGGTTCGTGGGCAGCACTGGGCGACCGTAATGGTTATGCCGTTAGCGTACAGGAGGGTATTAATAAATTGATTGCCGATAAATCTAAAGTTACGTTTGATAAAGGTGTAGACGTTCTTGGCGATAAAAAAGATGGTATACAGGCAGCTTTTGATAATGCCCGCAAAGCAGATGTTATCGTAGCCTTAATGGGTGAGCTTGAAAACATGACAGGCGAGGCGGCATCGCGGACCAACATTGATTTGCCGGGAATACAAAAAGAATTTTTAGCAGGGCTTAAAAAACTTGGTAAACCTGTTGTTCTTGTATTAATGAACGGAAGGCCTTTAACGCTAACATGGGAGAATGAAAATATGGATGCCATACTTGAGGCTTGGTATCCGGGTACAATGGGTGGCGATGCTATTGCACAAACCCTTTATGGGATAAGTAACCCAAGCGGTAAATTGCCTATGACGTTCCCCAGGAGTGTAGGGCAGATACCTGTTTATTACAACCATAAAAATACAGGAAGGCCGTATTTTGGAACTACAGATTCTGAGCAAAAATATAAATCACGTTATATAGATTCAGATAATAGTCCCCTATATCCATTTGGCTACGGATTAAGTTATACTACTTTTAGCTATTCTAATTTGAGGTTATCGTCTAAAACTCTTAGTTCTTCATCAAAAATTACAGTAAATGTTGATGTTGCCAATACTGGTAATTATGATGGTGAAGAGGTTGTACAGCTTTATATAAAAGATGTTACAGGGTCTGTTACAAGGCCTGTAAGAGAACTAAAAGGCTTTGAAAAAATTGTATTGAAAAAAGGGGAGAAGAAGGTTGTAAGTTTTGAAATTTCTGCCGAGGATCTTAAATTTTATAACATTGATATGAAATATGTGGCAGAGCCGGGAGATTTTGAGGTTTATGTAGGTACAAATTCTGATGCTACTTTGTCATCACAATTTCAGCTTACAGAATAATATTTAATATAATTACGCAGAAGTGTGTTTTATACATTTATTTAAATATATGTTAATAATTGTATAGATTACTTTATTTAAAATGCCGGTTTGTATACTTTTTTTTAGCATATTTGCTATTCTATTAAAAGTGTTACGTAACTTTCGCACATGAAAATTGATATTACTGATTTGGATAAGATAATACAGCTGAATGCAACCTTGCTAAGGCGTACTATCTTATCCATTTTTTTTATAAATACGCCCAACCCAATAACCCAAATACAACCCAAACTTTCTTTAACCCTTTAACCCAAACCCAAACTATGAGTTCAGCTAACACGCAAACTAAATGGGCCCAGTTTATCCCGCTGGTTACCGTTTTCTTTTTCTGGGGATTTATCGCTGCGAGCAATGACATTCTTATCCCTGTTTTTAAAACTGCCTTTAACCTTACCCAATCGCAAAGCCAGTACGTTTCTATTGCTTTTTATGTAGCCTATACAATAGGTTCTTTGCTTTATTTAGGCATTTCATTTCTTATAAAACAGGATATTGTAAACCGTCTTGGTTATAAAAATTCTCTTGCCCTGGGTCTTTTTATATCGGCGGCAGGTACCTTATTATTTTATCCGGCTGCAGAAACCGGCTCTTTCCCATTAATGCTTTCAGGGTTATTTATTGTTGGCCTTGGGTTTTCACTTCAGCAAACAGTTGCAAACCCACTGGCAATTAGCCTTGGTCCAATAAACACAGGATCTCAGCGATTAACACTTGCAGGTGGTATAAATAACTTTGGGACAACAATAGGCCCACTTATAGTGAGTTATGCCATTTTTGGATCTGCAACATCTCCTGCAACAACTGTAGATATTAACAGTGTTAAAGCTCCTTATCTTATTTTAGGTGCTGCTTTTGTAATAGTGGCAGTATTTTTAAAATTCTCTTCGTTACCCAACCATCCCGAAGTAGAACTTGAAGAAGAAGTTAAGGTAGTAACCACTAAAACATCTGCGCTGCAATATCCTCAGCTCCTAATGGGTATGCTTGCTATCTTTTTATATGTTGGTGTAGAAGTTTCTACAGCAAGCAACCTGCCTGCCTATCTTGAAGAAGGTTTAGGCTTTGCCACAAGCGCTGTGGCTCCTTATGTGTCTTTATATTGGGCAAGCCTCATGATAGGTCGTTGGGGTGGTGCTGTAGAAGCTTTTACAAGCGATAAAACTATGCAGACCATACTTAAAGTTATTGCTCCGTATTTAGCCTTTGGTGTTTTCCTTGGAGTGAATTACATAATGGGCCATGAGCTTGCACCGTTTTATGTGTATGCAGTAATTATAGTAGTCCTTATTGCAGCCGATTTTGCAAGCCAAGGTAATCCGGCTACTATGCTTATGCTGTTTGCGTTGCTTGGTATTGTGGCATTGCTTACGGGTATGTTTACAGAAGGTACTGTCAGCATTTATGCCTTTACAAGCGTAGGCTTGTTTTGCAGTACCTTATGGCCATGTATCTTTACACTTGCTGTTACGGGGCTTGGTAAGCAAACCAGCCAAGGCAGTAATTTCCTTGTAATGATGATTATGGGCGGTGGTGTAGTAAGTTATATACAAGGTGCCGTTGCAGGCGCAATAGGCATTCACCTAAGCTATATAGTAGGCGTTGTTTGTTTTGCATATCTTGCATTTTACGCTATTACCGTAAAGGGCATCCTTAAACGCCAGGGATTCGAGCTTGGTCGTGTAAGCGGTGGCGGACATTAGAAAAATATTTTTTGACATTTAAACCGGCCTTTTGTGCCGGTTTTTTTGTTTCATTAATTGTGTTTAAGCTTCAAATGGAAGCGTAATGTTTATACTAAGGCCTAATGTTATTCTTAAATTTACTATTTATATTACAAATTTGCTGATTATTTACTAGATGATTATAATTAGCGGTTTGTAGTTTCATTATCGTTGAAATACGTTTTTTCATCGATAAAAAGATTAGTTAAACATGTGTTAATATTTTTGTTAATGTCTATATTTGTTTTATAGATAAATAATTATAGTCATGGAGATGATGAAACATTACTTCGTAGTACTTGAACTGCCAGGCGGCGAAGAATTGAAATTTACAGATGGTAAATGCAGCCCTAAACATTTTTGGGAAGACGCTACCAATGCTGTTGGGGCAGGAAATGCACTTGTAATTACCAGCAGGGAAGATACGGGTGTTTGTGAAGAATTCAGGAAATATATTAGCACATTGAAAAAGTTTACCACTTTTGTATTGGTGCATTTGCACTTATGCCCAAATGAATTTGTAAGCCAGTCAGAACTTTATAAAAAATTTACTGGTATATCTTCTTATGCTCAGGAAGAAACGGTAATAGATACAGCTTATAATTTTCAGTTAGTAACAATTGATGCGTAATGATATCTCATGACGGTTTTTTACTAATAAAAAATCGTTTATAAATCGATGAACTGCAATGATTTATCGATGATATGCATGCATTTAATATAAATTTATAATGAGGTTAATTGTTTGATAATCTGTGTTTAATATAATCATAATGATTGTATATTTATAATAAACAGATTATGCCATGGAACATTATTTTGTAGTTTTAGAGCTGCCAGGCGGCGAAGAACTAAAATTTGAAAAAGGCAAAGACAGTCCGGAAAATTTTTGGAAAATGGCTGCCGATGCAGTAAATAGGGGTAAAGCTAATATTATTTGTAAAAGACAGGATACAGGAGTATCAGAAGAATTACGGAAATACCTGCAACACGTAAAAAAATTTACCACTTTTGTTTTGGTACACATGCATTTTCATGCTACCGAATTTTTAAACGAAAAATTAGTTTTTAAAAAATTATCTAAATGGCTTACAACGCCTTCTCCTAAAATTGTTATAGATGCTGCAGATAATTTTCAGTTGGTTACAATAGATATGTGATAGTATGCAACAAACTTACATTAAGACTTTAACATTATAAAAACTTCGCCTTCATTGAAGGAGTGGGTATCATGCAGGCATCTTTTTTGCCGTACCATTTGTAGCGGTTACGTGCTATAAAATCGTAAACGCCGTTTGATAATATTTTTGGCAACAATGTAAAAATAGAAAGTAAAGAATACACGCCCCCAAGTTCTTTACCTATTTTTAATGCAGCCTCAGCTTTGTAATAATAAGCCTCTCCGGGAATGTAAAGTATAATAGAGTCTGTTTTAGAGGTGTCTATACCTATATGCTGTATAATTTCCTGCCCGAGGTCTGACTGGATAGCTACAAACCTGAAAATATCTTTTTTGTCGCGCTTAATTAAGAACTGTACCGTACTATCGCACAGGTTACATACGCCATCAAACAATATTATTTTTTTATCATTCGGTATATTTTCCATAATCTTACTTGTTATCCCAAGTGGTTATTACATATCAATAATAGGAAATTTACACATTACTTTTTCATGGCCTCAACAAGTTCTAAAGACTCAAGATCAACTTTAGAGGTAAACATTCCGTAATTAACGGTTGCTTTCTTTTTCTCAATGGCATCGAGCGTACCTACGGCTTTACCATCAACCATACGCACACGATCGCCTATTTTTAGTATCGCCTTAGGTTTATCTACAGGTTTTTCCTTAAGCTTTTTCTCTTTCTTTTCCTGCCTTATCTCTTCAACCTTAACTTCAACTTCGGCAATAACCTGTTTTTGTATAACCTCTATAACTTTCTTTTCTTTAGGTGTAACCTTTTTACGTTTAGAGTTTTCTATCTCTACCATTTTAAGAAACTCGCCTATAAGGTCTTTCTTGTTTTTATTGTTATAGTATTTTTCGCTCATATCTTCCAGCTTCTGTCCCAGATATATAAGGCGCTGGTTAGCATCATATAATTCCTGATAGCTTTCAAGCTTTTGCTGAATCCGTGTATTTATACCCTCCATTTTACGGCCTTCTTCGCGAGCCTTGGTTTCCTCTTCCTTAAGTGTCTGAGAAGTTTTTTCAAGCTTAGAGCGCTCTTTTTGCAGGGTAGCAATAGTTTTATCAAAACGCACTTTACTGCCTTCTATTTTTTTCTTAGCACGGTTTATAAGTCCATATGGTATTCCGTTTTTCTGGGCGACCTCAAATGTAAAAGAACTACCTGCCTGGCCTAATATCAGCTTATACATAGGCTCCAGCGATTTCTCGTCAAAAAGCATGTTTGCATTTGTGGCATAAGGCAGCTCGTTAGCAAGTATTTTAAGGTTGGTGTAGTGCGTGGTAATAATACCAAAAGCTTCGCGATGGTAAAATTCTTCTAAGAAAATTTCTGCCAAAGCCCCACCCAATTCAGGATCAGATCCAGTACCAAATTCATCTATTAAAAAGAGTGTTTTGTCATTACACTTCTTTAAAAAATAATTCATGTTCTTGAGGCGGTAACTGTATGTACTAAGATGATTTTCAATAGATTGATTGTCTCCAATATCTGTCATTATCCTGTCGAACAAAAAGGTTTCACTACGTTCATGTACCGGTATCAGTAAACCGCACTGAAGCATCAGTTGCAGCAGGCCAATAGTTTTAAGGGTAATACTTTTACCTCCGGCATTAGGGCCGGATATCACAATAATGCGGTTATCCGGTTTCAACTCTATAGTCTGCGGATAAGTTACCTGGTTCTTTGCCCTGTTGTTTACATACAAAATAGGGTGGAAGGCTTCCCTGAAATAAAGCCTGCGTTCGTCGTTTATATGAGGCAATAAACCATTTATCCTTTTGGCATATTTTGCCTTTCCTGAAACTACGTCTATATCGGTCAGAAATTCCTGGTAGTCATAAAGTAAGGGAACAAATGGACGAATGGCGTAAGAAAGCTGCATTAGTATGCGCTTAATCTCTTCCTTTTCTTCGTACTCAAAATTATTAAGCTCGCGCGAAAAGCGTAAGGTAGCCTCCGGTTCTATATAAGCAATACTGCCCGTTTTAGAACTGCCCAGTATAGATCCTTTTACCTTTTTGCGGTACATGGCAGACACTGCAAGTACCCTGCGGTTCTCTACCACACTTTCCTTAATATCGTCAAGGTAACCTAAACCATTGTACTGGCTTAAGGCCATAGTAAAACTCTGGTTTATTTTTACTTTAACCAAATTCATTTCGCGACGGATATTTTGCAGCTCGGGCGAGGCATCATCTTTTATGTCGCCATATTTATCTACAACTTTATCTATAAATTTAAGGATGTCTTTTGTGTATTCTACCTGTTGAGCACGCGCATTTAGGGTAGGGTAATAATCGTTGAATTTATCAAGGAATTTAACTAACGTATTTACCGTATCTGACACTAATGCAATTTTGCGGAAAGCACCTGCATCGAGGTAACTGTCTTCTATGGCAAGAAACTTAACCTCATTGGTAATCGATTCAAATCCGTGGTTGGGCAGGGCGTTGTTATTATCAAAAGAAGAAACGTACTCTGATGTTTGCAGCAACGCATCCATCAATAACTCCTTATTTTTTAGTGGAGTTATTAGCAATGCTTTTTCACGGCCGGGCTCTGTTGTACAGGCAGATGCCACAGCTTCGAGTACTGTATAAAACTCTAAATCTTTTAATGTTTTTTCTGTAATGCTGATCATTCTTTTAGTAAAGCAAATTCTATGCAAAAATACTACATAATCATGCAGCCTGCACAAATGTCAGGTAAAGTTTAAGAATGCTTTATAATGCTTTGTGCCTGCATTTTTTATATTTGTACCAAACTAACAAAGAATGCAGGTAAACATACACCCATCCTGGAAAGAAGCACTGGCTGAAGAATTTGAAAAACCTTATTTTGAAAACCTGATACACTTTGTAAAACAGGAATATACACAAAATACATGCTACCCGCCGGGCAAGCAAATTTTTGCTGCTTTTGACCATTGCCCTTTTAATAAAGTTGAAGTTGTAATCTTAGGCCAGGATCCTTATCACGGGCCGGGACAGGCTAATGGTTTGTGTTTTTCTGTAAATGACAATATACCGCCACCGCCATCTTTGCAAAATATCTTTAGGGAAATTAATACCGACCTTGGTAAAGCTTTCCCGCCAACAGGCAATCTTGAACGATGGGCAGATCAGGGTGTATTGCTGCTAAATGCAGTACTTACAGTTAGGCAAAGTGAAGCGAACAGCCACCAGGGTAAAGGTTGGGAAACGTTTACAGATGCGGTTATCCAGAAAATATCTGACCAAAAAGAAAACGTGGTATTTTTACTATGGGGAGGATCTGCTAAAAAGAAAGGGGCAAAAGTTAACCGTAACCGTCATTTAGTTTTAGAATCAGGGCACCCATCGCCTTTAAGCGCTAACAAAGGGCACTGGTTTGGCAATAAACATTTTAGTATAACAAATGCTTTTCTTGCAGAAAAAAGCAAGAGGCAGATTGAGTGGTAGGAAGTTTTGATGTCCGATGTCCGACATTACTTCCGACACCGGGCATCCAGACTTTTAACTCAATCAAAAGTCAATGCCCCTAATATTTCTTCGCTCATAAAAGGCCCACCGGGAAAATTTGCGGTATAGTCAAGATTAAGCCATATCTGTCCGCGCTCATCTACATGGTAATGAATTTCTTTGCCACGGCTTTCTTCTACAAAAAGTACTTCTTTAATAAGGTAGTTGGCTGTTTCAAGGTCGGCTTTTGTGCCTACAAGCATTTCGGGGTACAAATGCCCACCGGTGTGAATAATTCTTGGCGTACCACCAATAGCCCTAATGCAGGCCGCCATAAGTATGGCGTGATCATCGCAATCGCCGGAAAAGTGCTGTAGCGATTCTGTTGCGCTTGCAATATACTCATGGCCTTTAGGATCATCAACGTAATTCCAGCGGTTCCTTATTTCTTTAAATACAGCAAAGCACTGTACCATCCTGCGCTTGCTGCCAGTACCTTTTACGTTTTTAAAATATTTTGTAGTTGCCATTGCGGCAAAATTACGCACCGCTGGGTCCTGATAATCTACAGCATCTATAATAAGACCCTTATTAGGAAAGGGTAGCAGTTTAGATATTATAATATCCTGCGGGTTAGGGTCATCTGCCATGGTATATATCATAGACCTGTAATCTTCGTAAACGGCATTAAAGCCGTATTTACCAAAAACCGACCCGTATACAAGTACAATCAAATACATTGCAATGCATATAATAAGTACTGTTTTTAAAAGCCTCAAAACAAGTTGAATAGCTGTAACAAGCGTTACAAATATCAATATTCTGTCTAAATGAAAAGGCCATTCCGGATCTTTAAGATTTTGGTGCAGTATGATAAATAACGGAATGGCTATAAGTATATTAAGTACAAAAATGATAATAGAATCCCAGGGCTTCTTTACCTGAAGCCTGTCTTTTAATTTCTTTATTTGGGAGAAATCGGGTTTTACCATCATGGGTATGCAGGCAATTATCCCGCAACAGTTTCAAAAGCAATCTTTTTGTCTATAATTTCCAGGCTTAGTAACTGGTTCTGTAAAGTGTCAAACGTTTTTTTGTCCAGTTTCTTTTGTGACCATTGGGTTAAATCCAGCCATTCTGCAATATCTTCAACTTTTTGTCCGTAACGTTCTGCAAGAGTCCTGTCAATACTCGGTATTTCTCTAAATTCTTCGGTAGTCTGGTTAATGATATCCAAAACTGTTACAATAGCATCAGCGTTGTTTTTTAAAACCTCGTTGCGCACTGCTATTACAAAGCTCGGCCATGGGGTAGGGCAATCGGCTACACGCCTAAAGATACCTTTGTCTACTATAGGCTTTGTCATAAAACGCTCCCACATAAAATAATCTGCAGCGCCGTTGGTTAAAGCTTCTACAGCACCATCAAGTGTATTTATTATTTCAAATTGTAAGGTTTTTGTATCCCAACCCTGGTTTTGAGCATTTACATAAGCCATAAGATGCGAACCGGAGCCATAGCGGCTAATGGCAACTTTACCGTTTTTAAGGTCGGCCAGTTTTTTGTAATCAGATTTTGCACCGACATGTATACCCCAAATTAATGGAGATTGTACGTATACCTGAACAATTTTACTATCGTTACCTGCAACAATATCCTTAACAATACCTTCGGTTAGTATTACGGCAATATCAGTTTCGCCATCTCGAAGCATCTGGCACAGTTTGCCGGTACCTTCCGGCACATCTGTCCATTGTAAATCAATTCCCGCATCTTCAAATTCGCCATTTTCTATACAAAGGTGCCACGGCAGGTTAAAATGTTCCGGAACGCCGGCTATTTTAAATGATTTCATGTGTAGTATTTATAATGGATAAAGGTAATAAGAGAAATTCAATAACTAAAACCTTTTATGCCTATATAAATTCCATAAACACGATATGCCAAAATAATTAAGGCTGCCTATTAAGACAGCCTTAGTATTATAATAGAAAATAAGTTTTATTTTTTAGTCTTAAAGAATTTTGCAATGGGCAATTTTCTTTTTTGGGCGTTGTCTACAAATAATTTTGCAACTACATTAGCGCCTTCAATATTAAGGTGTGTAGAGTCCTGTTTTTTATCGGTAAAATTATAAATGCTTTTAGAGCCCTGTGGTCCCAAGCCTACTACTAATTTGCGTGTAAGTTTTTCCATGTCAACATAGTCTGTTGCTGTTTCTGTAGCAACCTGCTTAGTAGCTATTATATATTCTTTATGGGTATCTATTAAATTACCTTTACCGTCAAAATGCCGCCTTACAATAGATGAGCACAGCACCGGGGTAGCTTTATGGCTTCGTGCTTCTGCAATAAATTTTTTCAGGTTATCCTTAAAAGACCCGAAAGGTTCTGTGTGGCGGTCAGGTTTTGGCTTCTGGTCGTTATGCCCAAATTGTATAATAACATAATCGCCGGACTGTATGCTGTCGCAAACATTTTTCCAGCCATTTTCATTAATAAAGCTAAGGGTGCTACGGCCGTTTACGGCATGGTTATGTATTGTTACATCGCCTTTTATAAAATTAGAAAGTGCTACACCCCAGCCTAATTCGGGAAAGGCCTCCTTTTTTTTAGGAGCCATAGTAGAGTCACCAATCATCCAGATGTTTACGGGGTCTTTTTTAAAAGACTGTAATACAATTACAGCAAGTACTAAAATAAATAGAGTTTTAAATAACTTCATTGTATATAATGCTTTAAAGGTTAATCAAAGTTCTCTTTTAAAGTTATTTACGTTAATGAGTGTCTCATTTTTATCTGTCACTTTATCGGCAGTAACTTTTTTAAGCACAACATTATTTACAGGCAGTTCCTGCTGACCCTTAACACGGGAAATAAATTTTACATCGGTAGCATGTACATTGTCAAGATAAATATTAGAGATAGGGGTAAGTACTCTTTTGTAAGTAGGCATAAGGTCTTTCCATTGATAAAGCACATCTGTTTCTATGCCCAGTATGCCAAGGTCTATCTTCCCTGATTTTACATTTTGCATCCAGATATTTTTAACATACCCGCCACGCCTTTCATTAGTTTTAATAAATAACAGGTGGTTTAACTTAGCTCCGTCAACAACTACGCAATTATCTATAAACACATTTTCTATACCCCCGGATAGTTCGCTGCCCAGTGCTATTAACTGGTGGCCATTTTTTACAAGGCAATTACGTATAACAGTATTTTTACTGGGAGTATGCAACCTCCATGCATCATGGTCACGGCCCGATTTTACAGATATAGCATCGTCTCCCTGGTCAAAAATGCAATCTTCTATAAGCACATTCTCGCTCATTTCGGGGTCAACACCATCATTGTTATGCCCATGCGCATATATGTTTACATGGCGTATTACGACATTTTTACATAAGTAAGGATGAACTGTCCAGAACGGGCTGTTTTTTACCGATACGCCGTCCATTAATACATTTTGGCAACGGTTAAACTGTATAAACTGCGGCCTTAAGTTTGCCGAATCATTCACCATTTGCCTTTGCTCTACAGGTATATCTTTAGCAGCAAGGTCATAAAGATATTTAAGGCTGTTCATGTGGGCTTTAGGGCGTGCAAACCATTTTTGCCACGTTTCCATTTCGGCCCTAAGCTCCCCTTTACCGGTTATAGCTACATTAGTACAGTTATAAGCATAAACTAATGGTGAATAGTTGTAACACTCCATACCTTCCCATGTGGTGTGTACCGCAGGCAGGTAATCATCAGGATTCGATGAAAAAGACAGTACAGCACCTTCTTCTAAATGCAGGTTTACATTACTTTTTAAATGTACTTTTCCGGTTAGCCATTCGCCTTTGGGTATTATTACCGTGCCGCCACTTACAGTTGCTTTAGCTATGGCAGTTGCAATTGCCTTGCTTGTATTTTCTTTATCTCCGGGAACGGCACCATAATCTGTAATTAAAAATTTTTGGCAACTACTAAAATTAGGTATAGTAATAGCGGGCATTTTAAATGGTGTAGCTACTTTTACAGTATTTATTTTTACCATTGTGCCGGTGTTAGAGGGGCGATGACAGGAAAATAAGGATATAACGGATACTATTAAAACAAGGTGTTTTTTCATTGGTAATTATTTACTGTTGATTTATTTATAAATGATAAATACACAAGCTATAAAATATAACTTGTGTATTTATAGTATCTTACAACCTTAAGGTTAAATAAGTAAATTAGTAACCTGGGTTTTGCATTGCCTGTTTCTGGTCCGGCGAAAGCGGGCTGCCATTAGCAGTAATAAGGTCAAGGAACGTTTGTGGTATTGGCCTTAAATTGTGAAAATCCCTAATATTAGGAGCTGCTGTAGGGTTGTAAGCCTGTACTCGTTTTACCAGTGTTTTTGTTCTTGATAAATCTTCCCAGCGCAGGTATTCACCGCACAATTCTCTTGCACGCTCGTTAAGTACTAAACAAAGCATACGGTCATAATCAGACGAGTATCCAAGTGTAGTGATAACAGCTTCATCTTCCGCAGGTAAACTACTTATACTGCCTATGTTTAATGTAGTTGCATCTGTAGTAGGGGCAATGTGTGTAGATTCGAAATATGAATTTTCCGGCATGTAAGAGTTACTTGCTACCGGCTGGTTTAATGGAGACGATGCATAAGCACCTCCACCATCTACATAAGCACTACGAACTTCGCCACCTTTAAAAGCTGCACGCGCACGTACTGTATTTATTAAGTTTAATGCTTCAGTATACGATCCGCCTCCGCCTGTTGCAGCTAACCTTATATGTGCTTCGGCCGCCATTAAATAGGTCTCGGCAGAACGGGCAACAATGCCATCACGGTACCCACGGGTATCATTAACCTGCAACCTTGACGCATCAAAATGTTTAGAAAGCGATGGAAAACGAGGCTCGCTTAACAGCGACCTGCCATCTGATGCATGTGCTACGTAAACAGATGGTATAGTTTTACCGGTTGTGGTATATACTATTGTATTTAAGTATTTTGTCTGGGCAAAAGTGTTATCATTTTTGTTGTTAATAATGTACATAATACCTAAATCGCCATTTACATACGTAGTACCGGATGCATTGTTTACACGATGTTTTGTACGGAAGCTTTTCCAAAATCTTGAATCGTTTATACCGTCGTAAATTTCGTAAGTAAAATAAGAGGGTGCTAACCTTGTGTAAGGGCGCATACCTGTTAAATCTCTTTTCATGAAAGGTAAATCGTCGTATTTTGCGGCAAATGATGTACACGAAAAGTTAGCTGCCGATGCACCAAGGTCGTTTGTAAATTGTGCAGACAAAATTATTTCAGGCAAAGACTCATTAGCACTGTTAGGGGCGGTATACCTCCACAGGTCGGCATAATTAGTAGCAAGGGCGTGGTTGCCTATAACCTCGTTACTTAATGTAAGTACCTGGTTAAGGTCGGCCTGTTTTGTAGCACTGTTCCATGAATCATTTATTTCGCTTGCACGGCTTAAGTAAGCTTTTGCAAGAAAGTGTGCAGCAGCATCTTTAGTAACTTTTGATGAACCTCCGGCATTAGGCAACAACTCGTATGCTTTTGTAAAATCAGAAATGATCTGGGTATAAACGGCTTCTGCCGTAGCACGGCTAAACTCTGTTTCTACAGTTGTACTAACGTTAAGTTTTAATGGCACACCGCCAAACTGCCTTACTAAACGCAGGTAACTGAATGCCCTGAAAAAATAACCTTCGCCTAAAGCAACCTGTTTAATGGCAGGGTTTACAGATTCTATGTCTGTAGCATAGGTAACTAACTGGTTGCATACATTTATACCAAGATAAAGCATATCCCATTGTTCATTCGAAGCAACAGTATTACTGTTAATAGCGTTTATGCTGGACTGTAAAGCAACAGAGTAGTTGTTCCACACACCATTAGAGTCATCTCCACCTATAACAAACTCATCTGTACCATAATTTAACGAGGTATATTGGTTTTCGTTCGTAAAGGGTAGTGCCAGTACACGGTAATAAGCACCTTCAGCTAACGACTGAATTCCTTCTTCCGTTTTATAAAATTCAGTATTTCTCTGTGTTGTAAGTTCTTCGTCAAGAAAATCTTTATTACAGGATTGTATTACAGGCAAAGTTGCTAAAAGCAGTGCTAAGCTTATATATCTATATTTCGTTTTAAGTATTTTCATAATATTTTTTTTAAAATCTTAGAATTCAAAATTAAGTCCTGAAACAAATCCTCTGTTGTAAGTAGTACTGTCTGTGTCCATATCCCTAAAATCAATTGGAGAATAAATATAGCCAGGATTGATTACCTGTGCATATAATCTTAAACCGCTTATTCCTAACTTGTCGGTAACTGATTTAGGGAAATTATATCCTAACGAAATATTTCGTATCCTTATAAACGAACCGTCTTTGTAACCTAAAGTAGTAGCATAAGGGTCGCCTGTACCAGCAGTATATACCGGTTTTTGATATTCGGCATTGGTATTAACTTCTGTGTAATAATCAATTTTTCGTTGGTTAAAGCGTCCTGTTTGTGCTTCACCACCGGTATTATAAGTATAGTCTAACCTGCCATAAAGAAATATAGAAAGCTCGAAGTCACCATATTTAAAAGTGTTTGTTACACCACCCACAAATTTAGGTAATGTGTTACCCACAATAACGCGGTCGTTATTAGCGTCTATTCTATGATCGCCATTAATATCTGCCGGCCTTGCTGTACCAGGTGTAAAGTTGTGCCCGTTAGCATTAAATAGTGCCATCTCTGCCGCGTCAGATTCTTTCCAAAGGCCATTAGATTTGTAGCCATATATAACACCCAACTGCTCACCTATAAACCAGTTGTTTTGTATATCGTCGAACTTACCGTTAGAAAGGGTTACAATTTTGTTGTTTTGGTATGATACGCTAAATGATGTATCCCACGAAAATTTACCAAACTCCAGGTTTGTAGTACTAAGAGTAAGATCTATACCGTTACTCTTTGTTTCTCCTACGTTAGCATAAGTATTAATAGCCCCGGCAACAGTAGGCAGGTTTTTTAACAGAAGCAGGTCCGTCGTTTTAGCAGTATAAAAATCCAGTGTACCTCTTACCCTTTGATTAAATAATGAGAATTCTGCCTCAATATTATAAGCTGTGGTTTTTTCCCATCCAAGGTTTTGGTTAGCAAGCGTTGTAGATGGTACTGTGCCCGGGATAAGGCTTGCGCCATTAGGATAATTTATTGACGTTAGTGGCCCTTTAGTAGAATAAGGGTCTATGGCAGAGTTACCTGTTACACCCACTCCTAAACGTAAAATTAAATTGTTTACCCAATTGGTGTTTTCGAGAAATTTTTCTTTTTTAATAGTCCAGGCTGCTGCTGCACTTGGAAAGAAAGACCATCTGTTATCCGGGGCTAACTGCGATGCACCATCCCAACGGCCTGAAGCCGTAAGGTTGTACTTATCATTAAAAGTGTAATTAACACGGCCCATGTACGATAGTAATTGTTTCTCTGTTAAGCCGGAACCCCATGAAGAAAGGGTAACATTAGCATTATTTAAAGCATCCCATTTTTGCGAAGTAAACGGTACGTTATTTGCTGCCATACTGTTATATTCATACTTGTACTTTGTTTCACTTTGCAGTAATGTAAAGTCCAGGGTATGCCTGCCAAATTGTTTGTTATAAAATATAAGGTGGTCTAAAGTATAAGACAGGTCGTTGTTAGAATTAATAGATGCATAACTTGAACCGGCACGTGTTACCGATTTTTTGTCAAGGTAAAGGCCATTGCGGTTAAATGAAAGGTCCGGGCCAAAGTTTATACGGTATTTTAAGCCTGCAAGCGGCTCCCACATGGCACCAAAATCTAACTGAGAGTAAAAACTACCAAATATCCTTGTGTTTACACGCTCATCCTGAGAGTAGTTAACCTCGTCTATTACTGTTTTTACACCATCATCTCCACCGGGAAACTCTATACGGTTGCCATTTGCATCATAAGGTACAGCATACTGAAATATGGCACGGGCAGTATCATACAATCCGCCTGTATTAACAAGGCTGCTTCGCCCTGCTGTAGACTGGCCATATTGCTGAACGCCATAACTGGCGTTTAACGTTGTACCAAAAGAGAACCATTTAGTTGCGTTAATGTCTACACTCGTTTTACCGGTATATCTTTTATAGCTTTGGCCTACCACGGTACCCTTATTGTCAAGATATCCAAAAGATCCGAAAGCCTTAATTTTATCTGTACCGCCGCTTACGTTTAAAGAGTATTGGTTGGTTACGCCCGTTTGGGTCACGAAATCCCTAAAATCAGTAGTTTGTACTTTAGACCCATCCCATGTACCTGACTCCCAACCCTTGTTAATATTTGCAAATGCAGAAGGATCTGACGATGCTAAAAATATTGCCTGGTCATTGGCAAGAGTAGGCTGGTCACCCCTTGGAAACGTAGTAGGGTTAGAGTAATATCTTGCCCAACGCCTAAATGTAATATATTCAGAAGCGTTCATCATGTCCATTCTGTCTACAAGTGTTTCTATGGTTGTAGAGTAGCTTAGGCCAATGTTTAATTTTCCATTCTTACCTCTCTTAGTGGTTACAATTACAACACCATTAGCACCACGCGAACCATAAATAGCCGTAGATGAAGCATCTTTAAGTATGTCTATAGCCTCAATGTCTAACGGGTTAAGATTTTCTATACCGCCTGAAGTTAACGGGATACCATCTACCACATATAACGGGCTGTTAGAAGCGGTTAACGAACGTACACCACGAATGGTAATCGCACCAAGAGTACCGGGGCGCTGGCTCGATGTAATATCTACACCGGCAGCCTTACCCTGTATGGCCTCAAGCGTATTGTTTACCGGCCTCGACGCTATATCTTTTGCGCTTACGCTTGTAATAGCACCTGTAACATCCGATTTTTTTCTTTGTCCGTATCCTACTACAACTACCTCTTCAAGCTCGGCAGAACCGTCTTTTAAGGTAACGCTGTAATCTGTTTTATCAGAAACTGTAACTTCCTGGGTTTCCATACCCACAAAAGACAGTACCAAAATATCTCCTTTGGCAGCTTCTATAGCAAACTTACCATCATAATCTGTTTGTACGCCTTTGTTTGTTCCTTTAACCAAAACGTTGACTCCCGGTATTGGTCCTCCACCAGAATCCAGGACAGTTCCCTGAACAGTTTGCCCCTGTGCGTACGAAAACGCAGGAAGCATGGTCAGGAAGATTACCAGGAATCTGAAAAAAAAGCATTTTGTAATTTTTTTCATGAGTTAATAATTTATGGTTACAAAAAATAAATATTTAACCACAAAATAAACTTTTCATTAACATTTCGCTATCCTGTGCTATCCTGTCAATGGCTATTTATAACATTATTTACATCGTTATAGTTATTACAGTAAACGTTGCATACGCAAAAGTTCCAGTAAATAAAGGGGTTTTACATATATCGTTTTCGTAAAGGTGTTTTTTTATGGAGTGAAAAAAAATAATGCATTTTAATTATGAGTACCATAAAATTTTAAAAATGCGATATACTCATGGTCGCATTTAGTGTCGGTTTGGCAACTTTTTATGATAGATGTTTGTATTTGAGCCGTCCTGATATTGCATCTTAAACCAAAAGCAGGGCGGCACAGGATACGTCAGGATCTGCATAATTTTATATTTGTAGTTAACAGTTCCTGACTATATAGCAGATACCTGCTAAACAGCACTTGCATTCTTACAGGTCTAAATTCATAACCTAAAATTAACGCATACAATAATCATGAAAAATATAACGCTGCTACTTATATTGTTGCTTACGGCACATGCTGCACGATCTCAAAACGAACCCCATCACAGCGATGTGGCGTGGGTAACAAACCCAAATCATACAAATTGGCTTTATAATGTAAATGAGCAGGCTAAAATAACTATAGAATTATACCTGTATGGGGTTTTGCAAAAAGATATTGAGATAAGCTACAGCACAGGCCCTGAATTGATGAAAGCCGAAAAAGAAGGCAAGGTTAAATTAGCAAACGGTAAAACAGAGCTTACCGTGGGAACATTAAACAAACCGGGATTTTTAGATTGCAGGTTTAGGGCAGAAATTAATGGTAAAACATATTCGCATCACATAAAAGTTGGGTTTGAGCCCGAAAAATTAAAGCCCTATACCCAGTTTCCGGCAGATTTTACATCCTTTTGGGATAAAGCTATAGCAGAGGCGGCCCTATGCCCGGTAAAAGTGGAAAAAACCTTAGCACCGGAATATTGCACCGATAAGATAGATTGCTACCTCGTTAAAATTCAGGCGTATAAAGAAGGCTATAATGTATACGGTTATTTAACGGTGCCCAAGAAAGAGGGTAAATATCCAGTGGTGTTTTCGCCACCGGGGGCAGGCATAAAACCTATGGACCCTTTAACGCATACTTTTTATGCCGAAAATGGAGTGATACGTTTTGATATGGAAATTCATGGCATACGGCCAGACCTTGATGCTAAAACGTATAAAGAGATTAGCAGGTCATTTGGCGGAGGAGATAACAGTTATCTTATAAATGGTATTGAAGATAAAGATAAGTATTACATGAAAAAAGTATATCTGTCATGCATTCGGGCCATAGATTATCTTACTACATTACCACAATGGGATGGTAAAAATTTAATCGCGCAGGGTACAAGCCAGGGTGGCGCATTGGTATTAGTAACTACAGCTTTAGATAACAGGATTACTGCCTGTGCTGCTACACATCCTGCACTTTGCGATATGGCCGGATACCTTGATAACAGGGCAGGGGGCTACCCACACATTTTTACCGAATATAAAAATATGGATAAACCCGAAATTATTAAAACGTTACAGTACTTTGATGCAGTAAATTTTGCTAAGCTTATTAAGGTACCTGTATTCATGACTTTTGGCTATAACGATAATGTTTGCCCACCAACAACAAGCTATATTACGTTTAACGTTATCAAATCCGAGAAAAAATCTCTTATTACACCAGTTACAGAGCATTGGGTTTCAGACAACACAAGGAGGGTGATATTCGACTGGATAAAGACGCAACTTAAATAATAGATGTGATTATAAATAAATGCTCACACGATATAGCTTATTCAATTATTAAACATATTGCATTTATAATTAAATAAAATTGTTACTAATTTAATTTTTTCAGGATAAGGCAGGATACAGCTTGTTTGCATTAAAGATATATTTACAACTTATAGTTATAATAACCTTTATTATGAAGAATGTCCGTAAACGATATTTTATTAAAATTTTGTTTCTGCTATCTATAATTCCGACGGCTGTATTTGCTCAGGATAAATTTCCTGATGGAACAAGAATACCCGACTGGTTCAGGAAAAACGAACCGACTAACATTGCCAAACTTGGCAAACAGTATAAAATTACAGACTATTCAGTAAGCAACGACAGCACACTCGTACAAACACAAAACATACAGGCTATTATAGATAAAGCGGCACAGTCTGGTGGCGGGGTTATCATTGTTCCTAAAGGTACTTATCTTACGGGCTCGCTTTTTTTTAAGCAGGGTACACACTTATATGTAGAGCAGGGTGGCGTGCTTAAGGGCAGTGACGATATTAGCGATTTTCCTGTTGTAATGACCCGCATAGAAGGCCAGTCGGTTAAGTATTTCCCGGCACTTGTAAATGCCGATGGTGTCGATGGGTTTACCATATCGGGGAAAGGAGCTATAAACGGCAACGGTTTAAGGTACTGGAAAGCCTTTTGGCTACGCCGTGACTGGAACCCTAAATGTACTAATATGGACGAGATGCGACCACGCCTTATCTACGTATCAAACAGTAAAAATGTACAGGTTTCCGGCCTGCATTTAAAAGATTCTCCTTTTTGGACTACCCATTATTATAAGTGCGAAAATGTAAAGTTGCTTAACCTACGCATTACATCGCCTAAAACACCTGTAAAAGCACCAAGTACAGATGCTATAGATTTAGACGCCTGTAAAAATGTATTGGTAAAAAACTGCTACATGTCGGTAAATGATGATGCCATTGCGCTAAAAGGCGGTAAGGGCCCATTTGCAGATAAAGACGAAACCAATGGCGAGAACCGAAACATAATAATTGAAGATAATGAGTATGGTTTTTGCCACAGCGCGCTAACGTGTGGCAGCGAATCTGTACATAACTACAATATAATATTCAGGCGATGCAAATTACACGAAGCACAAAAAACACTTCATTTAAAGATGCGCCCCGATACCCCGCAGCTTTATGAGTATATTCTTGTGGAAGACCTTAGCGGCGAAGCCGGAAGTTTGATAAGCATTGCACCGTGGAAGCAGTTTTTTGATTTAAAAGGCAGGACAGAGCCTCTGATGTCTTATGCTCAAAACATAACCATGAAAAATATTAAGCTGGAATGCAGGCAGGGTTTTGATATAACAGAATCTGACAAATACCAGCTTAAGGATTTTGTTTTTGATAACATTACTTTAAAAACAGATAAGGGTTTGCAGGACAATACTATGAGTATTAAAAATGTAGTCCTTAAAAATGTAACAATCAACCCATAGCGTTATGAAGATAATCATTTTTTATCTGACGTAAATGCTATAAATACTATACTATGATTATAAAAAAATTAGTTTTAAGTCTGTTGGTTCTATGCTCTTTATCATGCGCTGCGCAAAAGGCAAAGATAGACAGGCATGCACTTGTAGAGAGAAATAGCCCTCGTGTAAAACAGATCAATAAATTATCATCCCTATCTGTAGGTAATGGCAATTTTGCATATACGGTTGATGCCACCGGATTACAGACATTTCCTGAAGTGTACAGCACTGGTGTACCATTGGGAACCCAGTCGCAATGGGGCTGGCATAGTTTTCCTAATACAGAAAATTTTAAAGCTGAAGAAGCACTTAAAAATTACAATTTCAGGGGATGGGAAGAGCCATATTCCGTGCAGATAAAAGAGCCGGGCAGGCAGCATGATGCTTCCGAGTATTTAAGGGCAAATGAGCACAGGCTGCATTTAGGATATATTGGGCTCGAAATGTTTAAGAAAGACGGCACTGCCGTAAAACTGGAAGACATTACCAACATTGACCAGAAGCTCGAACTATGGAACGGTTTTATAGAGAGTAACTACAGTCTTGAGGGTACAAAGGTTAGTGCTAAAACCGCTGTAAGTGCCGATAAAGACCAGCTGGCGGTTACCCTTAAATCGGCTTTATTGGGCAAAAAGCAAATGAAGGTAAATTTCCGTTTTCCATACCCGTCAGGCAAACATACCGATGATGCTACCGACTGGTCGTCGCCACTAAAGCATAAAACCGAAATAGTATCTCAGGATGAGCATTCTTTTGTTCTTAAGAGAACTCTTGATACTACTGTATATTATGTATCTGTAAGGTATGAAGGTAAAGCCGTTTTATCTCAAAAAGAACCACATTATTTTATAGTAACCCCGCAAGGAAATGAATTTTCTTTTGTGTGTGAGTTTACACAAAAGGCACCTGCTAAATTATCAGAAAATGTAAATAAAGTATACGCTATTTCCTCTGCATACTGGAATAATTTCTGGCAAAAAGGTGCGGCTGTAGATTTTTCTAAATGTACAGATGTAAGGGCAAAAGAGTTAGAGCGCCGTGTAATCCTGTCGCAATATTTAATGGCCATACAATCGGCAGGAAAATATCCCCCGCAGGAAACAGGCCTTACCTATAACAGCTGGTTTGGTAAATTTCACTTAGAAATGCACTGGTGGCACGCCGCTCACTTTGCATTATGGAACCGCGCCGATTTACTGGAGCGCAGTATGGACTGGTATGACAAGGCTTACCCTGTAGCTAAGCAAATTGCCGAAAGACAAAAGTTTAAAGGTATTCGCTGGATGAAAATGACCGATCCTACCGCGCAGGAAGCACCGTCCGGTGTGGGGTCGTTCCTTATCTGGCAACAACCGCATTTCATTTACATGTCAGAACTTATATACAGGAACAACCCTGATAAAAAAGTATTGGAAAAATACAATTTCCTTGTGCAGGAAACAGCAGAATTCATGGCATCTTTCGCAACCTACGACCAGGCCAAAAACCGCTATGTTTTAAAAGGTATTATTGCCGCACAGGAAACACTCAGGGCTTCGGAAACGGTAAACCCGCCCTTTGAGCTTTCTTACTGGCACTACGCTATGCAGGTGGCACAAAAATGGAGGGAACGTATGGGGCAAAAACGCAAACCGGAATGGGACGACCTAATTGCTAAACTGTCGCCGCTTACAGCCAAAGACGGTTTATACCTTGCATCTGAAGATGCTGTAAATACCTATACCGATGTACGCTTTACATCAGATCATCCTGCAGTACTTGGAGCGGTGGGCATCCTGCCACAAAGCAGGCTCGTTAAGCCTGAAATAATGAAAAATACTTTCGACTGGATTTGGGATAAATGGAACTGGGATGAAACCTGGGGCTGGGATTACCCCATGGCAGCCATGAGCGCGGCACGCCTTGGTGAGCCCGATAAAGCTGTAGGGGCATTATTAATGGATAAACGTACAAACACCTATTTAATTAATGGGCATAACTATCAGGACGAGAGACTGCGCGTATACCTGCCAGGTAATGGTGGCCTGCTTGCTGCTGTGGGTATGATGTGCGCCGGCTGGGATGGCAATGAGGTTACAAATCCCGGCTTTCCTAAAGATGGTACATGGAATGTGGTTTGGGAGGGTATGAAACCAATGCCTTAGTTTAATTTATGGTTCAACAATCACAATAAAAAAGATGAAAAAAATCTTTATAGTAGTACTCTTATTTCTTCTTTCGGCTCCGGCCCTCAGAGCCCAGAAGACCGCTAAATTATTTGCCGACTCTGAAATGAAACGATTTCCCGAAGCATGGCAGCTTGATTATGGCAAACGTTTGTATTTTGGTTATTCTCAGGGGTTGGGTTGCCTTGCCATGCTAAAGGTATGGAAAGCTACTAACGACCGTAAATACCTCGACTATGTAATTAAATGGGCAGATACTGTTATAAATAATAAGGGTGAAATTCATCTGTATGAGGTGGAAACCTATAATATAGACTATGTTAACTCCGGCAAGGTTCTTTTTGATGTTTATAAAGAAACCGGTAATGAAAAGTATAAACTTGCAATGGAGAGGCTCGTTAAACAAATGAAAAACCAGCCACGTACGCACGAGGGCGTTTTTTGGCATAAACTTATTTACCAGCACCAAATATGGCTTGACGGTTTATATATGGGTTCGCCTTTTCTTGCGAAGTATGCGGTTACTTTTAATAAACCGGAAATGACAGATGATGTTATTAATCAGTTTCTTGTTTGTGCTAAACATACTTATGATACCAGGACCGGCTTGTATTACCACGCCTGGGATGAAAGTAAAAATCAAAAATGGGCAAATCCGGTTACCGGGCAATCGCCTAATTTTTGGGGAAGGAGCATAGGCTGGTGGTATATGGCACTTGTAGATACACTGGATTATATACCGCAGGATCATCCTAAACGTCCTGAACTGATACGTATTATTAAAGAATTATCTGAAGCATTAACACACTACCAGGATAAAACAGGCTTATGGTATCAGGTGGTAGATAAAGGTACACAACAAGGTAATTACCTTGAAGCTTCGGCATCGTCGATGTTTATGTATGGTTATGCCAAAGCAGTAAATAAAGGATATATAGATGCCAAATATAAAAAGGTTGCTGAAAAAGCATACGATGGGCTTATGAAAAACCTGATAGTAAAAGATGCAGATGGCACTTTAACCCTTACCAAATGCTGTGCTGTGGCCGGGTTAGGAGGTACTCCTTACCGCGACGGGAGTTTTGAATACTATGTGAACGAACGAATAAGGGATAATGATGCAAAAGCAACAGGCCCGTTTATTATGGGCTGTTTAGAATTAAGAAAATAAAAAAATAAAGATGAAAAAAAGAGCAATCTTATTGTTAACCGTTATTACTGCTTTATGTAGTTTTTCGGTATCTGCACAAAAAAGCGACTACGAATATCTATATAAAGGCCTGCCTTTTAAAATGCCGATTATATTGGCTCCGGTGTTCCCTGACAACGAAGTTTCCATAAAAGATTTTGGTGGTACAGGCGATGGGGTTACACTAAATACCCAGGCATTTATAAAAGCAATTGAGGCACTTACAGCTAAAGGTGGTGGCAAATTAATTGTGCCTGCCGGAGTTTGGTTTACAGGGCCTATAGTGCTTAAAAGTAATATTAACCTGCATCTGGAAGACAGGGCCATTATCCTTTTTTCACCGGATAAAAACCTGTATCCTATTATAGAAACCTCTTTTGAAGGATTAGATACCCGCCGCTGCCAGTCGCCCATATGGGCAAAAGGGCAAACAAACATTGCTATTACAGGCAAAGGTGCAATAGATGGCAACGGGCAGTACTGGAGGGCATTAAAAAAAGATAAGGTAACCGACAGGCAATGGAAAGAAGCAACCTCTAAAGGAGGTGTATTTAAACGCAAGGATTACTGGGTACCATCGGCACAGTTTTTACACGGCGATACCATAAGTGATATGAACATTCCTAAAAATTTAAAAACTGATGCAGAATGGGAGTCTATACGCGATTTTTTGCGCCCCGTAATGGTTAGTATTCAGGGTTGTAAAAATGTTTTATTGCAGGGAGTTATCTTTCAAAACTCACCGGCATGGAACCTGCATCCGTTAATGTGCGAAAATATAATTATAGATGGTATACAGGCACGTAACCCTCCCTATTCTCAAAACGGCGATGCGCTCGATCTTGAATCGTGTAAAAATGCCCTTATCATCAACAGTACTTTTGATGCCGGAGATGATGGAATCTGCATTAAATCAGGCAAAGACGAAGACGGCTGGAAACGCAACGTTCCCTGCGAAAATGTAATTGTAAATAACTGTACCGTTTTTAGGGGGCACGGAGGTTTTGTTGTAGGCAGCGAAATGTCGGCCGGTGTAAGAAATATATCGGTAACAAATTGCCAGTTTTTAGGAACAGATGTAGGGCTGCGTTTTAAAAGTAAACGCGGCAGGGGAGGCGTTGTAGAAAATATTTATATATCTAATATTAGTATGTTTGATATATCTACAGAGCCCTTACTTTTTGATTTGTATTACGGTGGTAAATCGGCTGTAGAAACATCCGATGAAGGTATCCAGACGCCAAAGGTAGCAGTATTGCCGGCGGTAGATAAAACAACGCCTGTTTTTAAAAACATCTATATAAAAGATGTGGTGTGCAGCGGCGCAAAAAGGGCAATGTTCTTTAATGGCCTGCCCGAAAAAAATATTGAAAACATTAATATAGAGAACATCACGGTGCATGCCGATAAAGGTGGAGAAATTGTAGAATCTGAAAATATAAAGCTTAAAAATATTAAGATCACTACAGAACAGGGTCCTGCACTGATACTTAAAAATGTAAAAAACGTAGATGTAGATGGTTTTACAGGAAACGAAAATCAGGTAACTGTTTACGATATATCCGGCGCTAATTCAAAAAATATAGCTATTAAGTCATCATACGGTAAAGAAAAATTAAAAACCGGTAAAGAGGTTAAGAACACTGTAGTTAAGTTATCTAAAGTAAATTAATAGTTTATGAATAAAGCCATTACGTACATGATTATCTTACTAAACAGTATTATTTGTAGTGGCTCTCCAATCCAAAAAACCCAGCCGGTAATTAAAAAAAAAGCTACCGGCGAGCATGTTTTTAATGTAAAAGATTTTGGTGCCCTGGGTAATGGATTACATTTAGATACCGATGCCATAAATAAGACCATTGATGCTGCTTTTAAGTCGGGCGGTGGAACTGTTTATTTTCCTGCGGGTAACTACCTTAGTTTCTCCATCCGTTTAAAAAGTAATATTTCATTATACCTAAGTGCAGGTTCAACCATAATTGCCGCCAATATGGAAGAACACCCCGGTAAATATGATGATCCCGAGCCTAATATGTGGGGAGACTCATTGCAGTATCAGGATTTTGGGCACAGCCACTTTCGCAATAGCCTCATCTGGGGTGAAGATCTTGATAATGTTTCTATACTGGGTCCCGGATTAATTCATGGTAAAGGGCTGCAAAAATGGGGCAAAACCACTCCCGGTCTTGGCAATAAATCTATAGCGTTAAAAAAATGCCGCAATGTAATACTTCGTGATTTTACGGTATTGCACGGTGGGCATTTTGCGATCTTGGCTACCGGTGTAGATAATATGGCCATCAACAATCTTAAAATTGATACCAACCGCGATGCTATAGATATTGACTGTTGCAGACATGTAAGAATTTCTGACTGTTCCCTAAATTCCCCCAATGATGATGCGCTGGTACTAAAAGCCTCATACGCATTGGGCTATGCCGCACCTACCGAAAATATTACCATTACTAACTGCGCCGTTTATGGTTATGATGAAGGCACTTTTCTTGATTGTACTTATAAGACCACTCAAAAAGCCGCCCCTGATAAAGGCGTGGTTACTGGCCGTATAAAACTGGGTACCGAATCTAACGGTGCTTTTAGAAACATCACAGTTTCAAACTGCACATTTCAGCATTGCCGGGGCCTTGCTTTAGAAACTGTAGATGGTTCAGTGTTGGAAAATATAACAGTTAATAACATTGTAATGGATGACATTTTAAATGCCCCTTTCTTCTTTAGGCTTGGCAGGCGTATGCGCGGCCCTGCCGAAATGGCGGTGGGCAGCCTTAAGCATGTACTTATAGATAATGTTATTATTACGGCTTCGAATCCGCAATACGGCTCTATGCTGATGGGCATACCCGGGCATGATGTAGAAGATATTGTTATCTCTAATATCATGATAAAAATTAAGGGAGGGGCAACAAAGGAACAGGGGGCGGTTATAGTGCCGGAAAAGGAAACATCTTACCCCGACCCTCAGGAATTTGGCAGTATTCCTGCTTACGGATTTTACATTCGCCATGCTCGCAATATAACCATCCATCATATAACCCTTGAATTTGAAAATCCCGATTACCGTCCTGCATTTATTCTTGAGGATGTTAAGGGCGCAGATTTTTCGGATATTAAGGTACAAATCATGCCCGGTGTTCCTGTATTTGATTTAAAGGACGTTAGTAATTTTAGCATTCACAGCGTAAATAATTTAAAAGATAAGACTATAAAAGCTGTAAAAAGCTTAAAATTGTAATCCGGTTTATTCTTACAATTACAAATTTATACCATGATAAAAAAAATATTTAGTGCCGCCTTTTTAGCAGGAATTATGTTAAGTGCAACGGCTCAAAATAAGCAGGCATCATTTTTTCCTGATAAAGACCTTACCACGGTTGGGGCATATTATTACCCTGAACATTGGGATGAATCGCAATGGGATCGTGATTTGAAAAAAATGGCCGATATGGGTTTTGAATTTACCCATTTTGCCGAATTTGCCTGGGCACAACTGGAACCCGAAGAAGGCCGCTACGATTTTGCATGGCTGGACCGTGCGGTTGCACTTGCCGCTAAGCACAAGCTTAAGGTAATTATGTGTACCTCTACTGCAACACCACCCGTATGGCTAAGCCGTAAGCATCCCGAAATTTTAAAAAAGAGGGAAGATGGCACGTATGAAGACCATGGATCGAGGCAGCATGCATCTTTTTCGAGTGAATTTTATCGTGCCTATTCTATGAAAATGATTGCCGAACTGGCAAAACATTATGGCAAAGACAGCCGTATTATGGGCTGGCAGCTTGATAACGAACCGGCATCTAACGTTGATTATGGCGATGATGCCCAAAAGCGTTTTCGTATATGGCTAAAACAAAAATATAAAACGGTTGATGCACTTAATAAAGCGTGGGGCACAAACTTTTGGAGCGGTACGTATACTGATTTTAACCAGATAAATATACCGCAGCACAGCCAGTGGGGTATGAATTTATACCAATGCCTGGACCACAGCCGTTTTTGCGATGACGAAACGGCTAATTTTTTAGACCTGCAGGCAAAAACGCTTAAGCAGCATACCGATGCCAGGCAATGGATAACATCTAACTATATTCCTAATTATCAGTCGCGTTACATAGGCAATAGTAAAGAACTTGATTTTATTACGTATACGCGTTACATGGTATACGGCGAGCATGATGGTACCGGCTTAAAAGGTTATCGTGTAGGCGACTATTCCCGTATTGCCATGGCAAATGATTATTTTAGGCCATTATCGCCACTTTATGGGGTAATGGAACTACAACCGGGGCAGGTAAACTGGGGAACCATTAATTCGCAACCGTTACCTGGTGCAGTTAACCTGTGGCTATGGCATGTGTTTGCAGGTGGTAGTAAATTTACGTGTACCTACCGTTTTCGTGCGCCTATTTATGGTTTTGAACAATACCACGCAGGTATTTTAGGTACAGATGGTATTACGCCCACATCAGGAGGGTTAGAGTTTGAGCAGTTTATAAAAGATGTTAACGTGTTACGGAAAAATATTGGGACCGGTAAAACGCCAACCGACTACACAAAACGCAAAACAGCTATTTTGTACGATCCTGATAATACCGTAGCTATTAACCAGAATAAACAAACCACACTGTGGAATACCGAAGCACATGTACTAAAATATTATAAGCCACTCAAAGGTTTTGGTGCTCCTGTTGATTTTATTCGCGATAGCACCGATTTTTCACAATATCCCGTAATTGTAGTTCCTGCATACCAGCAAATGAGCCAAAAGCTTATTGATAAATTAACCAACTATGCCAAGGCAGGGGGCAACCTTATACTTAGCAGCAGGACAGGCCACCAGGATGAGCAGGGCCACCTGTGGCAGGCACGCCATGCAGCGCCCATATACCCACTTATAGGTGCCGAAATTGAGTTTTATGATTTACTTAAACCTCATGCTCCTGACAATGTGGTTATGGAAAACCAGAGTTTTGCATGGACCAGTTGGGGAGATGTACTAAAGCCTACAGGAACAACCGAAACATGGGGAACTTATGCGGGAGATTTTTATGCAGGTAAGGCAGCCATTACCTCTAATAAATTAGGAAAAGGAACGGTAACTTATGTTGGTGCAGACAGTAACACCGGAGATTTAGAACAGGCGGTGCTTACAAAACTTTATAAAAAGCTGGGTATTGCTATAGAAAACTACCCTGTGGGTGTAACTGTAGAATATCGTGATGATTTTGGTATTGCCATGAATTATTCTGATAAGCCTTATGAAATGAACCTGCCTAAAGATGCCGAAATTTTAGTTGGCAAAAAAACTATTGCTACGGCGGGAGTATTAGTTTGGAAATTAAAAAAGTAACTTTTTAATTTATACTTCGTGTAGTGTATATATCTTAACCGGAAATTAAATTTATAGGAATAATATTAAGTGTCATGGGCTATTATACAGGATAGGTCATGACACTTCTTCACTTTAAAGGTATTAGATTAGCATTTTAAATTAAATTTTTTTTCATAAAGCTTCAATTGTATGCGTAATTTTTTGCTCACTATTTTTATTATCATTCTTGGTTTTTCCGGTTACGGGCAAACAAAGCAAGTGCAATATCTTTCAGGGACTGATAATGAAAATACTGTTGCCTGGGATTTTTGGGTAACTGGCGGGAGAAAAGCAGGAAAATGGTCTACAATACAAGTGCCGAGCCACTGGGAGCAACAGGGATTTGGTGCTTACAATTACGGCAGGGATTATGTAACACACGGAAAGAACTTTACATTTCATGATGAAAAAGGTATTTATCGACACACTTTTACAATACCTGAGTCATGGAAAGGGCAAAAAATAGCCATTGTATTTGAAGGCTCTATGACAGATACCGAGGTTAAGGTAAACGGCCAGTTGGCAGGCGCGGTACATCAGGGATCTTTTTATAGGTTTAAATATGATATTACAGATAAAATTCAGTTTGGTAAAGAAAATAAGCTCGAGGTTACAGTTTCTAAAATGTCGGCAGATGCTTCTGTAAACAACGCAGAGCGATTGGCTGATTATTGGATATTTGGCGGGATTTTCAGGCCTGTGTACCTTGAGGCTACACCGCAGGGCCATATAAGCTGGACGGCTATAGATGCTAAAGCCAATGGTAATTTTAAAAGCAATGTCTATTTGGAAGGCATTAAACAGCCATCTGAATTATTGGTTGAATTAAAAGATAAGGATGATAAAATAGTTGGTTCTGCTACAGTTGCAGTAAAAACGGGCGATACTCTTAGTAAAGTAACTATTGATGTAAAGAAACCGTTGTTGTGGACTGCCGAAACTCCCAATCTCTATACAGTTTATTATACGCTGAAGAATGGAACTCAGGTTGCATATAAAACTAAAGACCGCTTTGGGTTCAGGACTATAGAAGTTCGTAAAGGCGATGGTATCTACGTTAATGGTACCAAGGTAAAAATGAAAGGTGTTAATCGCCATGTGTGGTGGCCGGAAACAGGGAGGACCATCAACCCTAAAATAGATTTGATGGACGTTGAGATCATTAAGGGTATGAACATGAATGCCGTAAGATGCTCGCACTATCCTCCGGATAAAGCTTTTCTGCAATACTGCGATTCGCTTGGGTTGTATGTTTTAGATGAGCTTGCCGGATGGCAAAAAGCATATAGCACTAAAGCCGGAAAACCTTTAGTAAAAGAAATGGTTATTCGCGACAGCAATCATCCATCAATCATTATTTGGAGCAACGGTAACGAAGGAGGCCATAATTTTGACCTTGATGATGAGTATGCTAAATATGATCTTTCTGCGCGTACTGTAATTCATGCCCATCATAAACCAGGTAATGATTTTAGGGGTATAGACTGTAACCACTATGAAAACTATTACAGCAGTAAAAAAATTCTTGAGGGCGAAAATATTTATATGGTTACCGAATTTTTACACGCCCAGGATGATGGTGGCGCGGCGGCTTCCCTGTCTGACTTTTGGGAGCTGCACTGGAATTCTAAAAAAGGTGCCGGTGGTTTTATATGGGCGCTGCTTGATGAAGGGTTAGTGCGCACCGACTATAATAATCGTATTGATACTGACGGCATAAACGCCCCCGACGGAATATTGGGGCCACACCGCGAAAAGGAAGGCAGTTATAATGCAATAAAAGAAATATACAGTCCGGTTAAAATAAATCTTAAAACCCTTCCTGATAATTTTACGGGCACTACACCTGTAGAAAATCGTTACCATTTTACAAACACAAACCAATGTATTTTTAACTGGGAGCTGGTTACATTTCCTAAACCGGGTGAGAGTATTTTAGGTTATACAGTAGCTGCAGGCGGTAGGGCAAAATCTCCTAATATTAAACCAACGCTAAAGGGAGATTTAAAAATAGACCTTCCTAAAAACTGGAAAGATAATGACGCCTTACAGCTTCGTGCAACAGATGCCTTTGGTAAAGAATTGTACACATGGACCTGGAAAATAAAATCTAATAAGCAGGTTGCTGATGCATTATTAAAAACCCCCGAAAAAGCAGCAGAGGTTACTGTTAATGAAACTGATGCTGTTATAGAACTTACCGCTAATACTAAAGTGATAACTATTAGTAAAAAAGACGGGTTGCTGGCATCTGTAATGTCAGAGAAAGGTAAAAAGATGTCGTTTACAAATGGCCCAGTATTAGTTTCGGGTTCGGGCGCGCTACAAAATATTAAAGCATATAAAGAGGGTAGTGCACAGGTAGTAGAATGTAACTATTCCGGAGATATGAAAAAAGTGCTTTGGAAGCTTAGGCCTAACGGGTGGCTGGAAGTATCTTACGAATATCAGGCAGATGGAGACTTTACGTTTTCCGGAGTTAGTTTTAGTTACCCGGAAAATAATGTGTTCTCGGCAAAATGGCTGGGCAAAGGCCCGTACAGGGTTTGGAAAAACCGTATGGAAGGCGTAACCCATAATGTATGGGGTAATATAATTAATACATTACAAACGGGTTACTCATGGGGATATCCTGAATTTAAAGGTTATTATAATGATGTATCCTGGATAGAACTTGACACTGCCGAAGGCAAATTGTTGGTAGGCACAGAGCAGGAAAACCTCTTTGTACGCCTGTTCGATTTTTATGGTTTATCAGGACCAGTACCGCAACCGGTATTGCCTAAAGGAGACATTTCGTTTTTGGAATGCATCCCACCAATAGGTGGCAAGCTGGCATTTAACCTTAATAACGATACAGCCTCGCTTGGCCCGCTCGGAGAGCTTAATAAATTGCAGGGAGCAAAAAAGAGGACACTCTACTTTTATTTTGGCACACCCGAAGGCGACTCTAAAAACACTCAGTTTGTAATGCCTAAGGAAAACATACTTACAGATTAATCTTATTTACTATAGAACAAGTCATTAACTAATGGTTACACATTAATATATTATGCAAAAAAAATACTATATATTGCCATTATTGTGTGCTTTTACCTTACAGGCATCGGCACAATACACAGAGAAAAACGGTAACGATGTTACTACACCGCTACATTTGCTAAAACCGGATTATCCTATGCCTTATACACCTCCTAAAGCGCAGGACGTAAAGGTAATCCTGGACCGTATTTTTACTTATCTTGATGAGGGTACTCCTGCCGAAATGATTCTTAAAAAAGAAGGAACTGTATATACAAACACAAAAAAAATAGACAATACCGTTACTGTAAAACAAGGTACTTACCGCTTAACGAGCTATGAGTGGGGAGTTACTTACGGGGCTATGCTGTCTGTTGCTAAAAGCACAGGAGATAAGCGTTATTCAGACTATGTTCGCAAACGATTTAGCTTTTTAGGTACGTGGTTGCCGGTCATAAAAAAATCTGTAGATAACGGAAGTTTAACCGGTAAAGATTATCCTTTTAGGCATTGTTTAGAGCCAAAAGCGCTGGATGATTGTGGGGCTATATGTACCGCAATGATAAAAGCCATTAAAACAGGCAATGCAGATGAAGCGGGATTAAAACCAACCTTAGATGTTTTTGCCGATTTTATTACGAATAAAGAACACCGCCTTAGCGATGGAACATTGTCAAGGGTACGCCCTTTAGACAAGGCGCTATGGCTGGATGATATGTATATGGGCATACCGGCACTGGCACAATTAAGTGTACTTACGGGCAAGGAAGCTTACCTTAATGATGCTGTGAAACAGTTTAAACAGTTTGTTCCCCGTATGTTTAATACCCAAAAAGGCATTTATATGCACGGCTGGATAGAAGGGATGGAACCGCACCCGCAATTTCATTGGGGAAGGGCAAATGGCTGGGCATTGCTAACAGCAGTAGAACTCCTTGATGTACTGCCAGCAAACCATCCTGACAGGCCATTTGTACTGGCACAGTTTCAGGCACATGTAAAAGGGCTTGCCGGTTATCAGTCTGGTACCGGGTTTTGGCACCAATTACTGGACAGGCAGGACTCTTATCTGGAAACCTCGGCAACTGCCATATATGCTTATTGTATAGCACACGGAATTAATAATGGCTGGCTCGATGCACAGGCTTATAGCCCTATGGCTGTTTTAGCGTGGAATGCCGTTAGCACAAAAGTTAATGCAAAAGGCGAAGTAGAAGGTACCTGTGTAGGTACGGGTATGGGTTTTGACCCTGCTTATTATTACTACCGCCCGGTTAACAATTATGCAGCGCACGGTTATGGCCCGGTATTAATGGCAGGGGCAGAGATAATAATGCTGGCAAACAATAGTGCCATTAAAATAAACGACAGCGCTATCCAGTATTACAAAAAATAGTAGTAGCGTAAAGTATCAGGTCTTTAAATAAATGTATTTATAAATGAAAAAGCAATTTTACATAGCGGTAGCATTTTTACTTTCGGTACTGTCTTATGCCCAGACAAATTCTTACAAGTTTGATTTTGGCACGGGGAAGGCTCAGAAAGGATACATTAAAATTACGCCTGAGACAAGATACACTTCGCAAACCGATTATGGTTTTGTACCCGGATCTAAAGTAGAAGCAGTTGACAGAGGTACAGCTGGGTTAACGGGAAATTACATTACCGGTAAAGGGCCATTTTATTTTTCGGTTAAAGTGCCGGAAGGTAATTATGACGTTAAACTTATATTGGGCGATGTAAAAGGAACGTCAGCTACAAGTGTTCGTACCGAATGCCGCAGGCTTATGCTGCCACAGGTAACCACAAAACAGGGTAAGATAATCGAAAAAACATTTACGGTACACGTTAAAGACAGCCTGATTAGGGATGCCAAAGGTGCTATAATAAGTAAAGTTCGTATTAAACCACGCGAAAAAAATTACCTGCACTGGGACAATGTTCTTACCATTGAGTTTAACGACTCGTTGCCCAAAATATGCGCTATAGAAATTACCCCTAACAAAACGGCGACAACCATTTTTCTTGCCGGAGATTCTACCGTGGTAGACCAACCGGAAGACCCGTATGCGTCGTGGGGGCAAATGTTTCCGTCATTTTTAGTGCCGTCTAAAGTGGCTGTAGCCAATTATGCCGAGAGTGGCGAAACACTTAAGGCATTCGAAAATGAAAAAAGGTTTGAAAAGATATTTAGCCTTGCTAAGGCTGGTGATTACCTGTTTATAGAATTTACGCATAACGACCAAAAGCCGGGATCTAACCATCTTGATGCATTTACAACCTATAAGGAAACCGTAAAAAAATGGATAGCTGAAGCCAGGAACAGAAAGGTGATTCCTGTGCTGGTAACATCTACCAACCGCCGAAAGTTTGATGCAAATGGCCATATAGAAAATACATTACTGGATTATCCTGAAGCATTGCGCCAGACAGCCAAAGAAGAAAATGTTGCCCTGATTGATTTGGCAGCCATGAGCAAAACATTTTATGAAGCATTGGGCGAGAAGGAATCGGTAAAGGCGTTTGTACATTATCCTGCCAATACGTATCCTAACCAGGCCAAAGCGTTAGAAGATAACACCCATTTTAACCCTTATGGTGCATACGAACTTGCAAATTGTGTGGTAAGCAGTATACGCAGGCAAAATTTGCCCCTGGCTAAATTTATAAAAAAAGATGTAACCGATTATAATCCTGCAAACCCTACTCCTGTAGATAAATTTTACTGGCCACAAAGTGGTTTTGTAAGTTCGGCAAAGCCGGACGGGAATTAGTATTACATACAGAGGAAAATAAAATATAATGAGTTTAAGAACAACAATACTTGTAGCTACCGCCCTCGGTTTAACTCTCGCTGTTAACGCGCAAACAGAGTGGCCTGCCATTACCCAAACAACCAAACCATGGACAAGGTGGTGGTGGATGGGCAGTGCGGTAGATGAACAGGGAATTAAAAACCAGTTGCAGCAATTAGACAACGCAGGCTTTGGCGGTACGCAGGTTGTACCCATTTATGGTGCAATAGGTTATGAAGATAAGTATATTAATTATCTTACCCCACAGTGGATGAATATGCTTGATTATACTGTGGCTACCTCTAAAAATTTAAATATGGGGGTAGATATTTCTGTAGGTACCGGTTGGCCCATTGGTGGCCCACAGGTAACTACAGAAGATGCTGCTACAAAAATGATAGTCCAAACGTATACTATAAAAACAGGAGAAAAATTTAGAGACAAAATTATAATAAATGACGAAAAGCAAAAGGGTATTCCCGGAGTTTTTTTAAGTGCTGTTACAGCCTATAATGATAGCGAAAAAGCAATTGTTATAACTGATAAGGTATTACCGGATGGAAGCTTAAACTGGATACCGCCAACAGGGAACTGGCAGTTGTATGCCTTGTTTGTGGGCAAAACAGGTCAAAAGGTAAAACGTGCCGCGGCGGGTGGCGAAGGCTATACGTTAGACCATTTTTCGTCGACAGCATTAGGCAACTACTTTAAAAAATTTGATGAAGCCTTTGGCAATTCAAATCATGGTGTGCGTTCTTTTTTTAACGACAGCTACGAGGTTTATGGTGCCAACTGGACACCTGATTTTTTTGATGAGTTTGAGAAAAGGAGAGGTTATGATTTACGGCTCTACATTAAAGATCTTTCCAAACAATCTAATGATGAGCAGGCGGCAAGGATTAAAAGTGATTACAGGGAAACCATGAGTGCCCTGATGCTTGAAAATTTCACTACAAAATTTACAGAATGGGCACATAATAAAAAATCAATAAATACTAATCAGGCACACGGCTCTCCTGGTAATTTGTTAGACTTGTATGCCGCAGTAGATATTCCGGAATCTGAAACTTTTGGCAGTACTACATTTCATGTTCCGGGATTGCGAAGGGATAGTGCCGATGTACAAAGCGTGGAACCCGACCTTAATGTGCTTAAGTTTGCATCATCTGCGGCACACGTTACAGGTAAAAAGCTGACATCTAACGAAACATTTACCTGGCTTACAGAACATTTTAAAACATCATGGAGCCAGTGTAAACCAGAGGTTGAACAGGTTTTTTTAAGCGGAATTAACCATGTATTTTATCATGGTACTACTTATACACCTGCCAATGTTCCTTTTCCCGGCTGGTTGTTCTATGCCTCTGTAAATTTTGTGCCTCAAAATAGCTTATGGCCACATTTAAAAGGGCTTAATGAATATATAACGCGTTGCCAAACTGTTTTGCAAAGTGGTGAGCCCGATAATGAAGTGCTTGCTTACTGGCCGGTTTATGACAGCTGGGCAAACCCTAAAGGTTTAGACATGGCTTTTGGCATACACCAGATAGACAACTGGCTTTGCCCAACCAATTTTTATACTAATGCTACGGTATTGCACGCCCAGGGATACTCTCTTGATTTTTCTTCAGATAAAATGCTGGCGGGGGCAAAGGTTTCTAACGGTGAAATTAAAGTTACAAATGAAGGTGCGGCTTATAAAGTGTTGCTGGTTTCTAAAACTACTTATATGCCTGTTGCCACTTTACAAAATATTATACGATTGGCACAAAATGGTGCAACTATTGTATTACAACAACTACCGGAAGATGTTCCCGGTTTTAATGATCTTGAAGCTAAGCGTAAACAGCTGAAGGAACTTATAGCTTCTGTTAGTTTTATGCAAAAAACTAACGGCATTAAGGAAGCTGTAACCGGTAAAGGAAAAATAATTATAGCTGAAAATCCTGCACAGGGATTAGCGTATGTAAATATACAGACGGAAACACTTACCGATAGCGGATTAAAATTTATAAAAAGGAAAATTGACGGTGGTAAGTATTATTACATAGTTAACCATACTCCTAATAAAATTGATGGGCCAGTTACATTAAATACCATCGCCGGCAGTGTAGCATTACTTGACCCTCAGACAGGCAAGACCGGTCTGGCGAATTTTACACCGCAAAAAAATGCTACAAACGTTAAGCTGCAATTAGAACCCGGCGAAGCTGTAATTGTTAAGTTACTGGATGCTTCAAAAGCATCGGGCAATAAATGGAATTATAGTGGTGAAAATCTTAAGCCTATAGCGTTAAGCAATAGTTGGAAGTTACACTTTAAAGATGGGGGGCCGGTTATTCCCGCAGACAGGACTATTGAAAACGTAATGCCATGGACAGACCTTAAGGATGATGTGGCAACACAGTCTTTCTCCGGTACAGGTATCTATTCTACCACCTTTAAGCTGAATGGCAAAAAGGCAGATGATTATATTTTACATTTAGACAAGTTATATGAGAGTGCGAGGGTTATAGTGAATGGTAAAGATGCGGGTATTATATGGAGTATCCCTTTTAAACTCAGTATAGGCAATTATCTTAAAAAGGGCGAAAACACTATAGAAATTGAAGTTTGTAACTTAATGGCAAACCGTATAAGGTATATGGATCAAAATAAAATAGAGTGGAGAAAATACCACGAAATAAATTTTGTAAACATTAAATACGAAAGTTTCGATGCTTCTAAGTGGGATGTAATGCCATCGGGATTAGGTGGGGCGATAACCGTTACACCCGTAAAATTTTCAAAATAAATAATAGCAATTTAAAAGATAAAAGAACATGATAAATTATCAACACAAAATTAAGGTACTGGCATCTGTTTGCGGCATGTTTTTGTTACCGCAGCTTTTTCCTAACCACATTAATGAGTCTAAAATTGCAGGTAAAGAAAAAACTGTTGTGTTAGATTATTATTACAATAATGAGTGGAAAAAAGATGCTGAAGGAAAAGAAATCCGTTGGCACTATACGTGGGAAGATACTACCTTTGGGGGCTACTCGGTATTAGGGGAAATGTTTAAAAAGCAGAATGCAAAAATAACATCGCTGGAAAATAAACCAACAGCGGCTAATTTAAAAAATGCTTCTGTATATATTATAGTAGACCCTGATACGGAGAAAGAAACTGCAAAGCCAAATTTTATGGATGCAGAAGCGGCAGAATCTATTGCGGAATGGGTTAAAAAAGGTGGCGTCCTGGTATTGCTTACCAACGATAGCGGTAATGCAGAATTGAAGAATTTTAATAAACTATCAGAAAAATTTGGCATTCATTTTAATGAAGACAGTCACAACCGCGTGCAAAAAGATGCCTTTGAACAAGGTGCTGTAATAACTCCGGAAGGGCATGAGATATTTAGCACTTCTAAAAAGTTATATGTAAAAGAATACAGTTCGTTAAATATCAGCAGCCCTGCCAAAACAGTTTTAAAAAGCGGAGACAACAACCTTATGGCTGTGACAAAATATGGTAAGGGTACTGTATTTGCATTGGGAGATCCGTGGATTTATAACGAATATGTGGGTGGTAAAAAAATGCCTGCCGAATTCCAAAATTATGCAGCAGCAGAAGAATGGGTAAAATGGTTATTGAAACAAACAAAATAAATATGCAACTATCTAAACACACACTAAAAAATATCGAAGCAAAACCGAGTATCGAAATTCCGGATGAGAAATTACTTTCCCTGCCGGAAAAGGTGTTACAATTTGGCACAGGGGTTTTGCTTCGCGGATTGCCCGATTATTTTATAGATAAAGCTAACAAACAGGGTATATTTAACGGCCGTGTGGTAATTATAAAATCTACAGATGGCAGCAATGATGAGTTTGCACAGCAGGATGGTTTGTATACTGTAAGCGTTCGCGGTCTGGAGAACGGGCAGGAAGTTAAGGAAGATATTATTAACGCATCTGTTAGCCGTGTTCTTGCTGCAAAATCAAATTGGGAAGAGATTTTAAAATGTGCACACAACAGCGAGATGACCATTGTGCTATCTAACACTACAGAAGTAGGCATACAGTATGTAGAAGAAAATGTGCTTGAAGGCGCACCATCGTCATTCCCAGGTAAGTTGCTGGCATTTTTACACGAGCGTTATAGAGCGTTTAACGGATCTGAAGATAGTGGTATGGTAATCGTACCTACAGAGCTGGTTACAGATAATGGCGATAAATTAAAAGGTATAGTAATAGATTTAGCCAACTATAATAAATTAAACGGTGCCTTTATTAACTGGTTAGAGAAAAACAATATATTCTGCAATTCACTTGTAGACAGGATAGTACCGGGAAAACCTTCAGGTAAAGATTTAGAAGAGCTTGAAGCCTCATTAGGCTATACAGACACTTTATTAACCATGAGCGAACCATTCAGGCTGTGGGCTATAGAAGGTGATGATAAGGTAAAAGAAGTATTGTCTTTTTATAAAATTGACGATGCCGTAAAAATTGAGCCGGACATTACTTTATATAAAGAATTAAAGCTGAGAATACTTAACGGTACACATACCTTTAATTGTGGTACAGCATTTTTAAGCGGCTTTAATTTAACAAGGGAAGCTGTGGGCGATTTGCAGTTTAGTGTATTTGCCAAACAGCTTATGAAACAAATAAGCGACGCAATACCTTATGATATTGATGAAAACGTAAAAGCGGCTTTTGTAAAAAACACTTTTGAGCGTTTTTGTAACCCGTTTATAAACCATCAATGGCAAAGTATAACTACGCAATACACCTCTAAAATGAATATGCGTAATGTACCGTTACTGCTTAGCCATTACAAAAAATTCAATTCGGTACCTCAATATATGGGTACGGGGTTTGCCGCTTACCTTTTGTATATGAAAGTGGTAAAAAAGGATGGTGATAAATACTATGGCGACAGAAACGGCGAGTTGTATGAAATTAAGGATGATGCAGCAGACTACTTTTATAATGTGTGGCAAAAAAATGACGCCGCCCATGTGCCGGAATTAGTACTTAAAAATGAGGCTTTTTGGGGTACAGACCTTACCCAGTTACCCGGCTTTTTAGCCTTTGTAAAAACTCAATTAAAAAATATAATTGCCAATGGCGCTTTGCAAACCGTAGCAGCGCTTAACTAAGTAAAATAATACATGGCACACAAGGTATTAAAGGTTAATAGTAAGGATAATGTTATAGTAGCCTTATCAAATTTAACAAAAGGGGAAACTATTTCTTTTGAGGGGCATGATTATGTAATGCAGGAAAATATACCGGCAAAGCATAAATTTTACATGCAGGATATGCAACCCGCAGATGAAGTGATAATGTATGGTGTGCTTGTAGGCAAAATTCAGGAACCGGTAAAAGCCGGTAACAGGATGAGTACAGAAAACCTTAAGCATGCGGCAGAGCCTTATGGTTACAGAGAGGTTGATTATGAGTGGCATGCGCCCGATGTTTCGGCATTTGCCGGAAAAACATTTAATGGCTACCACCGTAGCGACGGCAGGGTGGGCACGGCTAACTATTGGTTGTTTATCCCTACAGTTTTTTGCGAAAACAGGAACCTCGATGTCATTCGGGAAGCAATGCACAATGAGTTAGGATACGCAGTAACAGATAAGTATAAGCAGTTTACGCATCAATTGCTTGAAGCGCATAACAGGGGAGAAACATTAGATACTATTGATCTTATGCCATCTTCTGTAACCCAAAGCAGGGCATTTAAAAATGTAGATGGCATAAAGTTTCTTAACCATCAGGGTGGCTGCGGTGGTATCCGCCAGGATGCAGCGGTGCTTAGTAAATTGCTCGCTGCCTATGCAGACCATCCTAACGTAGGTGGGGTAACGGTATTAAGCCTGGGGTGCCAAAACCTTCAGGTACATGATTTCATGGCAGATTTAAGGGCCCAAAATCCAAACTTTGATAAACCACTGCATATTTTTGAGCAACAGCAATCGCAAAGTGAAGAACAACTCATTGCAACTGCCATACGGTCTACTTTTGAGGGGCTAACCCAGATAAATAAACAAGAACGTAAACCCGCACCGCTAAGCAAATTAAGCCTTGGCGTAAAATGCGGCGGCAGCGATGGTTTTAGCGGTATATCGGCTAATCCGTCTGTAGGATATTGTGCCGATTTACTTGTTGGCCTCGGCGGGCAGGTTTTACTGGCAGAATTTCCTGAGTTGTGTGGCGTAGAGCAGGAAATAATAGACAGGTCTGTTAACAAACCTACGGCTGAAAAATTTATACACCTGATGCGCAGCTACGACAGGATTGTTACAAATGCAGGTTCGAGTTTTTCTATGAATCCGTCGCCCGGTAATATCAAGGACGGCCTGATAACCGATGCCATTAAGAGTGCCGGTGCTGCAAAAAAGGGAGGTACATCTCCGGTAGTTGATGTGCTTGACTACACTGAGCCTGCAACAAAACCGGGGCTAAACCTGGTGTGCACGCCGGGTAATGATGTAGAGGCTACTACGGGTAAAGCTGCAAGTGGCGCAACACTTATTTTATTTACCACAGGGTTGGGTACTCCCACAGGAAACCCGGTTTGCCCTGTAATTAAGGTATCTACTAATAGTAGCCTTACACAACGTATGAGCGATATTATAGATATTGACTGTGGCCCGGTAATAGAAGGAGAGAAAAGCATACAGCAAATGGGTACAGAGATACTGGAATATTGCATTAAGGCAGCAAGTGGCGAGGTTACGCCAAAAGCAGTATTACTTAACCAGGACGATTTCATTCCGTGGAAACGAGGGGTTTCCCTTTAATTGAGATAAATCCATAAATAGGATTACAGGTTTTTGATTATTTATAGCTGCTGGTAAGTTCTGGCAGCTATAAATTCACATCACGATTTTCTATTCTAATTTTAACTAAATCATTTATTATGGCACCAACTATACCTTGTTTTCTAAATCGTTTTCGTAATTTAATTTGTTGTACAACAATATTTTTTATTGGCGGCAGCGTTATGGCACAACGGCAAATGGAATATTTAAACAGGGGAGTTGTGGCTACTAATAGTAAACAGGGCGTGTTTGTAAGTTGGAGGCTTTTAGGCACAGAAGACAGAAAAACAGCTTTTAACCTTTACAGAGTAACTAACGGCAAAGAAGTTAAACTTAACAAAAAGCCGTTAACAGCCGGAACTAACTTTTTAGATACAGCTGCAGATAACAAAGAGGTAAACACCTACGTTGTAAAAACACTTTCAGGTAAAAAGGAATTATCAACTGATGGTTCTTTCACATTAAAAACAGGTCAGCCGGTTTATATTTCGATTCCGCTGCAAACACCTCAGGGATACTCACCAAACGATGCTTCTGTAGCCGACCTTGACGGTGATGGTGAATATGAAATTGTATTGCACCAAACCGGTAAAGCCCATGACAATAGCCACAACGGTCCAACAGATGAGCCTATTTTTCAGGCGTATAAATTAGACGGTACTTTAATGTGGACCATCAATTTAGGTAAAAATATTCGTGAAGGTGCACATTATACACAGTTTATAGTGTATGACCTTGATGGAGATGGCAAAGCCGAAATTGCCATGAAAACTGCCGACGGGAGTAAAGATGGCACGGGCAAAATTATTGGCGATGCCTCTAAAGATTTTAGAAATAGCGAAGGGCATATTTTAGAAGGCCCGGAATACCTAACCGTTTTTGACGGGCTTACAGGCGCTGAAGTACATACCGTTAAATTTATAGTGCCACGCCACCCCGATACAGAAAATCCTACTACAGAGCAGCTTAAAGAAATTTGGGGAGATGGCAATGGCAACCGCAGCGACCGCTACCTTGCAGGAACAGCTTACTTAGATGGTAAATCGCCAAGCCTTATTATGGCAAGGGGTTATTACACCCGCACTGCCATTGCCGCCTGGGATTTTAAAAATAAAAAACTAAGCCTGCGCTGGCTTTTTGACAGCGATAGCACAGAAGAGAATAAAAAATACAGAGGGCAGGGCAACCACAACCTTTCTATAACAGATGTAGACAACGATGGCAGGGATGAAATTGTATATGGCGCTATGACGGTAGATGACAACGGGACAGTACTTAATAGTACAGGATACGGCCATGGTGATGCACTGCATGTAGGTGATCTTGACCCTACACACCCGGGAATAGAGATATTTGATATTCAGGAACGATTTGATGATGCAGGTATGCATTTTAGGGATGGCGCCACAGGTGATGTACTTTGGAAAAAACCATCGCTATCTAAAGCGGATAAAGGCCAGGGGCCGGGACGTGGGCTTGCCATTAATGTAGATCCACGCTATCCGGGATCGGAATGTTGGGCAACAAGTGCCGGAATGAGCGGAATGTACGACAGTAAGGGAAACAGGATATCTGAAACGGCACCTGCATGTAATTTTGGTATTTACTGGGATGGCGATATGCTTAGCGAAATTCTTAACGGAGCCGTTATTGATAAATGGGATTATATAGCTGGTAAAACAAATACCCTGTTTGATGCCAAAGAGTATAATTGCGAATCTAACAACGGTACAAAAGCTACTCCGGCATTATCTGCCGATTTATTTGGCGACTGGCGTGAGGAAGTAATTTACCGAACGGCTGATAATAAGGAGCTCT
>Ga0247815_10000212_pt1 | contig 46360 bp, 24 predicted proteins | sample UWRJL194509B1_FD_181014 | JGI IMG/M metagenome (GOLD analysis project Ga0247815, IMG submission 181014) | Plant litter microbial communities from Arlington Agricultural Research Station in Wisconsin, United States - UWRJ-L194-509B-1 | ecosystem: Environmental > Terrestrial > Plant litter >...
TGCCAAAAAAGAACCGCTGGGGAAAATATATGACCTGGTTAAACAGTTAACTCCCGTAATTGAAGCAAATAAAGGGCTCGGTAAAATGGATGGTGTTGTATTAGACAAAGAAAATCAATCTCAAATTATAAAATTAGGCGATTACGAATTTACTTTTAAGCACGATTATACGTTAAATTGGTCTGATGGCGCAAAAGAAGAAGTTTGGCCATCGTCAGGCGCGATTATTATTGAAATAGGAAAAGACGAGTTTTACATTTCCGGATCAGGAATTGTAGTTACTTTTAAGCCATTAAAAGATACATCTCTTAATGCCGGAATTTTAAAAACAGATCAGGGCCAATTAGAGAATGGAGTCTGGAGAACCATCAGACATTTTAACGGAGACCAGACACATCAGGGAAGACACGTTAGAATTGCAGTGGGCGATTATGAAATCCAAAAACTTAAACTGTATACATACGAGTGAGATCAAACCTGAGAGGTTTTAAAAATCTGTCAGGTTTAGCTTCTTACGAATAAAAAAAGAATACAAATCTTCAGCAGACCTGTCAGGTTTCATTGGTCAGTAAAAAACATCAATATGAAAAAAGTAGTACTACTAATTGCAATATTTTTAAGCATCAGCGTCAATTCTCAAATAAAATTACCGCGATTAATCAGCGATAATATGGTTTTGCAGCGCGATACGAAAGTAAATATTTGGGGCTGGGCTTCGGCAAAAGAAAAAATAGAACTTGATTTTAATAACAAAACATACAAAAACACAACCGGCGAGGACGGAAAATGGACCATCGTGCTGCCGTCTCAAAAAGCCGGCGGTCCGTATCAAATGACTTTAAAAGGTAGTAATACCATCGTGCTGCAAAACATTCTTTTTGGAGACGTGTGGCTTTGTTCCGGACAATCTAATATGGAACTGCCCATGGATCGTTTAAAAGATAAGTACAAGGAAGTTATCGCTAAAGCGGAAAATCAAAACATAAGACAATTTTTAGTACCGGACCAATATTATTTTGCCAGTGAAAAACAGGATTTTACATCAGGAGAATGGATTGCAGCCAATCCATCGAGCGTTTTACAATTTTCTGGTGTTGCTTATTTCTTTGCGCTGGATATTTACGAAAAATATCAAATCCCGATTGGATTAATTAATTCGGCTTTGGGAGGTTCGCCTGCAGAGTCCTGGATCAGCGAGGAGAGCGTAAAAAAATTCCCTGAATATTATCAGGAATACCTAAAATTTAAAGATGGAACGTTAGAGAAACAAATCGACGAAAACGATCAGAAAGTAAACAAAGAATGGTATCAGTTAACCAATAAAACAGATATCGGATTAAAAAATAAATGGGCTGCTTTTGAAGTAGATGACACTGCCTGGAAAACGATGAACATCCCGGGTTATTGGGCAGATAATGAATTAGGAAATACAAACGGAGTCGTGTGGTTCAGAAAAGAATTTCTCCTTTCAAAAGTAAAAGAAACTACGGCAAAACTTATTTTAGGAAGAATTGTAGATGCTGATTCGGTTTTTGTAAACGGACATTTTGTGGGCACGACATCTTATCAATATCCTCCGAGAATTTATTCTTTTAATGCTAGTATTTTAAAGGAAGGTAAAAACGAAATTGCCGTTCGCGTAATCAATAATTCAGGAAAAGGAGGTTTCGTGACCGATAAACCGTACGAATTGATTGTGGGTGATGAAACCATCGATTTAAAAGGATCATGGAAATACAATTTAGGAGCAAAAATGCTGCCGTTACCATCTCAGACGTTCGTAAGATGGAAACCAGTCGGATTGTATAATGCCATGATTGCGCCCTTAAAAAATTATGCAATAAAAGGCGTTCTGTGGTATCAGGGAGAATCAAGTACTAAAAAGCCATCAGAATATGCAGCATTAATGGAAACGTTAATTGCAAATTGGAGAACAGCATTCCATCAGGATCAACTGCCTTTTATTTATGTACAGCTGACGAATTTTATGGAGGCAAAATCAGAACCAGCAGAAAGTAATTGGGCGGAATTAAGACAGCAGCAAAAAAACACTTTAGCAGTGCCGAATACAGGAATGGCCGTAACCATAGATTTAGGAGAGTGGAATGACATTCATCCCTTAAACAAATACGATGTTGGTCATAGATTGGCTTTGCAGGCCAGGAAAATAGTGTATGACGAAAAGGATTTAACAGCTTCAGGCCCTCTTTTTAAATCAATACAGAAAAAAGAAAACCAGCTGATTTTAAGTTTTTCAGATGTTGGAACCGGATTAATGGTTAAAAACGGAGATACACTAAAAGAATTTGCCATTGCCGGAAGCGACGGAAAATTTGTTTGGGCAAATGCCATTATCGAAGGCGATCAAATTATTGTTTCGAGTCCAGAAATTCCAAACCCGACAAAAGTTCGTTATGCGTGGGCACACAATCCTGCAGAAGCTAATTTATACAACAAAGAAAATTTACCAGCTTCGCCCTTTGAAGCTGCAATCAATGCAAAAAAATAAAAAGTTTAGCCGTAGATTAATGATAAAAAAAATCATTTTTAATCTGTGCGATCTGTGGCAAAATAACGATAAAGTATTAGAGGGAATTAGCGCAGTTTGCGATAAAAAAACAGTACAAAAAATAAATTCTTACTATTAAAAAATTAGAAAAGCCTTTAAATAATTTTATTTAAAGGCTTTTTCTTTTAAGGAAGTTAAAGTTTTTACAGAGCAGGACGGTTCAGGACAGTTGTGTTGTTTTAATGAAATATGTTTGCTTTGGAGTTACTGCATTTAGTTGTGAATCACTAGACTGCATGACGAATTAGAGTTGACATTTTTATTAATAAAAAGCGATTGGTTATGAGCGAGGTCAGAATTGATTGTGTTGTTTTTGGTTATGATAACGGAAATCTGAAAGTTCTTTTATCTAAAGAAAATAAAGGAGTTGGAACAAAATGGGGACTTATATCGGGAGTTAAAAATAAAAATCAGGATACTGATGACGCAGTTCTTGGTTTGCTGAATGCCTTTGGAACCTGTAAAAATATATTTTTAAAACCTTTAAAAACAGCGGTAGACAATCCGAAGATTATAAAATGTTTTGCCGTAATCAATATCGAAGATTATAAAGTCAATTTTGGTGCGGTAAACCTGTATCAAAGATGGTGCAATATCAAGGATGTACCGGATTTAATTCTCGATCACAATCAAACCTTAGATTACAGCTGGTACCAATTAGGAATTTGTGTTCAGTCTCCTTCGGGTTTCAATCTGCTTCCGGAAAAATTTACATTGTTAGAATTGATGAATCTCTATCAGGAAATTTTGGGCGTAGAAACGGACAAGTTAAGCTTTGGTAAAAATATAGTAAAGCAAAAAGTTATACTTCCCTTAAATAAAAAAGCACAGGATATTTCTCAAAAAACAGATAAACTCTATAAATTTAATACAGCAGTTTATAACAGAAAAGATTTTGTTTTTGATTTCCATCAATAGAAAATCTGGTATATTAATTAGTTACTGTAAGGCACTCTTAAAAAGAGTGCCTTCTTTTTTTTCAGGAATAATTAAATTTACTGGATATTAAAATGAAGATATAATTGTTTATACAACAGTATTGGTAGTATATTTAACAATAATATGGATTTGAAGAAACCCAAAATACCAGTAAAACGCACTATGTTGAAAATAAAAATTGCACTGATTAGTTTTATTTTCGCCGGATTATATGCTTGTAATGATAAAAAAGAGGCTGCGGCTCTTACTATTGCCGGTACTAAAACTCTTAATGAAATTAAGGAAAATAAGACAGCTGTTACGAATACGCCATCTCTTTTAGATTCATCAAAAACTGCTGATACAAAATACTCTCTAGAGCAGCTGGATAATACAAAAGGATTATCTAACAGCTCTGTCAATTGTATATTTCAGGATTCTGAGAATTTAATCTGGATTGGCACCTGGGACGGTTTAAACCGCTATAATGCAAATAATTTTAAAATTTTTAGGCCAGAACTCAATAACGAATCCAGTTTAAGCAATCAGGTAATCCTTAAAATCGATGAAGATGATAATGGAAAAATATGGGTGCTAACCATTCACGGAATCAATCAATACGATAAAAAGATCGATAAATTTAAGCGGTACTATTTCTCAAGAGAAAATAATCCTCCATTATCTGAATCTGAATTTAATATGGCGCTTGATGCTTCTAAAAAAGTATTTTGCGCGGTAAAAAATTGGGGAATTGGTTATTTTAACGGCACTTCTTTTCAGCTGTTAAGCACTCCAAATCTTCCAAAAAAAGCCGTAAAAAAAATGGAATTTGCGCATAATGGCGCGTTATTGGTATTGTTTGAAGACGATAAATTGTATGCTTTAAATTTCAAAACAGGAAAAAACAGCACCAAAACAATTTCAAAAACCGAATTAATTTCAGAAAATGTGCGGGATTTTGGAACTTCCAAAAATCAAAAAGTATTAATAATTCCAAAAGCCGGAAATGCTTTTTTATATGCTGGAGCAAATAAAACTGATATACAAATCGATACAAAACCGATAGCAATAATCGGAAATATTGCTGAAGGATTATTGGTATCGGGAAAATCAGGTTATTTTATTCTAAATGATTCCGGGAAATATAGTACCCAGCCGTGGCTGCAACACCTTAACAATCAAAAAATAACGACGTTGATTCAGGGAACTGAAAACGTAATCTGGAGCGGAACAGATGGCGACGGATTGTTTAAAATATATCCTGTAAAAAAAACTTTTAACCTCATTTCAAAAAACCAGATTCCGGATTTGGAAGGCGGCATTGTCAGGACTTTTTTAGAAGTAGAAGACAATTCGTTTTTTATGGGCACAAAAGGAAAAGGTTTATTTCGTTTTCCGGCTGATTTTTATTTAAATGAAGGCCGTTCCCTTGACTATCAAAACTTTAATGATAACAACAGCATCATCAATAATGCTGTGTTTGCGCTTCATAAAGGACAGGATAATCTTGTTTTTATTGGAACCGACGGAGATGGTATTACAATTTTTGACCTGAAAAAATCAAAGCTTATCGATTGGTCGTCTATTGACGGAAATGAAAAATGCGATTATTTTAAATCAGTATATGCTATTTATCAGGACAATAGTGGTTTTGTCTGGTTAGGAACAAATGGCTACGGCATGGTTCGATGCAAAATTGAACGCTCTGGACAAAAACTAAAAATAACCGAATTCAAAAAGTATTTGGCGAACAGCAAAGGAACAAGATCAATCAGCAGCAACATTATATTTTCGATTATTCCTAAAGATGAAAATCATTTGTGGATAGGAACACGTCTGGGAGGATTGAATCTTTTTGACAAAAAAACAGAGCAATTTCAAACATATAAAAATGTAAAAAATGATGCCTCAAGTTTGTCGAATAATGATATTTTGTGCCTGCAGCTGGATCAGAATAAGAAGCTCTGGATTGGGACAAGTTTTGGCTTAAATGCATTGGAGGATTTAAAAAGCAGCGGAAAAGCGGTTTTTAAAAGCTATACAGATAAGGACGGACTTCCTAATAATACGATTCATGGTATTGTTTTAGATAAAAAATCGAATTTATGGATCAGCACTAATTTTGGAATATCAAATTTTAACACCAGCACTTCCAATTTTATCAATTACACAAAAAATGAAGGACTGCAGAACAATGAATTTGCCGACGGTGCCTTTTATCATGACCATAAAACCGATTTGATTTTTATGGGAGGAATCAAAGGATTTAATTATTTCCTGCCTCAAAAAATTGTTGAATCTTCGATTGTTCCTGCTATTCTTATTGATAAAATCAGCGGTCATAATCAGGTCGTTCCGTATTATCAGGGATTGGTGATTCAACCCAATTCGGCCGCACATCCTTCGATTACATTAAAACACGATCAAAATTTCTTTGATATCGAATTAGCAGCGCTGACGTATATCAACAGCGAAAAATGCCAATATGCGTATCAGCTGCAAAATTTTGATAAAGAGTGGAATTTCATTGGCGATCGAAGGGTAATTTCTTTTACAAACGTCCCGAAAGGAAATTATTCTTTATGGATAAAATGGTCGAATAGTGACGGAGTCTGGAGTGAACCCGTTCAAGCCATTGATATTACTATACGGCCGGTTTTCTGGCAGTCCAACACAGCCATGCTGCTGTATTTGGTATTGATGGTTCTACTCATCATGCTGGTTTTAAGTTATTATAAAAAACGCCAATCGCTGAGCCAAAATATTTTTTTCAGAAAAAGAGAAGAAGAACTGCATGAAAACAGGCTGACTTTTTTTACGAATGTAGCCCATGAATTTCAAACCCCTCTAACTCTGATTGTAGGACCCGCGCAAAAATTAGCCGAAACGACCAATCTCGATGCCAGAAACCAGAAATTCATACAAATGATTCAGCGCAACTCTTCGCGATTATTGTTTTTAACACAGCAATTACTTGAATTTAGAAAAGCAGAATACGATTATCTGGAAGTAACAGCAAGGGAATTTGACTTGGTGAATCTCGTCGAACAAATAGCAGAATTGTTTGACGAATGGGCATTTGACAAGAATATCGAATACAATCTTGACGTTCCCTCGACATTATTTGGATGGTTTGATAAGGATAAAACCGAAAAAATCGTATTTAACTTAATGTCGAATGCTTTTAAATATACGCCCGTAAACGGAAAAATTGATCTTAAATTCCGTATGGAAGGCGAAACTGCTTCTCAATTAAATATTACGATTGTGAATACCGGAAAAGGAATTCCGAAAGAAAAATTAAATTCAATATTTGATCAATTTTTTCTGTCCAATTCAGATCAGGTGCTCGATAATGATATGTTTAGAACCGGAATTGGCCTTGCGTATATTAAAAAATTAGTTACCGTTTTAAGAGGCGAAATTGAAGTATCAAGCATTGCAGATCAGGAAACTGTCTTTACTATTTTATTGCCTTGTCATAAAGAATCCTTTAGCGCTAAAGAACTGGATCGTGAAAAAAGTTCGGTTTTAATATCGCAGCATCTTAAAAATATTCTCGAAGAAATTCCGGATAAATCAGAAGAAATTCCGAACAAGATTTCGTCACTTGAAATTCTCGAAGATCACCGCAAAAAGATTTTAATCGTAGAAGATGAAAAAGAAATTCATCAGTTTCTTTATGATTTATTGGCAGAAAAATATAAAATAATTCCCGCTTATAATGGTGTTGAAGCTCTTGAAATTCTCGAAAATGAACTTCCGGATATTATCATAAGCGATGTGATGATGCCTTTAATGGATGGCGTTGAATTTTGCAAAAAAATAAAGACAGATATCAAGACCTGTCATATTCCGTTTATAATGCTTACAGCCAAAGATTCTGTCATACACAGGATCGAAGGTCTGGAAAGCGGTGCAAATTCGTATATTCCAAAGCCCTTTTATCCCGATCATTTATTAGTCAGAATTCAAAAACTGCTCGAAGAAAAAGAGCTTATTTTAAAGCATTTTTCTCAGGATACGCTGATTGAGAATTTAACAACGCTGCCTATAAATAACGACGAAAAAGATTTTATAAAGAAAGTTATAGAATTAATCCGGGACAATATCGACAATGAAAATCTTCAAAGTTTATTTATCGAAAAAGAATTAGGAATCAGCAATTCGCAATTGTACCGCAAAATAAAACAGATTTTTAATGTTACGCCGAGTGATTTAATTCGGACAATCCGACTGAAACATGCCGCCGAATTACTGCGCAAAAATGTGCTGACAGTTTCAGAAGTATGTTATCAATCCGGGTTTAATAACCGCTCTTATTTTTATCGGGAATTTAAAAAAGTCTATAATGTAACGCCGAAAAATTATCAGCTTAAATACAAAAACAAGAATACAAATTAAACATATTTTACATTCTTTTGTACATAAAATCGATGTTGCGATGTATTTAATATTTTACAAATTGCAGCCAATTTATTAATGTAAGTATTTGTAAATTAGTGAATTGTTTATTGGTGTACACTTTTGACGAAATAGTGTACACCTTTTTTTATACCCTGAGATTACTTTTATAGGAAGATTTTACAAATCACTCAAAAAAAACTATTAACTCATTTAAATCACCAATTTTTTATTAAGATGAAAAAAATAACCACGATTATTAATCAATTTAACACATTTCTATGATGAAGAAAAATATAATTTATCACTTATTTCTGTTAGGAATAATGTTATCAGGAAGTATTATATACGGACAAACCGTAAAAGGTGTTGTTTCAGACGCTAACGGACCATTGCCAGGCGTTAATATAAACGTAAAAGGATCATCGGAAAGTGCTGCTACAGATTTTGATGGAAATTTTACAATCAAAGCAGATGCAAATTCGGTTTTGGTGTTCAGCTACATAGGCTATATCAATCAGGAAGTTTCGGTAAGCGGCAAGAGCGAAGTGAACGCCGTTTTGGTTGAAGATTCTCAAAAACTAAACGAAGTAATTGTTGTGGGATACAGCAGCCAGAAAAAAGGTTCTATAAACGGCGCCGTTGCTCAGGTTGACATGACCGATCTCTCCAAAACCCGAGTGGCAGATGTGGCTCAGGCTTTGCAGGGACAAGTAGCGGGTGTGTTTGTTGCGGCAAATACAGGTGCGCCGGGCGATGGAATAAAACTTCGCATTCGTGGGGAAGGAACTCTGGGAAACAATGAAGCTTTATATGTTGTGGATGGAGTGGCAACTCGCGACATCTCATTTTTGAACCAGTCTGATATTAAATCGATGACCGTATTGAAAGACGCTTCGGCGACAGCCATTTACGGATCAAGAGCTGCGGGCGGGGTTGTAATTATTACCACCAAAAGCGGCGTTAAAGGCATGACAAGTTTTGATGTTGAGGTTTTCTCAGGAATTCATTACGCAGCGAATCTTCCTAAAATGCTGAACGCGAGTCAATATATGTCAGTAAAAGATCAGGCATGGCACAATACAGCAGGAAATGCAGGAAATGCAGAAAGTCCTTATGCTTTTGACAGAAGAACCAGAACAAATCTGGCAGATACTGACTGGCAGAAAGAACTATTTACTACCGGAATCTCAAACAACTTTCAGGTTTCTGCCAGCGGCGCAACAGAAAATGTGCAGTATTTGATTTCAGGAGGTTATTATGGAATTGACGGAATTGTAACAGAAGACAATGATCAATACAAAAGATACAATTTTAGAACTAACGTAAATGCAAATCTTACCGATAGATTTAAATTAGGAACCAATCTTCAGATCAGTTTTACCCAGCAGGACAAATTATCTTCAAGCGGCGATGCACCTGGAATTATTCGTCATGCATTATTGCGTTCGCCTGTGATTGGCGTTTATAAAGACGTAAACGATCCTACTTATAAAGAAAATGATCCTTATACCGATTTGCCTTTTTACACAGGTCCAAATGACGGGTGGAGCAAAAATTACGAACTAACATCCAATCCGCTTGCCATCGTTCATTTTACAAATGATGTGCGTGAACGATTCCAGACTTTTGGGAATGTTTATGGCGAATATGCCTTCTTAGGCGATAAATCATTAAAATTCAAAAGCAGTTTAGGAGTAGATCTTGCTTTTACGCACAATAAAAACTTCGCTGAAAATTTTGGTGATAATAATATTGCCGATACCAACTATCAATATTACGGAATGGGAAGACAAAACCGTCCGAACAGCCTGAATGAAAACAGAGGACAGGAAATGACTTTTACTTTTACCAATACCTTAAACTATGTAAAAACCTTTAAGGAAGTGCATAGCGTCAACTTTTTATTAGGTATGGAAAGCATCAACAGCAAATCATCGGCTATTGGCGGGAGCAGGAATAATTACGAAAACAGTTCTCCGGAATTTCAATATTTAGATTATGGAAACAGTACACTTAATGTTTGGAATTCAGGAAATGCAAGCAGCTGGGCATTGCTTTCCTATTTTGCCTCTGGAAATTATGGTTTTAAAGATAAATACTTTGCTACAGCAACGATAAGAGCCGATGCATCATCAAGATTTGGACCGAATAACAAATGGGGATATTTTCCATCTGTTGCAGCAGGATGGGTTGTTTCTAAAGAAAAATTCATGGAAAAGGTGGACTGGGTTTCGAACTTAAAATTAAGAGCGAGCTGGGGACAATCAGGAAATCAGGAAATCAGCGATCATCAATGGTACAACTTATATACATTAGGAACAGATCCGCACCTTATCCGTATTGGAAATCCTGACGTAAAATGGGAAACTACCACACAAACCAACGTAGGTTTGGATTTAGGGATCTTAAAAAATAAACTGACCGTTACGGTAGATTATTTCTCCAAAATAACAGACGATATTTTATTGAATGTGGTGCCTCCGGGAACCGTTGGAAACTTTTTGCCAACAAGTGTAAACTCGGCTTCTGTAAGTAATAAAGGTTTTGAATTTGGAGTAAATCTTCAAAATAATGACCATGAATTCAAATACGGAATAAACGCTAATTTAGCGACATTAGAAAATAATGTAGACAAATTGCAGCAAAATGTAAGCAATATTACAGATGATGCCACACACACTAAAACGGTTGTTGGCCAGCCGATAAGCTCGTATTACGGATATCAGTTTGACGGAATTTATCAAAATGCGGGCGAAGTAAGTTCTCACTTATTTGCTGCTGCAAACGGAACACAGCCGGGAGATATCCGATTTAAAGATCTTAATAACGACGGGCAGATTAATGCAGACGACAGGACTTTTATAGGAAGTTCGATTCCTAAAATAACATACGGTTTTAACTTTAATGCCGATTATAAAAACTTCGATTTCTCTTTCTTATTGCAGGGAGTAGAAGGCGTTGACCGTTATAACGATTCAAAACAAATTTTAAATTATGACAGCCGTCCATTCAATTCAACAACAGATGTTCTAAACAGCTGGACCGGAGAAGGAACAACTAACACAACGCCCAGAGTGACTTTTAACGATAACGGAGGAAGCAGGGTTTCGAGTGTTTTTGTAGAAGATGCATCGTATTTACGATTAAAAAATATCGAAATCGGTTATACATTCTCAAAATCAATTCCGGGCGTTAATAGTTTAAGAGTATATGTATCGGGACAAAATTTATTCACAATTACAGATTATACTGGCTTAGATCCTGAATCTACTTCATTGATTGACAGAGGAACTTATCCGCAGTCGACCGCTTTCATTTTTGGGGCTAAAGTGAAATTATAATTAATAATTTAAAGTATTATATCATGAAAAAAATATTTATAACCTTGCTTATAACCTCATTATGTATGGTTAGCTGTCAGGACGAATTAGATACCGAGGCAACAGGACTGTCTACAAAAGAAGGATTGGTTACCGCAGCTGTAGTCGAAAACTCGATAAGTTCATCGTACCAATTGCTTTCAAACAGACTTAATATTCTGGGCGAATGGAATTGGGCAGGAGGCCTGGTTTTTCAAAACGATTATATCATGCAGGACATTGCATCTGATGATATGGAAAAAAAGTGGATTTCAGACGGTGATCAGCCCTGGATCGATGAGATTAATAATTTTACTTTCACCTCTACAAATGGAGGTCCGAATGGTTTATGGAAATACAATTATGAAGGAATAAAAAGACTGAATCTGGGCATCGAATTATTGACAAGATCAGATATTGAAGCTGTTACCGGAATTTCAGCAGCAAGAAAAAATCAGTTATTAGGAGAAGCCTATTTTTTAAGATCCTTCTATTATTTTTCATTGGTAACTAATTTTGGAGATGTTCCGTTAATTGTAAAACCTGTTGAGTCTTTAGAAGAAGCTTTTAAAGTAGCAGTACGAGCAGATAAAGCGTTAGTTTGGGATAAAATAAAAGCAGATTTAGTACTGGCACAAGGATTGCTTCCGGACACCAAATATTCCTCAACAACAGAAAAATGGAGAGTATCAAAAGGAGCTGTTATTGCCTTACAGGCTAAAGCTGCGTTATATACGCAAAAATGGGCAGAAGTAGCGCCATTAGTAGATCAGTTAACAACCTTAGGTTATGGTTTAGATGCCAATTATTTTGACAATTTCAGCACTGCTAAAGAATACAGCGATAGTGAAGTTATTTTTTCATACGACCACCAATCGAATATAACGCCGAGAAGAGGAAACGGAATCTGCGCTCCTTTAGGATGGGGATTTTTTGCGCCAAGCACCGATTTTTTAAATTCGTTTGAACCTAATGACCCAAGAAAATTATATACAGTAGATGTCACAAATCAAAACATGAACAAAATGCTGGGCAGTTTAGACGGAACCAACAAAGGAAATGACGACGCACCAAACAACAAAGTATACCTGCGTTATGCAGATGCCTTGCTTTGGAAAGCGGAAGCACTGAATGAAGGAGGAAATTATCCGGGTGCAATTGCTATAATCAATCAAATCAGGTTAAGAGCAAGAACAACCCTTACGGCTTTGGGAACTGTACCTCCGGCAGGAACTTTACCGGATCGTCCGGCATCATCAGATAAAGCGGTCATTAAAAACTGGCTGATTGCTGAAAGAAGAGCCGAACTTGGTTTTGAAAATCAAAGAATGCTCGATTTAAAAAGATGGGGAATTGCGAAACAAGTCATGACGGCTCACGGAAAAAACTTCCTGGACAAACACCTGTTATATCCAATTCCGCAGTCAGAAATTGATGCTTCGGCAGGAACTCTAACACAAAATCCAGGATATTAATTCTCCTATAAGATTAATCCGGATCGTTTATTGATTTGGATTAATCTTTATAAATAAAAAGTATAAGTATGAAAGATATAGCAAAACGTTTTACCACAAACCCATTATTATCACCGAAAGACCTGCCTTCAAGTGCTCAAGGTCTTGAAATTACCTGTCTGCTAAATCCGGGAGTTTTTCAATTTGATGGTAAAATCTGGCTTTTAGTTAGAGTAGCCGAAAGACCGCACCAAAAAGACAATATAATTTCTTTTCCGATATTAACAAAAACAGGCGGGATCGAAATTATTGAAATTCCAAGCGACCATCCGGACTTAATTGCCACTGATGCCAGAGTCATCAGTTACAAAGGAGTCGATTATTTGACCACCTTATCGCATCTTCGATTACTGTGCAGTGAAGACGGACATCAATTTTATGAACCAGAAAACTATCCGGCATTAGTGGGAGAAGGAATGCTGGAAACCTTTGGTATCGAAGACTGCAGAGTGGCATTAATTGACGGAAAATATTACCTGACTTTTACTTCCGTATCAGATAATGGTGTAGGGGTTGGACTCCGCACGACAACCGACTGGAAAACCTTTGAAAAACACGGTATGATTTTACCGGCACACAATAAAGACTGCGCCATTTTTGAAGAAAAAATAAATGGATTGTATTATGCACTGCATCGTCCGAGCAGTGTTGATATTGGCGGTAATTATATATGGATCGCCTCTTCGCCGGATGCGATTCACTGGGGAAACCATAAATGCATCATCAAAACCAGAAAAGGACTTTGGGATAGTAAAAGGGTTGGTGCAGGAGCAGCACCGATAAAAACAGAAAAAGGCTGGCTTGAAATTTACCACGGAGCCAATGACAAACACCAATATTGTTTAGGGGCATTTTTGATGGATTTAGAAGATCCTTCAAAAGTAATTGCAAGAACAGAACAGCCTATTATGGTGCCCACGGCAGAGTATGAACTGCATGGTTTTTTTGGACAGGTAGTATTTACAAACGGGCACATTGTATCTCCAGACGGTGAAACCGTTACTATTTATTATGGTGCTGCCGATGAGTTTGTCTGCGGAGCTGAAATCTCCATTAAAGAAATATTTTCACTTTTAAATTATATCTAATGTTAAAGAAGCTCCAGACAGAAATAGGCTATTTTAAAAATCAGACTCATAATTTTCAGATTTTAATTTTTACTAATTTGGTTTATGCACTCGTACTGCCTGTAATAGACATTTTTGTTGCAGCTTATATCATGCGAAATTCTAATGATACCTCTAAAGTTGTCATTTATCAATTGGCCATTTATACCGGAATCCCGCTTACTTTTCTCTTAAATGGGTTATTGCTAAAGTATTTCAATATCAGAAAATTATATTCATTAGGAATGATGCTCAGCGGTGTTTCGATGATTATTATGATGTCTTTGCAGACATTAGATTTAATCGGAATCGGAATTGCCGGCATTACAATGGGACTTTCTTTTGGGCTGTATTGGGCAAATAGAGATTATCTGGCACTGTCGATAACCAATGATAATAACAGAAATTATTATTACGGATTAGAGACTTTTATTTACACCATTATCGCCATTGTAGTGCCCGCCACAATTGGCTGGTTTATTCAGTCTAAAACAGGCGAAGATCAAAAACATACTGCGTATTTAATTATTACCGGAATCGTTTTTCTAATTACAGTTTCGGCTTCTATTGTATGCTTTCGCGGAAAATTTGAAAATCCGGTGCAGAAACAGTACATCTTTTTCAAATTTCATCCCTTATGGAATAAATTACTTTTATTGGCATCGTTTAAAGGACTGGCGCAGGGGTTTTTAGTAACAGCTCCGGCAATGCTTATTTTTAAACTTTTAGGAGAAGAAGGCGCTTTAGGAAAAGCACAATCCATTGGTGCAGTTTTGGCCGCTGTTATCATATATTTTATCGGACGTTTTTCTAAACCTTCGGACAGGATCAAAACATTTTCGGCAGGACTGATTTTATTTGCTATGGGCGCTTGTTTAAACGGATTTTTGTTCGATAAAATGGGCGTGATTGTATTTTTACTTTTATTGTTAATCGCAAAACCCTTAATGGATCTGGCTTATTTTCCAATTCAGTTACGGGTAATTGACATTGTTTCCCGAATCGAAAAAAGAGGCGAATTTACCTATATCTTAAACCATGAAGCAGGCCTATATGCCGGAAGACTCTTTGGGGCAGGAACTTTTTTGACTCTATATTACGTGGTTTCAGAAGATTTTGCCTTGAGATATGCCATCGGAATTATTGCTTTGCTGCAATTGTGCTCTATTTTTATAAGTAAAAAAATTATTAGGGAAGGAGATAAGCTTGCACCAGAAGAAACAGCAGCAGTAGATCTAAAAGTACTGGATGATGCAGCAGTGAAATTACTCTAAAATAAAAAATAAACAAATGAATACTATTTTAAAAATAACGGTTTCATGCTGGTTAGCTTTCAATTTAAACGCCAATGCGCAGGTAAAGCAGCAATCCATTCCTCGTGTCGATCAAATGCCAAATTATCCAAAACCTTTTCAAATTATTGATTACAATAAATTGGCCATGGATTTTGATAAAACCGTTTATGATTTTGATGCAAAAGGTAAATTTTGGCCAATGGTCTGGATGGATAAAAGCCACAAAAACTACCCGCAGGATGTGGTAGGTTTATATACAGCGGTTGGAGATGTACGCCAGGGAGCCAACAACAAAGGAATGTTTCATGAAGCACTCGGCACTATGGGCGCGACTTTAGGAGCAAGTTTGGTGGGTATTGATAAAACAAATCAGCAAAACAGAAACTATGTGGGCATGCTGAAAAATTATTTTAATAAAGATACCGGCTGGGATATTATGATGAATAATACCTGTCCTGAAGTGGCTTTGTTAGGCGGCGGTTATGGTCGTGACTGGTGGTATGATGTTTATCCTAATTTATTATTTTATGCAGTTTACGATCAATATCCGAAAGAACCGGAATTCGATAAAATTGCAAAAACCATAGCCGATAAATTCTTTAAAGCAGATTCTACATTAAACGGAAATTACAATTACTCTTTTTTTGATTATGCAAAAATGAAACCTATGACCAACAATATCTGCGCCCAGCCAGATGCAGCTGCCGGTCATGCCTGGGTTTTATATGCGGCATATAAAAAGTTTGGTGATAAAAAATATTTAAAAGGAGCAGTCAGCGCGATGAATGCCCTTGAAGGCCAGCCAATCAACCCAACGTATGAATTATTAATGCCGTTTGGAGCTTATTTGGCAGCTAGATTAAATGCCGAAGAAGGAAAAAAATACGACACCAATAAAATGCTCGCCTGGAGTTTTGACGGAACAGCGATCTGCCGTGAAGGCTGGGGCGTTTTAGTTGGCAATTGGAACGGATTTGATATTTCAGGAACCGTAGGAAGTACCGTAGATCACGGCGGCTATGGTTTTTTAATGAATACGTATGATGCGGCCTGGCCTTTGGTGCCAATGGTGCGTTATGACCAATCGTATGCAAAAGCCATTGGAAAATGGATGTTGAACGCCGCAAATGCAGCCCGATTTTTTTATCCGCAGTATATGCCGGATGATCACGAAACAATTCCCGAATTGGCAGAAGTTTCAAAAGGTGTTATTGGGTATGAAGGCATCATTAAAAAATCAAATTTAACAGGATATGATCACATACAAGCGCCGGTTGCACAAGGCGACGGACCGCTTTGGGTATTGGGAGAAAATCCGAGAGAATCTCAATTCAGCATTTACGGAAGCGGTCACGTTGGGATTTTTGGCAGCATCATCAGAAAAACAAATGTGGAAGGAATTTTGCAGTTGAATTTATTAGCAACCGATTTTTTTAGAGATAAAGCGTATCCCACTTATTTGTATTATAACCCATTTGATGCCGTAAAAACAATTACAGTAAAAACGCCAAAAGGTAAAAAAGTCGATTTATACGATACAGTTTCCGGAAAATTCACTGCCAGAAATGTTGCTTCCTCTTCGCAAATCAAAATTTCAGGGGGGAATGCGGCTGTAATTGTTATCGTTCCTGCTAAGGCAAAAATTACCTATCAGGACCATAAAATGCTGGCAGACGGAATTGTGGTGGATTATCATGCACAGCTTAAAATATAAATTGCAAGAAATGAAATTTACATTTAAAGTCATTTTAGTTATTGCATTTTTTTTGTTCAAAAGCAATTTTGCAAAAGGCCAAAACACAGATCAAAAATGGTGGAAAGAAGCTGTTTTTTATCAAATCTACATGCCAAGTTATGCAGACAGCAATGGCGACGGATATGGTGATTTTAAAGGAATGACAAGTAAATTAGATTATCTTCAGAATTTAGGCGTAAAAGGAATCTGGCTCACACCATTTCTGACTTCACCAAAAGTAGATAACGGTTATGATATTGCCAATTATTACGAAGTGGATCCCACGTATGGCAACAGGGCAGATTTCGATCTTTTTTTGAAAGAAGCCCACAAGCGCGGTATAAAAGTGATTATGGATATGGTTTTAAATCATTCCTCAACAGACTGTAAGTGGTTTCAGGAATCCAGAAAATCCAAAGAAAACAAGTATCGTGATTATTACATCTGGAAAGACAAACCCAATAATTGGGAATCTTTTTTTGGAGGATCGGCATGGGAAAAAGATCTTCTTACCAACCAATATTATTATCACAAATTTGATAAAAAAATGGCAGACCTTAATTGGTCCAGTCCTGTATTAGTTGCTGAGGTTCAAAAAATACTCCGTTTCTGGCTCGATGCCGGAATAGACGGATTTAGGCTTGACGTCATTAATTTTTTAAATACTGACGGAATTACGGCTGATAATCCAACGAAAGACGGGAAGCAGGAACATATAAATGATATTGATCAAAAAGGCGTAAAAAAGGCCATGCGAATTATAAAAGCTACGGTAAATGAATACGAAAACCGTTTTATTGTAGGCGAAATTGGAAGTGATAAAATTGAGGTTTTAAAACAATATCAATCAGAAGATTTACTAGATGTAGTTTTCAATTTTAATTTCGGAAGCATCAGGGATTTTTCAGTCAAACGCATTTTTGATGAAATGCAGAGCATGGAGAAAAACATGAACAGTTATCCCACTTTATTTTTTGGGAGTCATGATATGCCCCGTATAATGAATCGCCTTGCAGATAATAATCCTGATAAAGCTTTTGCACTTGCTGCCTTAATTTTAACAGCAAAAGGAATTCCGTTTATTTATTATGGAGAAGAAATCGGAATGCAGAATATTACCGCCAATACTTTTCAGGAGATAGTAGATGTGCAGGGAAAAACGCATTATGAACTCGCACTCGAAAAAGGAAAAAAAGCAACCGAAGCACTTCTGGAAGCCAACGAACACAATCGTGATAAATCCAGAAGTCCAATGCAATGGAGCGCAGAAGCGAATGGAGGATTTTCTTCCGGGAAAACATGGATTAAAATTAATCCTGATTATAAAAAAACAAATGTCAACACTCTGACGACTCAGAAAAAATCGATTCTCAACCAGTATAAAAAATTGATTGCATTACGCAACAATGAAAAAGTCCTGCAATATGGTAAATACGATCATCTTGAGTTGAAAGACGATCAAATTTTATTTACAAGATCTTTTGACGGAGATCAAGTTAATGTCATAATTAACTTTGGTACTAAAAGTAAATTAATTCTGCCGGCCAATGCTCAAATATTAATGGGAAGTAAAGAATTAGAAAGTAATGGTTTTATTATGTACAGGGACTGAAAATTAAATCTAATAAAAGAGGGAAGACTTTTATTAGATTTTCAATTTCTAAGAGCTAAAAAAATGGCGCAAAGTCAGAGACATTTGCGCAGCATTTCATAAATAATACTTCGTGGAGCTAGTGCTCGGTTAGAATTATTTTCAATCTCTTTCGATAAATCCATTACCATTTGGATGAACTGTAGAATAATCTAATGCACCAATACTGTAGCAGTTTTCACCCCTATAGTATTTAGGATTGGGAGTATCATTTTCATCTCGATACCAACTTGTTTTAATTTTATATTTTGTAGTATCTAACTCTACCTTTACGATTTTAGAATTGTCATTTACCAACTGCCACCCTGCATTTTTACCAAACCAGCATACACCAATTTCATCACCTAATTCTGTAACATTCGAAATATTTAATTTCACGTAACGGTCTTTAGGGGCAGTGTTTAATTTACCCTCAGCTATTATTCGTTCATTATTATAATAATCACTAAATATGGTGATGACCTGCGTTTTATCTCTTGAATATAAATAAATTCGACTGCTTCGTGGATTAGAATTGCAATTTATGAACAATAGCAGTAATAAAATATAAAAGATATTTTTTATTCTTTTTAGTAATCTCATAGTAATGTTTAATATTTTAAAAGAAACAATTAATTGTCTTTATGTGGAGTGCTATTTTATCTCCTGCTTGCGCGCGAGTCTCGCTTGTGAACGCAAATTTGTCCCGTCTTGAAAAATTTTATTTATAATGGTTTGAGAAATAAACTTTACTGTGTGCACGAGAGAGACGCGCGCGCGAGCAGGGGTATTTTGCTAATAAGAAACATTAGGCAGCTTTTATAAAGAAAATAATTGTATTGATTTTTTACTCCTTCTTCAAATTCACAATCTCCTGAGCGCTTACCCTTATCACTGTGCCATGACGTGTACCCAAAGGAAAACTAACTTGTTCTGATATATCTTCCCAGCCTTTGGCGGTTTCTTTTACAGCGCCGTATTTCTTCAACGTGTATTTATCAAAATAAACCATCCAATTGTTGTCAATTTTAATTGCCGTGGGACCTTCTGCCCAATAATTTCCGGTAATTGGCGCACTGGCTTTGCTGTACGGACCTGTTAGGTTTTTGCTGAACGCTGTTTTTAGATTTTTCTGAACCGGATTACGAGTTTCATCTTTCAGATACATTACATATCCCTGATCTTGTTTTACAATAGAAGCGTCTATGACATTAAAGCCCGGTTCATAAAGTAATTTTGTTTTGGCAAATTTTTTAAAATCTTTCGTTGTTGTGTAATAAATTCGATGGTTGTAGCCTTTCTCTTCCTCTGATTTCGTTTCAGTAAATTTTCCGTCAATTGTCGACGCCCAATAAATCATATAGGTTTTCGATTTTTCATCGTAGGTAATTTCAGGTGCCCACGTATTTCTTGCTTTTTCTTCGTGTGCCATCACCGGAATAAATTCCTGCTTCGACCAATGAATTAAATCTTTTGAGGAGGCGTAGCCAATTCCCTTGTCTGTCCAGCTTACCGTCCAGACCATGTGATACAAACCGTCGCCGCCTTTTATAACGCACGGATCACGCATCAGTTTATCTTTGCCAACTTCCGGCGTTAAAAACGAAGCATCATTTTTTAAGGTATTCCATGTATAGCCGTCTTCGCTGTAGGCTAAATGCAATCCGTCTTCGCCGTTTCCTTTAAAATAAGTAAAAACATAACCATCCGGCTTTACGGTATAATTGTTGGCATTCAGCCATTTTTCGCAGGTTTTTGGCCAGGACGCATTTGTTCCTTTTACGCCCAACCCAAAACCGTGTCCTCCGTTTTCATACAAATGCATTTCGGCTGAAACTTTTTCTTTTTTCAAAGCCAAATAATAATTAATGCTATTTTCAACAGGAACCGCTTTATCGTCTGTGGCATGCACCAAAAAAGCTTTTGGCGTTGCAGCTGTAATTTGTTTCTCGTTCGAATATTTTTCTGATGCCTCGCTGGAAGCATTTTTTCCTAACAAATTATCTTTAGAGCCCTGATGAGTAATGCCTTCCATCATAGAAATAACAGGATAAATCAAGATCGAAAAATTAGGTTTTGCACTTATAGTGTCAGCAGGAATATAAATTTTATCATCATAATGCGTCGATAAGGTCGCCGCCAAATGACCGCCCGCAGAGAAACCCATAATGCCAATTTTGTTCGGATTTAATTTCCATTTTACAGCATTTCTGCGCACCAATCGTACTGCTTCCTGAGCATCCTGCAATGGTCCGACAGTTTTATTTTTCATGATTAAATCGCTTGGTAAACGGTATTTCAGCACAAAAGCGTTTATGCCTAAACTGTTGAGCCATTCTGCAACTTTATAACCTTCTTTATTGATGGCTAACATTCCGTAACCGCCTCCTGGACAAATGATAACAGCTGTTCCGTTTGACTTTGCAGCATCAGCGAAATAAGCGGTAAGAGTTGGTAAAGTTACTTTTCGGACTCCTTCAGAAATGTCGCCTTTGCGGTCTGTTACTTCTGAATAATCCTTCGACTGAATTTCATCAGGAATTTTATCCCATAACGGAATTTCCTTTTTTTGTGCAAACGCAGGAACGCTGATACACAATGATATAAAAAATAATACGGCTTTTAAGTGTCTTAAGTTATTTGGTTTTCTCATAAAATTCTATTTCAACAACATGTAATTGTCCGGTTGCAGCAACCGATGTTTTATCTTTTTATAAATCTAGTTCTTTTGTGGGATCTACCTCAATAATTTCGAAACTTTTTGATTTTTGATTCCTTAGACAGTGTAATTTTTTCCATGAATTATCATTAAAGGAAAATATTCGGCGTTTTTGAAATCTTCGTTTTTCAATTTCCATCCGTAATAAAATTGAATTTTGCTCTCTTAAATTCCTGAGAATATGAAGCGGAGCTTAAAATGAGTATTGCAATAAATCAGGCGTTCTGCATCTTTTGAATGGTTAGCGTAAAATTTGAATTTACCGTCTGAAAGAAATCCTGATTCTGCTCAGTAAATACTGAAACATTAAGGTAAAAATAGGAGTGACACATTAAAATACCATCCTGCTGCATCCTGCTTGTTTTTGATTCTTTTTTTATCAAATATTACCAATTTATTTTTTAATTCTTATTTTTTTACGAAAATAAATGGGAATAGTAAAAAAATAAATTAATAAAATTTTTGATATGATATTTTATTTTTTTTGAGTTTAGTATTGCTTGTAAATCAAGGCATTGAATGGTTTTTTGTTAAAATTAACATAAAAATTTTTATAATATATTGAAAGCTAACAGGATACTACAGGATACAGAGAAAACCCCTTCTGGATACATTTGGCTCAACTAATTAATTAACCAAATCTTAATTTTTATGAAAAACAAGCTTAATTTTTTGCTGATTTTTGCCATGTTTGCTCTACTGCATACAGCGGCTTATTCGCAGAACAAAGTGGTTAAAGGAACAATTACAGATGCAGCCGGATTACCTATTCCGGGAGCAAATGTGCTTCTTAAAGGAACAAGAACCGGATCGAGTACAGATTTTGATGGTAAATATTCTATCAGCGCTGCTCCGGGACAAGTATTGGTGTTTTCTTCAAGTGGTTCTAAAACACAAGAAATTACAGTTGGAACAAATTCAGAACTTAATGTAAAACTTACAGACGATGTCGCCCAGCTGAATGAGGTAGTTGTTGTAGGTTATAACACAGTAAAGAAATCTGATGTTACAGGAGCGGTTGCAAGTGTTACGGCAGCACAATTAATGAACAGACCTGTGTCTAATGCGCTTGAAGCATTGCAGGGAAAAGCTGCGGGTGTTGACATTACGAGCAACGAGCGTCCAGGATCTCTTGGTACAGTTCGTATTCGTGGTACTCGTTCGTTAACAGCGAGTAATAATCCTCTTTACGTAGTAGATGGGGTGCCTTTGTTGTCTGAATCATCTATTGAAACATTAAATCCTAGAGATATTGCTTCTATTGATGTGCTTAAAGATGCCTCTGCAACGGCAATCTACGGTTCTCGTGGAGCAAATGGAGTTATCATTGTTACAACAAAACAAGGTAAATCAGGAGTATTCACATTAAACTATGCAGGAACTTTAACAGCTTCTCAGGTAGTAGACAGATCGCCATCAATGAATGCAGCTGATTTTATTCAGTTCAGAAGATGGGCAGCCTACAATCTTAACTCAACAACTTACGCACATCCGGATTCTCCGACTCTTGCCAATGACAAATTAATTTTTGATAGTGCATTAGACGGTCAGACTTCAAGAGACAACGTTTTAAAAGGATGGGCAAGTGGTACTTGGGATGCATCTCAGGTAACCAATACGGATTGGGTTGATCTTGTAACGCAGGCAGGAATCACTAAAGAGCACGTTTTAAGTGCAAGTGGCGGATCTGACAAGGTAAATACTTACGCATCTATTGGATATTTAGATCAGGAAGGTACTCAAAAAGGACAATGGTACAAACGTTATACTGGAAAAATAAGTTCAAATATTAATCCTTCTGACTGGTTTAAAATGAGTGCATCTTTAAATGCTTCATGGAGCGAACAGGATTTTGGTATGTCTACTTTTCAGGCACGAAGCGGAACAGCGCCTAATGCAATTTTAGGAGTAGCAAAATCTATTTATAATATTGCAGTTCCTTATGATTCAACTGGTAAACTGATTATTAATCCAGGGGGTGAATCAAGTGTTTATACGATCATGAACGAGTGGGATAAAAGTACACAAAGATCTCAAACATTGCGTGTTTTGGGTAGTTTTGCAGCGACTCTTGATTTTGGTAAGCTATACGATCCTTTACAAGGTCTTACTTATAAAGTGAATTTTGGACCAGATTTCCGTCACTGGAGAGAAGGATCTTATATTGATGGAACTTCATCTCTTAAAGTGAATGCAAACGGAAGTGCTGGTATAAATTATGCCCGCTTGCAAAATCGCCGCGATCTTTCATGGACATTGGATAATATAATAAATTACGACCGCACTTTTGCGTTGAGACATAAAGTAGGAATGACGCTGCTTCAAACAGCCTCTTCATGGAATGTTGAAAATTCTGCTATGAGTGCCAACAATATTCTAAAGCCTTCTTTTTTATGGAATGCAATGGGAACTGTCGATCTTACCAATGCTTCTAATAATGGGCGTATGAGTTCAGGTCTTACAGAGCGTCAGTTAAGCTCTTATATGGTTCGTGCTAACTATGGTTTTGACAACCGTTATTTATTAACAATGTCAGGTCGTTGGGATGGTGCTTCACAATTAGCTGATGGATACAAATGGGATTTCTTTCCTTCAGCAGCTTTGGCATGGAGACTTAATAACGAAGAATTTCTAAAAGGGATAACCTGGCTTGAAAATTTAAAACTTCGTTTAGGTTTTGGTACAACAGGAAACTCATCAGTTGATCCTTATAAAACAAAAGGACTTGTTTCTTCGATATTTCTTCCTTTCAATGGTATGAGCAACCAAATAGGTTATACTACTAACGAGCCATATTATACAGATACACAATTATCATTGGCAAACAAAGCACTTGGCTGGGAAAAAACAACACAATACAATGTGGGTGTCGACTTTAGTTTCTTAAACAATAGAGTAAGTGGTAGTATAGATGCTTACAGATCATTTACAAACGATTTATTAATGGCGGTTAAAATACCAACATTAACAGGTTTTCCTTCGACTTTTTCAAATGTTGGAAAAACAAGTAACCGCGGTATTGAGGTAACGCTTAACTTAATTCCAATTCAGACTAAAGGAGGCTTTACATGGGAAACTAATTTAAATGGAGCTTATCAGCAAGATGAAATATTAGAATTAGCGTATGGTAAAGCTGATATGCCGGACAATACTTGGTTTATTGGAGAAAATCTAGCCGTTCGTTACGGTTATGACAATCTTGGTTTATGGCAAAACACACCAGAAGACCTTGCTGAAATGGCAAAATGGGGTGCAAGTTATAATTTTACTCCGGGTAATGTGCGTCCAAAAGATCAAAATGGAGATTACAAAATGGATGCGGCTGACCGTAGAGTTCTGGGTAACAGCAGCCCAACCTGGACAATGGGATGGAACAACAACTTTGATTACAAAGGAATTGAATTTGGATTTAATATTTATGGACGTGCAGGATATTTAGCCGATACAGGAGGAGAAGCGCTTACTTCTCACGCCAATCAAAGAGAGGTTGATTACTGGAGACCGGACAATACAGGTGCTGAATTTCAAAAACCTATTTTAGGTCAGGCAACATCAGGATCAGCAGATAAATTCTCAGGACTTCTTGGATTTCCAAAAGCTTCTTTTGTAAAAATTCGTAACATTTCATTAGGGTATAATTTCTCTAAAGATTTAGCTAAAAGTGTTGGTTTATCAAACTTTAAAATTTATGCGCAGGCGGTAAATCCGGGTAATATCTATCAATCATTAGACTGGTATGATTTAGATACTAATTCATCATACTCTAACCGCAGTTTCGTTATGGGTCTTGAAGTTGGATTTTAAAAATAATGTGTTGTAACGAATTAAAGTATAACAAAAAAAAGTAAAAAAATGAACAATATAAAAAATATAGGAATTGGTCTTTTGGTAATGATAGGATTATCGATTTCCTCTTGTTCGAAAGACTTTCTAGACGAAGAACAGAACAGTCAGCTTTCGACAGATGATTTTCAAACCTCTGAAGGTCTTCAGGCTTTGACTGTATCACTTTACGGAAATATCCGCTGGCATTTTGGTTTTGAATGGGCTTATGCCACTACATTATACGGAACGGATGAGTTTACAAACGCAAACGATTTGACGAACCAAATGTGGAATAATTATGACAACCGTTTTGGTCCAATTGGTGCTACAGCAGCTACTGGAGCAGCGAATGGAAACGCGACTAGTCCTGCGGCGCTTTGGGATGAAATGTATTATGGAATTGCATCTTGTAATACCATCATTGCAAATGCTGATAAAATTGCAGATATAAAAATTCGTAACCGTTGTTTGGCGCATGCTTATTTTTTACGCGGTTACAACTATTACCGTCTAACAGCGCAATACGGTGGAGTTGTATTACAGACAACACCTGCAACGGGAGTGGTGCGTAACTTTACACGTTCTACAGACGAGCAGTGCTGGGAGCAGGTAATATCTGATTTACGTAACTCTTATAATCATTTTGAAGGTGAAGTTTTTACCTACGGAAAAGGAATGACATGGACTAAAGCAACTGCAGCTCACTTTTTGGCGAAAGCATTATTATTCCGTTCTTCTGAACGTAACGATAAATGGAATGCAGCTTATAAAGCAGCCGATCTTGCAGAAGCAGTTCAGGCTTGCAGCTACGCAATTACGGCACGTGGACCATTGACAAATAATTATAGTGATCTTTATGCAAACTGGACAGGAATTGACTGTCCGAATGAGCAGTTAAGTGAAATATTAATGGCTGCCGGTCACAATGGAGATGCCGCGACAGTAGGTCGTTTTGGAAACCGTACATATAACTATTTTGCACCGCAATTTTCTAGTTTCGCAGGCGGATGGGTATTGCGTGGTGTATGGATTGGAAGTATGGATTTCCAACGTTGTCGTCCTACTGAATATGCATATTCTGTTTACGATCACGTGAATGATGCTCGTATGTGGAAAACTTTTAGAACTGTTTACGGAGCTAATACAGTAGTAAATGCAAATGTTGGAGTGAAAGCAGGAGATCCTGGTATCGTAATGATATTAAATACTAAAAACGATAACACTTATAACAGTGCTAAATTTGGTGCCGCTGTTCAGGCGCCAACATGGAGAGATGCTGCGGGTCGTTTACCGGAATGGGCTATAGGAAAAAGACAAACTGCAACAGCAGGAACTTTAACTGCCGTAACAGGGCAATTTGTTCCTAATTCATTGGTATTGTACCAAAACGGAACTTATGTAGCGCCTACATTCAAAAATCAGGCTGTTTGTAATTTCTTTGCAGGAATTAATAAAACAGATGATGGTTCTCGTAATGCAGAAAGAGGAGATGCGCACCGTGACGTAATTATGGCAAGACTTGCTGAAACTTATTTAGTGCGTGCAGAATGTTATGCTCGTTTACAGCAATATGGTAATGCAATGCAGGATATTAACGTAGTTAGAGCAAGAGCACAATGGAAAGCCGGTGAAAACAGATCATACTATAATGATGGTTCACAAGCATTTAAAGTTAATCCTTTGAATACAGGAAGTGCAGCAACAAACTTTGTGAATTCAAATTTAGATATGAATACCTATTATTTATCTAATCCGGCAACAGCTGTTACAACAGCTGCATCAGATTTAAGATTGACATCTTTTCCTGCTGGTTTACCGGCTGAAGATGAGGCTATTATTGCTAAAGTTGGAGCAGCAAGTGATTACGAGCGTGCCCTAAACTTTATCCTTAACGAATACAGCCGTGAATTATTAGGAGAATGGCAGCGTTGGGAAACTTTGTCTCGTACAGGACAATTGATCAAACGTGCAAAAGCATTTAATCCTGAAGCAGCAACTAATATTACTGCCAATAAACATGAGCTTCGTCCAATTCCGCAATCGTTTATCGATGGATTGCTGAACGATGATAATTCGAACCTGTCTGATGCTCAAAAGAAAGCATGGCAGAATCCTGGTTATTAAGTACATCATTTTTAAATATTTTGTTTTTTTTAAAGAACCGTCTCATAATTTTGAGACGGTTTTTTTTTATTCATAATAGTACTGGGTATGCTGTTGTTATGATTTTTTGCGCCAAATCCATTCCATCCTAAAGGTAAAAGCAGCGCTGCTTTTTCATTTATAAATTCTATAATATAAAATACTTATTAATTTTAGCTATATTTTCTTGATATGATATTTTTTTATGAACAAAAAAACGATAAACATAAAAAAAATATATTTTAATTTTGATATTAATAACTTTATAAAACCCGTGTGTTTACTGTTGAAAATCAATCAGTTGAAGAATTTATTGGTTAAAAAAAACTTAAATAAATATTGTAAATTATTGAACAGTAGATGTGTTACGTTGGGTTTTACAGGATACTACAGGATACTGCGGCAGCTACTTCTAAATAAATTTGAAATACTAATTAATTAACCAAATTTAACTTTTATGAAAAACAAATTTAGTGTTCTGCTGCTCATAGCGATGCTGGCATTAGTGCATGCATCAGGCTATGCGCAGAACAAAGTAGTTAAGGGTACTGTTAAAGACGCTTCAGGACTGCCAGTTCCGGGTGTCAATGTGCTTGTTAAGGGAAGCCAGACTGGTGTAAGTACTGATCTGGATGGAAGTTATTCCATTAATGTTTCCACAGGCGCTGTTCTTACTTATAGTTTCATTGGATTTAAAACCCAGGAAGTAACTATAGGAACTTCAAACGCTTATAATGTTGTCCTGAAAGAAGACGATAACTCTCTTGAAGAAGTAGTTGTTGTAGGTTATGGAGTAAAGAAGAAAAAAGACCTAACCGGTTCAATCGTGAGTGTAGGAGCAGAAGAAATTGGTTCCAGACCAGTAGTAAATGCAGTTCAGGCCATGCAGGGTAAAGCTGCCGGTGTTGATGTTTCTACAAATGAGCGTCCGGGAACAGTAGGAAGTATTACCATTCGTGGTGCTCGTTCTATTTCCGCGTCAAATGCACCGCTTTATGTGGTTGATGGTATTCCTTTAAATTCGAGACTAGTTACAGACGCAGCCACAGGAAAAATTAGTGTTGATGCCAATTCAGGAGGAATAGATTTTTTAAATCCAACTGATATCGAAACAATTGACGTTTTAAAAGACGCCTCTGCTACTGCTATTTATGGTTCTCGCGGTGCCAATGGAGTTATTATTGTAACTACGAAAAAAGGTAAAAACGGAAAATTTACTCTTAACTATGATAGTTCCATAATGATGGAAACAATTCACGAAAATGCACCAATGATGAGTGCGGGAGAGTACATAGAATTTCGCCGTTGGGGAAGATATTACTCTAATCAGTCTGCTTTTCCTAAAGGAGATGCTCCCAATATAGAAAATGATAAATTGATTTTCCTGGCTTCCGCCGATCCTGCTGCGTGGGCAAATATCGAGAAAGGCTGGAGAGATTCCAGCGGTAACCTGACTACTACTTGGGACGGCTCTAAAGTGGCAACAACAGATTGGACTAAATTTGTGACCCGTACCGGAATTACGCAGCAGCATACAATAAGTGTGAGCGGTGGTACAGAAAAAATGAAAGCCTATGGTTCGTTTGGATATTTAAATAACACCGGAACATTATATGGACAAAGTTTTCTTCGTTACAGCGGAACTGCGAATGTCGATATTACACCAACAAAATGGTTTTCAATGGGCGTAAGTCTTAATACCAGTTATGGAGTAAACGAATACGGACAGTCTAACGTGGGAAGAACTGCGGTAACAAGTTCCGGCGGTATTTATGCAACAGCCCGTACGAATCTTCCTTATGCTGTTCCTTACGACAGTAACGGAAACAGAATCGACAGCCCTGGAGGAGATTCTACGATCAGAACTCCGGTTGACGAGTATAAATTATCTCAGGATCAACGTGTAACATTGCGTGCTTTTGGTAGTTTGTATGCACAATTTGATCTGGGTTCTATTTCATCTGCACTTGACGGATTAAAATACCGTATCAATTTTGGTCCAGATATCACTTCTTACAGAGATGGAGTATATTTAGATGGAAAATCTGCGATTCGTTCAGGAACAAGTTTTGCTTCTTTGGCTAACGAAAAATCAATTTCATATACATTAGATCACTTGATTTTTTACAATAAAACATATGGTAATCATAATTTTGGAGCCACTTTATTAATGAGCCAGACGCAGTATCACAATGAAAACAGCTCGATGTCGGCCAATGACATAAAAAATCCAGCCAATAAATGGAATGCATTAAACCCAGCTAACGTAACACTTGCCGGATATTCTTCAGGACTTACGGATACAGGTTTATTATCTTACATGGGAAGGGTAAATTATGGCTATGCTGATAAATATTTACTAACAGCATCAGGTCGTTTTGATGGAGCTTCACAATTAGCATCAGATAACAGATGGGCATTTTTCCCTAGTGCTTCTGCTGCATGGGTAGTAAACAAAGAGAAATTTTTAGAAAATGTATTGTGGCTTAATCAGTTAAAAATGAGAGTAGGTTATGGGGTTACAGGAAATGCTGCGGTACCTGCTTACGCCACACAGCCTCCATTAATTGGTATCGTATATCCAAACGGATCGGGTGTAACAAACAATACTTCGTTAGGAAATGTGGCTTTAGGATGGGAGCAGACTTCTCAGTTTAACTATGGTATCGATTTCTCTATGTTTAACAATAGAATTTCTGGTGCATTAGATTATTACACAAGTAAAACCACAGATCTGTTATTAAAAAGCAGTGTTCCTACCGTTATTGGGGTTAAAGATACCTACCAAAACGTAGGTGAAACAGAAGGAAACGGAGTAGAACTTACTTTAAATACTATAAACGTAACCACTAAAGATTTTGAGTGGTCTTCAAATTTTAGTGCTTCCTACCAGCAGAGTAAAATTGTTTCCCTTCAAAACGGAAAGTTTGACGATATCAACAACAACTTATTTATTGGAGATTCTCAAAACGTAATTTATGGTTTTGAATCAAACGGAATCTGGAAACCGGAAGATGCTGCAGAAATGGCAAAATTCAATGCTGCTGCAGGTTCTAATGTCTTTTCATTTGGTAATGCAAGACCGGTAGATCAAAATGGTGATTATAAAATTGATGCAAACAATGACCGTGTGATTATTGGTTCTAAAGATCCAAAATACATTGCAGGTCTAACAAATACTTTTATTTATAAAAATGTTGAATTTTCGTTCTTCGTTTACGGGCGCATGGGCTATTTATATGATACATTAGGAGAAAACGAAGGCGCGAAAGGCAGCCAGAGATCTATTAATTATTATACAGATAACAATACCAATTCAGAATATCAAAAACCAATTTATTCTGCAGGAACAGGAGATTCTTTTTATCCAATATTAGGATATCGTAATGGTTCATTCTTAAAAGTAAGAAACATTTCTTTGGGTTATCGCTTTGATAAGGATTTAGTGCAAAAACTAGGACTTTCTAAATTAAGGCTTTATTGTCAGGCAAGTAATCCGGGTATGATTTTCACGAAAGTAAAATGGACGGATTTGGACACACAAACAACTGCTTCAAACAGAGGGGTGACTTTAGGGTTAAATGTAGAATTCTAAATTAAATTAAAAATCATTATGAAAAATTATAATAAACGATATAGAAATTTGATACTGCTTGCCGTATTGGCATTAGGCAGTTCATGTAACAAAGATTTTCTCGACGAAGAACTGACAACTGCTTACAGTAAAGATTATTACAAAACCGAAGCCGGAATTCAAGCCTTGGCAATTGGTACTTATTATCAGGTATTTGCAGCAGAATTTGTGGGTGAAGTACCGCTTACTGCCACAGAATCAGGAACAGATGAATTTCATGCCGGGGGAGACCCGTCAAACTGGGTCTGGAACTCTTATTCTACAGGTTTTAATGCTTTTGTAACAGTTTCGAATGCCAATACAGTTGCCGCAAATACAAATTGGGACAATTTATATATTGGAATTGGAAATGCCAATCAATTAATTGAATCGGCTACAGCCATTGCTTCTACAAATGATGCTATCAAGAAAACAGCATTGGGAGAAGGGTATTTTCTGAGAGCTTTCAATTATTTAAAATTGGTAAGCCAGTACGGTGCTGTTCCTTTAAAAACAACAACTAGTACTACTGTTGAATTGGAATTTACAAGAACAGAGCCGCAAAAAGTACTGGAGCAGGTAATTGCCGATTTCACACAAGCATATAACTTGCTGAGTAATGCAGGAGCTCCTGCTAAAATCACAAAAGATGCCGCTGCACACTATTTGGCAAAAGCCTATCTGGCCCGTGCAAGCGAAATTAATGACGGCTGGAACACCACTACTAAAGCCGCCGATTTACAGCAGGTCGTAACATTATCTGATGAGGTAATTTCGCGTCATCCGCTGGCTTCAAATTTTGTTGAATTATGGAATTATACCACAGCAGACGGTGCCAACGAAAAACTGCCGGAATTAATTTTGTCAGCACAATTCAACGCCAGTACATTAACTACAGGTGGGAATCAGCAGCATTTGTATTTTCTGTCTACTTATGATCAGCTGCCGCAAATGCGAAGAAACCTGGCAGGAGGACGACCTTTCAGCCGTTTGGCTCCTACTTATTTTGTGTACGATGTTTATGATCATGTAAACGATTCTCGTTTTTGGAAAAGCTTCCAGACAAAAAGTATCGTAAACAACCAATCAGGAGCTGTATATAAAAATGGTGATTTAGGAATTATGTATATTATGAATACTGCAGCAGATACACGATTTGCTAAAACTAAAAATACAGATGCCATCGTTTATTCTAAAACAGGAAAAACAATCCCAAGTGTTTACGTAGCGTATGCTGCCGATAAAATAGGCTTAATGGCCGATGTTAGATTCCCTTCTTTGAGCAAATACATGGATGGAAACAGAATCGATTTGAGTAACATCAAAGGATCGCGAGATATAATACTGGCTCGTTCAGCAGATACTTATTTAATGGCCGCCGAAGCAAAAGTACGCTTAGCAAAATTGGGAGGTGCCGCATTTGCTGATGCATTGCCTTACATTAATGCAGTTCGTACTCGTGCCGCATACAAAGCAGGAGAAAATCGTGCCGCTTATACAGACGGTTCAGCAGCATGGACAGTTGGAGGTCAGGCTGGAATTCCAATTTCATTTATGCCGGAGAACTCCTATTATGAATCTAATAATATGGCAGTTGCAACAACAGCAACAAGCTTGTCAATCAGCAGTATTAATGCATTGCCTGCAGAAGATATGGCTGTAATTTCTAAATTAGGATATGGAAGCGATTACGACAGAATGTTGTGTTTAGTATTGAACGAACGTACAAGAGAACTTTGTGGTGAATTTCATCGCTGGCAAGATCTCAGCAGAACCAAAACGCTGCTTGCCAGAGCAAAAGCCTATAATATTGAAGCTACAACCAATGTTTTGGAGCACCATAACCTGCGTCCAATTCCTCAAACTTTCTTAGATGGAGTTTACGCAAACGGAAAACCATTGACAGCAGAGCAAAAAGATGCCATGCAGAATCCTGGATACTAAGATATTTTTCATTTAAGTTTTTGTTTTTAAAACCGTCTCTTTTAAGAGGCGGTTTTTTTCAGTAAAAGCGTTTTTTTTAACCTTTAAAACATGTAAGCACAGGATACCGATAACGTTTTAGTACTTTATCTTTAAAATCTAATTCCAGCTATTTTACAAACGTAACTTGTTGTATATTGATGATTTATGAATAAAATGTGTTCCAGTCAATAATCCATTAGCTGAATGGTAACGAAACCCGGAAAAGCTGCTGAATCTGCTAAAATCAGCGAGAGAAATTAAAAAGCGTCAAATGTCAAAAAACAACCTGAAATATCTTTTTTTTAACCTTATACTCGTATTGTTTTGTGTTGCCGCGAAAGCGCAGCAAGGTGACGCAAAAGAGAAATCTCACATCGCCGGTAAACCCTTATATCGGGATCCTGTTTTTGACGGAGCCGCCGATCCTGCCATAATTTGGAATGAAAAAGCAAAAAAATGGTGGATGTTTTACACCAATCGCAGAGCAAAAGACACAACAGCAAAAGGAATAACCTGGGTACACGGAACCCGAATTGGGATTGCCGAATCGACAGATGGCGCAAACTGGGTGTATAAAGACACTTGTAATATCAATTATAAAATTAAAGATGTAACCCATTGGGCACCAGATGTAATCAGATACAAGAAGACATATCACATGTATTTAACCATTGTTCCCGGAATTTTTAACGACTGGTATCATCCACGATCAATCGTTCATTTAACAAGCAAAAATTTAATCGATTGGAAATTTGAATCTCAATTAAAATTAGCCTCTGAAAGATGTATTGATGCTTCGGTATTTAAATTGCCAAACGGTTCATGGAGAATGTTTTATAACAATGAAAATGACGGAAAATCAATTTATTATGCAGACAGCAAAGACCTTTATAATTGGGTTGACGGCGGTAAAAAGATTGTAAAAGACAGAGGTGAAGGTCCAAAGGTATTTACCTGGAAAGGCAAAAACTGGATGATTTCGGATTCCTGGAGAGGCTTAAACGTGTATTCATCCGAAGATTTTCTGAATTGGAAAAAACAGGAAAAAAGCATTTTGCAAAATCCCGGAACCGGAGAAGATGACAAAGTAATCGGCGGACATCCCGATGTAATTGTAAATGGTGATAAAGCCTATATTTTTTATTTCACACATCCCGGAAGAATACAGGAAAATAAAGGAGTTGACAGCTACGAAACAAAAAGAAGTTCGATACAGGTTGCCGAATTAGAATATGTAGATGGTGAGATAGTCTGCAGCCGAGACAAACAAGTGCAAATTAATTTAAAACATTAAAAAATGGCAATTAATAATACAATTCGAAATGCTTTCAAAATGAAATTAAAACCAGGTTTTGAAGCCGAATACAAAAAACGACACGATGAAATCTGGCCTGAATTAGCAAGTTTACTTTCAGAAACAGGAATACAGGATTACAGCATTTTTTTAGACGAAGAAACATTGATACTCTTTGCCGTTCAAAAAATCAGTGCGGATTTTGATGAAAATTTACTTCCAAATCATCCCATCGTAAAAAAATGGTGGGCGTATATGGGCGATATTATGGAAACAAATCCTGATAATTCGCCAATTGCCACTTCATTAAAAGAAGTTTTTCATTTAGATTAAATGATTAAAATTGAATTCAAACTTTAACTAAAACTACGAACCATGAACTATACATCAACCAAAATTATCACATTGTTCGCTTTCGGATTATGCACGGCTGTAAATGCCCAAAAAACCGATGCAACGGCACCTTTGCATTTAATGCAGCCGGATTATCCAACGCCTTATGTTATTCCGCAAAAAGAAAATATAAAAGTAGTTTTAGACCGCGTTTATAATTTTTTAGATAAAAATTCAGCTTCAAAAATTATAAATGCAGAAACTAAAGCTGTTATTACCAATTATAAAAAAGGAAACGAAAATATCGTTTTTGAGCCCGGCGCTTTTAGGCTCACGAGTTATGAATGGGGAGTAACATATGCAGGAATGCTTTTGGCGGGTAAAGCGACAGGCGAGAAATATTTTGCAGATTATTCTAATAAAAGAATACAGTTAATCGCTGATATCGCCGCCAATTATGATGAAAAAAATATCAAAGACAAAGACATGCTCAAAACGCTTCATCCTGAAGCACTAGATTTTGCAGGTGCTCTTTGTGCTGCATTTATTAAAGCCAAAAAAGAAGGTTTAAAAGCCAATATTGACCCGTTGGTAAACAATTATATCGACTTTATCAGCAACAAACAATTTAGGCTAAAAGACGGAACTTTAGCCAGAAACAGACCACAGGACAATACGCTCTGGTTAGATGATATGTTTATGAGTGTACCCGCACTGGCACAAATGGGCAGTTATACCGGAAATATAAAATACTTTGATGATGCTGTAAAACAAGTCAATCAGTTTTCTAAAAGAATGTTCAACGAGCAAAAAGGCATCTACATGCACGGCTGGGTCGAATCGATGGAAGTTCATCCACAGTTTCATTGGGCTAGAGCCAATGGCTGGGCTGTCATGACAATGGTAGAACTGTTAGAAGTTTTACCTAAAAATCATCCGGGATATCCTCAGGTTTTGGCACAATTGCAAAAACACATTGCAGGATTGGTGCAATATCAGGACGGAACCGGTTTTTGGCATCAATTATTAGACAGAAACGATTCATATCTGGAAACTTCTGCAACTGCTATTTATGCGTATTCTATCGCCAGAGCCATCAATAGAGGTTATGTAGATAAAATGACGTACGCTCCCGCTGTTTTATTGGCGTGGAATGCCGTGGCTTCAAAAGTAAATGACAAAGGGCAAGTAGAAGGAACCTGCGTTGGAACCGGAATGGGCTTTGATCCTGCATTTTATTACTATCGACCTGTTAATGTTTTCGCAGCCCACGGTTACGGCCCGGTTTTACTGGCTGGAGCCGAAGTGATTTTACTTTTAAAAGACAGTCAATTCCAAATAAACGATAGTGCAATACAACTGAAAATTGAAGGAAAAAATAATCTGCATAAGTAGAAAGAAGTTGCAAGTCATGAGTTATAAGTTTTTGAAATACGCTTAAAAATAATCTAGCAAAGACGCAGAGACGCAAAGTTTTTTGCTTTGAGTTATAATTAGAATAAAGTCGATTACAGACTTTATTCTAACTCCAGCTAGAGCCTTAGGTTATTTAAGCTTATAAATAAAACTTTGCGTCTTTGCGAAATTAAAAGACAAGACAAATGAAAAAACTTGATCCTTAGTGTTGCAATTCCCCAAAACCCTAAAATATATGAAATCAACAATAAACATACTTTTCTTATTATTTACCATAACTACTTTCAGTCAGATAGGAACACGATTTCCATCTGAAAAAAAGATCATCAAAGATCCTGTTACAGGTCAGGAATTGATTTTTTTAACCACCACATCAAATGGCGATTCCAAAACTTATCCCACGCATCCGCAATGGACATCAGATGGTGAATGGCTGATTTTCAGAACAAAAAGAGCCAATGGCGAAGCCGTTGCTGTCAATGAAAAATCGGGAGTAATGGTTCAGGTTACCGAAGGCGGTTATACCGGAACGTTGTGCATGGCGCAAAAATCTATGAAATTGTATTTTATGCGAAAAGCCGAAGGCGATAAAATGCAAATTATTGAAGTGAATCTGGAAGAAGTTTTTAAAGACAGTCAAGCTGGAAAAATGAAACCCGTTTCGGCGTACGAACGTGTCTGCGCAACTGCAAATCCAGAAATGGATGCTTCAGGAGATATGGCTTTAGATGCAGATGAAGAAAGAGTGTATTTTAGAATTGGAAAAGAAGAAGCTGCCAGGCATATCGATCCGAATATAAAAATTGAAAAAAGTTTTGGTCCCAGAAATATGGGAGCAGGACCGGGTGGCATCAGCAGTGTAAATATAAAAACAGGCGAATTCAGACACGTTATTTCAGTACCCTTTCAGGTAGGACACATTCAGTCGAATATTTGGAATCCGGGTGAATTGGTTTTTTGCTGGGAAACCGGAGGAAAATCGCCTCAAAGAACCTGGACAGTAATGGCAGACGGAACAGGTCTAAGGCCATTATATCCCGAATCAGATTTTGAATGGGTGACACACGAAGCCGTAATTTCTAAAGATGAGGTAGCGATGGCCATCATGGGACACCGAAAAATAGACATTCAAAAAGAAAAACCTGTTGAAGTTACAGAAAGCACCGAAGTAAGAAATCCTCAAAATCCCGGACAGGAAAGCAATTGGGGAAATTCTGGAACGCGCGAAAAACCAACTGGATTGGCAATAGTAAATTTAAGAACCAGAGAAATGATTATTGCCGGACAAACCAAAAGCGGCAGCGGCTTATGGCATGTTCATGGTTCTGCTGACGGAAGATGGGCTGTTGGTGATGATTTCTCCAGAAGCTTGTATTTGATCGACAGAAAAACAAACGAAATGATGATGCTGACAACGGGCCATAAAGAAACTGCTGCAGATCATATTCATCCCACTTTTAATAGGGACGGAACAAAAATTCAAATTCAGTCAGCGATGCTTTCTGCCGACAATCGTACAATGAATATTTGTATTGTAAATGTGCCGAAAGAATGGCTGAAGCGTAAATAAAATTAAAAATTAATAAATTAAAATGTTCCATAATAACAGCTCCATTTTTAGGTACTTAAACAGACAAATAATTTGCTTATTTTTCGTAATTCAGACAACTTGTTCCTTTGCACAAGTTATCGGAAAGACGGATGCCATTTATTCAGGAACGCCTTGGTTTGATCAAAACGGGAATGTCGTAAGCGCCCACGGTGCCGGCATTATCAAAGAAAAAGACACATTTTATCTTTTTGGAGAGGCGCACAGCGATTCCAGCAGTGCCTTTTTCGGATTCAATTGTTACTCATCAGAAGATCTCTACAATTGGAAATTTGAAAGCGTGGCACTGCCTGTTCAAAAATCAGGAAAGTTAGGTCCAAGCCGAATTGGCGAAAGAGTAAAAGTGATGAAATGCCCAAAAACCGGAGAATTCGTCATGTACATGCACGCTGATACGCTAACATACAAAGATCAGTTTGTAGGCTACGCCGTCTCAAAACAAATAACGGGACCGTATGAATTTAAAGGACCAATTTTATTTCAGGGAAAACCCATCAAAAAATGGGATATGGGAACTTTTCAGGATCGCGATGGCTCTGGGTATATCTTAGTGCATGGCGGCGAAATCTATAAATTAAGTGATGATTACAAATCGGTTACAGAGAAAATAAATGAAAATATTACCACAGGATTTGAATCGCCAGCAATGCTGCTAAAAGACGGTCTTTATTATTTTATTGGTTCGCATCTGACAAGCTGGGAAAAAAATGATAATTATTACTACACATCCAATTCTCTAAAAGGACCGTGGGTTTCAAGAGGTTTAATTGCGCCAGAAGGAACCTTAACATGGAATTCGCAATCGACATTTGTATTGCCAATTCAAGGTTCAAAAGATACCACTTATATGTTTATGGGAGATCGCTGGTCTTTTCCTAAACAGGCATCTGCAGCGACTTATGTTTGGCAGCCGCTCAAAATAGCAGGAACTTCTATTGCAATACCCCATTATCAGGAAGCCTGGCAAATAGATGCTTTGACAGGATTAAGCCGAAATCTGGAAAACACAGATAAAACAATTGATAACCAGAATAAACAAATTCAATATACAGGAAATTGGAATCATGTTTTTAAAGCAAATATACCTTCTGAAAGTAAATCTGATGACAAAAAAGCTTCTTTTTCAATAACATTTAAAGGAAAACAAATTAGTTTTTCCAGTTTAACCGGCCCTGAAAACGGGTATGCCAAAGTTGTTTTGGCAGATAAAAAAGGAACTCAGCTGCTCACCACAACTGTCGATATGTACAGTAAATCCTCACTATTAACGCAGGTATTCAGGTCTCCAATTCTAAAAAAAGGAACTTATATTTTAACCGTTTCGAATACAGGAGAAAGACCCAACTGGTCAGATAAAAAAAAGACAAATTACGGAAGCACAGGAAACTATATTTCAGTTTGTCAAATAAGGATTAATTAAGTTCGAAGCTGCAAAACAGCAAAGAAGGAATGCCAAAGGCGCAAATTTTTTGAATTGCCTCCGACGAAGAAGGAGATAAAAAATCAATTCAAAAAATATGGGATTAGCCAAATTATATGCTTAAAGAAAGAGAAAAACTTTGCGCTTTCGCTATCAGTTGAAATAGTAAAATAAAAATATAGCGCCTGTTATTTACCGGCAAAAAAATATTAAATATGAATAAATTATTAACGATAATCTTCACAATGCTGGCACTCAATTCTTATGGCCAGGATAAGAATGCAGTAGATTTTGCCATTGCAGACGCTAACCAAATAACTTCTATTTATATTGATAAAAATACGGATCCACTCATTATTTGGGCGGTAAACGAATTGGCGGATGATTTAAAAGATATCACAGGAAAACGACCTGAGATCATTCCGACAAGCACAATTTCAAAAAAAGGAATTTATATTGGGCAGGTTGCTGCGGCTCTTTTTCAATCAAAAACGCATAAAGAACTCCTTAATCAATGGGAGAAATTTTCCATCAAAAAAGAAAAAGACAATCTTTTAATTGCCGGATCAGATATCAGAGGAACCGTTTACGCCATTTTTGAACTGACAGAGCGATTAGGCGTTTCTCCATGGAAATGGTGGGCAGATGTTCATTCGCTAAAAAAAGAAAATGTAACGCTGCAACTTCCCCGAAAGGGCATTATTTCTTCACCGTCAGTGCAATACCGCGGTATTTTTTTAAATGATGAAGATTGGGCGTTACAGCCTTGGGCAGCCAAAACTTTCGAAAAAGAAAAAGGAGATATCGGCCCAAAAACCTACGAGAAAATTTTTCAATTATTATTGCGATTAAAAGCAAACACAATCTGGCCGGCAATGCATCCGTCTACAAAAGGTTTTTTTACCCTTGCGGGAAATAAAGAAATGGCGCAGCAATACCACATGATTATTGGCTCTTCTCACGCTGAACCCATGCTGCGAAATAATGTTGACGAATGGAAACCAAAAATTTACGGCGATTACAATTATTTTACCAATAAAAATCAGGTCGACAAATATTGGCAGGATCGTTTAGATGAAATAAAAAACTCCAACAACGAAACCGTTATGACCTTAGGCATGCGCGGCGTTCACGACAGTAAAATGGAAGGCGCAAAAGATTTAAAAGAATCGATTGATATGGTCGAAAAAATCATTGTGAACCAGCGCGAAATGCTTTCGAATACTTTCAAAAAACCTCTGGCATCAATTCCTCAGGCGTTTGTCCCGTACAAAGAAGTATTGGAATTATACGATAACGGTCTTAAAATTCCAGATGATATTACCCTCGTTTGGCCCGATGATAATTACGGATACATTCGCCGTTTGAGCAATGCCGAAGAACAAAAAAGAACAGGAGGAAGCGGGGTTTATTACCATATCAGTTATTGGGGGCGTCCTCACGATTACCTGTGGCTGAGCACCACACAGCCCGGTTTGATTTGGTACGAAATGACAAAAGCGTATGAAAACGGAGCTAAAAAAATGTGGATTGTAAATGTAGGTGACATCAAACCTGCTGAATACGATACGGAACTTTTTCTGGATTTGGCCTGGGATATTAAAAGCATAAAATCGGATGGTATTAATCAATATTTGAAAGATTGGATTTCAAGAGAATTTACGCCTGAAATTGCCACCGATTTAAGTGTTGTTTTTGAGGAATATTACCGATTGGCTTCTCTGAGAAAACCGGAATATATGGGATGGAGCCAGACCGAACCGACAACACCAGTAAAACTTTCTGATTTTACTGCAGAAGAATCTCTAAACAGGATAAAAGCGTATGATAATTTGATTCAGAAAGTAGATCAATTAGCGGCTTTTGTTCCGGCAGAAAGAAAAGATGCATGGTTTCAGTTAGTGGTTTACCCCGTGAAAGGAGCCGCTTATATGAACCATAAATTTTTATATTGGAATTTAGAAGCCACAGCTTCTGATGCAAATCAAAAAGAAAAGTATGAAGTTTTAGCTGTTGCAGCATTCCAAAAAATCAAAGAACTGACGGATTTTTATAATACCAAATTAAGCAGCGGCAAATGGAATTATATGATGTCGATGCATCCGAGAAATCTGCCTGTTTTTGATTCGGTAAAAAAGAATACGTTTGCAAAAGAAATTACAACGAAAACGTCGAATAGCATTTACATTCAGGCGAATCAATTTACTGCTAAAAAAGAGACAAAAGAATATCAGTGGAAAACGATTAATGGTTTAGGTTACAGCAATAATGCCGTTACTTTATTTCCGTTTCATCAAAGTTATTTCAAAAATGAAAAGCCTTCTGTTTCGTATGAATTTGAAATTGAAACGGCAGATAATTATGAAATTGAAGTTCGCTTAATCCCCACGCATGCCAATAATTTCGATCACGAAATCGGAATTCAATTGGATCAAAATCCGACGCAATTTTTCAAAATAAATACAAAAGAAAGAGATAAAACCTGGAAAGAAAACGTATTGAGAAACAGTGCGATTGTAAAACTTCCAGCTTTTAATATTGCAAAAGGAAAACATAAGATAAAGATAGAAGTAAACCAAACCGGAATTGTGCTGGATCAACTCGCAGTGTATCCTAAAGATCAGGGTTCTTATGAAATTCCTTTTAAGAATTAAAAAGAGTAATACTTATAATTTTAACCGCAAAGAACGCAACGTTATTTTATAACTGGGTTTAATAAAACGCAAAATTCGCAAAGCTATGTTGAAATAACTTTGCGAACTTTGTGTAAACCTTTGCTATTTGCGGTTAAAAAAAAACAGATTGTAAAATCCTCACTTCAACCTGAAACCTGAAATAAGAACAACTTGAAATTTTTTTTAGTTGTTTCTAAAATCAAACCATAAATTCATTTTTATTCCGTCGTCGCCGCTTTTGATACGAATATTAGTTGGCTGACTTTGAGGGCCCTGCTGTTCTAAAGGTTTAAAGTCTCTCATTGCGGGAATTTCATACATAAACGAAATATCGCCTTCCGGAAATGCAGGCTGCGGATAACTTCCGGCAAAACCATTTTTAGGTAAATCCGGCGTAAACAATCTCAGGAATAAATTATCAGATTCGCTGAAAACCTTAAATGATGAAACTCCGGCTTTTAAATTGGCTCCCAATACATTAGCATGATATCCTTTAAATTCAGGATAAATCAAATTCTCGAAACTTTCTCCGGTAATCGTATTGTTATATGCTTTTTCCCAAACGCCGTATGTTGTTCCTTTAATTCTGTTTTTCCAAACGTGGTACGGACCTCTTCCAAACCATTTAATTCCGGTAACTTCTTTTTCAGGAAAACTAAATGTGATTCCGAATGAGTTGATTTTATCTTCAAAAAAAGCACCGTCAAAACCTTCTCCTCCAGAAGCATTTTTGAGGGCGATTAATTCCATTTTAAATCTTCCGTCAGGTTCCATAATCCATTTTATAGACGATAAACCGCCGGCATACGAGACTTTGCAAATTGCTTTGTCGCCTTCTTGCGAAACCTGAATGTCTTTCAGTTTTGCTTTCATTCCTATGGGGCGAGGACCATTCGTTAACGGAATTACGTTTTTCGCATTTTTAATCGAAGAAATTTCTCCTGTTGCGGTATCAAAAGTTACCGTTACGTCGCTTCCTTTTAATGTAATTTCGTTACCTGTTTTAATTCCTGATGCTTTTGCCTTTGTATTTTGAACGGCCAAAAACTTTTCAGCATAAAATTTAGCTTTATGAATTGGCCATGTCCAGGTATAGATTTCTTTATTAAACTGGTCAAAAGCTGAGATGGACAAAATATCTCCTTCTGCAAAATTGCCCGGAACAGCGAACTGAATTTTACGCGTTTCACCCGGATCTATACTCGGAATCTCAATTTTTCCACCACTTATTTCTTTTGAAACGCCCTCGGTATAAAGAACATTATCATCAGATTTTAGGACTTTAAATTCCATTTTGCAAGAATTCAAATTACTAAAAAGATAATCGTTCGTAATTAAAAAAGAGCCGTCAAATGTTGGGTTCACTTGTTTTGGCAGAAACTGAATGGGTGCCCAAACTTCTTTTACGGTATAATAACTACCTTCTCTTTCGCGATGAGGTCCTAAAATTCCATCCGCGGCAAGCGAACCTTTAGAATCAAATTTTACATCTCCCGTCCAATCAGAGCGTTTTACGGCTTCGTCTAACATGGCCCACATAAATCCTCCGGCAAAAAGCGGACTTTCTTTATAGCGGTTCCAGAAATCTTCCAGTGCTGCTCCGTGGCCGTTATCGTACGTTCCGTGCATAAATTCAGTCGGAAAAAATACATTTTCACCAGAATTAAAACGGTGCATTCCGGTTAAATACGTTGGATAATGGTGTGTATCCCAGCCATTAAAATCAGCCCACGGATGAATTACGATTCTTTTTTGAGGGTCGTTAGCTTCAAAAACTTTATCAACATCATAATTCCAGCCGCCTTCATTTCCGTTATCCCATATAATTACTGAAGGATGATTGACATCGCGCGTCACCATTTCTGTCACTAATTTAGTTCCCGTTTCCGTATCATATGAATTTTGCCAGCCCGCCAATTCATTCAAAGAAAAAAGGCCTAAGGAATCACATACTTCCAGAAAGTGTTCGTCCGGCGGATAATGCCCGCGAACCGCATTCATATTCATGTCTTTCAATAATTTCCCGTCTAATTCGCTGATGCGTTTGCTCGTGCTTCTTCCGCCTTCCGGCCAAAAGGAGTGACGGTTAATTCCTTTCATGATAATTTTAGTGCCGTTTACGTAAATTCCGTCTTGTTTTTTAAACTCTAAAGTCCTGAATCCTATTCTTTTATTGTATTGATGAACGACGGTTCCGTTTTGTTTTAAAACCAAGTCCAATTCATATAAATTTGGCGTTTCCGGATTCCACGGTTTTATGTTTTTCCATTGTGCGGCGATAGATGTCGCGGTACTTTTTGCTTTAACAGGAAAAGTAAAAGTCTCGAAATTTTCTCCGTTTAAACCTTTGAGAGAAGCCTCTAAAGTGGTGTTTTTTTGAATGTTTTGCAGCTTCAGATCCACCGTAATCGAACCGTCCATTTTAGGATTGACAGCAATATGCTCAATATGAGTTTTGGGAGAAACTTCTAACCAAACCGGACGATAAATACCGCCAAAAAGCCACCAGTCGGCTCTTCTTTCGGCTGCATTTACTGATTTGTTAGCCGAATGTTTCCAAACATGAACTTCCAGCATATTTTTAGAACCAAACGTCAATAAAGAAGTAATGTCATATTTAAATTCGTAAAAACCACCCTGATGAATTGCTCCTGCTAACTTCCCGTTGACTTTTACTTCCGTATCCGTCATGGCACCGCCAAAGGCAATCAAAATATCTTTGTTTTTATAATGGGCAGGAACTTCAAATTCATATTTATACAAACCCTCTTCCTTGCTTGGCTCTTTTTGGTTCAATTCCTTGTACCATCTTCCGTAGGTATATTCGCCAAAACCTTCTAATTCCCATTGTGACGGAACATTTATTTTAGACCAGGTTTTACTGTTATTTCCATCCGTACAGTAAAAATCCCATTGTACCGGATGTTCAAAATCTTTTCCTGACAGGTATACTTTGTCCGTTTGCTGTGCCGTACTGTTTTGGGCAATAAAAAGGGTAAAAGCGGCAATAGTTAGATTTTGAATAGTGTTTTTTAGCTGCATAATTGGTTAGATCTTTGATGGTTAGTTGCCATCTGGTTTAGCGATTTCAAAACGAACACTCATAGGAAGCGTCCAGTTTGAAATGAAATTTGGTTTTTTTGGATTGTAATTGGGAGCTTCTTTTTTAATTTGTTTTTTTAACGGAATATCTAATTCGCGAATTCCTTTAAGAACGCAAAGCGCAATTTCGTTGGCGCCGAAACTATTAAAATGCGTATTGTCGTCCAGTGCTTTTTCCTGTCCCGGAAAAGTATGGGCAGGATATTGCACAAAAGCTTTTCGCGAAGGTTCATCGCCCCAGGCTTCGTATAATTCCGTTGTCATTTTTGTAATATCGATAAGCGCAGCATTATTTTTTTGTGCCACGGCGCGCATTGCATCCGGAAATTCACCGTGTGTTTCTTTTAAAGTACCATTTTCATTAAAAAATCGGCGTTGTGTCGGCGTTACCAAAACCGGAATTGCTCCTTTATCTTTTGCCGATTGAACAAATTCTGTGAGCAGATTCGAATATGATCTCCAGGCGCCATTTCCTTCGCCTTTGATTTTTTCGTCATTATGGCCAAATTCCACAAATAAATAATCGCCTTTTTTAAGGAGAGAAAGTATCTTTTTAAGACGATTTGCTCCTTTAAAGGAACTTAACGAAGAACCTGAGTAAGCATAATTAGCGACAACAACAGTATCGTCAAAATAGTTCGTGATAAATTGTCCCCACGAAGCCCAAGGTTCTACATCCTGATCTGTAACCGTCGAATCTCCCGCCAGATAAAGCACCGTTACATTATTATTTGGAGTAATTTTTATACTTTGAACAGCTGTTTCTCCTAAAAATTCAAGCGTTAATTTATCGTCCCAGTTAAAAATTTCTTTTTCTCTGTCTTTCAGGCTGATATTTGTTTGACCATCGATTTTAATGTTTCGCACATTTACATTAAAAACCTGCGTTATTTTTTGTCCTTTTTTTATTGGAAATTCCTGCAGCATTAACCTTCTTGATTCTGCTTTTATGGTCACTTTTGATTCTTTAGCCGAACCTTCTAAAACAACTTCAATCTGATAATTTCCTTCGGGAACTTTCACTGAAAAATACGTTGGTTTGGTTATCGAAAAAGAATTAGAATTGATTTTTACATTCGAAGCCGAGTTGCTGTCAAAACCATAACCTGTATTCGAATCATAAACCAAAGCAGTCTTTATAAGGGTTTCTTTCGTTTTTTTTGAAGTACCAAATTGAAACACTAAAGGTCGTGTTTCCTTTATACTATCCGCATTTACTTTTAATAAGGATTTTTGCTCCCTTAAACTGCCATTTGCAGGCATAGCCGTTAAAAACACCGGCATACACAAACAAAATAATAGTGTTTTAAATTTTATCAATTTTTTTGAGATTTAATTTTGATTTCCAAATCTAATAGTTCGGTTTTGATATACTATCCTGTACTATGATGTTAAAAATCTTAATAATTACTTTTTTGCTGTGAAATATTTAAGAAAATAATAATTATGAAATAATTTATTATGCCCCATATTTTTGAGGTTTATTCATGTTTTAGTGCTTTTTATTTGAAAAAATCTTTGAAATTTAATATAATAACAAGAAATTATAAAGGATAGTACAGGACAGTTTTGTTTTTGACATGTTATTATTTTACAAAACCAAATTATTTGTTAAAAAACCAAAACCAAATGTTCAATACAAACACAAAAAATATGAATTTTAAGCATGTGAGCTATCTTTGGGATGACGCTGCGGCGGCGGCCTTAGCAGGAG
>Ga0247815_10000213_pt1 | contig 46312 bp, 17 predicted proteins | sample UWRJL194509B1_FD_181014 | JGI IMG/M metagenome (GOLD analysis project Ga0247815, IMG submission 181014) | Plant litter microbial communities from Arlington Agricultural Research Station in Wisconsin, United States - UWRJ-L194-509B-1 | ecosystem: Environmental > Terrestrial > Plant litter >...
AATTTTTTTGATAGTTAATTATTTTTTTTTTTTTACAGAAATATAGTAACTATCTTTTTAATATAAATTTTATTTTAGCTGCTGTATACTATGCATTCATATTTAAGTTTTGTATCCCTTAAATTAAACTTTAAGAATAGATATCTAGTTACTAGTGTAAATTTTAATAATTTAGATTAGTAAATTTATTATTATTGGAATGTAAGTTTCGCTTATCCCTTAATTAGTCACATCTCTCTATTAATTTAATTTGATACTAATACAAATAAAAAATACTCTTTTTAACTTATATTATATTTTATTTACTATATAATAAATCATTTATTATATAAGATAAGAAGCCATCGGAGAATATATTGTTCTCCTGTTCTACTTCTCCCCTCCATATGTATTAAATTATTTAAGCATTCTTATTATTCCTATTCCTTTTTCTATTTATAATTTAAGTTAATAGAACTAGTTTATTAGGTATTGCAGAATAAAAAGACTTTAGAGAAGAAAGAGGGGCTAAATAACTGGAGAGGGACTAAATTAATCTATCTTAGTTTTCTAAAGATATACCCTAGGGAAAAAGCACACTTTTACAACTCAAAACTGAAATTTTCATTTATTTAAATTTTAATTTTAATTTTAGCTAGTAACTAATATTAAATTAAATTAAATTAAATTTATATGGTCACACAATCACTTCTACCTTTTCTTATTACAACCAAATAATGAGTATTTATCTATGTGTTTTATTTTTAAGCGAGGCAATGATAATTATTTAGAATAGTGACTAAAATATCCTATTACTTATTTATTTTATTTTTTTTTATAGCAAAAATATGAAACCAATTAATAGATAATACCTCAATATTAGTCTTGGAAATTATATAAGATAAAGCAAAATTAATATATAGTTATATTAACTTAGTATAGTGTAGTTGATAATACAAATAGTAAATAAAGTAAATCTAAATTTCTTAGAGCCATTGAGTCTCTTATTAAAATAAATAATTCTTAATAATAGAGTAGGACTTAAAAACAAAAAACAAAAATATTAAAAACAAAAACATGAATAATATAAACAAACAAATTTTACCTTTATTTGGAACTCCTTTAGATTTAAAAATAAGAGTAGAAAGAAAAGCAGAAAATACTGCAAATATGAGTTTACAAAACCAACTAATCTTTCAAAATCTTAGTCAGATAGAACAAATAGAATATATCGTATCTGGTTTAGAGACTATAAGAAACAGCTCTGCATTACAAATTTCGTTACAAGGTTATAAAGAAGTAATCAAAAATTTACAAAAATCAGAATCTAACTCTTATATTGATACTAGTATTAATACATTAAATTCAGAACTAGATAAATTATTACCTTTTTCAGTATCTAGCTTCTCTATTTATGATCCTTTGAATACTCCTGCTAATGGATTAAGTAATAGAAGTATAAAAAAAGCTAATCGTTTATTTGAATCAGTTGCTAGCGAAATCCTAAGTAAAGGACTTATCTTAAGTTTAGAATTAGATAAATTAATAGTTGAAAAAAAAATTGAAAATTTAAAACTAAAAATTAATAATTTAAAATTACAAAACAAAGCTAATATCCTTGAGAATAATGAATTAGAAATGGAAAAAGAAAAATTAGATTTAAGAACTAGAACTGAATTAAAATTTATTTCTTTAGCAAACAAAACTGGATTAGATAATACTAATATAATAGCAAACAACTCAACTAAAATTGAACAAACTGTTAAAAATATATTAAAAAAAATAACATTTGATAATAGAACAGATACATTCCCTATTAATTCTTTACCAGGAAATCAGTTAATGCCTCGAATTAACCAATACATCAAATCTATTAGTATGTTTAATATGAAACGAAAAGGAACTATTATGGTTTTTTCTCAAATTGTTGGTTACAGTTTCAATTCTAATAAAAATATGCTTTTAAAAAATATCTATAAATTCTTAGCTTCTTCATTTAGAACAATGCATTGCTTAATAAGTAAACCTGTTTTTGTAGTTAGCCCTGAAAAAATTGAAATTCAATTATTTTACTACTTCCTTGACCCTATTAAAGTTTTAGAAAAAGAAAAATGGAAATTAGGACAAACTAAAAAAAATAAATTATTACCCTCTATTTCTTCTTTAGATATTAATAATAGTGAACAAAATTCTTTAGAGAATAGCCAATTTAATAAATTGTCTCAGCTTATTAAATTTCATTTCAAATTAATTAATATTAGAAATAAAAAAGTATTTATTTGGCGAAAAAAATTTATAATTAGAAATGCTAAGAAATTCAAATTAATTTGTCTAATTTTAAGTCGGTTCTTTAAGAAACCAGTGGAGTTAAATTTAATTCGATTAAGATATCCTTATAAAGATAGTAATATTTTAGTTAACTTTTTAGCTATAATGATTAGAAAAACTAAAATTAGAATTTTTATTAAAAAACTATTTAGATGGGCAATTATTAAAAATCCTCTGAAAATTCAAACTGATATTTCTAATAGTGCTAATAAATCTAAATCATTAATTATTCCAGCTTTCTTATCAGGTATGAAACTTAGAATTGCGGGACGACTTCTTACTCAAAGAGTTATTCCTAGAAAAACAGTTAAAACAACAATAAGAGGTGCTTTAGCTACAGGAAAAGTTAATTTTTCAGATAGTGCAAGATTTACAAGTAAAAATAAACGAGGATCTTTCAGTATTACTGTTTCATCAGGACAAAACTTTAAATAATAGTTTAATATTTATATAAGTCTTTGTTAAAAGAGTATAATAATTTTAATCATTATATATATTAGACACTATCACAGGAATATTTTTTAATTTATAATGTTAGCTGCAGCAAAATACATAGGAGCTGGATTAGCGTGCTCAGGATTAATTGGAGCTGGAGCCGGTATCGGTTTAATCTTCTCTTCTTTAATCGCATCTACAGCAAGAAACCCTCAAATTAAAGGACAATTGTTCTCATATGCTATCTTAGGTTTTGCCTTAGCTGAAGCAACTGGACTTTTCTCTTTAATGATTGCTTTCTTATTACTTTACTCTTAATTTTTAATAATTTAAGTGTGGAGACTTAAACCCCCCTTCCTTAATTTATTTATAGATACGAATACAACATTACTTTTTATTCCCCAATTTAACCATTCCATCTCTCCAAATACCAACCTCCTATATAACCAGTTGGATGAATTGTTTTTTTTTTAATATCTTTGTTTTTTAGTAAGGAAACCTTACCTAAATTTTATTATAAAAGAGGCAATATAAGTTTAATAGTCAAAATTATATTTCAAGTCTCTATTATTAAGACAGAAGGGAAGTAATAAGTCTCATCTTTTTTATTTTTTTATTATTATAAAGATGCAAGGCAAAAAATAAATTTAATTTAAAAATGCTTATTATTAGTAAATAAATAAAGCAACAAGCAGGTAGAATTAGTTTAATTGGCAAAATATCGTTTTGTGGCAACGATGTACAGAGTTCAAATCTCTGATTTTACCCTCATAAATATTCAAACAAATATTATTTTTTTCTTAATTAGCATTATTTTCGATTAGAGATTTTTGTTTATTAGAATAAATTTTTGTAATTGAATACTTTTCCCTCCTTAATTCTCCTTATATTTTTTCCTTTTTTTTTTATTAGGAATATATAATATAGAGATAATAAATAAGGAGTACTATAAATTAAGGATTTATAAATAAAGAGGTATATAAAAAATCTATATAAAGTCTTTTATTCTACCCTTAATTAGTAATTAATTCTTATTCACTAGTATTAACTACTATAAAATACTCATAATATTGAGAATTAAAAATAAGTCTTTATTAAAAGAGAGTTAAGATATCTAAAACTGTAATTTATTTTTGTTTTTATTTTTTTAATAGCTAAATTACCTGCTTTAGTTTAACACTAAAAAAGGAGATTTTTTTTTTAATTATAAATACTTATTAAAATTAAGGAAGGTTCTAGGTTACATTAGGGCATATCTTAGAAAAATCTTCAGAAGAGAGTTTTTTATGAACAATAAAATTTGTGGTAATTATGAAAAGAATATTTTTAACTTTAACTCTAAATAAATCTCTAACACTTAAGTTTGTTTATTATTTATTGAAAAATAAAAGAAGTTAATTTAATTAAAAACTCCTATGTCCTAACCTATTAATATTTAGATAAAATTCAGTGAACAAACAAATAATCATAATAATAAAAAGATTATTCTAATAGTTTACTTACTAAATTAGTCCTATAGATAATTTTCTAACTCTCCTGGTTAATCTTTAATGCTACTTTTCTTTTAAATATTCTTAAATATTTAATTAAATAGACTAATTAGAGTTAAAAAATAAAGGGGTTTATTCCCTTTAGCATTCCTATTTTTGTTTTTAATATATTCATATATAAATAGGTGCTAGTACGAATATTGTAAAAATTAGTCTCCTTATAAATATAAATAAGGTTTCTTATTCACTTTTTAAGTTAAGGGGGGTTAAGATACTCATTTAATTTTTATTCTTTATTTTTTATATTATCAATTTGCTAATATAGTTTATTTTAAAAACTCTACTAATGTAAGTCGATAGCGTCTTTTAAATATGAAGATACTAGTAAACAGAATACAAAAGATTGAATTAAACTAACTGCTAATTCTAGTCCAATTAGACCTAAGAAAATAGCAAAAGGTATTAAAGTTAAAGCTGCTACAATTAAGCTTCCGCTGAATAATTGATATAAGAATGTTGAAAGAATTTTCAATAATGTGTGACCTGCCACAATATTACTGAAAAGTCGAACTCCTAGACTAGCTGCTCTGGCTAAGTAAGAAACTAATTCAATTAATACTAATAAAGGTACTAAGGCTAATGGAGTACCTGCTGGTATAAAGTATGAAAAGAATTTTACTCCGTGTTTAGATAGAGCTAAAATAGTTACTCCGATAAAGATAGTGAAACTTAAACCTAAACATACGATAGCACTACTTGTAATAGCATATGAATATGGAACATTACCTATTAAATTCCCAATTAATACATAGAAAAATAATGAGTAAATAAAAGGTAAATATCTTTCGTTTGAAGCTCCAATTTGTTCTCTAACCATAGAGCTTAAACTTGCAAAAGAGCTTTCTAAAGCGATTGATCCTTTGCTTGGTACTAATTTACTATCGTTATTAGCTAGTACGTGTAATCCTATAACTAAAACTAATACTAAAATCGAATATAAAGCTATATTTGTAATAGATAAGTTTAGGTATCCTAAGATAGGTGCGTTGATTCCTATTAAGCTAGTAACTTCAAATTGTTCTAATGGTGAATTTATCATAATTAATGTATTGATCATTTATTTTTAATTTTTTTAGTTTATTTTGTTTATTTATAATTTATTTCTTTCTAAAGTTTGATTTTCTCTTCTTTTATTTAATTTAGAGTAATCTTTTATTAAATAATGTAATTTCTACATTAATAATATTTATTTTCTTATAAAAGTAACATATAAGAACATGTAATTTATAATTATATTATTGTGGAAGCAGAACTTGACTGGTTTAAGTGTCTCCCTTTTAAGGAGAAAATCCTGGTTCAAGTCCAGGTGCTTTCAAAAAACTAAACTATCTTATATAAATTAGGATTAAGGTAAAATTTGATATATACAAAAATAAAAGAATTAAATTATATTAGCTACTAAAAGTTTATGGCTGTTAAGGGCTAAAATAAATACTATTTCTTTAGCAAATAATAACTAAATAATAATTAATATCTAATTAATATCTAATATAAAAGAGGCTAAAGATAAGTTAAAAATTACTTTTAATTATATAAATACTAAATAACTAGGGCAGGTGATCCGATTGGTAATGGTGGTTCTCTGTAAAAGAATTGGTTTATACTGTAAAAGGTTCGATTCCTTTGCTGCCCAAATATTAAATTAAAAATTAATCTTTTTTTTTTCAAATCTTTTAAGGAAAAAGTTAAAGTAGTAAAATTTAGTAGTTTTATTAATATTGTATTTTTAATAGTAAAATTTATATAAAGAAATGCCCTTTCTAGTGGACCTAGGTTTGCATAAATTAGTTGCTCGTTATATTAATAATTTAATTAATATTCTTTTGTTTCTTTAGCTCTTCATTTTTTTAAAAAATAATAGAAAAAAGGATTAAAAATAAGCCAAGGTTTTATTTAAATATAAAAATAGGAATGGAAATAGAAATATATTAAATATTTTAGACCAAGTAAAATTAAAAAAAAAATTAAAACTGGTTTTGTTTAGTATTCTGTTTCTTATTTAATAGTGGCCTTATTCAATTGTTAATAAAAAATAGCAAAGTAGTAATATATTTATTAAAAGAATAGTTATAAAAAACTAACTAAATAAATTAAGCGAGTATAGTTAAATTGGTATAGCCTCTACCTTCCAAGTAGATTTCATCAGTTCGAATCTGATTACTCGTATATTATTAAAAAGTTTAAAAAAAAAAAGTATTAACTTCACTCTATTAATTGTTAAATAACAATTCAATTAACACTACAGTTTCAATAAAAGGCTATTACTAATAAAACCAAAGGAGTAATAATAACTAAGGAGCACAAACAAGTGCTTCTCGATAAAAATCATTAATATTTCTATTATTAAAAAAACTTAGCCGTTTAAAATATTTTTATAGATACAGATAAAATATATTTATAAGATTGAAAAGAGGCAAATGATCTATTACTCTTATTAATAAAATGTTTAAATTGTTGAATGTTTTTGGATATATCTTATTTAAACTACTAAAAGTTTTAAAGGGGGGTTGGCTATAGTACTGTAAATATTTGTAATATTTGTATACTATTTTTAAAGCTCTAAAATTGAACATCTTATTGGACTTGAACCAGTATCCTGATGCTTCGAAGGCATATGCTTTACCATTAAGCTAAAGATGCTATAAAAAAATACGTTTTAATAAGAAATTAATATAGTATTTATTTTTATTTTTAATAAGTAAAGGTAAAACCCAAGCTATTATAATTAATTTTTGTTTCAAAGTATCAATACTTTTTAAAGTATTAAAAGATTTATAAAATAAATTTAAAAGGTCCATCTAGCCCTACCCCCTTTTAGCAGGTTTAAATTATATTTCAAATGCTTAATATTTATATAATTAAGCTATTCTTTTCAGGACAAAAGAATTTCTAAAGAATTATTATTTTTAATTAGTTACTAATTATTGACTTTAATAAGAGCTCTCCTTAGTAAACTAGAAGAAAAAGAGCTAAAGAAACAAAAGGGAAGGCTATATTAATTTTTACGAGTAAAGAGACTTGAACTCTTACATTATAAAAACATGAATTCCTAAAATTCACCCGGCTACCAATTTCGGCATACTCGCTTTAATATTAAACAATAATCTTTTGTTTAACTCTTTTAATTCTTTTTTATATAGAATAAATTCTTAAGAATAGGGCTTTATCTTTACAAATTCTAAAGCTTATTTCTAGTTTTCTAGCTTATCCTACTTCTTATTTATTTTTAGTTTTACCTTTGCTCTTATAATCGATTTTATTTTTAACGTCAAGGAGGCCAAAATCGGGCTCAATTAAAGAAAAAAAAATAAAATAAATAAATATAATTACAATTATAAAGTAAGGGAATAGTGTAAGGATAAGCTATTATTAAAAAAACTCCCTTTCTTCTTCCTCTTCTTATAAGTCGAACCAATTTAGATATCTAATTTTAAGTCTATTTTAATTTAATAATAAAATAATAAAATAAACAAATAATTTATATTTTTAAATAGGAAGTAGAGTAATCGAAACCCTGTCGGTAATGTGTAAAATTACTGCTAAACCACTCAGCTAACTCCCCTATTATTAATTGGAATCCTTGCTTAATTCTTGCTCAATCTTTGTTTTAATTAAATTTGGATTAAATAATTAAGTTCAAGTAATTGGCCGATTAGCTTTAAAAGAAAAAAAATAAAAAAAAATAAAAATAAAAATAAAAATAATTATAAATAAGAAAAGATAACAAAGTGATACTAGTACTTGTATAATAAATAGTTTACGGAGAGCTAAAGTTTAATTGTAAGGGGGGTTAAGTTCCGTTGTATTTATTTTCCAGCAGCACTTTCCAGTACAGCTACCTTGCTATGACTTTTGAGATGTTACTTAAAAGGGTTAACTAAGAATTACTTCGCCCAACAAAGGTGTTTAACATACTATCCTATTAAGAATAAGTGAGGTTAGTTGTAAACAAACTAAAAATTTTAATCACCTGTATATTTAAATGAATAAACATCTAAGTATAAGGAGTTAGTATTCCCAGTGTTAAAGTTGGAAGATCATCGCAGTTTCCCCCTAGTTAAGCTCCGCCCCAGCGACAGACAGTTAGTTCATCCCGAATTAAATCTTCACCGTTGCGTTAATGATCAACGATTACTCGAAATTCCTTCTTCATGTCGCCGAATTTCAGGCGACAATCCGTCTGTTATTTTTAAATGTAACTTTTTTTAATGATTAGCTATTCCTTATTACCCATTTTTTTAAAAAGATCCTTTCCCTACCTTAATCTTTTCCTTATTGAAAAGTTAACTAAATTTCATAAATATTCGTTCTACTCTTGTCATTGCTCCTAGCTCTGATTAGTTATCAGGACGTTTTACCGCCAAGGATCAAGTAGGCTTTTTACAGCCATTAGTTTTTGCTAATTAGGCGTCAGATATAGCTTATGTTTAGAAAACTTTGGACATAAAGTTAAAATTTTAGCGTTAGAAAGGAACATAGTTAAATTTTTCAAGGTTTGGTCTTCGCGTCACTTTGTTAAAGTTTTTGTGGCACGTCTATAGCCCAGTCCATGAGGGCCATAACGGCTTGTCTTCGCCCCAAATGATAGTTATATTTATCATTAATTGTTAAGTATAAATTAACAACAGGGATTGCGCCCGTTTGTGGAATTAACCTCACTACTCGCATCACGGACTGACAACAGCCATGCAACACCTGTACCCCAAGGATAAAATTTAATTATAAAAATTAAATAACCTTTTATTCTGCTACTTATTTAAAAGAATCCTATCCACCAATTTAAGGTATATTAGGAACAGAATGGGTATGCAAGAACTGGTAAGATTTTACGCGTAATCTCGTATTAAATAACATGCTTCACTTCGTTTGCTTCGAGACCGACTAATTTTTTTGATTTCAGTTTTGCAACCGTACTCGCAAGGCGGAATGGTTATCGCTTTTACATCGCCGCTAGTTCGTTATAAAACTAACAACTACCATTCATCGTTGACAGTGAGAGATATCTGGGTATCTAATCCTAATTTCTGTTCTCACCTTCGTGTCTCAGCGTCAATCATTAGTAGAAAAAGAGTCTTCACCTATAGTATTCCACTTAATATCTTAGGATGTCACCCCTCCATTAAGCATTATTCGGTTTTTCCCCAATATGATTCTAGCTTTTATTTGTCTTATTCAATTGTATAAAATATTAGCTGGATAAGAGTCTTTTGCTCCTATTCAGTTTAATACTTTTGTGCTATTTTGTTTAAGGTTTTTCAAAGCTGCCTACAAACCCTTTAAGCCTGATAAGGACGACTAACGTTTGCGTCTCTGGCCTTACCGAGTCTTCTGGCACCAGTTTTGGACAACACTAATAGTAAGGTAACATCATTGTTTTTCCCTTACGTTATCACAGTCCCTAATCAATAGATCCTATGATTTCAGTTAGCTAGTTCACTCTTGCGAGCATTGACTAATATTCTTGACTGCTGGTAGTTAACACTACAAGGGTCTTTCTCATTCCCAATGTGGCCATTTGTTCAGTCAAACATTGGCTTCCGATCGTGGGCTTGGTAGGCTTTTACCCTACCAACTACCTAAACGAAGCAAATCGAATCCTATAGTAGAAAAATTCCTTTCTTAAATAAAATAGCAATAATTATTCTTTTTACTCTATCTTTCTTAAAATAAATTAAGAAAAAAACTCTTCCGGTTTTCCCTAAACCTTATATTCCATTAGGATTAAACGCTAATGGTCGGTCAGGTTAAACTAACTTAATTAAAAATAAATGAATATTTTTGGTTTTGTTAAGCTAATGTCTAAATAGAACTCTATTTATCTAGAATAGATTTCGTACTTAGATTCATCAAAAAGAGCAGTAAATAATATCCCCTAATTAAGGGGTCTACAGGGTATCTAATTTCCCATACTCACCTTTACACCTTGTTCCAGTCAATTAAATTAAATTTAGTTTTTTGAATATCTATAATTTTACTTATATTTATTTTATCTTAATCCTTATATCAGTATATCATTATTCATATACTGAAAGACTAAGTCAAAACTATTTTTGCTTTAATGGTTATTCCAGAACAACGATTCGCATGTCTTAAAACTACTGAAAAACGTTCAATCAGAACCAAAATTAAATTCTTACCGTTTTGTTAAACATAATTAACTAATTTGTTTTTTTATGTTGTATTTTATTTGCTTTTTTAGCAATATTTATTGTCTCTTTTATATTAAATTAATATTTATCTTTTTTTTTTTATTTGTGCAAATCTAAAATTAACAAAAGCATACTCTTGAGTAAATAAATTATTTATAGCAACAGGATATAACCTTTAGCTAATATAAATTTTCTATTAGGATTCTAGAACTTCTAATGTGTCCAAGTTTTTATTTGTGTTGCTAACTGTTGAATTTTCTATTATTAAATCCATTAAGGTATCTAATCTATTGTTCATTTATTTTTTTTTAACACTTCTATGACATTAAAAAATATTCAACAGGTTCCCAAAGATTTCTAGCTAAAATGCAATTAAATCAATTATACGGTTACTTTGGACGAAATCAAGAGTTAATTGAAACTAAATTAATAAATTCTTGTGATTTCTACAAATATTTTACAAGTAGAGTAGTACAATCCTTTATTGAAATTACAGATAAGAAATGTTTAATTTTAATGAGTCAGAATCTAAATCAAGAACTAGTTGATAAACTGAATTCTGAATTTAAAGATATTGAATTGAAAAACTCTTTTAGAAATATAAAGTCTAATGTTGCACTAGCATCAGCAGTAACAAGTTATGCCCGAATAGAGATGATGAAATATAAAACAATCCCTGGAAATGAACCATATTACACAGATACAGATTCTATTTTTTTAAGTAATCCATTACCTGATAATCTAATTGGAGATGAATTAGGTCAAATGAAAGATGAGCTTAACGGAAATGTGATCGATAAAGCATATTTCTTAGGGATTAAACAATATGGTTATTGTTATACCGATAAGAAAACTAATCAAGTAATTACAAAATCAATCTTTGCTGGAGTTAAGAGAGATTCCTTAACTTTTGATGAAATTATACAAATATTCCAAGGAGATAGCTTAACCTGTGATATTAAAACTAGATTTTATAAATCTTTTGGTAAATTAAATATTACAATAAAAAATGATCTACAACAGACAATTAAACAAACTTCGAGTAAATCCATTCTAAATGGTAAATATATCTCCCAACACATTCCTGTAAAACCTTTAGAAAATATCAAATATTTAAAATTAAAATTGAAACAAAGAAATATTCTGAATATAAAATCTAAAGGTAGATAATTATGGGACTTAAATACGTAAAACATCCTTAATGAAAGTTAAGCACAGGTAGAAGGATTTAACAGAAAACCACTCTTTTTATAGATAGAATAATAAGGAAGTGGACACTATCTTTGAAACAAGAAGAATAATAGAGGAATCGAACCTCAAATAAAACCTGTTAAATTTAAGTAAGTAATAATAACTTATTATTATCTTAACTAAATATAATTATTTTCCATTCTTCTTTTAATTGAATAATTAAACTAATTTATAATAATTTACCACTATTTAGGTGGATTCATCATTATAATGGCTTCCGGATTAATAATTTTTTATTTTGTTAACTGGTATTAAATAGCTCCTCGTATATTCTCAATTTAAAGTTATATTTAAAAATACACTTGTATTAGTACAAATTAAATTACCTATTAAAAGCTCCAGTAAATAAAAATTAAGGGGGTTTAAGGACCGATTTTTAATTTATTAGTTTTACAAGTAAAACTTAATTTCTTATTAATTAGATTTTTTTTGGCTAGATGTAGCTAGATCTAATAAAGTATTTTCAGCTAAACCGATGAAAGGTACAATTACTAAGAACCATGCGAAGTAAAAGGCTGTTGATACTTGTCCAATTTCTAGATATGGACTTTCTGCATGTTGAGAACCAATCCACATTAAGATTAAAAAGTTAACAACAAAGAACCAGAAAGCAAATTTCATAGCTGGTCTAAATTGACTACTTCTTACTCTAGATAAATCTGTTATAGGAAGTACTAATAAAATTAATAATGAACCAAACATTGCTACAACTCCTAATAATTTATTAGGGATAGATCTTAAAATTGCATAGAATGGTAATAAGTACCATTCGGGTACAATTGAAGCAGGAGTAACCATAGGATTTGCTTCAATATAATTATCTGAGTGCCCCATTAAGTTAGGGAAGTAGAACACCATAATAGATAATACTAAGAAGAAAAATAGAATAGTTACAAGATCTTTAAAAATAAAATAAGGATGCATTGCATATCTATCTCCATTTGAAGTTACTCCGTTTGGATTATTAGAACCGTGAACATGAAGAGCCATTAAGTGAGCTACAGCTAAAGCAGCTAATACGAAAGGTAAAAGATAGTGTAGAGAGAAGAATCTATTAAGTGTGGCATTATTTACAGAGAATCCACCCCAGATTAATTCAACAATATCTTGTCCAAATACTGGAATAGCTGAAAGTAAATTAGTAATTACTGTAGCACCCCATAGTGACATTTGACCATAAGGTAATACATAACCTAAGAAACCAATAGCCATCATAAGAATAAGAATAATTACTCCGATAGTCCATACTAACACTCTAGGTGATTTATATGAACTATAGTATAATCCTCTAGCAATATGAGCGTATACAAAGATAAAGAAAAAGGAAGCTACATTAGCATGTGTATATCTTACTAAGTATCCGTTATTAACATCTCTCATGATATGTTCTACAGAATCGAAAGCAAAATCTACGTTAGCTTGATAATGCATTGCCAAGAAAGCTCCAGTTAATATTTGTATTCCTAAACATGTAGCTAATAAAGAACCGAAATTCCATAGGTAAGAAAGATTTGCGGGTTGAGGACTATCAACCATATAAGAGTTAACCAGTCTCAGTAACACGTGTGTTTTAAGTAATCTCATTTGTTTTTTGTTTTTATTTTTATGATATTTTATGTTATTAAATAAATAAATATATAAATATTTATTTAATAGGCTGTAATATATACAGACCTTGATATAAAATCAATTAAATATTGGTTTTTAATATAAGTATTACTAATTATTATTTTAATAATACTAAATATTTTATGCTCATTTAAGTTAAGTTATATATTTTATATATAAGTTTTAAGAATTTTTAATCCTTAATAAATATTAATACAACACAAATAAAATATTTGTACTTTGTTATATTATTGCTATAATCACTATGGCAATATTTTTGTTTTTACTTATTTTAGTAAAGGTATTAGAATTAATAGTATACTAAAAATAAAATTGTTTTTGTTAAGCCCAAGAAGAATCGAACTTCTACAGATTCCTTATCAAGAAATTATTCTACCACTAAATTATAAGCTCTATTTTGTTTTATTTTACTATTCTATTTACCTTTCCTGATATATTCTTTAATTATTTATTTTTTAGAGTTAAGGGGGGAGGACTAAATCATCCTTTTATTAAGTTAAACTATAAATTTTACTTTTTATTTTGAGATTTCTTATATTAAATAAATAAATAATAATCACAATATGAGAAACTGAGTTGACCAGATTCGAACTGATATAGTTCATCACCAAAAAATGACGTTTTTCCTAATTAAACTACAACTCATAAAAAAGGATTTTTACTTCTAATTTTTTAGCAGTTAATTTATAATAGCTAAAAAAACATCTTTATTTAAATATAATATATTTGCCGAAAACTGGAATTGAACCAATATCGAAATCTTACAAGGAATTCATTTTACCTATTAAACTATTCCGGCTATTACTTTTTAGGACTTAGTATCTTTAGCCCTATTATATTTAAAAATGCTGGCGATAAATATACTGATGTATTAAATCATCTCTTTGCTAACTATATTATTTTGTTTTTATTTTTAGATATGGAGAGGAAATATTGGAGAAAAACTTATAATAAGGGAATAAGAGGTATATTTTGCTTAAGGACTAACTCTATATTAAAATTGAGGTTAGAACTAGGGAAAGAAACTTAAAAAATAAAAACTATGTACAAAAGGGATAATTTATAAAAAATCTAATTATAGTTCCTATTAAAAATGTAAACATTATACTAAGAATGAAATTAGATAAGAAATTATATTTTGTTTAAGATAATTTAAACTAATCGATTGTGTTATTAAACCTTACCTACAATTAGATTTTTAGTTCTAATTATTTATTATATGTTTATTTTTATGTTTATTTTTATGTTTATTTTTAGGTTTTGTTTGAATAATTAAAGATTTGCCTCGGAATGGAATCGAACCACTGTATCTCGTACTTCACACGAACGCTTTAACCATTAAGCCACCGAGGCTGAAAGTTTGAATTTCTTTTAAATCTATTTTAATTACTTAGTTTTTTAAGGTTAAGTTTTAATTTAGCTATTCTTTTATTTATATTAAAAAAAATAGTCATAATTAATTATAATTGAGTTACCTAAATAAAACTAAACAGGTTGAAAGATACTTCTGTATAACTATTAAGTAGCTAATTATGAAAATATAATGTGGGTGAGACCTAGAACTATTAAATAATAAAGAAGAGTTACTTTTTTTTTAAATATTATAACAATAGAGAAATAAAATCTAAGTAAATTACGCCTAACTCTTATTAAAATTGGATCTCTAACTTTAAATTTTAATTCAAAATTAAAACTATTGGCTAAATAAACTGAAATAGAAATGGTTCCTATAAAGTTAAAAAGCTTATTTCAAAATAGTGTAGCAATAGTTTAAAATAATAAATAAAAATAAATATCTAAAGAAAAAAACAGATATTTTAAAAATCTATTAAAAATTATAAAAGAGACTTTAATAGAATAAAATAATAAATAGTTAATATATATCTATAAAGGGGAAATATGATAATTGGTAATCAGTTATATTTGCAATATAAACAATGATAGTTCGACTCTATCTTTCTCCAATAAAAAAAATAATTATATTCAATTAAGTTATAAATTAATAGAGCTATTTAAATTTATAAAAACTTAAATATAGAAATAATCTCAGTTAATCATTCTCTGATTATCAAGATACTTAATAATTTTTATTTAGAATTTTAATCCTTAATTTAATCTTTAATATTATTGCAATTCAAAGGCTAATTAAGTTTATTCAATTAAATTCGTAAATTATCTTTTACTAATAATTTTTAATTTACACTTTTCTTTTAATTATTTATTTATTTCTTTATTTCTTTTTATTCTATTTTTTTAGTTACTAATTGTAATTTCTATTTATTATTGATTATTACTAGTAATAATTATTAGTAATTTATATTGATTATTTATGTTTTGTTTGCTTTTTACGGAATAGAGGTGATTCGAACACCTAAGGGTATTAACCCGAACAATTAGCAATTGTCTTAGCTTACCAATGAAAACTATTCCCTTATTTGGTTTTATTTCTTTTACTAATATTTTTATAAAAATAGCAAAATGATTATTGATCTTTATCAGAATTGAACTGATCCTAGCTTCGTGAAGGGAAGCTGTACTAACCGATATACTTAAAGACCTGTAAGAATAAAAATAAATGAAGTGCTATTTTTTAACCCGCCCATTTCTATTAAACAAATAAACATTGTAAATAAAAACAGAATGGGAGAGATAAAACTTTATTATTTAAACAAAATTAATGAGTAACCATAAACTATTATTTCTTTTAAATTAAAATTATTAAGAAAAAGGCTAATAACTTCTGTAAGACAAAAAAAAGGTTTACTTATTTATATTTAAATAACGAAATGATGATTCGAACATCCACTGACAGCTCATGAGGCTGCCGTGCTACCATTACACTATCTCGTTTTATTTATAAATTATTTAATTAGAGTAAGATCTTTATTAATAATAACTCAAAATTTAAAAATAATATGGACAAAGTTATTGTTGGAAAAGTAGTTAGACTATAGAATAATAAACTATTATTAAAGAGATTATAAAAGGTTTCTTAAGATAAGTTGAAACTTTTAAATGAGGGTATCTCTATTTAAAAGTTATAAATTTTATTAAAAAAAAAAAGATAAATATTATTTATAAGAATAATTTTTAAATTAAAGGTTTATCATACTTAACATTATAAATAAAAATAAGGATAAAATACTTTAAAAAAAAAGATACGAACAAAGAGACTCGAACTCTTAAGGAACTTCTTCCACTTTTGCTTAAGAAAAGATTGTTTACCAAATTTCAACATGTTCGCTATATTATTTTATTTTTTTATTTATTTATTTATTTATTTTCATTTATGATACTTTTATAAAAACCTTTTGTGTTTTTTAATTTTTTGATTTTTTTTATTTTTATAGGCCTTTGTTTTTTTTAACGCTTAGCCCTTTATATTTACCTTATAATTTTTTTACTTCATCTTACTTTAAGATTTTATATTAAGAATAGGGAATAGTAAAAAGGCAATATTATTCTTAATTTTATCTATATTTAATTTGTAAAATTATTTATTTTAAATTTTAACTTAAAGGCATCATTCGGGTTCGAACCGAAGTATAAGAAATTAACAGTTTCCCGCATAAACCACTCTGCCATGATACCTTATTTATAAATTATTTTTATCTTTTTAATTATTCATTCTTTCTTATTAACCTTCTATAAAGGTGTCTATAGCCACTTCTTAATTTAATTTTTTTAAACTAAAGAATGATACAAGCACTATTTAAATAAAGTAAAAATCCTTGGTTCTCCAATATGATTAAAGTATAAGGGATAGGGAAAGATAAATTAATTAAATATACAGAGCTAAATAAAAGTTTACGGTAGGCGCGATTCGAACACGCTATAGCTCTCCTACCCAAAAGGAGCGACTAGCCAATTTGTCATCTACCGTTAAAATTACTATTCTTATTCTTTTAAAGAAATATTAATGATTAAAAACTTATAAAAATTAGATTTATTAATAATAGGAACTAGTTTTAATTAATAATGTTGGGCCTGTTTTCAATCCTTTCTTATATATATAAGTTCTTTCCATTTTTAGGATAACTTAATTTTTAATCAATTAACTTTTATTACTGATAATCTAAAGTTAAATTAAAAAAAGTATAAGCTTAAAAAATTAATTATATTAAGTGCAAGATAGATTTAAAAAGGTCTAGTAAATAGGAATAAATCAATTATATTAGACCAATATCATAGCATAAACAAAAAGAAATGTTTAAGTTTAAGAAGGAATGAAAATTAAAATATTGTAACAACTCAGAAGGGGGGTTAAGTTATTATTTAAATAATTTTTAAATAAATAGAAATATAAAACCTAGAAAGGAGATATATCGAATGCAATCAGAATACTTGGTACAAGTATAATAAAAGCAACTGCTACAGGTAATAGGTATAACCAACAAAGATCAATTAATTGATCATATCTAAGTCTTGGTAAAGTTGCTCTGAACCAAACAAAAAAGAAACAGAAGATACAAGTTTTTAATCCTAGTATAATAGATTGAAAGTTAAAGAAAGTATCGTTAACAAAGATTTCAGGCATATTATATCCCCCAAGGAATAGTATAGCTGTGATACAACTAAATAATACTATACTTGAGTATTCACCAAGGAAGAAGAATACAAATGGTACTGAACTGTGTTCAGTTAAGAAACCCGCAACTAACTCAGATTCAGCTTCCTGAAGATCGAAAGGTGTACGACTAGTTTCAGCAAGGATAGCAATAAAGTAAAAAATAAAAACCGGTAATAAAGGAACAATAAACCATATAGCTTGTTGGCTTTCTATGATAGCTGTTAAATTTAATGATCCGGTTAATAAAATAATAATTAATATTGCTGAACTTAAAATAAGCTCGTAAGATATCATGGCAGCTGTACTTCTTAAAGAACCTAGGAAAGCATATTTAGAATTAGCTGACCATCCTGCAAAAAGAACCCCATAAACTCCTAAAGAAGATAGAGCTAAAGTATATAAAATTCCTAATGAGAAATCAGATACTGCTAGTCCTTGTCCGAAAGGTATAATACCCCAACCTAGTAAACTGAATACTAAAGTAGAAACAGGTGCTAAATAAAATAACACTTTATTAGATTGAGAAGGAATTACTGTTTCTTTAAGGATTAATTTTAAAGCATCACTAATAGGTTGTAAAAGTCCATAGTATCCTACTGTATTTGGCCCTACTCTTCTTTGATGGGCAGCTAATTGTTTTCTTTCAATAATAGTCATAAAAGCAACTGCAAGGAGAACAGGAACAATCACGCAAATAACATCTATTATATTAACTAATAGATCTATAATTGTTAACATTAAATTAGTATTTATCATTTTTATTTTTATTTTTTGTTTTGTTTTATTTTTATTAAGGTTTTGTTATTTTAACTATTATATTTGTTAATACTAAACTTATTATATTGTTTATTTACAAAGATTAATAGAAAGGTAAACGCTCTTAATAGTACCAGATACAAAATCTAGAGAATATTCTATTTTGAATTATTTATTAATAGCTAGTATTTTTCTATTTCATTTACTAATATTATATTTACAATTTACTTATGATTAGTAATTGAAAATTAGTATAAAAAGAAAAACTATTTTACTAGCTTTTGTTAATTTGTTTTTAAGATTTAATATATAAAATTAGTGTATGCATAAATTATATCCTTACTAATTGTACAGCAGTAAATATTAATTTAGGTATAAAGTATACTTCAAAAAACTAATTTTATGGTTTACGCAGTTAAGGTTAAACCTTTTTAAAGTAATGAGTTTCTTTATTAATTATACTATTTAAAGTTATAATTGGGTAACTATTCTCTCTCTAAACTCTTTGTATTATCACTACTCTAATATTAAACTTTAATTGATTAGAAAAATAGCTCTTAAGTAATTAAATAGAGGAAGGATAGTGAAAAGGGTACTAATTAAATTATTGTTTAATAAACATTTCTGATTATTTTACACTATAGCCATATAATTTTATTTTGTAGGTGAATTAAAGATTAAAAATACATTTGAAACTAATCTCTTTGACTAATATTCTTGAGTAATTGCTTAGTAATACAAATCACTTAGCTATTACAATAATCTAAATAAATCGTATATATCCTTAGCAAATACAAAGTGATTTATAATTCTTATCTTTTTTTAAAGATCTTTATATATATTTAATTTAAACTGTTTACTGTTAGAAAAACCTATTTAAATCTTATCTTTTTTTCTTGAAATTTAGTTATTACTTATTTTACAATATTTTTTAATCATCTTAGCCTGCTCTTAATCAATTTAATTAAAAGTTAACTTAAACTTAATTTAATTAAATTTAAAACAATCCTTTAGTTAAAGAAAATTAAATATAAAAAACAAAATCTTTGAGCAAGATATAACTAAGGATCTAATTAAACTTAAAAATCATGAATATAGAAAATAAAAGGTAGTAAACACATATTAGGGCTAAGAAGGAATCGAACCTTAAACAAATAGACTTTGCAGGTCTACTACAGTAAACCAACTGTAAACTTATCCCTTTATAAGAAACGTTTAATTTTAATTAGCAATTCAAATTATGTTTTATTTTTTAGATTTATTTAAAAAGTTTTATGGCCCTAGCTTGTTAGCACTTTATTAGATAATTGTTTTTCTACTTCTTATTTAATAAGCCAAGTACAAGAAAAGGACAAGAAGAAAAGGAAAAATAAAATAGCAAAGATAAGGTAAGTTTCTTAAAATAAACTATCATTTGCATAAAGAATGGAGTTTTAACAGACTTAGCCTTTTATTATATAAGAAAATGTACAATTTAAACACTTGGTTTTAATAGTAAATTACCTCTAAGTTCTATTATATATTTTGTTTTTTAACGAATAGTTCTATCATTAATTAAAGGTCTTTATCTTTTTAGGTTTAAACTAGTAAAATAACCATTGTTAAGCTTTGCATAATTATGAAGTTAGCTTTAAACAATAAAAATTTATTTTTTATTTGCTCGCTATTCAATATTTTGGGTTTTCTAATTAATTCACTTTTAGATAAGTGTATTCTAATATCTGTCTAGATAAAAGATAAGCTATTTATTCTCTTCCGGATTTGAACCAGAATGAGCACTTTAGAAGAATGCCGTTCTACCATTGAACTAAGAGAATACAAAAAGAAATTAATTCTTCCTTTTAATAAAATTAATTTTTTAGATGCTAAATTGTGTAAATTTTTATTTTTATAATTTTAAGTCCTAGAGCCTAAGCCTAAAGGAATCAGGGTCAATATTTTATTTTTTTAACTCATAACCTTTATCTCTGAATCTGATAAGCATAAAGATCTTAGACCTTTACGAATATATTCTTAGACATCTTTTCCCTATTTCTTGATTGATAACTAATTATTATATTACTATAATAGCTCAAGCTGATTAAAAACAATTTTTATGCGACTAATTAAGGGGATTATAAATGGAAATTAAAAAAATAAATTTAAATTAAAAATTAATTAGAAATGAGAGCGCTTTATTATCTTTTTCAAAAATTAAATTAAACTTTTAAAAACCTGTAAACACATATTAGGGCTAAGAAGGAATCGAACCTTAAACAAATAGACTTTGCAGGTCTACTACAGTAAACCAACTGTAAACTTATCCCTTTATAAAGATCAAATTATTTAATTTAACTCTAAAATTGTTTATTAGCTCTAGCTTTAAAAACTAATATTAATAGAGCAAATACTTAAAATAAATTAAAATTTGCATAAGACCTTAATTTTATTAACTTTCTTTTACTTGTCTATTTATATCAAATCTTATAATCTAAAAATGAAATATTTAATTTTAACTGAAGATCTAGAATGTAAAACTGTACCATCTTTTTTGAATCTTATTTAAATTATTCTTACTTTAATACTAAAAATTCTTTAATTAATAGCCTCTTATATAAAATAAACTATACTTTTTTAACGCTGTATTCTATTTGGATCTGTTATAAATTTAAACTATAAAGTAAAAAATATTAAGGAAATCTATCAAAACTAATAGGAATCTAATTTTAAAATAAACAATTTAGAGTTAATGAAGAGTAGGCAGAAAAAATAGAGTTTTTCTATTTAAACAATATTTGTTTTGGTTTTAATTTTTAAAATATTCTTCTAAATAATGTTTTTTTATAAAATAATGTTTTTTTATAAAATAATGTTTTTTTATAAAATAAAGACCTTTAAATTTGTAACTTATTTAATAATTCCTTTTTTATTATAGGTTTTCTCATTTGCTGAATTATTTTTGTTTAATTTGATCTTTTCATTTTTCATTTTCAACTTTAAAAGAATATATAGAACAAAAATGTTTATAGCATAACTAATCTTATTGAATGTTTAATTAATATAAGGTAATTAAAACCAAAACAAATATGGAAATCTCCTATTTTTATTTTTTTAATTTAAAAATATTAATTATAACAAAGTATATTTTAACACAGGCTAAAAAAGACGAAAGAGTGAGTTTCACGAACAGTGGCTTGGCTCTATTCTACTAATGCTAAAGAAATTGGAACAGCTTATCTAATATTCTCGGTTTTTGCTGGTATGATCGGTACTGCATTCTCTGTTTTAATTAGACTGGAATTATCAGCTCCAGGAGTACAATTTTTACAAGGAGATCACCAATTATTTAACGTAATTATCTCAGCTCATGCATTTATCATGATTTTCTTTATGGTTATGCCTGGGTTAGTTGGTGGATTCGGAAATTATTTCTTACCTATCCACTGTGGGGCTCCAGATATGGCTTTCCCAAGACTAAATAATGTGTCTTTCTGGTTGTTACCTCCTTCATTAATTTTATTACTTGTGAGTTCACTAGTTGAAAACGGTGCCGGTACAGGGTGGACAGTATATCCTCCTTTATCTAGTATCCAATCTCACTCAGGTGGTTCAGTTGATTTAGCTATCTTCAGTCTACACTTAGCAGGGGTTTCTTCATTATTAGGAGCTGTAAACTTTATATCTACAGCCTTAAATATGAGAACAAACGGAATGTCTCTACATAAATTACCATTATTCGTATGGGCTATTGCAATTACTGCTTTCTTATTAATATTAGCATTACCAGTATTAGCCGGTGCTATTACAATGCTTTTAACAGATAGAAACTTTAATACTAGCTTCTATGATCCAGCTGGAGGTGGGGATCCTATCCTTTACCAACATCTATTCTGGTTCTTTGGTCACCCAGAGGTTTATATTTTAATTATTCCTGGGTTTGGTATTGTTAGTCACATTGTATCTACATTCTCAGGAAAACCTATTTTCGGATATCTTGGAATGGTTTATGCCATGTTCTCAATTGGAATCTTGGGATTCCTAGTATGGAGTCACCACATGTTCTCAGTTGGACTTGATGTTGATACAAGAGCTTACTTTACAGCAGCTACTATGGTAATTGCTGTTCCAACAGGAATTAAAATCTTCAGTTGGTTAGCCACTCTATACGGTGGAAGTTTAAGATATAATACTCCTTTAATTTTCGTTTTAGGATTCTTAGCACTATTCACTATTGGTGGAGTAACTGGAGTTGTTCTGGCTAATGCTTCATTAGATGTAGCTTTCCACGATACTTACTATGTAGTAGCCCATTTCCACTACGTATTATCAATGGGAGCTGTATTTGCAATTTTTGCAGCCTTTTATTTCTGGACTTCAAAAATCATAGGAAAAACATACAACGATTTCTTAGGTAAAGTACACTTCTGGTCATTGTTTGTAGGAGTAAATCTTACATTCTTCCCTCAACATTTCTTAGGAATGGCTGGAATGCCAAGAAGAATACCTGATTACCCAGATGCATTTGCAGGATGGAATGCAATATCTAGTTTCGGTTCAATAGTATCAGTAGTATCAACTATCTTATTTGGTTATATTATTTACGATATCTTTGTAAACCAACCAGCGGCTTCATCAAACCCTTGGAGTGTACCATCTCACTTTACTTCATTAGAACAATTTAGTAATGAGACAGCAACAAGTACTACACTAGAATGGACATTAGCTAGTCCTATTCCTTTCCACGCATTCAAAATGTTACCTGTGCAATCATAAGAATAAACTTTAATTAGAATATTCCTAAAAACAAATACTTTTCTTTAAATAAAAATCCATTAACCCCCCTTAAAACATAGCTTTATTTTTCTTATTCTATTTTTGTACTAAAAAAATTGTGCAAATATAAAAAAATGCATAACAAACTATATAAATTAATCTTAATTAATAGTTGTTTTTGTAAAAATAAATAATTAAAAGAATTAAACCTAAATGAAATCTTTTTTTTTAGGTAATTAATTTTTAAATAACCCCCTTAAAAATATCAGTGTTAAATATCTACTTTTTATAAATAGATAAAGATAATAAATTATAATTACAATATTAGCTAAGCTATTAAATTATAATTTAACATAAATAAATAAAATATATAAATTAATTAATCTCTGCCCTCCTCATGCTCTGTCTCTTACTTTGTAATTCTAAATTACTTAGAAAAGAACAAATATTAAGGCAAGGGCTAAATAAAAACAACAAAACAATAAACTAAATTAAAAAATAATAAAATAAAATTAGACTTAAAACATAAAATAATCAGACAACGATTTATATTAATTTACTGACTTATAAACAGTTGCTAACCTCTATCCTTAGGTATATAAGGGGAGAACTAAAGAAAAAATACACACAACAAATATGAATAATTTACTAACCTTACTTCTGATAGTTCCAATCCTAGGATCTTTAATGATGTTACCTATTAAAGAAAATTCGATAGCAAATAGATCTAAATTAAAAAAAATAGCTCTTTCAACTTCTATGATTAATTTACTTATTTCTATCTTTATGTGGTTTCAATTTGATTCTAATACTTCACAATTTCAATTTGTAACAGAATTTAATCAATTAAGTTTCTGTCATTTTAATTTAGGAATTGATGGTATCTCTCTTTATTTTGTATTACTTACTACATTTGTAACTCCTATTGCATTACTTTCTAACCATAGTAATATAACTAATAATATCAAATTTTTTTTAATTTCTTTTTTATTATTAGAAACTTTACAAATTTGTGCTTTTGTATCACTAGATTTAATGCTATTCTATATATTTTTCGAAAGTGTTTTACCAATTATTTTTATACTTATAATTATTTATGGACACGGTGCTGAAAGATTTAGATCTGCCTTTTTATTCTTCCTATATACTTTAGCAGGGAGTTTACCAATGTTATTAAGTATTTTAGTGATTTATAGTTACTTAGGTTCTACTGACTTTAATTTAATTTCTTTATATGAAATTAGCTTAGATAGTCAAAAAGTTCTTTGGTTATGTTTTTTCCTAGCTTTTGCTGTTAAAACACCTTTATATCCTTTCATTATTTGGTTACCTAAAGCTCACGGTGAAAGTCCCTTAGCTGGTTCTATTTTACTAGCTGCAACAATCCTAAAACTTGCTACATATGGTTACCTTAGAGTATTAATAAATTTCTTACCAGATGCTACTAATTATTTTTCTCCTTTTTTACAAACTATTGCCGTTGTTACGATAGTATATGCATCTTTATCTACAATTGTTCAACAAGATAGTAAAAGATTAATTGCCTATAGTTCTATTTCTCATATGGGTATAGTTGTTTTAGGTTTATTTTCTAATAGTATTATAGGTATTGAAGGAGCGATTTTATTAGGTATTGGACATGGTTTAGTTTCTCCTGCTCTATTTATATGTGTAGGTGGAATTATTTATGATAGAGCTCATACTAGAATTATTCAAAATATTAGAGGATTGGCTAATTTTATGCCTGTTTTCACAATATTCTTTTTTGTGTTTACTTTAGCTAATGCTGGAGTTCCATTAACACTTAATTTCCTAGGTGAACAATTATCATTACTTGGTATTTGGGAAAGAAATCCTTTAATGGCTGCCTTGGGTGCTTCTTCTATAGTATTGAGTGCTTGTTATAGTATTTTCCTTTATAATAGATTAAGTTACGGTTCTTATATCCCTACTCTTCAACCATTAAAAGATTTAAATAGAAGAGAATATTACCTTTTATTATCTTTATTAATTCCTACTGTACTATTAGGAATCTTCCCTAACGTAGTTTTAGACACACTGCACGTTTCTGTTACTTCTTTATTATATAATATCTCTTAAACTTTCTTAAATTCTTATATTAGCTATTTTCTTAACTCTTTTCTTTAGACTTGGCATAAGTACTAACTATTTGTAATTTGAAAAATAAAAGGAGAGATTATTATAATAAATAGTCTCTATCTTTACAAATGTGTATAGACCTGTTTGATAAAGAGGGATCCTTAAGGATTTAGACCTTTAAAGATAACTAATAAGGATAGTTTAATCTGACCTCTCCCCCCTTAAATACCTTGGTTTTTTTAAGTGGTCTATTTTTTTGTTTTTAAGTTAAAATAAAATTTAAAAGTCTAAGAAAGGGTAAAAGGTTAGGGTTAAAAGTATCATTTACAATAAATTATGCAACTATCCTTAAAAAGTTAGTTATGATCTTTAACTAGATGATAATTTAACTTTTATTTTGCGGCTATTCTTTTTGTTATATACACCTGCCTTTTTTGAAAAATTAAGATTTTATTTTTTTTCAAAATTTAAATTGAGGAATTTAAAATATCTAATTAATTAGAAAAAGGTCACTGTTCTGGGTTAAACCTGCTTTGATTATATTTATAATTTAGTTAATACTAAATAAGTTAATGGTTTAGTTAATACTAGTTAATGTATATAAAATAATTTATACTTGAATACTTAATAATTTGTATTTATAGATTTTGAGTTTTCGGTTTATTTAAGCGATTATTTTTACATGGACAAGTTAAAGTATTTTTAATCTTAAGTATTTTTCAACTATTCTTTAAAAGTTGTAATTGGCAATACTTTTCTTTTAAATTTACAAATCTAAAAAGTTTAAATCACTTTGGAAAATAAGCTTTGTCCACTCTATTTTAAAAAATAGATAAATAAAAAGGCTAAATTAATTAGTAATCATAAACTTATAAACAAATAGCAAATTGATGGTTATACAAATATTATAAAACAAATTTGTAGAGCCTGCTTAGCTTAAATTAAGCTATCATTTATAGAAAATTTTAACTACTTATCCTAGTTTACTAACAAATCAAAGTTTACGGCCTTATTCATATGGATTACTAGCATACTAATTTAATTTAATTCGGTAATGTTTTTTTAACTGTAAAATAGTAATTTAATTTTATTGAAAAAAATTATATAAATCTGCAATATAATTTCATCGAGCGTAACTAATCTTAATTCTATTAAATCAAATTTAATTTTTTCTAAAATCTAATTGCTTTAAATTTATTATCAATTTTATTTTAGTTTAGTTAACTGAGTGCTAATAACAATTATCAAAAAAAGATTATACGTAGGCTTCAAAAATAAAAATAAAAATAAAAATGACAACAATTTTCTTAAACATGTTAGCTTTCGCTACTCTTTTTTCTGGTGTATTATCTATTACTTCTAAAAATCCGGTTATATCCGTTGTATTCGTTATTTCTACTTTTGTTAATGCTGCTGGTTATCTTTTATTATTAGGAGTTAATTTTGTAGGTATTTCTTATATTATTGTGTATGTAGGTGCTATTGCAGTTCTTTTCTTATTCATTGTTATGATGATTAATATTAAATTAACTGATATATTAGAAACTGGAAACCAATATACTAAAAATCTTCCTTTAGCTTTAGCCGTTGGTTCTTCATTTATTTATGCTATCTTTTCAATTATTCCTACAAATATTAATAATGGATCACCTATTTCTGGTTTATTCTATGTTTTTAATAATTTAAATGGGTTTTTATTTAATACAGCTTCATTAAATACAACTAATTTATTAGAAACTAGCTATAATCCAGTTATTGCAGATACTCTTTTTGCTAACTTTACACAAATTGAGGCTCTTGGACATGGATTATATACTTATGGAGCTATACTATTAATTATTACTAGTATTATTCTATTACTTGCTATGTTTTCCACAATTGTTATATCTCGAAAACAAAGCTAAATTTAATTTTTAAACAACAAATAGTAAGTTAAACCCCCCTCCTAATAAGTTTATTCTTGGTTTATAAATTTAATTTTAATTAATTTAATGATTCATGCTATTTTAGACTAGATAATAGCGTAGTTATAAATATGAGCAGAAAATAATTAAAGTCAGTTACAATAAGATAAAGATTAAAAATAAAAAGGTATAATATAGTAATATTTGTCCGTTAAGTTTTATATTCTTAAAAGAGTAAGTAAAATTTTAACTTGTATAATTAGAGACTGTAGCATAACTGGTAATGCGCTCTGCTCATAATGGACGTTTATTAGGGTTCGAGTCCCTACGGTCTTATTATTTTTATTTTATTTATAGTTAATTCATTTAATTTTTATTTTTAAGTTTTATATTAAGTGTAATATTTGTCATTGTATTCATTAGTAATTATTTTCTAAGTTAGACAAAGGATAAACATTATATTGATATATTTAAACTAAGAGATATTTTGTCATTTTCCTTTCTTATTAATAAACTTTTAATTTAGGCTATTTATCATCCCTTAAAAACATTTTAACAAAGATGATTTTAATTAAATTTAAGTTTAATACTTAGAATAGATAAAGCTCCTGCAGAATATAAACTTATAGCTATAAATTTATTCTTTATTGAGAAGGTAGTTTTTAAAAATAAAAATTAAAAACGTCTATTAAAATTAGATTAATAATAAAAATAAAACTTAAATATAAAAGGAACATTTAAAAAAATCAAATCTGAATCAAATCAAAATACAAAAATAAAATGTAAAATTCTCTGAGCTTTATTCTATTATTATCAACTATTCTTCAAAACATCATTTCATTAAAAAATAAATACTATATATTATTAAAAATACAAGTTTAATAATACACAAAGGGTACTTGGTCGAGTCTGGTTTATGGCGCTTATCTTGAAAATAAGTACTTTTAAAAAAGTCGTGAGTTCAAATCTCACAGTGCCCGTATTAAAAAAGAAATCTTCTAATTAGAAAAATCGCAAGTGTAAAGGGAAAAAAATAATAAACTTATAAACAAATAGCAAATTGATGGTTAAAATAATGACTTCTACGCAAATTTAAATTGGCAATGGCCTTTAGATAAATTTATTGATCATTTAGTTATTCTCTTCTGGATAAGTCTCAAGGTCGATTAAATCAATTTTTAGTTATAATTTTTACACAACTTAATTAATCAATTATATTAAATTGAGCTTAATTTTTGTTTATATATCCAATTATTTTAATAATACAATTATTTTAATAATACAAGAATAGAGCGAGGCTTAAATTTATCCACTTTCTTTAAATAAAATATAAACTTAAAAATAAAGGAGGGGGGTAAAGTCTAAAACAAACTATAAATTTATATTATTTTTCTTTTGATTTTTATATGTAATTAATAGAGATACAGTTTTGAATTTTTAACAGCATACTTTATTTTATTTTTTAAACAAGAGCGAGGTGGTTCGAACACCTACCGATGATTTTGGAGATCGCCATACTAGCCAATTGATACTACGCTCTTTTAAAAGAATTATATCCTTTTATAATTTATAAACCTTTAAAATTAAGAATGTTTAGCAAATTAATTTTTTCTTTCCTTATAGCTTATATTTCCTTATTTTTTAATTATGTAATGAAAATAAAATAATCCATATGTTTATAATATATAAACTTAGTTATTAAGAATTGAGTGTTTAACCTATGATTGTATAAAGATAATTATTTAAACCTTTGTCTATTATAAGAAGTTAAAGAAAAGTTAGTTCCTTGCTTCTTTACCTATAATTTATATTAGTAGATGTAAAGATTAAAATTGTGTATTAAGGTATTAAGATATACATTGCTGAAAAAAGGAATCGAACCTATGTTTTACCGTCATGAGTGGTATGTTTTAACCATTTAAACTATTTCAGCTTAAAATACTAATATTTTTTTGTTTTGTTTTCAAACCGAGAATTGTATTTTAAAAGGGTTTGTTTTTATATTATTTATGGTGGGGGAGTTAGAACGCGAAATTTAATTAATGAACATTAAAATGTATCTAAAAGAAATTAAACTAGGTAAGAATTAGACTTATAGTTTAAATATTAAACAAAATATTTAAGCTTTTTTACTTAATTTTGTTATATACATTCTGATAACTTGTTGAAATGTAAATAAAGGTAAGATATATTTAGAAAAAATATATACTAAAGCCAATAGAGTAAAGAAAGAGAAAAATAATTGGTTAACAAAGAAAAATGGAATTAATTGTGGCATAGTTTATAAAAAAATTATTAATGGCTCTTATAAAAAAAAGAACAATCTCGACTAGAAAACTAGTAATAAAAGTAAAAAGTAATTGAAAAATAAAACTTTCCTATTAGATAATAAGAGTCTGCTATATTAGCCTACCTTAAAGTCTAACTAAAAAGAATTAAAATTTATAATCTTTTTATATTTACAAATGAGATTTAGATGTGAATCTTTATAAAAAAGAAAAATTGTTTGTTTAATAAAAAAAATAAAGGTTTTATTTAAGTAAATAGAATAAGAAATAGAATTTTCTTATTTTTTATTACTTACTCTTTATAGTAGATACTTTTAATCTTAATTTTATTTTAATAATACTGTAGAAAATTTACTTGGAATTAAAAATATTAGGTCTTAATCTTAAATTTGTTTATTTTAATTATGTTAATTTTAATTAGTTGTAAAAGTTATCACCAGATTTTTTTTTTATAGTTATGTGTAGATATAATGAAATAATTTTGTCTAATATAATCATCTAATATAATATTAAAATATATAAAAGGTATATGATACATAAATAAGATATAAAAGAATATATTATAAATATCATTGATTATTTTTTTAATAAAGGGGAGTTGGCTGAATGGTAAAGGCAAAAAAACAAAATAAAACAACAAAAATTACTTATTGCAGAATATTTAATAATGTAAAAATTAAAAACAAAAATAAGAAAAGGTTCGATTCCTTTAATCCCAAGATCATATAACTAAAAATAAATTAAAATAATTTTCCTTTTATTTTAAATATCTAAGTTATATTGAAAATATAATTATAAGATTAGTCTTAAGGATACTTAGAAGAGTATATAGAAAAAATAAAACCTACAAAATATAAAATTATAAATTATTTTGTTATGCTACTATAGTTTAATCTTTTTCGTGAATTAGCTTCACAGAGTATTAACTCTACATTTAGGGAAAAATAATATTGGAATTTATTTTACTTATCTTACCTCTACTTTAAGGCATAATAGATTTTATTTATTTATTCTGTTTTTTAGCCCTATAATAGAGAGGTATAGCTTGGCTATTATATTTTTATTTAAAATAAAATAATAATGTATAATCCTTGTATGATTCAGTTAATAAATAATTTTATATGAAATTTATATTATTTTTATCTTAAAACTTTTACTTTTAAAATTCAATAAATAATGTTTTAGGAGTAGGAGTATATTAGAGTTTTAAAAATATTAAGATCGACGTAAAAAAAAAATAAACAAAAATGTTAAACCTTTTTTCAAATTTAAATACTATATTTAATGATGCTGCTCACGCCTGGCAATTAGGATTTCAAGATAGTGCTGCTCCTGCTTTTACCGGTATTGTTACACTACACAATACAATTGGATTTTACTTAATAGTGGTTTGTTTTGTAGTATTCTGGGCCTTAGCTTCAATTATGTATTACTATAGTTCAACTAATAACCCTATTGCTTACAAATATTTAACACACGGTACAATTGTAGAATTAGTATGGACAATTACACCAGCCTTAATTTTAATCGCTATTGCATTCCCTTCTTTCAGATTACTTTATTTAATGGATGAAGTTATTTCTCCAACACTTACTATTAAAGTGGTAGGACACCAATGGTATTGGTCTTACGAACTTTCAGATTTTATTACTGAAAGCGGAGAAGCTATTGATTTTGAATCTTATATGGTTCCAGAATCAGACTTAGAATTAGGTCAATTTAGACTTTTAGAAGTAGATAATAGATTAATTATCCCAGTAGATTGCCATATTAGATTTATTGTTACCGGATCTGATGTAATTCATGCTTTCTCTGTACCTTCTTTAGGAGTTAAATTAGATTGTGTTCCTGGTCGACTTAACCAAGTTTCTGTTTTAGCAGAAAGAACAGGTACATTCTACGGTCAATGTTCTGAAATTTGTGGAGTATGGCACGGATTCATGCCTATTGTAGTTGAAGCTGTTTCAACTCAAGATTTCTTACTATGGGTAGATGCTGCATCTAACTAGATACACTCAAATTAATCTATTTTTAGAAATAACCATTTGTTCATTCATTTGTTAGATTTAAATATATAGATATTTGATTATAAGATTCTTATTTTCGAATAGAGTTAGTATTTGTTTTTTGTTTTGTTTTTTATTAAAAAAACTAACTTTCTCTGTGATTTATTTATCTTTCATATAAGAAAAATAACCTTCTTATATTTTAGTTGAAAACTTTACTTAATTTATATTTAAATATAAAAATTTTACTTAACCCCCCTTGTAAAATTAAAAAATAAATTTAAGAAAAATAAAAATTGGTAATAAAAGAAATTGAGTCTAAAAAAATATGGAAACTTTTTATTTAAAAGTAACTAGATTTTAATAATGAATTAATATTCTTAAATTATTTAGATATATAATTTTAAAACTGTAAATTTAAATTATAGATAAAATATAGTATACAAAGGGCCCTTTGTTTAATGGTAGAGCACCTAATTGTCAATTAGGACGGTATCAGTTCGAATCTGATAGGGCTCGTTTATAAAAAAAAAATAAATAAATTATTTACTTTACACTTCCACATTCATTATATGGATCTATAAATTAGTAACTTAAAATATTAGTATAATTTAATATCTAATTTTCCAGGGGTTTAAAGATATCAATTTTAGATACACTTATTTAATTTTTTTATTTAATTAATAGAGTAAATTTATATTAAATAAGGGAGTATTAGTATAAGGGACTTAAACACGATATTAGATTTATATTTAATTATTAAAAGAATAGTAAATGTTAAAGAAAAAGTTTAATTAACTAATAATTTTTAAATTTTCATTTTGCATACTATTCTAAGCAACCAATTGTAAATGTGTATATATTTACTAAATTTTCCCTTGTAATAAAAAATAAATCTCTATTTATTAATTTAATTAAATTTAAATAATTTACTTTTTTTAAATCTTAAGTTCTTTAATAGATATCCTTTTGATCGATTAAGAGATATGATTCAAACACAAGGTTTCCTTAAAACAAAATTGGTATTCAAAAGATAAAATATATTAAAAAATATGACTATAAGTACAAATTATTTAAGAAATAATCTACAAGCTCATCCTTTTCACCTAGTTGAGCCTTCTCCTTGGCCAATTCTAGTTAGTTTCTCTCTTTTCACTATGGCTATTGGAGCTGTTATGTATATGCACGGTTTCAGTAACGGAATAAATCTTTTAGATTTAGGATTTATTTTAACTGGTACAGGTATGGCTCTTTGGTTTAGAGATGTTTATACTGAAGCTACTTTATTAGGTTGCCACACTAAAGAAGTTAAAAATGGATTAATTATAGGATTCTCTCTTTTCCTTTTAAGTGAAGTATTTGCATTCTTGAGCGTTTTCTGGGCTTTCTTCCACTCAAGTTTATCACCTACTATCGAAATTGGAGGAAGTTGGCCTCCTATAGGAATTACACCTTTAGATGCTTTCTCTATACCTTTATTAAATACTCTATTATTACTAAGCTCTGGTGCTTTTGTTACATACGGACACCATGCTTTAATAGCTGGAGATAGAAAAGGAGCAATTATTGGAACATTCCTTACAGTATTATTAGCTGTAATCTTCACTTCTTTACAATACTTTGAATACTCAGAAGCAGCTTTCTCAATGAGTGATGGGGTATATGGTAGTGTATTTTATGCTTCTACAGGTCTACACGGAATTCACGTAATAATAGGAACAATTTTCATCCTATTAGGACTTATAAGAATCAACAATTATCAACTAACTGCTACTCACCATGTTGGTCACGAATGTGGTATCTTATACTGGCATTTCGTAGATATAGTATGGTTGTTTTTGTTTATGGCTGTATATTTCTGGGGTGGAGCGTAGGATATAATCCTGTCTTCAATTTAATTGAATTCTATTTAATTAAGTTGTCTTCATTATTTATATCTCTTTCAATCAATTATAACTATTTTATCGAAGCATGCTCTAATAAACAAATAATATTTAATTCTCGAATTAAAGGTATAACTGATAATTTAATTAAGATATTTTCTGATACTAAAACTTATAAAAATTTAAATAAAAATAAAAATAAGCTTAAATTAATAAACATAAATTTAAACATGCTCTATATCCAATATCTAATTTTAGGCTTGGCCAATCAAGTACTTGTTTTTATTTCTCATTTAATTAATCCTCTTTTTGTTTATATTTTTAAAGGAACAGGTAAATTGAGAGTAATAGTTAATAACTTGTTTATTTATTTTAAACGATTATTACTTAAATTTTACGCTCCTTTTGAATTAGGTTTTAAATCTCAGGCTCATAATATTTTAAAATTAAGTTGTTTAGGGCCATTAATTGGCAGTACTTTTTCAAAGGATTTAAAGAGTAATGAAAAATTTTCAATTGTTCAATCAAACGAAAAATTTAATACTATTATTACTGAGCAGCCTAGACCTACGCCAGAAATGCAGTTGCCTGGTATCTTAAATAGAAGCTGTACAGAGAATCGTCCTCTAGCCTATTCTAGAAATCTTGCATCTGAAAACATACATGAGTTTTTTACAAGTAATCTTCCTTTAGAAACATTAGTGTATTCTGTCGCAGAGAATTCAATATGTATTCTTATTGGACCTGCAATACCTTATTGGAGATTATTAGTCCTATTAAGATTTATATATAAATTAATGAATATTTTTAATATTAAACTTTCCATGGTTTTCCCTAGAATTATTTTATTTAAAAAATCTTTATATATTTCTTTAAAATCTGTTTCAGAGTATTACTTAACTAGTTCAAGAATTTACGGTAATTTAGCTTCTAAATTAGAAAATAAGCTTCTTATTAAAAATAATTATACTAATACAATTTCACAAAGTAATTATCCTTTAATACAATGAATTGAAAAATGAATAGATATTAAGTATCGTGAAATATTTTCAAGACCATTCAAACATTGTAGATATAACTAAAGATAAGTAATTTAAATTACTATTATTTAGAGACTTATTCTACAATATGAGAACAACTTAAAGATATTAACTTATTGTTGCTATTTGTAATTTTATCTTTCTTTAAAGATCTTACTTGTGTATATATTCCAGTATAAATAATACTAATTTTGTTTAACCAACTAAAAAAGTAAATTTTAATATTATGCCCTCTTCCAAATTACTTAGAAAAAATACTGTATATCTTATTCTATCTTAAAATTAAAAAAATACTCTTAGCACAGATAAAAAAATATTAACTGTTTAAATAAATTCTACTGATTTTAAACTATGGCCAGATTTTAATAATATAAATTAAATCTTCTTAATAAATATATTAAATCTTTGTTTCTTCTTTATTCTTTCTGCCTTCTTTTTTGTTGCCTTCTTTAATTTTGCTTTAGCAATTCACTTCTTTATCTAATTTAAATTGCTACATTAGGCTCTAAATACTTAATCTTAATTTATAATTAAACAAATTATACTTTACTATAAATAAAAAATAGCCAATAAAGTAATAAAAATTAGACTGCATTTATTAACCGTAACTATAATGATTATAACAAATAGCTAAACTATGAATCTTTCATTATTCTTATTTTTAATAGGTATTTTAGGTTTTATTTTAAATAGAAAAAACATTATTTTAATGATCATTGCGATAGAAATTATGTTACTAGCGGTTACCTTACTAGTATTAATAAGTTCATTTAATTTTGACGATAATGTAGGACAAACATTTAGTATATATATAATATCTATTGCAGGTGCTGAATCAGTAATAGGTTTAAGTATTCTTGTTGCATATTACAGATTAAGAGGAAATATTTCACTTAGAACTTAATGTATCTTTCAATTATAATTTTACCTTTATTAGGTTCCATTGTCTCAGGTTTTATGGGTAGAAAAGTAGGTGTGACTGGTGCACACATTATTACATGTTCTTGCCTAATTTTATCTTCTATTTTAATGAGCTTCGCCTTTTACGAGGTAGGTATCTGTGGCTCTCCTGTATCCATTAATTTAGGTAGTTGGATCGATTCTGATATAATGTCAGTATCATGGGAATTCTTTTTTGATCAATTAACTGTTTCTTTAGGATTAGCAGTTCTTTATTGTTCTACTTTAATTCATATTTATAGTGTTGATTATTTATCTTCTGATCCTCATAACCAAAGATTTTTTTCATACTTATCAGCCTTTACAGCTGGTATGTTAGTATTAATTTGTGGAGGTAACTACTTTGTAATGTTTATAGGTTGGGAAGCTATTGGAGTTGTTTCTTATTTATTAATTAACTTTTATTTCACAAGAATTCAAGCCAATAAAGCATCAATACTAGCCTTTACTATGAATAGAGTAGGGGATATGTTCTTAAGTATTTCTTTCTTTGCGATATTTGCATTGTTTGGTTCTTTAAATTTTGCTACTGTGTTTAGTTTATCTCCTTATTTAAATGAAACTGCAATCACAATAATTGCATTACTTCTATTTTTAGGGGCTAGTGCTAAAAGTGCTAATATTCCTTTACACAGTTGGTTGCCTGGTTCAATGGAGGCTCCTACTCCAGTTTCTGCTTTACTGCATGCTGCTACTCTAGTTACAGCCGGGATCTACTTATTATTAAGAAGTTCTCCAATTCTAGAGTTTAGTCCAACTGCATTATTAGTAATTACTTTAGTGGGTGCTACAACAGCATTTTTTGCTGCAACATCTGGGCTAGTACAAAATGATTTAAAAAGAATCATAGCTATGTCTACAATATCTCAATTAGGTTATATGATGATGGCAATTGGTCTTAGTCAATACAATGTAGCTTTATTCCATACAGTTAACCACAGTTTCTTTAAAGCTATGTTATTCCTTGCAGCAGGTGCAGTTATTCATAGTTTTGCGGATCAACAAGATATTAGAAGAATGGGTGGACTTATTAATTTCTTACCATTTACTTATTCTATCTTACTTGTAGGTACAATGAGTTTACTTGCTATTCCATTCCTAAGTGGTTTCTATTCTAAGGATTTAATTTTAGAATTAGCTTTCGGACAATATAGTTTTAGTGGTACATATGCTTATATCTTAGGATCTGTAACTGCAGGTATAACAGCCTTTTATAGTTTCAGATTAATTAGTCTAGTATTCCTTACAAGCCCTAATGGTCAAAAACAATCTTATTTAAATTCACATGAATCTAACTTAGCAGTAATTATTCCACTGTTTATTTTAGCTTTATTTAGTATAGGAATCGGATATGTATTTTCAGATTCTTTTGTGGGTATGGGATCAGACTTCTTTGGTAATTCAATGTTCATACATCCAAACAATGTTGCTTTAGTAGAAGCTGAATTTAGTTTACCTTTAGTAATAAAACAATTACCTGCAATCTTTAGTATTCTAGGTGCTGTATTAGCTATTATACTATACAATAGAAACCCAGAATTTGTTATTAGTTTAACTGAAAATTCTTTAGGTAGAAAAGCGTATGGTTTCTTAAATGGTAAATACTACTTTGATGTTATCTATAACCATTATATAATTTCTAATGGATTTAAATTAGGTTATACAATTTCTAAAGAAATAGATAGAGGAGTAATTGAGTTCCTTGGACCTTTTGGATTAAGTAACACTTTCTCTAGTCTTGGAATGAGTATATCAAAATTAGATACAGGAATAGTAACTACTTATGCTCTTTATATCACTTTAGGTCTATTATCATTATTATTCTTAGTTTTTGCTCCTACATTAATTGAAACTTCCTTATTAAATGAAATAAGATTAGTTATTGTTTATGTAGCTGCTTTAGTTTTAGTATTATATCCTTCTTCAAATATTGTTAAAAGTACTAAATAATTAGAATGTAAGTCATTGCAATCTTTAATTATTTGTAGCTAGTATTAAATACTCTTTAAATAATATGAATAGGATTCTAAAATAAACGACAAAATACCTTAATAAAATATATTTCAATATAATAACTTAACCCCCCTTAAATTAAACTTTAGAGTTTATTCTTATCTAATAAAATTAAAATTTAATAAATTATTATCATTTGATTTAATTTTATGACTAACTTTCTATTATCTTTCTATTTGCCGGAGTTTTATCTTTAATAATTTTAATAGCTCTTGTTTAAAATAAAAAATAAAAAATAATCTATTATTTTTTTAGTTAATTACTTGTATCTATAAATATGATAAATATTGTCTTTTATCATTGGTTCGGCTTATAGAAATATACAATTATAAGCTAATTTGATCTTTATTCTTTATCTTTATAATCTAATTTATTTTAAATATTTAGATATCTCTTTTTTTAATGAACAATTATATTAGAGCAGATCTTTGTTCTATTCTATTCATTCAAAGAATAAAAATAAAAATAAAAAAATAAAAATAAAAATAAAACCAAAAATTATTTAAATTCTAGTTTTTAAAGCTCCAGATTGGTTTCCTAATTGATTATTAAATATTTAATTTTGTTTATATTTAAAGAAATAATTAAAAGGTAAAAAAGTAATAAAATAATAAATAAAAGGTAAAAGTATAGAGGTATGAAGTAATGATTTTTTCAAGTATTTTAATTTTAATAGTGGCTATGGCCTTATCTTCGTTTAATAAATTTTTATCGCCTGCTTTATTTTTAAGAATAACTTCTATTGTTTTTCTATTTGCCGGAGTATTATCTTTAAATGCTCTTTATATTCAGTCAATTGGATCAGGTATAGGAATTTATAGTGGTTTATTTCATGTGACTGTAACTTCACAACTATTAGAGGTTTTTCTATTAATAATTGGTTCTTTAATATTAGTAGCTTGGCCTTTAAAACATAATTTAATTAACTTTTCAGGTAAAAATAAAATTGATGAGTTACAAGTAAATAAATATGCTAGTGAATACTCTTTAATTGTATTATTTAGTACTTTAGGATCTTTATTACTAGTATCTTCATCTGATATAGTATCAATGTATTTAAGTATAGAATTACAATCATTTGGTTTATATATTTTAGCTTCCTTATATAAAGAATCTGAGTCAGCAACATCTGCTGGTTTAAAATACTTCTTATTAGGAGGATTATCTTCTTGTTTAATTTTACTAGGTGCTGGATTAGTATATGCTTTTACAGGTTTAACTAACTTTGAAGCTATATATAGTTTAACATCTGTATCTCAAATGACTGGGGATAGTAACAATTTTATTCAAGGTTTAAGTTTAGGTTTAATTTTAATTGTTGTAGGTTTTTTATTTAAAATCTCAGCAGCTCCTTTACACAATTGGTCTCCAGATGTGTATGATGATAGTCCTACTATAGTAACTATTTGGTTAACTATTATGGCTAAAATATCTATACTAGTTTTATTATTAGAATTACAAACTCAAATTGGACTAATAGGAGGTTTCTCTAGCTTATTCATTAGTAATGGTGGATATCTAGAAGTTTTATCAAGTACTAGTCTATTAGAGTTAGGAAATGGTATAGTTTTATATCCTTTAACTCTATTAAGTCAAGCACTATCTTTAGAAAACTTAATGCCTTTAAATTCTTCTGTAAATTCAATTTCTACAAGTTCTGTATATGTATTGAAAAACTTATTACTTATTAGTTCATTATTATCTTTAATAATTGGTACAGTAGTTGGTTTAGCTCAAAATAAAATTAAACGACTATTAGCTTATAGTACTATATCTCACATTGGTTTCATGTTATTAGCCTTAGCTATAAACACAGAACAGTCTATAGACTCTCTTATATTTTATATTATTCAATATACAATTACTAATTTAAATACTTTCTTAATTATAATTGCCTTAAGTTATATAATTAACCAAAGTTTAATTAAAGAAGATAAAAAATTAATATTATATATAAAAGATCTTAAATTCCTTTCTGAATTAAAAGGTCAGTTTTATTCTAATCCTTTACTAAGTTTAAGTTTAACTATCTGTTTATTCTCTATGGCGGGAACTCCTCCATTAATAGGATTCTTTAGTAAACAGTTTGTTTTATATTCTGCAATACAAAGTGGATATTATTTTATGGCTATTGTAGCTATTATCGTAAGTGTTGTAAGTGCTTCTTATTACTTAAAAATAATTAAAATTTTACATACAGAATCAGAAAATACATCTGAAGTAGCATTACCTTCTAGCAATGGATTAAACAATACTAATACAGTTTCTTTATCCTTATTAACAAATTTCCATAGTTATTTAATTTCTATATTAACATTAACTATTTTATTATTTGTTATTAAACCTTCTCTAATTTTAAATAGTACGCAATTGCTATCTTTATCATTATTTTATATTTAAATGAACAGATTACTAACGTTATTTATTATTGTTCCTATACTGGCTCTAGTTTTTTTAGGTGCTAATGTTTTATTAGCAGCTCATAAACCAGATGAAGCTAAAGTTTCAGTTTATGAATGTGGATTCAGCCCTTTACACGGTCAAACAAGATCTTCTTTTCAGATTCATTTCTTTATCGTAGCTTTATTATTTTTAGTTTTTGATCTTGAAATTTTACTTTTATTTCCTTTAGCAGTATCTTTATATCAAGTTTCAACTTTCGGTTTTACTATTGGAATGATATTCTTTATTGTACTTACTATAGGTTTCGTATTAGAAATTTCGACAGGAGCAATTTCTTTATCTAATTTAGATTTAGCTAAAAAAAAATAATTATTACACCCCCCACCAAATCAACTTAGAGTTTTACTTTAACTTCCTTATATTTCTAAGCTATTGTATTCATTAAGTATTTTTATTTATACAAACATTTTCATAATAATTCGATTTATAAAAAAAGAGTTGTAAAAAATAAATTTAGCATTTGAGTCTAAGGAGCTACTTCTTGTAATTGGTTCTGGATTCAGCCCTGTTGAAGGATTAAGTATTTCCTGCATTAACTATTGCAAATAATTTGAATATGATTATGAATACATGGTACATAAAGGATATTTTTTTAAGATTTCTATTAGATCTTTTTAAGTAATCCCAAATTTTACAAGCAGGAGATATTATGAATTTTGTTGATTTAACGAATGGTTGTGGGAGTATTTTAAATAGGAAATTATAGTTCATTTTAAAGAACATTTTAAGGTTAGTAAAGAAGTTATAGTTTTTCATTTTATTTTTATTTAATTTTAGGAATATTTTTGTTTAATTTAATTTGGTTTCTTTCTTTTGTTTGATAAAAATAAAAAAATAATTATTACTAGATTATAACCCTTATAAAAAAAAAAACAATAATTGTTGTAATAGAATTTAATTTAAATAAAATTAAGGATTGATTAAAATATTCTATGTTAATAAAAGTATCGATGACAATATTGTTATAACATCACAAAAATTAAAAAAAGTATTTAAAAGGAATTATTAAGGATAACAAAGCAAATTTATACAAAAGGAGGCTCTAGCCAAAAGCTTCAACCAAATCAAAATTGGGGCGATCCTAAGGGAAACCTTTTTATCTAAACTTCCCGAAGTAAAACATTTTATTAGGGAAAGGAAAGGAAATCAACCGAGACTCCGAAAGTAATGGTGAGTGAAATCGGACTAGCCTAAATTATTATATATATTGAACAACTAAATTCTTAGATCACTTTAGGGGTCTGAATCCTCATAAAATTTTAAGACAAATTAGTTAGCATTTATTTAAGTTTATTTTTTATTAAATAACCAAAATTAAATGTTCTAAAGAAGGTTAATAACATTAAGTCCTGTAGGTATATATAATAATTGACAATAAAATTTATATAAGTTCTAAGATTTATCTTTTTACTTGTATGAGTTTAACCTTTATTTATTGGATAAAATAATTTACTCATAATCTCTTTAAACCAGCTGTAGTACTAAGTAAAGTTATACTATGTAAGCCTTTATAAAATTATGAATCAAATACCAATAAATAACTGAGTTATATTCAAATCGTTCAGATATAATTAATAAGTACGATGAGAGAAAACTTGTCGGAATAAAGGGGAACCATCCTCTAAGGCTAAGTATTATAAATTTAGCGATAGTGAAAAGTACTGTAAAGGAAAAGTTTGAAAAGCGAGTTTTAAACTACAGATGTTATTTTAATTTTATTTATTATTAATAGTGATAAGTATTAAAAAGATAACCGGTGAAATAATCTTGAATTAGTAATTCTATAAGCAGTCGAAGTTCTCAAAAAAGAATGACGGCGTACCTTTTGCATAATGGGTCAGCAAGTTAATAGGAGTAGCAAGGTTTAAAGCCCTAGCGAAAGCGACTGGACTATCATTTAAAAATTTAATGTAAAGAAACTAGGGTAAAACTTAGTATATCTTTATAAGCCCTCCGCTTAATCTTAAATTAAGAAAAAGCAAGGCTGCAATTAGAAATTTAAAACAATATAGTGATGGATTAGTTACTTCTATTAGACCCGAAGCGAGGTGATCTTGCCAGGACCAGATTATAATGGATCGAACGGTTGAATGTTGCATTATTCTCCGATGAGTTCTGGCAAGCGGTGAAATGCCAATCTGACCTCGTAATAGCTGGTTTTCTACCGAAACATATTTAAGTATGACGTCTACACAAAATTTATGAAGGTACAGAATGCAATTCCCAACAAGTTTAAGGGTTTTTAATTTATTAAATTCACCTTTTACTTAGTTTAGGTTGTGGGGACCTCGGAAATCTTACCTATGGAAATGAATCTCGGAAGTGCATATAATTGATGGTAGATATTCAGACTGCTCATGCTAAGTTGGGCAGTCAAGACGGAAACAGCCGAGAACACTGATCAAGGTCCCAAATGATCGTTAAGTGAAATTAAGGATGTAGCAAGCTCGGATACAGTTGTTAAGTGAGCCTGGTAGTCGCTACTTTTAAAGAACGTTTGTAACAACGCGGCAACAGTCTAGAATGTGGCACCGAAAATTCAACGGGTCTTAAACGATCAACCGATATCGTGTTGGTTTAGAATAAAAACATACAGTAATAAACAATAATGATCTTATATTTATATACAATCTAATTTTTATTAATTTATTCTTAATCCAGGTAGTAGAACATTCAGTCAAACTATTTATGAAACAGTGTTTCATTGTTTTTAGGTTACTGAAGAGAGAATGCTGACATGAGTAACGTAAAAAGAAGTTAATAATACTTCTCGCCGAATACGAAAGGGTTATAAGGAAAAGTTAAACTGCCTTATGTTAATGCGGCCTCTAAGGTCCAGATCCAAAGATCTGGCTGATGAGTATGTAATTGAAAGTCCACATTTAGAAATGAATAGGACCAGGAAATTAAAATTTTATCTAATTATTTACTACCTTCTAGTATTAATACTTTAAGGGAAAGATAGTTGTAATTAGATATAAAAAAGTTAACACTTTAATAGATGTTCATCATCGACTATTAGAAATTCTTTATCTATCTTTAATTTAGTTTTAAATCTTAAATCTTTAACCGATTTGAAGAACTGAATCTAATAACTCGTTTGAGCTATCGCTTGAGCGGGGATTCTTAAATTTAAAATTTAGACTTATTAATTTTAAGGAATTACTAATATTTACTTTTGTTTCATTTAATTCATTTATTTTTTAAGCTTTTGTTCTTTGGAACTATTAGCTTTAGTAACTTTTAAGAGTATGAGGAAAATTAAACTTTATTTTTATTTAAATAATTAAATATTGTTTAAGTATTAACGCTGCTTAGGCAGTATCTAATATTTATTGAAATTAATTTTTCTACTGATCGAAAGATTCTTACTTTTTAAGTTTACTCTAACTAAAGAAACTTGCATACTTCTTTGTCTTCTTATGAAAAGGGGGAATTAAAAACTCTCCTCTTCCCTTAGTACGGATAAATAAGATCTACAAATTAGGAAACAAGGCTGATCTAAACAACAGTTCTTAATTAAAAAAATTATGTTTTAATTAACAAAATTAATATTTGTTGATGTAACTAACCAAAAAACGATTAGTATTTGGGGCAGATTGAGCAATAATATCGTTAAATTTTTTAAAGGATTCAAGTATTAAGTTACTAGTTTACTTTAATGCTTTTAAGTAATATTTTGCTAGGGTTTGCCATTGTTGATCTATTAAATAAATGTTAATGCTACCGTACCCTAAACCGACACAGGTTCGTAGGTAGAGTATACTAAGGCGTAGAGCTAAAAGTTGTTAAGGAACTCGGCAAATTCACCTCATAAGTTTGACGAAAAGAGGGACCGCATATACTTTAAGTTTTTTTAATTAATCGGATTAAATCTAATTTACTTTATAAGGCGGTGGCACAGAATAGGAAGCCCCGACTGTTTACTAAAAACACATCTCGGTGCAATTTTTAATGAAATAGTATACCGAGAGAAATTTGCCCGATGCCATTAACATAAAAGAGGTCATAAGGAATTGTGACTAATTGAAAGTCTGGTTAATAGCGGTCTTAACTATGAGGATCCTAAGGTAGCAAAATAAATTGGCCATTAAATGTGGTCCGGTATCAATAATGTAACGATGGTTTCACTGTCTCTACAACTTGCTCAGTGAAATTGAACTACGCGTGCAGATGCGCGTTGTCTCCAGGGGGACGGGAAGACCCTATGCAGCTTTACTGTAGTTAGTTATCACATTTATCTAGAACAATCATTATTAATAGTGAATAGGCATGTCGATAGACTCAAAAGTGGAAGACCTTATGATCTTGGTTGGGTTTATGTTTACCTTAACATTAAAAAAAAGAGGGAGAGTTGACTAATTGGCAGTTTGACTGGGGCGGTCGTCTTTAATAGAGTAGCAAAGTACATCCAAATTTATAATTTTATTAACATTTAAGAAAAGTCCCAAACTCCTTAACATTAGTTATTGAGAGGACTAGCCTGATTTTTAGTCGTAAGATTAATTATTTAAAGGCAGAATTTATATTATTTAAATTCTATTTCATAACAAAAAAACCGAAAGGTTCTAAATTTATTCAAACAATCGATCCCTCGCAAGAGTCGCAAGTCTTCTTTCAAGAAGATAAGAGTTTTTAATTAAACTTTTAGCGTATAAATGCGAGCAAAGAACGAAAACCAAAATATTACGCATACAAACAACATAATAAAAACAGGAAAACCGAAATTTTTATAAGGTATAGCTAGTCCTTGAATGGAGATCAAAGAACCAGTGAACGGTTAAATAGAGCGCAATGGCGGTAAGCATACTTAACTGAGAGACCCAAGAGTCGAACAGATACGCAAGTAGGGCATAGTGACCCCCCGCTATAACATGGGATAGACGGGGATCAATTGATAAAAGTTACGCTAGGGATAACAGGCTGATCACCGACGAGAGTACACATTGTCTCGGTGGTTTGGCACCTCGATGTCGACTCATCCTATCCTCCGGGGGAAGAAGCTTGGAAGGGTTCGGCTGTTCGCCGATTAAAAGGGTACGTGAGTTGGGTTTAATACGACGTGAGTCAGTATGGTCCCTATCTTCTGGAGAGAAAATTAGTAAAAGGGGGCAGACCTTCTAGTACGAAAGGATCAATAGGCTGTGTTTCTCTAGTGTACCAATTGTTTACTATTTGTTAGAGACCTTATTTTACTGTATCTGCATAGCTGAGAGTAAAGATAAGAGGGAACGTCCTAAGTATTCTTTATTTTTGCGTTTATAAAAGTAAAGCTCTGCAAGGGCTCAAATAGAAAGGCATAGTTGGGTAGCCACAAACATAATAGATAAGTGCTGAATGTCTATCAAGCAAGAATCTAACCCCTAGATACTACAAAAACGGAGCTTTTTTATCCTTTTGAATCTTTTTTATTGAGCCTCTGGTGTTAGCCAGACTAAATATGAGAAATTGTGTTTAGAGATTCAGGTATAAATATCAAAGTTATAGTTTTACTGTTTTATAGCATTAAAATTATTAAAAAACAAAAAAGTAGTTTACCTTCCTTGTGGAGGACACTAACCGTTAATTAAGAAATAGAACATTTCTAGATAGGTTGCGAATGTAAGTACTGTAAAGTATTAAGTTTAGCAATACTAATTAATAAAAAAACTAGATGTTAAAGGTTGTCATTATAAAAATTTACACATTAAAATTAGAGTTTTAATGGAACTAACTTTAAAAAAGTATTTTTTTTTTTAACTAATAGAATTATTAGAATTTAAATTAAAATTATTACAATTTAAGTAAAAATTATTACAATTTAAATAAGAAGTATATAAGTAAAAGAAAACCTTAAAATTAAATGATTAAATAAATAAACTAAAAATATAATTCAAAGATCAATTAGCTATAGAACTAAGAGAATCTCAATATATCTATAGAAAGGTATGTAATAAGAACTTAGCTAAGCAATAGTTATTTTTTTTTTTTTGTATATTTTAATAGGTATTTAAAATTTGACTGTTTCAGTTTTAAGTCTATTAAATTTAATATTGTTTCTTAGTTAAGAATTATAGTCACTTAGCAACTGCAGGTTAAAACTGGTGCTATTATATTTATAGATAAGAACAAGTAATAGCTTTTTTAAAATAAAATATAAAAGAATTGAAGCTAAAGAAAAGAAAATTTCTCTTATTAGGATGCTTTATAATTTATTAATTATAAAATAATATTTGATAACTTTCTTTGATAGTTACTTATTTTTTTTTTTTTACAG
>Ga0247815_10000214_pt1 | contig 46118 bp, 61 predicted proteins | sample UWRJL194509B1_FD_181014 | JGI IMG/M metagenome (GOLD analysis project Ga0247815, IMG submission 181014) | Plant litter microbial communities from Arlington Agricultural Research Station in Wisconsin, United States - UWRJ-L194-509B-1 | ecosystem: Environmental > Terrestrial > Plant litter >...
ACCCTGGACGCGAGTCTACCGTGTGCAGCGCGATATCCCACTGCCACTCGTCACCAGCGGATGCGACAATACAGGCAACCTTCGAGAGTTGGCGTTACAGCGGATGAAGGACTTCGGAACAGAATGCCGCGACGTTCGATTCCGCGAAGTTGGGGTACGTGTGAAGAAGGACAGGCACGAACATTTCATTCTGACAGTCAGATTAGATACACGAGATCCACCATAAAGTGCGACCAGAGTCCGTTGAGCTACTCCGACGCGACTACGCTGCCAACGGTGGCTGGGAGACATTCCTCTCATACGAAGACCCGGAACGCGATATTCTTGTCGGCCTCCTCCGTCTGCGCAAGTGTTCCGATGAGGGAACGTACCGGCCCGAGCTCGTTCGACGTCCTGACGGCCGCTGCGTGTCGATCGTGCGCGAACTGCATGTATATGGCACAGCCGTCCCAGTGCACGGACGCGACCCCAACCGTTTCCAGCACCAAGGCTTCGGGACTTTACTCATGGAGGAGGCGGAGCGGATAGCGCGAGATGAGCATGGGAGCGGTAAAATCGCAGTCATCTCTGGCGTCGGCACCCGCGATTACTACCGGCGCTTGGGGTACGAGCTCGATGGTCCATACATGTCCAAAAATCTGGACTAAGGGGTGGGGTGGGGGAAGGGTTGGTCATGTGGCATTGCCACCGTCGTCCATGACCATGGTGTGGAAATTGGGGAAAACAAACTCATCCTCGACTGTCTTACGGATAACCTCCTGCATGAACCGTTCGACGCGGGTGACGTTGCGCAAAACATGCTTGTCGACATGGCCAATCTCGCTTTCAATGAAGATGCTCGGTAGGAGACGTTGGCCGATAGGCAGGGGTTTGGTAGACCGCTCTTCGTTCTCTGTTTCGGCATCCTTCTGCCCAGAAGGTGACATGCGACGCGTGTCCTGCGCAGGTCCATACGGGTCCAGCTCGTCAACAATGCAGATGTGGATGCGCTTGCGCGAGCCTTCGTAGGCGACGACGACCTGACCCTGGAAGATGAGCCCGGTGACAGACAACTTGATGGGAAGGGCCATGAACATGGGCGAAGGGTAGTTGATGAGTAAAGATGTGGTGACGGTGATGCGCATGTCCGACTCGTGACGAATGTATAGATGCAGTTGCAGGTCTGGGTTCTGGGATGGCGCCTCTTTCGGTGGTTGTCCGTCTACAGGTGGGATAGGTGCCGGATCGTCGCCTTGTCCATCATCTGAAGCCGGGAGATGCCTTGTCCGCGAGCGGCCGTCGTCACTCGATTCTGGTGGGGAGGGTGTTTTGGTTACTGAGGCAGCAGCAGCGCGGTCGGCAAGGACCTGTTGATACTGCATGTGACGCCAGACATCGGCAGACGTGGGAGAGTAGATGCCATGCATAGACGAGGCGCCGTTGAAGAAGTTATGAAAGTCCATTGAAGGACCGAGACCAGGGCTAAGACCATAGCGAAGGTGCGGGGGCAGAGGCGTGAATGCAGCGGGAGGTGCCTTTGCTGCTGCTCGACGCGAGACCCACTCAAAGTCTTCGTCCTCGTCGTCTGCGTCAGCGGGTTGGTCTGACTGGTCATCATCGTCTTCTGTGAAATCTCTATAGATGTCACGGATGTCAATGATCTCGATGTCGGGTGCTACAGTTCCAAACTCGAGTGCAGTGACAGCAACTGGACCAATGAACGATGGTCGAGTGAGGTTAGCAATAGTTCTGTTGAGTGCGTCGACGAGCTTAGTAGCAAGTGACGCGTCGAGTTTGGACCAATCAAGGTCGATCGACATTGTAAGAGTGAAGGTTGAAGTTGAGCGCAGTGAGAGAAGGTGACGGGACGGGACCGGAAGTAGGGGCGGAGGCTGCTTCGGAGTCCGCGCTGTGTTGCTTGCCCTCTTCCCGCCACCACCTTCCTCACGCACTGCTATGGGTCGCCGCAAATCTGCTGCCTCGTTGTCTCCGCGCCACGTGGGCCTGCCTCCAATTAACCCGGTTATTGATGGAGCCGAGTCGGGCCTCACAGACTGCGAATACGATGACACAGAGCTATTGCGCGCGCACGAGCAGCCCATGTCCCAATTTCTTGCACAGAGCACTTCGGCACCTCCCTCCACGTCCTCTCATGCAACACGCTTTGCACCCCTCGCACCAGCTTTCGATGTCGCGCCTCTCCCGTCCTCGTCAAAGCCCGTTGTTCCTCGTAAGAAGCGCAAGGCAGTCCACGACACAGACGAGGTCCAGCGCTCCCCGAAGCGTGCCCGCAAGTCAGTTGGGAATGCAACCCCCACCGCGCGAGCAGTCGCAAAGCACAGGGTCAGTCGCGCGTACTTGGTGGTAGACTGCGCTGACGTTCGACCAGCGCGCCTCCGATCCTGGGGAGACCCCGTCGTCGAGCATGTGGTCTCTCACCGTCATATTCACCTCCGAGTATGCCTTTGTTCGTCTCGACAAGGACGGTAGGGTGATAGACGGTTCCATGCCCGTCGAATCCACGCCGGGTTATTGGTGGCCAGCCAAGGTCAGCGCTGATGCTGCGCCTTTTGCGTGAGACAGCCTCTTCTGACATCTACTCCGCCAGATCGAAGACGACATGAAAGACAAGTCGCTCCGAATCTTTGGCGATGACCTCCACGGCAAGGGGCGAGTCGTGCACATCAACAACCCTTCCCAGAACAACGTCCTCACATTCTACTTGCCGTCGTCTCAAACTGTGCGGTTCACCACAAAGACGTTCACCGCAGACCCAGCTCTCCATCATCTTGACAACCAATTCAGTAACGCCTGCAGCCTGCTGCGCGCCGAGGATGCGTTTGACGAAATGGTCTTCAGCGACCACGAAGCAAGTACCGCGAGCCCGCCTCAGGCACAGTTGCCGCCGGATCCAACACCGCAGGTTCCCACACCCTCGCCATCTCCAGAACCAATCAGGGCAATTTCATCGCCATACAAGTATTCCAAGGGCCCAGAGCTGACAATGAAGATCCCCGGCGAGCTCGTCCTCTCACGGATGAAGCAGACTAAACCTGGCGGTGACCACTGGCCGGCCAAAATCTGCAAATGGCTTGCTCCTAACACACGATACCCCGAGGGCGGCTACGAAGTACTGTTCATGGATGGCCAGGTCCAGAAACTCCCGCGGGCGTACTTTCACCGCACATTTGAGGACGGTTTCAAGACCTGTACCGTGCGTTATGTTTGTTCTTTGCGTGGGAGTGCTTACCCGAGCCCCTTTGTGCAGGTTGGCCACATGGCTCTCAAGAAGTCCGTCCTCGAAAAACAAGAAGCGGCTACCGAGTATGACGGAAGCAGTCGTCGTTCCCCGAGTCCATTCCCCGAAATGCCGACCAAGTCGGAGAGTGCGCGTCTACCGTCACTGTCTCTCAAGCAACAGTTCATGCTCGTAACACCCATACTGCTCGCCATTGTTCGCAACGAGTTTCCACCGGCGCGCTTCCGCCACGACGCATTCGTGAAAGGCCGCAAGGCGCGGTCCGACCTCTACCAGTTCGCTGGCTTCGGTGACCTCGAGGAGTGGGAACATGAAGAGCTGTTGAATCTGCTTTCGCAATTCTTCCTTGGTTCGGAGCGGTGGGCCGTGCGCCTTGATATGGACATCATTGCACAGGAGGTGCAGCCCATTGCAGGCCCTTCGACGCAGCCATCCGGTCTGGCTTCTCCACCGCCCTCGTCCCAGTTCGCAACCGAGGAACGGATGGAGGACTCGGAGTTACCCGCCGCCAACGTCGACGATATGACGATGGACACGGACCCGCGAGAAGCTGCAGGGTCGTCGGAGGCAGCAACTGCCCTCGCGACGACAGCTTCGCCGCTGACCTCGTCGCCCGAACAGCGATTGTCCCCCGCCGATATTGCTTTGCCGCCATCGTCGCCACCTATTCCAGCATCCTCTCAGGTACCACAACGCTCAAACTCAGAACCTCCGCAAGCGTCGACATCGGCGGTGGCCGATGCGCAACCAGTCGCATCATCGTCCTCACAGCCGGACCGCATCAAAGGATGCGAGGCGTACGAACAACTATCGCGTGTCGAGCGTCTGCAGGTACGTGAACATTCTCTTCCTTTTGCTTTATTCACATTGTTGACCAAATTTGCCTGTAAAAAGTATTGCACAGACGTCCTCCTGCCAGAGGCGATTATCCAGTTACTCCTCTGGCGGACAGGCAAGCGTAGTGAGAGCGGGCCTCTCAGCGATGTCGCGGCCGAAGAGACGTTACACTCGACCGGTTATGCACTTGCCACGACCGCGCCTACGGGTCCCATTGACGGATGGGTCGACGAGATCATGCGCAAGCGCAACATGTATGACCGTAAAGCGAAGCCACATCCCAAGCCGCAAGCGCAACCCGAGCCGCGCAAAGCCGGCGGCAGGGCGCTGCGATACGTCGAGCGGCACAACTACAAAGATTGAAGACAACCACACAAACTGAATATGTTTCCGAAGCGCTCTGTTGTCCTCGATTACTTATTTGTGAATTCCTACGCTCTTGTTTGTATACTCTTTAGTGTACCTCGTCACCTTTACTTTAGCTATTCAAGCAACACGGAGTTGGAAGCTTTGACTCAACCTCGCGAACACGCACACTGACGTTATCTCTCTGGAGATAATGTGAGAATTCTGCACATAATAGCAGCACAACGCAGTAAAGTACAGTCCCTCGAACCACACATCTCTCCCAATGCACGCTGGACCGCTCTGTCCATGACCGTGCAAAGCAACAGCAGACGAATACCCGTCTCGAGCTGACAGCGCTCACTTGCGTCTCGGCTGCCTAGGTCGTGTCGGCGTCTCGTCCTGTATCAACTGCCTCCCAAATGTGAACGAGCGCCCTTGTGCGCTGCCCGCTCTGGACCAGATCGAGCTCCCCGCAAAGCCAATCGTTGACTCTGCGCCGTCGTCCACCTCCTGCTCCTGCTCCTGCTCATGATCGACCGACATGTCGTCTTCGTCGTCGCTGTCGTCGCTCATGTTGCCCTCGCCCGCCATGCCCCAATCCTCGTCCGTGTCCCCGCGGCGGCCAAAGTCCCACACGTCGAGGTACGTCGCGTCGAGCTTGTTGCTTGCGGCGACGCACCATCGACCCTGGAACACGACCTGCCACACGCCCGTGATGCCCGTGAGCAGGTCGCAAACAGGCGTGCCCTTGCGCACGTCCCACATCTTGAGGGTCCCGTCAGATCCGCTGAGCACCTTAAACTCGTCGTGCTGGAAGCAGGTAATCGCGCCGGTGTGCGCGCGAAGTTCATGGTTGACTTCGCCGGACGAGGCGTCCCAGATCCGCAGTGTGGAATCGGCGGCAGCGGACACGAGATGCGAAGACGACAGGCCGAGAAGGCCAACAAGAGATGTGTGGCCGGTGAGTGTGTGCAGACATGCACCAGTGGCAAGCGACCAGACGCGGACGGTGCCATCCATGGAACCCGAGCACACCTGATTCCTGACGTGATCCATGACGACACTGTAAACTGTTATACAAATGTCAGTTTGATGCGATCGCTGCCATCTGGGGAAGTCTAGGGAAGGCGCACCCTTTTGTGTATGTCCGACGAGGATCCATTTGCTCTGGCCGGTGATAATGTCCCAAACGCGCACCGTGCTATCGTAGCTACCAGAGACGAGTGTCCGTCCCCGTGCAGCGAGTGCGCGGACAGCGTGGTCATGCCCTTGCAATAACCGTTCGTGATACGGGTTCTCGTCAACATCCTCCTGAGGATGTCAGTACCGTTGCAACAAACCCAAAAGATAGGCTGAAACATACCTCGGACGGATCGCCATCTTCAACGTTATCAGCGCCAAAACATTTGTATTCTGGATCGCCCTCCTTCGGCAACCGCCAGACCCGCAGTGTGTGGTCGCGGCTGCCGGTCACGATAAGCGTCCGCTTTGGCCACTTCTCCCGTCTTGTCGTGTACTCGTCGACCTCAACGTCGACCCATACCGGCTTGACGATAGCTAGACACCGGACTGTACTTGTGTGTCCGCCAAACACGTGCGTGCACCGTCCAGACTCGAGGTTCCAAATGCGCACGGTGCGGTCCGTCGAGCCGCTGACTAGCGTATTCTTGGTCGCTGCGAGCGCCCACACGCCACCGTTATGCCCATCCAACGCGCGCTGCAGCGTGCCCGTGAACGGCGAGTACACGTGGATTGAGTGGTCGTCTGAAGCGGAGATGATGCGATTATGAGAGAAGAGTAGGCACGTGACGACAGCGGACCCGTGCGCCGGGAAGTTGAGCGAGCGCGGCGGCTCGGTCTCGAGCCAGCGCGTACGCGTGAGGTGTCGCGTCTTGAAGAGTAGCTTGTACGGATGCGGCAACGGAAGGGCGTCCGGCGGTGGCGGCATCCGTGCTCGACGTGCAGAAACTGCATCCGCGAACGCATTCTCAGAGCCGCCGCCGAACCACAGCTGGTTGTACTTGAGCAGCTCGCACCAAAGGACGGGGTCGGAGTCTATGATTGCACGCCATGACCTGGAAACTCGCGAGGCGCGGGCCAGGGCGGATGACGGGAGGAAGGACAGAACGTTGGAGGTGAGCTCTGGCGGGAGCTGTGTGAGGAAGTCGCGGGCGAGTGTGGGTGTGAGGACGGCGTGTACGGAGCGCAATACAGGCAGTGGAGAGTGTCGTAATAAGGTGAGGAGCAGATGGGACTGCAGCTTAGACGGCAATGAGGAGAAATGCGAGATGAGGTTGGGCAATGCGAGGAGGGTGGTGACGGAGAGGTCTGGTTGGAATGGAGAACCGTCGTCGATCGGCGACTCGGGTGTGCCTGTTGAAGGCCATGCATTCATGTTGATAGGTCCTGGGGATGGAGAGCCACCCGGGGAAGGCAGTGGTGACGGAGGGCCAGCAGTGTTGGGCGTGATGTTGCGGAGATCGAGAGTGGTCGCTCGCGCCTTTTTGCGCGGCGGCTGGGAAGCAGCAGCAGTCTCTATGTGAAGGTGTTCTATGCCAGTCATAGGCGACTCGAAGCCAATGCCATGACCCAGTGGTGCGTTCGAAAGATGGCCAGACCGTGTGCGTTTGCGCGAGAATCGTTCCATGGCCTCTGAAAGCGACACGAACTTGTAGTCCTTGCCTGCATCCTCACGTCGGAGCATAGCCCAGCCGGTACCAGTTGACTTCTCTTCCTCAGCCATCTCGTGCTCGCCAGAGTCCCCATCCCGGAATGTGCCCGTCGCGCCATTCGGGAATGTCAGCGAAAACTCCCGGATCGACTTTGGCAGCGCCGCGTGTAGCAATGGATACTGCTTGCCATCCTTGGGCGAAGATGGCGGGGGCAGGGACGGAAGCGGTATCGGCGCATATGTAGTCGTTGTGGTCGTCGTCGTGGTCACCCTGAGCCAAAGCCGACCAGCGTGTCAGCTTCAAGTAAACCTGTGAAATACGCCAGCCAGGTTCACTCACACTGTGGTATTCACAGACGGCGCCAGCACGATCGACGGTTGCTGCGACCGGTGCGACATGGCCGGCAAGGCAGGAGGCAGACAAGGCTCGCACATACGGGCTGGGCCGACACAACGCGCCGTGGCCGCTCCAACACCCAGAACTTTGCCTCACGTCTTTTATTCAGGTGCAGTGTTCATCTGAATCGCTGATTTGCCAGCCTATTACCAGGCAGCGCCGATAACGCATTGTCAAGTGTTACAGTGTCCCAGCCAAGCACGAGTCAACACTCTTCATACAGTCCGCCACCACCGCCCGTCGCGGACCGTTTGCTGGGAGCTCCCAAACTGGTCTTGAGAAATAATTGTAGGCTTCACGCTTGCAAAGTGTTGATATAGCCACCGTCATTCGCGTGTTAAGCCTCCGTGATAGCAGACTGTGACGGTCTCGCTTTGAAGATCTTGACATCCTCCTTAGGTCTGAAAGCAGAGTCAGAGTTGTGGATACAGCTTTTGCAACATGACCTACCTTTCCTGCGCATCCGTGGCAACGGCTCCGAGTCTCCGCACGACCTGTAGCCCGGTACTGACACGACCAAAGATTGTGTGCTTGCCATCTGTTAAAGTGTCAAAAGCAGGCTTGACTAATGAATAAGAGTTGTATACCAAGGAACGGTGTCGGCGCAAGCGAAATGAAGAACTGTGAGCCTGCATGTCAACAATTATAAGTGTCGGGACACAGTGCGTTAGCCGTCATGGAGAACTTACCGTTAGTATTTGGGCCCGAGTTTGCCATGGCTAAGATGCCAGCGCCAACGAAGCGAAGTTCTGGATGAATCTCATCCTCGCTGGTGGATTGTTGAGGGTGGGACGAAACAGCAGAGAACCGTACTGACAATTTCCGACCGTATACACTTGTACCGCCACGACCGGTACCAGTAGGGTCGCCGCCTGGAAGGAACAGTTGAGTTCATGCGCAGATTAATGTCGAGTTTGGGCCGACCTTGAACCATGAAGTCCTAGTCAAATGAGTGTGTTGGGTGGATGCAGAAGAAGAGCACGAACAGCGATTATCCTGTGGAAGATAGTGCCTGCAACGCGACACGTGAGCTTTCTGCCATAGGTTCAATGCGGCTCAGTGTACCGTTGTAGTCTAAACGCCGAGCACGCGGGTAAGTAGAGGCAACATAAACTCATGTAGACGACCCACATCCTCGACTGGCGAGCTCGTAGAAGTTCTTGCAGGTGAGCGGAGCATGGTCCCAGTAAAGCTCAAGGTTAATATTACCCATGTTGGTTTCGATGGTGATAGAGCCAGACATGATTGCAGATGGAGGAGGAGGAGAGCAAGGAGCAGCGATCGGAGCTCAAGAAGCGCGACCTTTCTTTCCGCACCGACTCGTGCTATCATGGCATCGTCCTCTGCCTCCCGCACACAGCCTTCTAACGGGCGCAGTCTGCCTAATGTAGTAGTCGCGTTTCAGGACGGCCAAACTTACAGCAAGACAAAGCTAGAGGAACATCTCCGCGCAGGCTTCTTTGAGAGACAGCCGCCAAAGCCTGCAGCAAAGAGCACGGCCAAAAAGGATAACGTAGATTACATCGTGAGTGATTCGTGGGGATGTGCCTGGGGCCTAGATTGTCCCGCTCTTGTGCTCATTTATCATACAAACTCATAGGTCCGCGAACTCGAACTCCCGCGCCACGAGGCAGAGAAAGCGCTTCTGCAGCACGGCGGAGACCTTCAGGCAGCACTTCGCGCGCTAATATCTGCTCCCTGAGGAATGTAATTTAGATCGATCGATGAAATGTTGAAAAGTGATCGACACAAGAGCCAGTGGCGTGGATTCTGTATACGCGGACCATGAATGAGCCTTGTCCTCTCGCGTCTCGGCCGACGCGCGTCGTTTGACGTTGTCCGACGGAGTTTTGCCACCATGACCAGCTCAGGTCTCTGGCAACCAGGTCAGCGCCATGATCTCTTCACCAAACCCATCCAGCGATCTCCAAACGACGACCGCGACTACCGCCTCATCCGCCTTCACAATGGCCTACATGCTCTTCTTGTACATGACCCAAAGGTCGATAAAGCTGCAGCCAGTCTTGCGGTTACAGTAGGCCACCTCAGCGACCCTGTGAGTCTTCGATGCAACAGCACACGATCGTGTTTCTGTTGTGGCTTTGGCTCACGCGAGCGCGCACGTAGGATGATATGCCCGGCATGGCTCATTTCTGCGAGCATCTCCTCTTCATGGTATGTCATCTGGACGCGTCTTTTCGCCATCTGACGCGTCCTTTATATGTGCAGGGAACGGACCAGTTCCCACGCGAGAACGAGTACGGCGATGTGCGTGTGCCCTCATTTACCGGCCCATTCCCACCACTGTCTCACTTCGGTCACAGTACATCGCGGCCCACGGTGGCCGAACCAACGCATACACTGCATCCTCCGACACCAACTACTACTTCTGTGTCGGCGCTGACCACCTCCCTGGCGCGCTCGAACGGTTTAGCGGTTTCTTCCACTGCCCACTCTTTGCACCTTCCTGCACCTCGCGCGAGCTCCATGCCGTCGACTCGGAGCACAAGAAGAACTTGCAGAATGACTCGTGGCGCACGTTCCAGATGTCAAAATCTCTGTCGCGGCCCGGCCATGTCTTTGCAAAGTTTGGTAGTGGCAACATGCTCAGTCTGACCGCCGCTGCCAAGGCTACAGTAAACCAGGACCGCCCTGCCGCTGCTGCTGAGAGCATGCTGGGAGATAGTTTGGCAGCCAGCGCGAACGCAACTCCACTCACCTCTCGCGTTCCCTCGCCGGTACCGTCGTTTACGAGCGAGACTGAGGCTGACGGTGGCTCTATTGGTCGGGAGACCCGTCGGCGACTTGTCGAATGGTGGGAGAATCACTATTGCGCTTCCCGGATGAACCTCGTCATTATCGGCAAAGGTAACGCGTTCTCGTTTGCGACAGACTGTCACTGTTTCACTCACAGACCGCTCAGAGTCCCTCGATGAACTCACCACCTTGGCGGTCGACAACTTCTCTCCGATCATGAACCGTGGTCTCCCGCCAGTCAAGCCTGTTCCAGAGCTTCCGTGGGGACCCGACCAGGCTGGAGTGCGTTCACCATATAGGTTCTATAGATCGCTCTAACACGCCGTTGCAGACTATCGTCCTCGCCAAAACGATTATGGATTTCCAGCTGGTCGAATTTCAGTTCCAATTGAAGCCGCAAAACTATCATTTCCGGACCAAGCCAGCGCATTACATCGCGCATCTCATTGGCCACGAAGGTCCCGGCTCGCTCCATTCATACCTCAAACAGAAGGGTCTCATCATCCGGCTGTCGTGTGGCAACCAGCCTCAGGCGAGAGGCATCGACTTCTTCAAAATCAGCTGCTTCTTGACCCCCGCAGGCTTCAGTAAGCTTATTCACGCCTTTTGCTGTGCTATGTCTCATACTTTGGCAGAACGCTACCAGGAGGTGGTCCTCGCGGTCTGCAAATATCTCAACATACTGCGCTCGACTGAGACATTCCCCGAGCACCTTTGGCACGAGACCCAGATCCTGGCCGAGACTCGGTTCAACTACGCCGAGAAACGCGCGTCAGACTCGTACGCGTCCGCTCTCAGTGAGATCATGTCCAAACCGTACCCACCGGAACTCTTGCTGTCAGCCGGGTCCTTGCTTTGGGATTGGGACGAGACGCTTGTCCGCCGCACGCTCGCCGAGATTGTGCCCGAGAACAGTCGCATTCTACTCATGGCGCGTGATTTTACCATCGCAGACCTCGAGCCACCACAATGGGACGCCGAGCGGTGGTACAAGACGCAGTACCACGTGCAGCGGATGGACGACGCATTCCTGACGGCGAGTCGCCAGCCGAACGACCTTCCAGAGCTGTTCCTGCCGCCGCAAAACGATTTCATTCCCGATGATTTGTCCGTGGAGAAGCTAGAGGTTGAGAAGCCGGAGCCGTGTCCGACGTTAGTGCGCAAGACGCCACTGGCGACCCTGTGGCACAAGAAGGACGACCAGTTTTGGGTGCCGAAGGCGAATGTCATTCTATACTTGCGCACGCCACTGGCAGGGCTCACACCGAGGCACTCAGTCCTAACGAGGTGAGTTAAGCGAAGACCCTAGTTTGGCAGGCTTGGCTGATACTCGTGATAGATTGTTCTGCGAGCTCGTGTCCGACGCGCTAAGCGAGTACGCATACGCGGCTGAACTCGCGAGCCTTCGATATACGATCTCGCCTGACGTCTACGGCATACAAATCCTGCTGAGTGGCTACAACGACAAGCTGCATATTCTACTGTCGACTGTGTTGAAGAAGGTCAAGAACCTCGACATCAGCATTAGTCGTCTCAACGATATCAAAGAGGATGTACGTGTTGGGTTCGACATTGAAGCTCAAACGATTTGTTCACATGCTTTTCAGGTTCGCCAGGAGTATGTGAACTTTGCGATGAGCCAGCCGGTGGAGCTTGCCGACTACTATCTACGTTATGCACTGGCCCATGTGATGTGGATGCCGGCGGAGCGGCTCGAGGAGCTCACCAGTGCGTTGGCAGGTCTCATCGCGACCTCCTCGTTCTAATTGCCGCCCTCAGGCATCTCTGTCGATGAACTTCAACACCACATTACAGGCTTACTCTCTCGACTGAACATTGACGCTCTGGTCCACGGCAACGTCACCGAGGAGGCAAGTTCTATTGACCGCAGGGAAGGGGACTAGCGGCAGGCTTACCTTCCTTACAGCGCTCAATCTCCATACTTGACGAGACCGAGGCGACCCTGGCTGCGCGGCCACTGTCTGAGTCCGAGATTGCCTCAAACCGATCCTTCATCCTGCCGGCCGGCGCAAACTTTGTCTGGCGGCAAGACGTGCCGAACAAAGAGAATGTCAACTCCGGCATCAGTTACTACCTGCATGTCGGCGACCTTGCAGATGGCGCGTTGCGCGCCAAACTCAGCCTCGTTGCGCACCTCATCCACGAGCCCACTTTTGACATCCTACGGACAAAGGAACAACTGGGCTACATTGCGCAGAGCATCATGCTCACACGTACGGGTATTATGGGCCTGCGCGTGCACATCCAGAGCGAGAGAACCCCGACCTACCTCGAGCAGCGGGTGGACGCGTTCCTGGACGGCTTCAAGGGTTACCTCGAGGCAATGACGGAGGAGGACTATGAGAAGCAGAAGAGGGGACTCATCACCAAGAAGCTGGAAAAGGCCAAGAGCCTGTCGGAGGAGGGAAATCGTATCTGGGGTGCAATCAACTCCGGGTACAATGACTTTACACGCCGTGCGTTTTCTTCGTCACCCTGTTCTGTATGCAGGTGCTGACATAGGGTGCTCTTGCAGGCGAGATCGATGCGGAGTACGTCCGGAACATTCCGCAGAAAGAGGTCATCGACTTTATCAATCAGTACCTACTACCAACCTCGCCCAACCGTCGCAAGTTGTCGATTCACATGCGAGGGCGGCCCAAGGTCGAGCCGCGCGTCAGCGTTGAGGCAGCCAACATCCTACTCGCGTTTCTCAAGCTGCAAGGCATCCCTATCGACGAGGTTGCTTATACAGCAGGGACGGCATTGGAACCGCCTGTCGATGCATTCAAAAACCATTGGACACAGGTTTTCGCCTCGATGCCCGACGTCTCAGCTGAAACAGCGAAGGCAGTTCAGGAAGAGATTGATCGCGTGGTGAGGGCGCACCCTGTGACTGTGATCGAGGATACACCGGGCCTTCCGGAGGGCGCGACGGAGATCACGAGTCTGGCCGACTTCAAGGCACACTTGACGTTGTCCCCTGCGGCGACGGACCTCTCGGGCCGCAGACAGTAGAGACGATCTCAGCACATGTACCGATACAGTAGTGCAATTAAAGTGAACACTCTCACGTTTGCCCTTGCCCTCTCGTCCCTTGTTGCCTCCTGAACCAACTTCGGTCCACCCCGAAGTTGAGATCGCCCCTTGCCTTCCTGTCTCCCAGATGCAAAACAGGTTCGTATTCTCCGAAACCCACAGTTGAGTTTTAGGATGACATTATGCCTAGTGTCTTCGCCTACGCCCATCCGGACGTTTTATATCCCGTCTTCCGAACATCGGACTGGACGCTGCGGGACAAGGTTGTGGTGGCTTTAGTATGCCGTCATTGGCGCGCCATTGCACTTCATGGTGCGACCTCACTTTGGGCCAACGTTCTCTTTGTCTGGCCGAAGCCAGATTCGCTTGAACTACTGCCTCTAACGCTAGAGCGAGCCGGGCAAAACCTGCTCAACATCTCAGCGCCACATACACATCGTCGCGACAAATGCGATGATTTGGTTCTTCTCGAAGTCGGAAAACGATTCTGCAATCTACTCATGCCGCGCACAGCGCGTCTACGGGAGTTGAACATCTCCTTGAGCGGGTTCATGCCTGCGTTTACGAGACTCCTCGCCGATGGACAGCATTTTCCTCAGCTTATCTCACTGGTTCTGAGTAATATTCCGGAGCCAGCTCAAACTCTTGTCATTACTGCGCCTGTGCTTCAGGTTCTTAGTCTCACATCCGAACTGGAACATGGTCATCTGCCTTCGGGATGGAGTGGCCTGTTGGGACCATCTCTTCGCCGAGTGACCTTGTCTGGGCGCGTCGAGCTGGACGAATACGTCCTATTGTGTGCTCACCTGACCGGCCCGTACTCTGGGGTTGTGGATCTGGAGCTTGTTGGGTTCATCGAGGAAGGTCCCAGCTTGCGACGACGGGTGTGGGAACTCTGTACACCCGCAGAAGGCGTCAACGTCCCGCCACTCGGTCTGGGGACTGTACATCATTTTAGAGTTCACGAGAGCGTGTTACGCTATGCGGTTAAGCTGCATGCGCTGGCTCACGTTCAGCACGTTGCAGTGTTCAGTTCGTGGAGCAACCTCCTCGATGAGGTGATTGGGATGATCTTTACGCTACACAACGTAACGTACCTTAGGATCCATCCTCGCAGGGACATGCGTGTCGAAGGAGTCGGAGTCTGCAGGGACGGAACGGAGTGTTTAATGGTTCGTGAGGTCGAACTGGAACAGGGGATGCGAGAGAACGAGACAGCTCCTGTTCTGACAGCATTGTGGCGACGGTTTCACGGATTATCCGCGAGGCTGGCGACCCTTGTACAGCTGGAAGTCCCGTGGCAGCTCTGGGGAGAGCTGATGGAACTCTGTCAGCACGAGGAGTTGGACGCTCGCGGCCTTGTGGTACGGCTGACCGTGGTGGGCGAGGAGCGGGTCGACTGGAATCCGTCGTTGCGGGTGAGATGTCCACGCCTGGCGCGATTGGAGCTGCACGGAACTTCGCGCGCGCGGCTCAGCTATAACACCGTGTTGCGATTGGTGCAGACGATTGACGTTGCGGGATGCCCGACTGTGCGACTGGTGGTGAGACGTATCGCAGTGAGAGGCAAAGTCGGGATACCTGAGCAAAATGCCCAATTTTTAGAGTACATTTTGTATCGCGCAATGTGTACTTCCTGGGTAGTAGACATCTCTAACTAGACATTTTCACGGTTGCGCGTCTTTCGGGCGGAGTTCAGAGCGTGATTTGGACCCAACTCTTCCTCCCGCAACATGTCGCACGAACTCACGCAAGACATTGTGCTCAAGATGGCCGACCCGTCTGTGGGCAACAACGACCCCATCTGGAAGTCGCAGCCTATCTTGCAGGTCGTGATGCTCAAGCAGATTACCAGCAACAAAACGTCGCAGGTGCAGGAGCGGAAGCGCGGCGCGGTCAGCGACGGCAAACACTATGTCCAGGTCATGTTCACGACCCAGCTCAACGATTTGATCGAAGAAGACCAGCTGCAGCGCCTGAGTATTATCAAGATCAAGCACATGACCTGCAACATCATGCAAGACAAACGGTGGGTGGTGTTTCTTTCGCCTGCCACCACGCTTCCCCGCTCGACCTTCACTCACGGCATATGCCCCATGCAGACTCATTGTTGTGCTAGAACTCGATGTTCTGGCCCAGACCACTGAGAAAATTGGGACGCCTGCTCCTGCTGAGCCGCTCTTTGCCAAAGGTGGCGGTGAGGCAGATGTGCAATCCCCACCTGCCTCCAAAGCCATTGCCGCACCACCCGTACAAAGCAAGGCGCAGTCTGTACCGTCCACCTCCGCTCAGGGCTCGTCTTCCAGGCCCGTTACTACTACTCCTGCTCGCCCTGCTACTCGTGCCCCGGCCGACCTCACCATCTACCCCATCGAGGCCCTCAGTCCGTACCAGAACCGTTGGGCCATCAAAGCCCGCGTTACCCAGAAGAGCGATATTAAGACATGGTCCAACAGTCGCAGTGGCGAGGGCAAGCTCTTCAGCTGCACGCTCATGGACGAGAGCGGCGAAATCCGCGCCACCGCGTTCACCAAGGCCGTGGATGCGCTCTACGACAAGCTCGAGGAGAACAAGGTCTACTACATCTCCAAGGCTCGCGTTGGCGTTGCAAAGAAAAAGTTCTCCAATCTGCCAAACGAGTACGAGATCACCCTCGAAGCGTCCACAGAGATTCAACAGGTCAGTGTGTCCTGTGACAAGCCAGCTCCAGAAGCCTTAATTCACACTCTTCATGTTAAAGGTGGAAGACGAGCAAGGCGTGCCTCTGCAGAAATACTCCTTCCGTAAGATTTCGGAACTGCAGGACATCGAGAAGGACGTATTCATCGGTAAGCGAATGCTTATGCCGAAACTTGCATTGTCTAACTGGCAACTATAGACATCATTGCCATTGTTACCGATGTCGGCGAGAAGTCCACCATCACTGCCAAGGCCTCGCAACGAGACATCTTGAAGCGCGAGCTTACAGTCGTCGACTCGTCGGGCCAATCGGTTAGGCTGACACTGTGGGGCAAACAGGCAGAACAGTACGACTTCCCCAACAAACCCGTCGTTGCTTTCAAAGGCGTCAAGGTCGGTGACTATAACGGTGCGTGCTCCAAGCTTGGTTTTGACTTAATGAGCTGACTCATCCGCAGGACGAACGCTTTCGCTCCCCGCGGCGGGCTCGATGATCATCAGCCCGGACATCAGCGAATCACACGAACTCCGCGGCTGGTAAGTCGAGTCTCATCCGGTCTTGCGAGTGTCACTCACACGCGCCGTTATTAGGTACGACAACCAAGGGTCATCTGTTACGTTTACCTCCCAGACGAAGGCCGGCGGTGGTGGTGGCAGCGGTCCCGTCAAGCGTGACGAACTGATAACCCTCCAAGAGGCTCGCAGCATGGTGGACCAGCACCTCACCGAGGAGGCCGTGGCGGCCCAGTCAGGGAACGAGAAGCCAGAGAAGATCTTCGTTGTCCGCGCCATGGTGGTGCACGTCCGCAACGACGACAAGATGTTCTACTCGGCGTGTAGTAAGTGCAACAAGAAGATGTCGGAGGATGGGCAATGCCAGTCTTGCATGGCGGATGGTAACACGAACACGACAGCGACTTGGAGGTATGCTCACAGCTCATGTTTACGGTGGTTTGTGCCGGCAGTTGACCTCAGACACAGGTATCTGCTGAACGCCGCCGTTGCCGACAATACGTCGCAAATGTGGATGAGCGCGTTCAACGAGGCGGCGACCGTGATCATGGGTATGAATGCTGATGACCTGCAAAAGCAGAAGGTGAGGGCGCTGAACTTGTCGAGACGGAACGCTGAATCTCTGCTATAGGAAAGCCTGAATGACAACGAGTTCAACAACTTGATCAAGAAGACCTGTGGAAGGCTCTTCTTGATCGTAGTAAAGGCGCGGCGTGAGACGTATATGGTACGTGCGAAGCGCTGTGCACAAACCTAGAAACTCTTTTTGACTTTCTCCAGGAACAATCGCGCGTCAAATACTCCATTCTACGTCTCGTGCCGCTCGAGTTCGAGAAGGAGTGCGAAGCAGTCATCAAAGAGATCGATGAGTATGGCCTGTTCCCGCCGCCTCCGGCCCGCTCAGTTCCACAGTAGTGATTGACGTTCTGCTGCTCCCCGAGTGCCCCTAAATGTACTTTACGCTCATATTCTGACTGATTTGTCTTGGCATATGGACGAGTGCGCAACGGGAGGTTGCCGACAGACGTGCAAGCTCCGCAAGTCCGACTCTGTCTCTTTCTTTGTAGTTCGCCCTTACGCCTGCCACTTCCGATGTCGCAATTTAAGAAGGCAGACGGCAAGCCTAGTATGGAAGATTACATCGACAAGTGCGTTGGGGCTGCGTGTGTGCGTTTGACCACTAACGAGGTTACGATGGATAGGATTCACTACTCAGAGCGATATTCAGACGATAGCTACGAGTATCGACATGTGATCCTGCCCAAGGGCATGCTCAAGTACCTTCCTCAACATCTGTTCTCGCATGACGACCCAAATGTGCTGCGGTTGCTATCAGAGAGCGAGTGGCGAGGGATTGGGATTACGCAGAGCCTTGGTTGGGAGCACTATGAGGTCCATGGTGCGCGCGGTGCACAACCACAAGACGTGCGCGGAGGCTTTTTCTGACCACTTTAACGCGCAGCACCTGAACCGCATGTGCTACTGTTCCGGCGTGACAAGCAGTTCGACTTGCAGGCAGCGATGGCGGCGCGGCAGGGTGGCGGTCGCAAGAAGTAAGCAGGGTTCGGATTCCTTGGGCGAGTTATGTTGGCGTCTCTGCAATTGCTGTGAACCTTGCATTTGTATTATTTTTTTGTGCATTCAGAGTCCTGTGCAATTGTACTGTCGTGTGTGCTGTTGTTTAGAAACTGGCCCGACCCCGGACCCAGACGACACGCGGAATCCCAAAGTGGCGGCCGGTCACTCTCCCTCCTGCTGTCCAGTCCGCGCGCCCGTTTCATGTCCGTCGCCTCGCTGACGCCTTCGCGCGCGGGGAGCTCTGCTTCAAATGGCCCGCGCATCGTGACCCAAATGGTTATTGAGGGCCATGCGAAGCGCGACCAGGATGGCGTCTCCATCCGCATGTACCTCAAAGTTCGTCGCTCCAGCTGTTCATTTGACATTTATCTATTCTCTAACGCTTTTTACAGATGCAGCTCACGCCAGAGCAGATGAGTCTGCCACTGATCCCGCTGTTCGCAGGTAAGTTGAGAGCACGTCGCGAAAGTAGCATGGGTGTCTGGCTGACCGCGCGCTGCCTCTTTCGGTGCACCAGAGGAGAACTCTATCAGGTTAGACATGACCTTAGATGGTTTTACGCGTTCGGCTGCTGATATAACTTCGCCTTCATTGCAGGATCATCTCCACCGCCGTCCACCCTACAGACAAGAAGTTCGTTCCATACGCCGGCGGGCCGCGTAGTAACAAACTGCTCAAGCACGCATCACGTGCACTGGGTCTCGATCCTGAGAGCTCGCAGTCCTATGTGGCCGTGTGCGCGGCGTCTCCACCCTCCCTCCCACGACAGTCGCCTCCTTCACCCTCGTCTGGCGGTACATCCTCTGGTACCCTCGATGTCGCATACACTGGCTCTATCTCCATATCGAGCTTCTCTGTCTGCTTCGTTTTACCACGGCACTTCCCACGTCAGATCGAGAGCGAAGGCGACGACGTCGAGGCAGGGACCACACCAAGTCGTCGACCGCGACGCCAGTCCATTGGCCAGCGACCCCGCTACTGCTTCATGGCTGGGCTTGACATTTATGTCCCTTACATGGCATCACCACCTCTGGATCCATATCTTGTATGTTAGCCACTTGTCCGTGTGGCAATGTGTGGCGCACTCCGCTGACTCCGCTGCCGACAGTTGTCAATGCCTCTGCCTCGATGCCTCGACAATAAGCTCCGGCTCAAAATATTCCCCGCAGACGTCGTAAATTCGCAGCAAGATAACGAGGATGGTGCCAGGTGGGATGTATCGACACACCCACCGTTGAACAACCACAGGAACCAACCGTGGCGCAACTCATCGACATCTGGCCATGCAGCGGACAACGACTCCGAAACGAGCGACACGGGATCCGGCGGAGACGGTGACACAAACATCATCCAGGGCACATTTTACTCGTACGTCTTTCCGTTCAAGGCTAACCGTCTAACTGAACACGCCACCAGGACGGATCGACTGCGCCTCCGGTGGGCTGCACCATCACCATCGCTTCAACCAGGCGAGCTACATCAAGCGACGTGGGAACGCGCAGAAGCTCGTTTGAACATCTACATCCTTCAGGTCCTGTGGGATCCACACAGGCCAGGACTCTGCAAAGGCCTCCGTCTGCGGCTGGAATACTCGGCGACCTGTAAAGGTGTTCACTTCCCTGGCGTTGCGGCCCTACTAGCAACGGATCTCATGCTCGACGATAGAGGCCAAGGTGCAACTTGGGCGGACCGCGATGACTTTCAGGATCGCTGGGATATCACAGCCGGTGCTGGGTTGCATGGTATCGACGCCGGTGACGCGTTGAACCGTAGTAACCCAGACTCGCGACGGACATCAACGTCTTCCTTCGACGACGGGTCCATCCCAGGCACTCCAGACATTTTCGACGGGCGACGGTCGGCTCGCACGAGCCAGATCCCAGTGCCTGCAGCTGCATCATCACTACTCAGCGTGCCTTTGCCTAACCCAGAAAATGTCGCGGACTACTCGTTTGAAAACCATCCGCCAACAGAAATGATGAGCCCTACCCGACGCCCGGCTTCCGTCATGTCATCGGCGTCTGGAGTCAGCCAGTTGACGACGTCCGTGACCGGACGCTCAGACGGGATGTCCTCCAGACGGTCACCAGAGCCTACCACCCTTGTTACCCTCCAAATTAACGTCGATCAGATCGTTCCAAAGACGCGCCAGGAGAAGTCTCAATTCCAGTTTGAGGCGAATGGCACAGTGGACATCGCAGCACCAGGTTCTCACTTGTCGAGCGGCGACAGCGACGACGCCGCCTCAGACCCAGCGCAGGAGACGGAATTCATACTCCCGCTCTTCCGTCTCTTAGACGTGCAAGACGAACGCTTTCAGATCACGGTTGTGACCAACACCGCAGACCCAATCCTTCTCGCGCCTCCTGAGCCCGAGCCTGGCACCACGAGCTCTGGTTCCATCCTATCGCGCTATTCCTCCCGCAGCGGGCGCCCTAGATCATTCAAGCAATTATCCAAAGATAAACCAGTGGCCTGCGCCATGGACAGCAGACTCATTGTCCAGCCCGCGGCAATGCCGGCCACGCCGATTCAACGAGACCGCGGGCTACCTGGTTCTTTCGAGGCAGAAGAGACACCGATGCGCTCCCACTTAGGTTCTGACCTACGAATGCCGACCCTTGATCTTGGCGGCACAACTGTCCCACGCACCTCACTCGTCGGAGACGCAATGCCAGCTGTATCGAGCCCGACAGGGGGCACCCAGTCCATTCCTTGGGTCCATGCCTATATCGAGGAGGCTGCTTCCTCCGTGTACCAAGCGGTGCGCATTCGCATTCCAGCAGCGGCGATATCTGGCCACAGGCTCGACATGACACTGGGGCCTTCGAGTAAGGAGCTCGAAGTCAACCTCATTTATGCCACTGTCGCTGGTCGACCGATCGATGGCGTTGTTCATGCCAGTCGAGGCGCCGAGGACGGTGCAATCGGCATTCCCGGTACGGATCCTGCGGCCTGGATATCGCTCGACATCGGTGGCACCATCCCAACTCCCGCATCCGACATCGAGCTCATGTACCGATTTGGACCATCAACTACCAAGGCGCGGACGACTCAGTCGACGCGGATGATCCCTCTCCCGTCGTTTGCTATCCCCGTAGCTTTCGTCAGGGTAGAGGTTTCTATCTCGAGTGGTATGTGTTCTATCGAGCATTGGCATAATGTATCTAACTTGTTCGCAGACATGGAGGTCCATGCCAATACCGACCAATGGGACCAGCACATGTTTGGAGCCAACAATATCGTGCTCACGAAGTTCTCTCTTGCGGACGGTCTAGCGCCTGATGTTCTGCTCAACACCAAGGTGGTCAGCCAATCGAGGCGGGGCTATCTTCTAGGTTGGGCGAGTGTTGGCATCGTGCTCTCCCTCGCATTGGCTGCTGCACTCGCGCAGTTGCGCGGCATTCCTATTGCAGATCAAAGTATGCCGTTACCTCCTTCGAGTCTTGAGGCCAACCAATCTCAGGATCCCGTCTTGACAACAACATACTCATGGGCCGATGAGACCGCCAGCCCGGCTGGTTTCGTCGTCGATGCCCGACAAGCACGACCAACAGAAGCAGCCCGCCATGTCGCCGATTCGCTCTCATTGCACTCTCAAGACAAGTTTTTGGCTTGGCTGAGATCTTTCGCATCCCAATCTATGGTAAACCATATTTTCCGATGGTTTGCGACCGTTCGTGGATGGGGCATGGCAGTAGTGACATGGCCTCAACCTCAAGACCCTCTGTATTTTGATTTATGATCTTATTTCTCACGACCTCGGACACAAATGGTGAACAGCGTTGTATTCATAGCGTGTCATCTACATACACAAAGATCCAGCTTCCTGCGGAAATCTGTTAGCGTACTTGAAGGCAAAGACAACGAGCAAGTGCGTGATCACACGCAGAATCAGCCTCGCCTTAAAAATCCACATGCACACCCACTGCGTGCAAGGATTGCCAGCCAAAGACTAGCAGAGACGCAGGGGGACATCGCACAAGGACGATGCTGGGTGTGTGACTGTCTACCAGAGATATACATCATATGAGAACGAATGAAATATTGACGCACCATGGATAGCAGGGATGGACACAACGCAGGACAGAAGAGATGTAGAGTCCACCAGGTGATCCTGCGTCCTCACGCCTCAACCAGAGGGAGACGCGTCAGCAAAGATTGTTTTTGTGAACGCTGAATTTCATTCTGCGACGCTTGTCTGGACCTGCAGCGCGTACGTAGTGCCACAAAGGCGCGTGCTACAGGCAATTTAACGCCGGTGGAGACCACACGAAGTGGTCTAAAGAAAAGATTGCAGTTCGGTCTCCGCAACGAGTATTTGAAGCCGAGCACTGCCACTGACCCGGTCTAGGTTGCAATTTTAAGCGATTGAAGCTGTGAAACGTAATACAGAAATTGCTTGACCGGAAATATCGACTGCAGCAAGTGGCTGATTTCAGGAGAAACGGGCTGGTGTCGAGTTGAGTTGGCAGCGGAGTTCGAGGCTTGCGCGGTCGCAACTTGACCTCGTGCCATCACCTACTTTCCTCATCTCTCACCATGAGCAAACGCCTCTATCTCGGAAGTGCGCCTTATCTTCTGGGTCTCTTGCGTACTGTTGCTAAGTATATTTGCGCTCTTAGGACTGCCTACGGACGTCCGTTCAGAGGACATACAGAAGTTTTTCGACGGCTATGGTCGCATTGTCGACTGCCGCGTCATGACCGGTCTGTCTTTCCTCCAGACGGAGAACAAGTAGAACCTGTGCTTATGCTTACTTTAGGCTTCGGTTTCATTGAGTTCGAGACAAGCAAGGTCCGCCTGCCGGCACCGCTCCTCACGTCATGCACCGTCGTTGAACGCCTTTGTTTAGGATGCTGAGGAAGTCGTCCAAGTTTTCAATGGAAAGACCTTCCAGGGTGCTCCGTATGTACCCTCACATGGTCACTCATGCATCCTGCTCATAACTTGTTAGCATCCTGGTCGAGTTTGCGAAGGAGAACCGCCCACGCCGTGAACAGTTCGAGGAACGTGGTGGATACAGCGGGTTCGTAAGCTTTGTATCCTCATAGTGATGCTTGTCTGATTTGCTATGCCCTTAGCCCTCCACCTCGTACCCGCCGGCCACCTGGTCACCGTCTGATCGTCGCTGGCATTTCCCGCGACACTTCCTGGCAGGTGCGGAGCAACTCTTCTCGATTCTTCTCCTATGGGGGCGAGGTCCTGGCCTTCACACCATGATGGGACCGCTTGCCAATTCGTGGCCGTTGTGGATGTCCTCTGGTCCCTTGGGTTCCTGGCGGCGTGTATTTCTCGGTCGAACGAGCCCCCACCGGCTACGAGGCGTTTCGGGCTGTGGAGCATCCGTCCTAACGCGTCGGTCGCCCACCAGGATCTCAAAGACTTCGGTCGCGAAGCTGGCAACATCAGCTTCGCTGATATCGACCGCGATACTCCAGGCCAAGGGTACGTTTTTCCCAAATTGTTCTACTTGTAACCTTGCTGACTCATAGTACCTCCAGTATCCTTGAGTACATGACTCGCGATGATGCAGACCACGCCGTCAAGACCCTGGATGGCAAGGACCTCCGCGGCCAGAGTGTTCGTGTCTCGCTGGCGCCAGGTGGTGGTGAAGATGTGAGTGTTGCGCTTGACTTTCACTTTTGACCCATGCTAAGACCTTGCAGCGCGGCTATGATGGTGGCCGTGACCGTCATCGTGATGACCGCCACCGTGATGATCGTGATGACCGGTACCGTGGTGCGCGCTCCCGCTCGCCACCTCGCCGTGACTCGTACTATGACCGCGACCGTCGCCCACGTTCGCCACCTCGCCGCGAGCGTTCACCTCCGCGTGATTACGATCGCGGTCGCTACGAGAGCCGTCGCGATGACCGCGAGCGCGAGCCATACCCGCGTTGAAAGGTGATGTCGTAGCGGCCGTCGAAAAAGGAGGCATGCACCGGCACGTCTCACTCCACATCTTGGAATCAGTGTTTCAACTTGTCCGTGTATTACAGTTCTTGAATATGCCAATGGTCTTGTCTCTTCTGAGTGTCGGTTTACACTGCCAGAACGCCAATTCGGCTTCCCGCTTCTACACCAGACCACTCCAAGTCATGACCTTCCTCGATCTCTAGGGTGCCTGTTCCTTGTTCACCTTCAACGAACAACCATAAACGAACCTGTTGTTTCGTCCCATATCCGAGAGTCTTCGCTACCTTCTTACCGAAGACTCGCACCGACATGGTCTTCAGCACACGCAGTTCGACAGAGGGCTCTTGATAACTCGGAACGCCAACTCTCGCCGGCGCGGTGTTGAGGCGCAGTAGTGAGACACCTAGGGCAGTGAGACAGGAAGAAGCAATTATCAAGGACGCGTACCGACGAGTTTATCTCCAAGTTTCGCGCTCGTGTCGGCCGGACGGTCTGCAGCTGGCTCGCCGTATTTTTGGCAGAGCTCCGTCCATCGAGGATGAGCGATCAAACGGTCTTGCTCGTTCGCAAAGGTCTCCCGTGCAGCCGCCGACAGATAGAACAGTTCCGCATCCTGGCGCTTGGCGGATGAAATCTGGTTCCAGAGATTTCAAAGTTAGCTTGGTCAGAAAAAGTGAGATGTGTCTGACCTTGCCGCCATTGAGTTGGTTGAGAGAGGGCAGCCGCGGGATCAAGAACTGAGTTGCTGTGGTGAAGGACGCTGGGCATGCATCCAGACCCTATTAGTACCAAGTATAGTAGCTATTTGATCATCGTACCTTCAACCAATGGGTTCTCGCCACACGAAAGAGAGCTCAGTCGGGGGAGCCACATGGCCAGTGCATCAATATCTTGCCATGACGAGATTTGGTTCTCGGAGATGCCAAGACTGACGATGTTGGGCAGAGGTGCATCCTGCGCAGACAGTAGTGGGATCTCGGAGATCTTGTTTGCTGATACAACGAGCCGAGATAGCCTACGGCAAAGAATCAGTCGTTTGTATATGAGGAAGCCATACACATACGCAGGGAGGCATCGCACCGCCTCGAGCGTCGCCCGCCAGTCACTCAAAGCGTTGGTCCCCAGTTGAAGCGTCTGTAACCGTGGAGCTTCGACAGGTGTGTCTGAAACAAGTGATTGGAGATTGTTATGACCAAGTTCGACATCTTCGAGTTGTGGCAATGCCGGACACAATAAAGCGAACTGAGGATCATTGTTGGTCACGCCAAGTTTTGGTCACAGGGAGAGACAAACTTGATTCCAGGTCATCATGTTGTGATTAAGGCGCAGAGCCCGCAGCTTTCCAAAAGCAGTCGTTTCGAATCGGTGGGTTAGTGGCTGAAATCTATTCCCACTGTCGACGAGTCATCGTCGGATCCGCTCAGAGGTAGACCGTCCACCTAAACTCACTTAAGCGATAAGGACTGAAGGCTGGGGAGCTGCACTGCAATCTCTGCAACATCTTCCCAGCGTGCCAGGAGATTCAGTCCAAGATCGAGCCCACGCACAGCTGTGGCGACGGTAAACAACGAGCCTCGTCGAACCACACCGGACCCCACTTGCCGGGAAGCTTTCCGATAAGATCTTCTGCAGAGCCAGCAGATGAGACGAGTTCGCCATCAAGACTGATTTCGCGCAGTCTGGAAAAATTGGCCAGGCGTGCACGAATCTTGTTGAGGTCTGGTGCTTCGACCCGAATCGCGCCATTGCTCGAACCAAGCGTAACCGTCTCTACGGTCCCAGTGGCCTTGTGCAAATCATCCACGTACTTTTCCAGAAATGCAGCCAGAAACGAGCGGCCAGTGGCGATCGCAGGTGTGTTGCGAATGAACGACCCAGCTCCGTCCACTCTGTATCGGTGTCAAGAATGCAGCTGAAACCCGTGCTACGGGGCACGCACGAGCACTTGAAGTACTGCACTCCATCCTTGGCGCCGCTATGCTTGCCTCGTGTAGGGTCATCCCATTCCACGCCGAGCCACACACCCTTCGCTCCGCGAACCTCTCCAATCCATCTGACCGTGCCAAGATCTCCGTTGAGCGAGATTCTTTGACCAACACCTATGCTAGACATGTGTCAATAGTGCAATTTGGAGGGCAAGACGAGGTGACTGGAGACGAGACGAGGAAGAGCGCGCGTCGGTAGAATGCGGCGCGTTTGCGCTCTCCGATTCTTTCTCCTCTTTCCTTGCCAATGTTAGCGCGAAGACCGGCACTCGCCACTGCATCCCGCATGGCACGGAGAACAGCCCCCCTTGAGCGACTGACCATGCTCCGTCGCCACCTCACTACACCTGCTGCAGTCGAGGTAGGCACCTAGCTGCTAGTCAGACGTGCTCGCGACTCTCGCACTCACTCGGATTACTGTCTCAGCCACCAGTCATTTTTCAAAGCGACCGCTCTGCGCGCATCTTTGTTCTCAACCGGCCGAAGGCTCTCAATGCTCTCAACGCTGAAATGATTGAGCTCCTCCGGCACAAGCTGCAAGTGAGTACCGCTGAACTCTCCGCGACCTTGTGCAGGACGAGACTCCAACCTTTGCGCAGGACTGGGAGGCTTCGAACCTGTGCGGCGTGATTGTAGGTCGAGGAAATGGAATCGCGTTCTGTGCCGGGGGAGACGTCAAGAGTGCGCACCTCAGCCTCTAAAGAGTATCGTGACCCAGGTGCTAACTCCCTATCTAGCTCTCGTTGAGGACGCCGAGAATCCGGAAACCGCTCACAAAGCCTCTAAATTCTTCCAAAAAGAGTGTGTACTACAGGCTGGTATTGCCATCTGTTCTCACGACCTTCGCAGATTCCAACTTGACTTGCAAATTGCGTCGCTCAACGTTCCCTATGTGGCCATTATGGACGGGTTTACAAGTCAGTCGAACCCTATTATACTCCTGCATCTCCTTATTCTGTTACAGTGGGCGGTGGTGTAGGATTGAGCATGCCTGCGCCATTCCGCGTCGCCACCGAGAAGACCCGTTTCGGTGAGTCGTTTGCAGCTCTAATCATGAGAACCTGTATCTCAACTTGCCCATAGCTATGCCGGAGACTAAGATCGGTTCGTTTGGGATATCTCGTCGTGGCTGAGTGCTGCTAATATGGCTGCGGATTGCAGGTTACTTTACTGATGTCGGTGGTTCGTGGTACCTGCCTCGCCTGGACGGCGAGCTTGGAACATATCTCGGGCTTACCGGCAATACTATCTCGGGTCGAGACGTATTGTAAGTTTTGTGCCGTGGCTTGAAATGTCTTCTCACGGGTTATATCAGCAAATTCGGACTTGCGACGCACTTCATTCCGTCGCGCCGTGTTCCGGATCTGATTCAACGCCTGGCTACCCTTGAAGGCGAGCAGCTCAGGTTCATCAACCGGACAATCGAGGAGTTCTACCAGGAACCGCACAGTGACGAGCATCCAACGCTACTCCAGGGCAAGATTCGATCTGCTCTCGACCACGCCTTTAGTTTCAACACCGTCGAAGAGATTTTTGCAGCGCTTGAAGCCGCCAAATCCCAGAGCGGGGCTGTCGGAGAGTGGGCAGCGACGACTCTATCAGAACTCCACATGCGCAGCCCTACCAGTCTCCGCGTCACCCTCGCCGCCCTTCGTCGTGGTCGGAACATTGAGGACTTCTACCAGGCGATGGCTATGGAGCTGCAAATAGCGACCGCATTCTGCGTGAGTACCGGCATGACCACACATGATCTTCCTGCTGACCACCGCGCACTGTAGAACGGCGCTGGACCCGACTTTGCGACAGGAGTTAAGTCTGTACTCGTCAAGAAGGAAGTAGGCGTGGTGCCAAAATGGAACCCTCCCACTCTGGAGGGGATCTCGCCGCAAACCATAGAGGCCACATTTTTCCACCACGACTCTCCTTTCTCGAAGGGTGGGCCAGTGCTTGAGACGGTCAAGAACTCTCGCAATCTGTTCTTGCGCAACTCGCTGCCGACGGAGACGTTCGTGGAGAGTATAGTGAAGGGCACGCACACAACCAGCACACCACTGGCTTTGACACGACGGGAGATCATCGACGACATTATCAAGGTCTACGAAGGGAAGCACGGTGTGCGGGAGAAGGTTGAGGAGATTCTCGATCGTAAAACTCGAGTGCTGCAAGACCCGGACAACCAGGGCTGCCTTGGTGCGTGCTCCGCTTACTGGTGCTTTCGTCAGCTGATATCCGTTCTAGGATGGATCAACTGACTCTGAGAGCATTTCGTCGCTCCACGCGGAGATCGAACTGTACATCGAATTCAACCATCTGCTGACTCGCCTGTTCCGATACTTGTTCCCCCGGTCGGCTAGTATGCCGCGGTTTGAGGCGTGACCAGCGGCACAAACTCCATGAGCATTATTCGGAGCATTTTGTGTTGCAAATTGAGAACAAAGAAGCCCTAGAGGAAATGCAAGGCACACTTGAGACCTCCGCCGTGGCCCGAGAGGGTGACGAGGGCTTCGGCACGATCGGAGTTAGAGACTGTGGTGCCGCCGGTCTTCCTCTCAAAATGCTGTCAAGAGCTGTCTCGAAAACATTCGCTCGTTCCGGCAGCAAGTACTCGTGTGCTGTCTGCCTGGGTCGCAGGCGATTTGTCTCGACTTCTTCGACAGACCGGGCGAGGATTGTCGATATCCCTTTGGGACGCCATGGCTTACCTGAGGGGCTACTCGCGCCGCGTGCTGGTGCGACCACTGCTTCTGAACACCGTGCTTCTGTCTCATGCTGCTCTAGATATGCTTGGCTTTAAGCTTGATGCGACGCGACTGACAAAGGAGGGCAAGTCGCAACCTATCTACCTCGACATGCAGGTGCGCAAGAGTGCTATTCAGAAACGTTCCTCCAGCAGCTCACTATGCTGCAGGCAACGACACCTGTGGACCCTCGCGTAGTAGATGCAATGCTGCCGTACTATACGGACCAGTATGGCAACCCTCACAGCCGGACGCATGCCTATGGCTGGGAGGCCGAGAAGGCCACCGACGACGCCCGCCAGGTCAGTACTTCGCTGCGCGCGCGCCCGTGTTAGTGTTCACAGCCATTAACATTTGCGTGCGCAGCACGTGGCCAACCTCATCGGCGCTGACTCGAAAGACATCATCTTCACATCTGGCGCGACTGAGACCAACAACATGGCGATTAAGGGCGTCGCTCGCTTCAATAAAGAGAAGAAGAAACATATTATCACAACGCAGACGGTATGTTCAATTATTCTTTGCTTGGGTTGTGGCTGATGCCATGCATCCTGGTCAGGAGCACAAGTGTGTGCTCGACTCGTGCCGCAAACTCGGAGAGGAAGGCTTCGACGTTACCTATCTTCCTGTCCAACCCAACGGCCTCATCTCACTGGAAGAGCTTGAAAATGCCATCCGACCTGATACCTCGCTCGTCTCGATCATGGCGGTCAACAACGAGACCGGTGTCATTCAGCCCTTGCGGGAAATCGGTGCCCTCATCCGGCGTCACCGTGGCGTTTACTTTCATACCGACGCGGCACAGGCACTCGGCAAGATCCCACTCGACGTCAATGAGATGAACATCGACCTCATGAGCGTATCTGGGCATAAGATATATGGGCCGAAGGGTATTGGTGCCGCGTACGTTCGTCGCCGGCCGCGTGTGAGGCTCGAACCCATTCTCAGCGGAGGCGGGCAAGAACGTGGCCTGCGTAGCGGTACGCTTCCCAGCGTTCTTGTTGTCGGCATGGGCGAGGCTTGCAGGCTTGCAAGTCTCGAGATGGAGGTCAGTCGTGTGTCTATCTTTATCCACATGATGAAAGCTTGCACTGGAGACCATCTTCTCCTCGTTTGCGAGCGCAATGGTCCGAGTAGCCCCTCGTGGGCTTGCTCCAACCAGTTGCGCGAGGACGTTCCGTGCAGGGGCGCTGAACCAGCTCGTCGCGTTTTGGAGTTCTGAGGCTGACTTCTTATCGCAGGCGGACCATGACCACGTCTCTGCGCTATCGGAACGTTTGATCCGCGGTATTACCTCTCAGGTCGACCTCGTGGTGCGCAATGGCGATGTAAATGGTTACCCTGGCTGCGTCAACTTGAGCTTCTCGTATGTCGAGGTGAGTGACAATGATACCACTTCTGCCAGAGAATGCATATTGATTGTTTTCCAACAGGGCGAGTCGCTGCTGATGGCCTTGAAAGACATTGCCCTCTCGTCGGGAAGTGCGTGCACATCTGCATCTCTGGAGCCTTCGTACGTCCTTCGTGCTCTTGGAGCTGCGGAGGACATGGCACATTCGTCACTACGATTTGGCATCGGTCGCTTTACCACAGAGGCTGAGGTGGATTTCGTCATCGAGCGCATCGTAGCCGTGGTCAACCGCCTGCGGGAGATGAGGTACGTGGTAGCTGCAGTCGCGCCCGCCCTTCGCTGACATTCGAACTCAGCCCATTGTGGGAGATGGTTCAGGAAGGCATCGATATCAGCACAATCGACTGGACGCAGGCGCAGCACTAGCATGCTTTTGTGTCATGTTTTGCCACAGGTCGCATGCGCCGCCCGCATTTGTAGCTGTACAGTTGACCGTTCCCTGTGCTTTCAGTTTCTCTGCTGGCTGATACATGCAGAATAGAACCCGATACGAGACTGTTACATGATGAGAAAAGTCATATTTCGCGTTTCGAGCATGGTGCTTGGATGTCAGCTCGATGTCAGTCCGCCGGGGCATAGCCAGTGCCAAGAGTGTCGTCCTTCGCGCGACCCTTGCGTAGGACTCGTTCCATCGCGTCCAAACCTGGTAGACATTAGTTGGCAATGTGACAACAGTATCCCATAAGTCCCAACCTTTGTCAAGATCCTCCATGGGTGGGCCAAAGGAAAGACGAATGTATCGATGGCATGGCGAAGAGAAGAGCTTCATTTCCGTCAATAGGCGACACGTAGCGGTATGGGAAACATACATCGCGGCGATGACCAGGGTCGACGTCGAAGAAAATACCAGGGACAACGATTGTCTTCTCTTTGAGGAGCTCTTCGAAGAACGTCTGCGCTGTGATCAGTGGCGGAACTCTGAGAGACTGGTATCTCCGGCTCACCAGGCCGTTGTTCAGTGGTGATGGCAGGCTGTATCGAGTATTAGCAACGCGGATCATGCGAAATAGCCAGATATGCGGCTAATAGACAGAAACCGTATGGTTGCAACTCACCCCCCAAGATCCTATGAGACGGGTCAGATCGGTGTATCCTTCAGACAGATTCGAATTGTACATACGAGCCAGATGTAGAAAGTTGCAGCAGGCTTGATGGTGACCGGAAGGCCCATGCGGGCGAGGCGATCGAGGACATGATCGCGCTTGGCTTTGAAGTAGCGCTGCAACGCGACACGCTCCTGCAGACAACGAGCCGGATCGAGGAGTGGAATAGCAGCAACTTGCAACGGATGATTAGCTCCTCCGTCAAGGAAAGATCCAGATTGTGAAAGTGCGGTGATGAGGTTCTTTGGACCTACAGTAATGCATGGCCGGGTCAGTCCGAGAACGCGTAAACTCCGCTCGACTTCGAGAACCCACCAACGACCCAGCAGATGCGCCATCCAGGTAGCCTCCAGTTCTTCGTGAGACCATCGATGATGATGACCGAGTCCTCGTTGACGTCGTTGATATACTCAGCAGACGAGAGCCCTTTGCCCACGTCCTCCTCATTGTCGTGGTACATGTACCAACTATAGCTATATCCAAAGTGAGCCAGGTCTCGCAAAATCCCGGAAGACGTACAACTCGTCCAGAATGACGGTCGCGCCGTCGCGACTGAAACTGACAAGCTCCTTGAGATCGTCGCCAGCAATGCATTGACCAGTCGGGTTGCGTGGGTTGGATGCCACGATGACGGTTACTCCCTGCCGGTGAACGTCCTTTCTCATCTGTTCTACGTCAAAGCGATAGTGCTCTTCCGCTTCAAGTACCGTTGGGATTGGTACCACTGTACGATCGCAATAGCGGCATTTGTGAGTTCGAGATCTCACATGTCACAGTTGACGCACGGCGTTTGAAGACAGAGAGAACCTGAGAACATGGTCAGCGATACCCTTGGACGAGAGTTCGCAGCAGTTACCTGCTGATATGCAGTATAGTCGGGGACCTGGTAGGAGGTGTAGCTGGAGAATTTGATCAGCTGTTGGTTCTGGTGCCGCGAGCCTGCGCCCTACACGTCGCCAATGACTGCCGCCAAGCGAGATAAACCGGCGCGACCACCTGCGAGAGAGAGAGAGAGTCACATTTGGGATTCATCCACTGGCGCCAAAAGCGTACCAGGTACGATGCAGACATTCTCGTGCGTATATAGAGACTCCTTTCCCTGACGGTACGTCTCATTGTACAAGTTGGCAACGGCGGAGCGAAGAGCTGGCAAATTGTCAGTAGCTGGTCCTCGACCGACGAGGCCTGCCGCCCGGCGTACCAACAAGCCCAGTCGTTGGAGCGTATTCATTCGCAGCCTCCTCGATGGAGATCTGTGTTATGCGAGGAGGAGCGCCGGGGATGGGTCCAACTGCACAAAAACAAGGTGAGATTGATGGCTAGGTGGGTTGTTGCGGGTGATCGTCGCACGCACCTTCTGGTGCTCCTGTGGGGCGATGGCAGCGACGTAGCGGTTAGGGAGAGCACGTGTGATCCTGAAATAACCCGGGAGTTCGCACCTTGACCGAAATTGGCCCACTCTCCTGTAGCAACAAGGGCGGCGATGAGCCAATGCAGGGTCAGGACGTAGTTGCGAGGACTGACCTGAGGTGCTGTAGCTAAAGCCGTTGGCAATAGCTCTGTCGCTGCAGTATATGACTCCGGTCGAGCCTGGGTGCTCAACACCTGGGATGGTTTCTTCGTCTGGGTTAAGTTGCGTAGGGTTGACGCCTCGCTTGCCGTGGCTGACCAGCCACGAGGTTTGAGATCGAGCGTTCCAGAGCAGTGGATCTACTCACCCAGGCGCGGCGCGGAAGATCTAAAGCCAGTGACGGCAATGGTGAGACTAGAGGCTTTTGTAGGGGCACGATAGCTGCAACGGACCTGGTGGGCTTCACTCTCATGCTCATTGCGAGCATGCTGAATGACGCGCTCGACGATTTCTACAAGATGATCAATACGGCCTCACAAGGCAAACGAGGCGATCCGTACCTCTGAAGCGACCTCCAGGAGTAGTCGTCATATCGAATGTAAGGCGAGGAGGCCAAGATGCGCAGAAGCGCGGAGGTACTTGCACTAGTACTGTGTAAATATAGCTCTTGCCCTCTTTCTTGGGCTGCGGCTTGAAATTCGCAGTGAATTATTTTAGTATGAAACCTGTCTAAAATGACTCTTAATGAGTAGATTTGTTCTCATGTACCGGATTTGGATTTGTGAATGCGGGGGAGTGGGCATCGCGGGTTCGGGAACAATAGCCGGCCAATGGGAGCTCCCGGTGTTGGTAGCAGTTCTTGACCACAGCACGCGCGCCACTCATCCCTTGCGTTCGTACGAACACATTGTAGTCCCGCACGTTTGTCGATGGCTACACCTGCTGATGGGGCTCGTCGGGGCCTCAGCCGCACGCGCTCAATCCTGGAGCTGTCTGCGCCAACTCGTGCACTCAAGAGCTTTGACAATCTGGTCGCCCTCGCCAATGACCAGGAAACATTGAGGCAGACCGCTCGGAAACTGGTCTGGAGAGACCGTGGTGAGCCTGTAACGCAGCTCAACGATCTCGAGGCTTGCTTGAAGCATGCTGCACTGGGAGGTGCACGTAAGTCTGCACGTGTGGTTCGGGCCAGCTGCTCAGTTGCTCACCCGGTCCTCACAGGTGCCGGCAGTCTCGCATTCGGCATTCGCAGCGGTGTGAACCTCTTTCTATTGCTATTTCGCGTTTTCAAGTCCCCAAAGTCCGTGTTGCTGCCTACTCTCAGGCGCTTGTGTAACACTGACAACTGTGAACAGGAACCTCCGCTTTGCTATCGTGCGACATGCCCTTCTTGGGGAAGACTCGTTTAGATTTGGTGCCATGATTGGTGCGCATGCTACTCATAGGTGTCCAGGTTTCTCAACGTTCAATAACAGGCACTTTCGTCGCCATTTACAAACTACTCTATAACGCAATTCCTTTGGTCACGTCGTCCATGCCCTCCTCGCCTCTACCCCTGGATGCTGCACCGCTTCTCCCACTGCCTGCATCTCATCCCAATCGGACGCACATTCGCCCGCTTCAGCCAGTGCAGCCGTACGACGTCCCTGTCACCGATGGTGCCAACACACCTGGTAGGCTTTCAGCCAAGGCTCTTGAGCACCAGCTCTGGATTCGCAAGAAGGGTCTCAGGAGACATGCATTCATTGCGGGTGCGATTGCGGGCGGCGTTGCAATCATGTTTGAGCGTCGAAGCCAGCGCATTACGATTGCACAACAATTGTTCGTACGAGGCCTCCAGGGCTCCTACAACTTTCATGCGGAGAAGCGGGGCATCAAAGTTCCTCACGGAGACGTTCTCATCTTTACCCTGGCATGTGCTCAAATCATGGTGCGTCGCCCCAACGAAGTATAATCATACGCACTCGGCTCACCGGCACACATGACAGTACGCGTTTACTATGCGACCGGACACTTTGGACCGGTCCTACAATCGCTGGTGAGCATGTCGCGTTTCTCGCAGCCGCGGGCTTATTTGGATTTCAGGATCAACACGGCGGGCAAGATCTATCCAGCGACAGTCAATGCGAATAGGACCCTCACTCGCGACCACACGTTGGACATCAACGACATCCAGACAATCCTCGGCAGTACAGCGAGGCCGGCTAGTGCGAAAAACAGGTCTCGTTTGCTTGACATGATCAGCACCGCGGTGAACAACCCAGTTCACCTTCCACATAACGGAACGTGTGAAGTGCGCAGTCTGTTGCCAAGCCTGCTGAAGAAGCTCACACATGCCCAGGTTGTGCATCCATGGATTGACGCCTCAAATGGCTTCTCTAATTGGGGTTGTGTGATCGTTCAATTAGAGCGATTTGTCGAGGTTTTCACGTGCGTTGTATGAATGGTCATGGATGCTCTCAGCTCACTCTCTCGCAGCTGGATGTTCCCAGTGTACGGTGCACTGCATCTCATTCCAAAGATGCTCTTCAAGGTATGGATGTGCGGTGCTGCGCAAGATACCTGATAGTGACAGACCTGCTTCCAGCGACATGAATTCTTCAAGCAACCCGCGCCGCTCATCGGCCAGTCGCTAATAAACACTATCCGCTCGAGCACATTCCTTGGCGCATTCGTGGTAATATTTCAAGGTAATGTTATGCAGCAACGACTCGCCATTCTGGCTGACATATGTTCAGGCGCGATGTGCTTGAAGATCAACACGTACGAGCTGTTCACCTCGCCACAGCGGAGGCCGTTTTCTGTACCCAAATGGCTTCTTCAGCTGCTCATAGGGCGGCCGTCGTACTGGATTCTCGGCTGGCTCAGCGGTCTGAGCTTGTTGGTCGAGGCGAAGCGACGTCGTGCCGATTTGGCCATGTATGTGCTGCCGAAGGCACTGGAGGTATACTGGACCACAGCGATGGGCCACCTGGGCATTCGGAACATGTTCAAGGGCAGCGAGAGTCTGGTATGTGTCGCGGATGCGAGATCTAGTTGCTCACTGACATCGCGATGAATAGTTTACCGCGCTAGCGACGGGAATGTTCATGTCTTGTTATCAGGTGTGCTGCTGCACCTCTGCCATTCATGTCGGCACTAACCAAAGCCCCTTAGGATTCGCCACAGCATCTGGGTGGGCTTGCGCGCAGGATTGCGTACCAGCTCCTCGGACCCAACTAACCCGTCACAACGCGACTGGAACTGTATTGGATACATTTGTTGTTCTAACTATCATGAGATTGCGATGTTGAAGTGAATCGACTGAACCTGACCACGCGAGCGCTCTTCTCGGGACTTATCCGAGCGCTCAGCGTCACTTGCGCGGGTAACGTGACCAGTGCCGGAACGCTGCTCTCGGAGCATCGAATCGAATTTGGTCACACTTTGGCTCGTACTCTCTCCCTCACGCGTCTCTCGTCTTTGTACCTCGATGCAGTCGATTGTCCCACGCCTCGCGCTGCCTGTGCGCTCATCACTGCGTACTTTCACACCGCGCCACGCCCACCGCATAGGCTTGCGACATGCCTCACTGTACAACACTCAAGTTGCCGGTTTGACCGAGGAACAGAACGAGTTCCGCCTTGCTGTGCGCGAGTTTGCTCAGCGCGAAATCGCGCCGCGCGCTGCAGAAATCGACAGGAGCAACGAGTTTCCGGCGGCACGTTTCCCTCGCGTCGACTGTTACTGTTGCTCATGACGCACTACAGGACATGTGGGAGAAGTTTGGCAACATGGGCTTACTGGGGATGACTGTGTCCCAAGTGCGTGCCAGTGACCTGGTCGTGAGCAACCTTCCTGACGCCACTGGCAGGAGTATGGCGGTTTGGCGCAAGGCTACCTTGACCATACTCTCGCTATGGAAGGTCTGTCGCCTGCTTAAACTTGCCCGCGTGCTCTCATCATTACAATTGCAGAGATATCTGCTGCGTCCGGCTCGGTCGGTGAGTTGTCTGACAGCTACCAAGTGGAACGCGTACTGACTCTAACTAGCACTGAGCTATGGCGCACATTCCAACCTCTGCGTCAACCAGATTCATAGACACGGTACTGCGGCGCAGAAGACCAAGTATCTCCCCGACTTGATCTCAGGGAAGGTCCGTTACAAATTCCCTCGCGGTGGCTGCGCGCGCGCTGAGTGTCTCATCACATCGTAGAAAATTGGCGCCCTTGCAATGAGTGAACCCGGTGCAGGCTCGGATGTCGTCAGCATGAAGTTGCGCGGTAAGAAGGTCGACGGCGGCTGGGTTCTCACCGGCAACAAGTTCTGGTATGTGCCCACAAGGAGGCATTGAGGTGTTTCTAATGCTCGGCAGGATCACGAACGGACCCACCGCTTCGACCCTGGTCGTGTACGCAAAGACTGATCCCGAGAAGAAGTCTCGCGGTATCACGACGTTCATCATCGAGAAAGGCTTTAAAGGTCGATCGTCTTTCTTTTGACGACCCAGTCGGCCTGAGACCCATCCTCGCAGGCTTCTCGACTCACCAGAAGCTCGACAAGATGGGCGTGAGTTGAAAATGCGAGTTAGAAAAAGCCATTAGTCTGACATGCGTTTTCCAGATGCGCGGAAGCGATACTTGCGAACTAGTTTTCGAGGATTGCTTTGTGCCAGACGGTTCGCCCTCGTCCACGACCGCGTTTCTCCTTTGCTGAAGATCTGACAGAGAACGTTCTTGGCCACGTCGGAGGTGGCGTCGAAGTTCTGATGAGTGGCCTGGACCTGGAACGTCTAGTGGTTTGTGTTCTCGTTGCGTTGACAGACTATCACGCTGAATTCCACATAGCTCTCAGGCGGCCCGCTTGGGTCAGTGGAGATATACTCGGGATTATCAGAGAGTAACTTAGCTGAAATGATCTCGCCAGTCTCATGCAGGCCGCGTTCGACGTATCCATGGAATACGTGCACGAGCGAAAGCAGTTTGACCGTATGAACTTGTCGCATTTTCGCGAGGGAGCTCAGCTGAGGACTTTTCAGGTCCCGTTGGAACATTCCAGCTTATGCAGGGTGCGTGCTATCGTTTATTGAAACACCGGTCCCTCTAATGTCCACCACAGGCAAGATCGCGGGTAGGCCGCTCGTGCTGACGGTATGCTTGACGCCTGCTGACGAGCTCCAGACATGTACACCAAGCTGAACGCAAGTCGTGCGTATGTTTATGCTGTTGGCCGCGCATGCGACCGAGGCGAAATCAGTCGACGAGTGAGTGCACCGTGAACCTGCGTTTTGGGGATCTCACCCGGCCCTTAGGACTGCGCTGGTGCCATCTTATTCAGCACCGAGAAAGCTATCGAAGTTGCGCAAGATGCTCAACAGTGTCTCGGCGGCAATGGGTACATCAACGGTGTGCCATGGCATCGAGATTGTAGACCTCATCTGATCCCGCTTCAGACTATCCGACGGGCCGTATCCTTCGCGATTCCCGACTGTACGCGGTCGGGGCGGGCACGCAGGAGATTCGCCGCATGCTCATCGGGCGCGAGGTCAGCCTCTTATCGTACACCCACTCGTTGTGCAGCTACTGAACACACCACAGATCAACAACCTCTTTTTGGACTCATAGATGCCAGTAGTTCGGTACACCACCCATTCGCCGACGAGTCCACAAGGCTCCGACCGACTCAAGACACTACGCGCGTGCTTGTGCCCTCTATATTGACTCTGCCGCGTGGCGCAGGCTGTATCACTAGCACAAATTGCAACGTCTGGGCCCGCGATCGTTGGAATGATAACCTTGTTAGCGTTCTTCTGGCCGATTGCAGAAAGGGGGATTTTCGCGGAGCACATTCAATGTCCGCCACCCGCCACTCTTAAGAAAGCCGGTTGACCGGCCGCTAATTTCTCGCCGCGTACTCATCTATCTCCGCTAGTTCTGCAATGGCGCACCAGTACCCAGTATCCCGTCAGCGCTCGAGCTCGCTTGCCGATGCGCATGCTCTGCATTATCCACACTACCAGGTTGATGTTGGCCACGCATACCCATTGTCCATGGCAGAAACTCGTCGCCAGTCCATTGCATTCGGCCAGCAGCTCAATCCAATGCGCTACTTTCAGCAGTCTCAGGCTCAGCTCTCTTCAGAATACCTGCCACCGAACCTCGACGAAGAGAGTGCTACGTCGCACGGCTACCCACACATGTACACCACGCCGTACGGCCACCGCGCGTCTGTATCATCCACGGCGAGCCCCGATTATTCTAGCGGGTCGCCACCAGTTCTCTCCGCGACCAAGTCGTCCGCGTCATCTGTTCGCCGCAACACAGGCACCAAGCCCTCGGCCATACCATTCCATCCTTATATGCTCACAGGGCTATCCTCAAAAGGTCGCACCGGCCAGGCATGCGTCGAGTGCCGCAAGCGCAAGGCTAAGGTGTGCACGCTTTTGATTAAGTATTGGTTCCTGTCCTGAAGCGGGACATAGTGCTCTGGCGATCGTCCCAGTTGCACTCGCTGCATCAAGTCCCCAGGACAAGGACCTTGCGTCTACATTTCTGCCAGTGTCGAGCGTGACATGGAGCGCGTCAACAACGAGGCGGACGACTCCTCGAGCAGCTCTGATGAAAGCGCAACGGACCCATCTGTCTCACAAACCGCCCAGCACGGAGGTACAGACTCGTGGCGCACAATTCCCACTCGTAACGCTATGTACGGCAGAACCAAAGCTCGCGGTCAGCAGTCGAGACGTTCGTCCGAGCCGAACTCCAGTCTCGGACTTTCCTTCGACCCATCTCCCCTCCCCCAGGCCAGCTCACATGGGCACGACGCGACCGTGACCGCAGCGCACTACACACCGTTTAATACGCAGCCGATCATGGCACTTGAGCAGACTATGAGCCAGCCGATGCCAACTTACCGATACCCAGTACAGATGCAGCCTGGTTACTCCCAGCTTGCATACGTTCCACCACCGGCAGTGCCAGTAAGTCATCACGATCGCATCATGCCACAACATGGTCCTCATGTTGAACGCCCTCGATACTACGTGCCGGTCTTTCAAAGCCCCAGACATGCGCGTTCCTGCTCTGCCCCCTCTGTCGCATCCCTCCTCGAACCATCCGATGATACAAACAACGCACGACCTACTCCGCCTGCAGACCGCTCTGGCTCCAACACCTCTGAAATTGTCCCTGTCGCTGCTACTGTGATTCGTGCTCGCAATTTGGCGTGAACCCTACGGTGCAACCTCCCGTTCTCGTTCCTCCCCGATCGCACACTCTCGCGTGTATTTTGCGCACTCTTTGTACCCTACCTCACCTCACCACTTCCCTCCCTTACTTTACGCGTAACGCTTGACTTCGCTCGATTCCTTCACACACTCCCCTACGCTGCCCCCACCGACGCTTCACGATGCGACAAGACGGAGATGTATGCTATGATTCGGACATGGGGCATAATTACAGAAGAGTTTCGCCCAAAGCACAACGAACAAGTGAGCAACCGACCGCCACAGTCTGCGACACAGAGACGGGATCATGCAATGACGGGTTAACTTCCTGCGATGATCGTTAGCAGTGGACATATGTTGCAGAGATAAATGCCCTACCATGAGATCAAGTGCTACAAGGCATCCGGTTTCGTGGATTGCCTCGCAAATGTAGTGGCCTTCGCGAAACGAGAGCCCGCCGCGTACTGGCGTGCCAGTGCTGGGCGCGACAGTTGGGTCAAGGGCGTCGACATCGAAGCTGAGATGGATCGGCTGGTGATATACCGCAGTCAGCGGCAAGGAAGAATGCGCGGACGGGTTCAGCGAACCTTATCGCGGTTCGGGTTGACGTGGTCCAGAGCCATCTCGACGACGCGTCCAATGCCGTACTTATCAACTGGATAGAGGTTCATGAATCCGGAGGGTAGGAGGAATGGTGACTATACCTTCGTGCATGGAGAAGGCCTTGATGCCATGCTGGCGCAGGATCTGCTTCTCACCCGAATCGACGTCTCGCAGGCCAATGTACACAATCCGGGACGTAGTGAGTTGAGGTTTGATCCAATCATATTCCTTCATCGCATCGGCGAAGCCAGTAGCGTTGATGTTGCCAGGCTCTGGCTGGGTGTTGATACCCAACAAAAAGCTCACTGGCATGCCATGGAGATTACCAGACGGTGTGCTGTAAACATGGACATGAGAAGAGCCCATCGCTCGCGGCATAGCACGGACCTCGCAATGGTGTTGATGTCAGCATGGGCGTCAACCCAAATGACAACGACTGTAAGCGTGCATAAGCCATCCGCGGAGCTCGCAAGAAAGGGACCAAGTACCATCGGGATATGCTCTGTGGATACTATGTTAGCGACAACAAGATATCATTAGGATTGATAACGCACTGAAGAGAGCCAGAGATCGTGCCCATCGCCTACAGAAAATAGTTAGCTCAGGTGACGGTCACGCGTGTGAAGGATATGAACCAGGGAGTGGTCTCCTCCTAGCACGAGGGGCAGTTGTCCGTTTCGTGCATGCTCGCCGACGACGTTGCTGACAGCTTGGCAGACCTTGGACACATAGCGAGGATTCTTGAGGTTGCCAATTGCTGGGTCGCTTGGGGCGCGGAGAGACTCGAATTGGTGGTGACCGTCAAACGCGACCTCGTACCCAAGTTCGCGAACTTGCTCAGCAACACCAGCCTCGACGAGATGAATAGGTCCAGTATCGACTCCAGCGCGGGGCTACAAATAAGTTGAGTTCAAGGTCGAGCGCGCATTGACCCGGAACATGCCTGGCCGCCGCTGCCATCCGGCTGTCAGCAGGATTGTCCAAGACTGCCCGGATAGTTTGTTCATTCGCGTACCTGAAAGGACACCCAACGATAGCGACAGACTTGGTCTTCAAGAACTTGTGCTTAACCTCAGTCATTAGAGAACAAGATACTCTGCCAAACGAACGGGAGGAAGAGAGGCTGACACGCTCCGGCGCGGCGCCGCCGCAGATATAAGGGTGACACACGCCGCTGGCTTGGGTCGGCAGTGACGCAGTTACGAAATCCTCAGTGGCAGGTACCGTGGCACGTCGGGCAAACGACGGTCACGAGCTGCAAGAGCCGGGCGCGAAGGCAGGCATGAGATAAATTAGCTCCGCGACGAACAGTGTACAGGCTGAATTCCAGAGCAAAGACAGGCAGCATCCGCTGCGAAACGCAGACGACCACAGGGATAGGATGACAGGGAACCAAGAGAAGGAGACGACGGATAGTGTATACGAGAGAAAAAGAGTGGCAGTGTGGGGCACGCGGGCAGGTGTAAAAAGGCAGGAGTGGGAATGCATGAGGCCGAACAAAGCGGCAGATGGGGAGTCCGCGAGGCATTGGGGCGTGGAAGGTATGAGTGTAGTAGACCTAAAGGCATATGAACTTGGACTTTCGCCGCTGTAGTTCCTCCATGCGGCTGTCTAGTTGAGCGCGGGCGCGCTCCTTGGCTCGGCGCTCCTCGTCGAGCCTGTTCTCCAACGTGAGCTTCTCTTCGACAACAGAGCGCCGGATGTTGGCGACCTCGGATTTGGCATCGGTGACCTCTCCACGGAGGGAATCGACTTGCGTCTTGAACGAGTCGCGTTCTTTGGCGAGATCTGCAGCCTGCATCCGCGCTTTGCGCACTGTGCCAGGTCAGTAAATAATAGGTAGTCTAGTGAAATAGGCTTACAGTTACGCTCCGACTCGCTCAAAGACGTCTCAAGGGTGCTAACGAGATCCATGTGGGCCTGGAGGTCGCCTTCGCAGTGCGTGAGCTGCTTGTTGAGCGTCCGGATCATCGTCTCCTGCTCCTCGATGACCTGCTCCTTCTCTTCGAGCTGGGCAAGAACCTTGGCGTCGGCGTGCCCGCTGGTTGACGGCAGCGAGGTGAACGTCGTCGAAATGGTGCCATTGGGTGAATCGGGAATAGATCCCCTCGAGGAATCGGAGGAGCGAGCGAGGGCGGTGCGTCTCGTCGAGTCTGTTGCCACAGAAGATGCGTCGGAAGGCACTGGTGGCGGGGGCACGCTCGGCGGTGGTCCACTTGGAGGAGGTACACTTGGTGGTGGCCCGCTGGGAGGTGGCGATGCTGGTGGCAGACGAGACGTGTTCGAGTTGGTGCGAACGAAGTTAGCGGAACGGTCAACGGATGGACTGGCCCTGGCCTGGGTGAGCGAGGCAACCTGAGCCTGAAGCTCCTTGATGAGAGTGTCCTGGCGAGCCTTCTCGACCTGAGCTGCATCGGCTTCAACTTGCGAGCGGCTGAGCTCGTCACGTGTCTGATCGAGTTGCGAGCGGAGAGTTGCTACTTCCTGAACGATTGGCTCGTGCTTCCGTAGTTCAGCGGTGCGAAGCTGCAGTTGCTCCTGTAGGGTGGCAGTTTCGGATGCCAGAGAGCTGTGCTCAGCTCGAGACGTTGCCAAATCTTGCTCCAGTGTCGCAATCTGTTGCGTCTGCGTCTCATGCCGTGCCTGAATCTCAGCAGTCGAGGAGTCAGATGAAGTCTTGAGCTGAGCAAGCGCGGCGGCAAGCTTGGCGTTCTCCTCCCGCTGAAGCTCCAAGTCCTTCTGAATTGTGTTGCGCTCGCGAGAGTGGATAGCATCGAGCTCTGCAAGCATCTCAACCTGATGATCGCGCTCCTCTGAAAGGACCTGCTCGTGGGATGTCCGTGCAGTCTCAAGTGCAGCAACATGCGAGCTCTGGGCGGACGAGAGGGCATCCTCTGCTGCCTGAAGCTTGACGAGATGGCTTTCTTTGAGTGTGAAGAGCTCCTTGGCATGCGAAAGCAGTGCCTCCTCCAACTCAGTGCTGCGGGAGGTAGCGGTTTCCACTGCTAACCGCAACGCCGAAGCATGCGACTCCTTCAGCTCAAGCAGTTGCTTCTCGTGGTTCTCACGAAGAGCTTCGATGTCCGCCTCCCCGGCACGCACGGAGTCGGCCCGAGCACTCTCGAGGGCAGCCTGGTGGTCACTGTGAAGCGCCGCGAGGGCGTTGTCGTTCTGCGAACGCGTGGCGGCATGCGCGGCAGCAACTTCGGCGACCTGTTGTTGAAGCTTGCTGAGCTCCTGTGCGTGTAAGGCGCGCGTGTCTTCAGTTTGCTTCGCGTGTGCCACGAACAGAACCTGCTTTGCTTCCTTCAGCGCCGCCTCATGCTGAGAGACAATACGCTCCCTCTCTGTAGCATGAGACGCCTCGAGCGCGGCGACGGCACGAGAATGGTCCTGCTTGAGCTGTGACAGAGCAGACTCGTGCTCGGAGACACGATACGTCAGAGTGCGAGCATGCTCATCCCTGAGGCGATCCTGAGCGGCATCGCGGTCGGCCGTGTAGGTTGCCAACGACCGGCTGTGCTCCTCCTTGAGTCGACCTGATGCGGACTCGTGATCGGCGGTAAGAGCGGCCAGCGTGCGAGCACTCTCGGTCTTGAAGGACTCAAGTTCAATAGCAAAGTTGGCCTCCTTCTCCTTGATCGCAGCAGTATGGGCACTCTCGAGCTGCTTGAGGGCAGTGAGCTGACCTTCCTGCGAATCGCTAAGCAGACCTTGGCGTGCAGCTTCAACCCGCTCAAGCTCAGCAGCATGCTCCTTCCGAAGGTCCTCAAGTTGGCTGGCCAAGCGGGCCTCAAGACGAGCAACAGTGTCCTGGTGGTCAGAGTCGCGCTTTGTAGCAGCCTCCGTCGACACCTTGACATCGGAACGGAGATGTTCTGCCTCAGCGACAAGACGAGCTATCTCTGCAGCATGCGACGCCCGCAAGCCAGAAAGGTCATCCTCGTGCGCCTCGTTGGCCTTCTTGAGAGCCTCCATAGCAGCAGCCAACTGATCGCGGGATAATGCGATTTCTGCGTCGGTCTGTCGGACCTTGGACACGAGGCTGTCGATTTCCGACGTTTTGGCCTGAAGCGCAGTGTTGTGTTCGGCACGCAAAGCATCCAGCTCCTTCGAGTGTTGCGCGATTGCCGCGGCTTGAGAAGCAACCAGCTTTTCCTCGCGCGCCTTGAGCTCTGCGCGGAGGGCTTCTAGCTCAGCAGTGTGCTGTTCGTTCGCAGCAGTCTGAGCCGCAATCAGCTCCTGTTCGCGCGCCTTCAGGCTGTCGTGAGTAGCGCTTGTCGAGGTACGATCCTCCTCAGTCGTGCGCCGTTGCTGATCGAGAGACGCAACCAACTCGGCTTCGCGTGTGCGCAGCTGCTCAAGTTCTGCTCGGGTCGCGCTGTGTTGCTCTTCCGCCACTCGTAGTTCCTCCGCGTGCTTAGCAATGAGCTCGGCCTCTTGCACCTTGAGGGCGTCAAGTTCGGTCTTAGCCGAGTCGTGACTATGCTCAGAGAGCTGCAACCGGTCGCGAAGACCCTCGAGTTCATTGGACACGTTGAGGGCCTGAATCTAAATGAGCCTTGATTACGAGACAAGCCACCACTAAACGCACCTGATCACGGGACAGGACAACCAAGTCGTCGTACTGCCTCCTCGCAGCCAGAAGCTCAGTCTCCTGGGACCGAATCTGGGTCTCAAGCTTGTCGACCTTCTCACGGTGAGTTGACTCCTTCTGAGCCATCGATCTAGATCACGTTAAGTAACAGAGGATTGAGCGGCTTGCCATATGCAACGCACCTCATCAGCTCGTCGAGACGGTCGAGGGATTCTCCTGACGGCACGGGCTCAACTGTCTCCCCATCAAGAACCACTGACCTGCGGATCTCGTCGAATTGATGGATGGTACTTGGCGAAAGAGTGCCAGCTGCGCGGGAAGCATCATCGAATGCAACTGGTGAGTCGGTTCGCGGGGTCGACTGCTTCAGGCTCTGCTCGAGCATCGTGATCTCCGCCTCGCGCTCTTTAAGAACTTCTTGGAGGCGCATGATCTCTTTCTGGAGGCTCTCGGTAGAACGCTCTGCGTTGTTGACATGCAGAAGGAGAGGAGGGACGGGCGGTATGCCGAGAGTCGGACTTCCGGTCCGCGACGAGGGTCGAAGACTGACACTGGAGTTCGGGCTAGTGAGTGAACGACTTGAAGAGGGTTTGGACGATCGCGCTGATGATAGCTCCTGAGATAGCGATTGCGACTGAGATTGCGACCTGAAATTGACCGCGGCATGAGTAACCGTCTCGTCTCGATACAGAGTCAACCTACCTCGCGTGGAGCGAGTCGGACGAGGCCGCGTGTCGGAAAAAACGCCGGCGAGAAGGCGAGGGGGTAATGGTACCATTCTCTGCCCCGTCGCGAGGCCGACTCGAAGATAGTGTGCCTCGACGCCTTCGCACTGGTGGCTCCTCATTCGGGCTGTCGAGGTTGTCGGTGTCGTCGTCTTTCTGAAGCTTGGCCACAGAGATGCGCTCGGCGAGCTCAGAAATCTCGCGGAGAGCATCGCGGTACTTGGATGAGACTACCGACAAATCGGCAAGAGTGGCAGTATGAGTTTGTTGCAGACTGACAAGCTGATCCTGCAACTCCACCGGCGAAGATGCTTCGCCGTTCTGCGCAGAACTGGACTCCCGAACCTTGGCGATGTTGATTTCAAGGTCGGTTTTCGCTTGCTCCACGCCGTTCATGAGCTCGCCAAGGCGCTCGCGGTCAATGC